>Ga0315912_10002355_pt1 | contig 20417 bp, 15 predicted proteins | sample VfabasoilMG_FD_204469 | JGI IMG/M metagenome (GOLD analysis project Ga0315912, IMG submission 204469) | Garden soil microbial communities collected in Santa Monica, California, United States - V. faba soil | ecosystem: Environmental > Terrestrial > Soil > Garden | place: USA: California...
CCGCCGAGATCGTGAAGACGGGGGGCGTTTCGGGGCAAACCCTCATCGCAACGTTTATCGGACCGCCGTACGGCTACCCGGCGGACCTCGTGCGCGCCTGCTCCGCTGGACTCCTTCGAGCCAAGCAACTCCGCATCCGGAACGAGGCGGGGGACGAGATCACGTCCTATCGGGACGCAGGCGTGAAGGACCTCTTCACCAAGGACCGTCCGTTCCGGAAGGCGGAGTTCTTTCCTCCAGCCGACGACCCCGTCAGTCCGCGCGATCGAATCGCCATCGGCAAGTTCTTCGAGACCTCGCTCGACACTAAACTCGACCGCGAGGATGAGGCATTCGCCGACGCAGCCTTCAGGTACTTCCCGCACCAGCGAGACGTGCTGCGTGAGGTCGAGAAGCGCTTCAACGAGCTACCGGGACGCCCTGCGCTTCCAGACCGCTTGGCGAAGCTTGCCAAAGCCCTCGAGGACTGCTGCCGCAACCGCCCCATCCAGAAGATCGTTCTCGAGCTAAAGCGTAACCTCGACGCCCTCCGCGATGGGATGGAGCTGCTTCAGATCCTCAAGACGGAGCTGACAGACGAGACGATCGGCGCTGTTCGTCAAGCCGCTGCCGTTCGCGATTTCCACCTGGCTCAACTCACCGAGACCAAGAGCCTAAGCGGGCTTGAAGCGGACGTTGAAGCCATCGGGGAGCAGTTCAAGTCGGAGGCGCCATGGCGTGGGATCCACACCATTGATGAAGCGAGCGATCGTGTTCGGGAGCGCTACGTCGAGGCCCGGAAGGCGCTTCTATCCCAGCAAAGTGCCGAAGCCGAGAAAGCACAGGGTCGAATCAAGGTGATCCCCGGCTTTGAGCAGCTCTCGGCTGACCAAGCGCACCGAGTGCTGAAGCCGATCCTGGAGGCGGTGATCGACACGACGCCCGAGGCTGTCTCCCCGGCGCTCGTGGTCTTGAGGGAAACGTTCGCAAGCCGACTCGGGCCTGCCGAGGAGCTGGCGCGCGACCGCCTCGACGAGGAGCGCAACAAGTCGACCGAGCGGAAGGTCGTGAAGGTCGAGATCGAGGTACGGGGGCGAGAGATCCAGAGCCGGGAGCAGCTCCAAGCGCTCTTCCGTGAGCTGGAGGAGCGCATCGGACCGCTGCTCGATCAGGGCGACCGGGTGAGGATTTGGTGACCCCGACCCTGACTCCCGAAGCCAAGCAGCTCCTTTCAACGACTGTTCGCGGCCTTCGCGAGCGGCTTCTCCGAGACATCCGCGACGAAGCCGAGCGCCGTTACCACCTGTCCGTACCGCTCGGTAAGGCTGGGCTCGACGAGGCCCACCGAAAGAAGCGGGAGCGTCTCGATGGGTGGATCGAGGAACGAGTTCGAGCAGCAAAGCCGAAGACGGACAGTGAGAATAAGGCCGCACACGAACGGCTGCTTCAACAAGCCGTCAAGGAAGCCGGCGCGACGCTCATGAACCGGCTCGTTCTCTTGCGACACCTGGAAGCGATGGGCCTTGCGAAGCCACAGGTCGTCACCGGCGGGTGGAGCAGCAAGGGCTACCGGGAGTTCCGCGACTTCGCCCCAGGGCTCTTGGGGGACGACACCGAAGGCTACGCGACGTTGCTCCAGATGGTCTTCGATGACCTAGCGGTCGACCTTCCCGGTCTCTTCGGCGACGTCGGGCTCACGAAGCTCTTCCCGGTTCCACCAGCAACGCTCCGAGAAGTCGTGACGCAGCTCGACGAGAAGGAGCTGGCGTCCGCCTGGACCGACGACACAACGCTCGGCTGGGTCTACCAGTATTGGAACGACCCCGAGCGTGAGGCGCTCGACGCGAAGATCCACGACGGCGGCAAAATCGAGCCGCATGAGATCGCCTCGAAGACGCAGATGTTCACGGAGCGCTACATGGTCGAGTGGCTGCTCCAGAACAGCCTCGGCCTCACCTGGTTATGCATCTGCAAGAAGAACGGCTGGACACCCGACGCCGAGCGCGTACTGCCGGTCCTCGATGCACGTAGGGCCAAATGGCGAAAGCAGCGCGAGGCCGAAGAGGTGGCGCTCGACGCCCTCATGCCCATCGAGGGCGAGTTGGAAGGCGCCTGGAAGTACTACGTTTCCCAGCCCATTCCGGACGACGCGGTGGCGAAAGCACCTGAATCGATCCGAACGCTGAAGCTGCTCGACCCGGCCTGCGGTTCCGGACATTTTCTGGTCATCGCCTTTGCCCTGCTCGCAAGAATGTACCGTGAGGAGGCGCGCCACCGTGGGACCACGGTGAGCGATGAGGAAATCGCCGAGGCAATTCTCGAGAACAATCTTCACGGGGTGGACATCGATCCGCGAGCCATTCAGATCGCGGCTGCGGCTCTTTACTTGAAAGCCAAGACGCTCTCGCCGAAGGCTCGGCCACGCCGACTGAACCTCGTCGCGCCTACGCTTCAGCTTGGCAAGCTGCCAGAGGATGACCCCTCGGTCGTTCAGCTTCGCAAGGAGCTGAAGACGGAAGCCGGCATCTCTGAAGAGCTAACGCAGCGGCTCGTTTCCGCGCTTGCGGGCGTTGATTATCTCGGCACGTTGCTCAAGGTGGACGCGGCCGTGGAGGAGGCTTTGAAGTCCGCCGAACTTGAGATCGAGCGGGGGCTCGCGGGTCAAGGAGACTTGTTCAACGGGTTCGCGATGCAACAGGTGAAGCTGTCGCTCGGTGAGGCCAAGGCAACGGTGCTCGACAAGTTGGAGCAATTCCTGGCGCGACACTCGGGGGCGGAGGACCTAGGGCTGCGGCTCGATGGTGAGCAGCTTACTGCGGGCGTTCGATTTATTCGGATCGTGAAGGAGGGAACGTACGACATCGTTGTTGGCAATCCCCCCTATCAGGGCCTGTCGAAGACACAGGCATTCGAGTACGTGACGAAGACCTACCCGCGGGGGAAGGCGGACCTTTACGCGGCGTTCTTGGAGCGAGGTCTGGACCTGGTTCGATCGGGCGGTCTGTTGGCGCTGGTCACTATGCGGGGGTGGATGTTCATTGCCCAATTCAAGGAACTACGAGAGCATCTCTTGGAGGCGCACGGCGTCCAAGGGATTGGTGACCTCGGCACCGGGGCGTTCAGCAGCCGCTCGATGGACGATGTGATAACAACCGTGCTTGCTGTCACTGTGAAAGGCACTCCGACAGCCGACTCCTATGCCTTGCAGGCTGGTCCCCTCACTGATCCACGACGAGACGCAGGCAAACCCGGGCGTCGACAAGCAACACTGCTGGCACAGGTCGGACGGCACGATTTCGATCCACACAGGTTCAAGATCATAGAGGCCGCTCCTATCGTCTACTGGTGGAGCAAGTCATTCTTAGAGGAATACGGGAACGCTCCAAAACTTGGCGCCACTGCACCTGCGCGTGTTGGGCTTCAAACGGGAGACAACCTTCGTTTCGTTCGGTTCGCGTGGGAACTGCCCCGAAACGCGATCGCGGCCAGGTCCGCCACCGACCGGTGGGCTTCTCTGATTAAGGGAGCCGAAGGACGGAGTTGGGTTGAACCCGTCACGTTCGCCGTCAACTGGTCGGTGTTGGGGCTCGAAATCGAACTCCATCGCGGAGCAGTGATCCGAAACCCTCGCTATTACTTTCGAACCGGTGTGTCGTACTCAACCATAGGGGACGTCTTTCGAGCCCGAGTGCATAGGCGCCCGGGTGTGTTCGCTGACATGGGGTCTTCGATCTTCCCGACAAATCTGGCCGATTGCGTGTGTGCTCTGAACGCAACTCAGTCCCGGTTCGTTCTTTCTTCACTCAACCCAACCATCCATTTTACTTCTGGTGACGTGGATCGTCTGGCGGTTTTGCCCATCGCGAACACGGATGTCATTTGGGAAGCAGTTGAACAGGCGTTCTCGACGCACGAGGCTCATCGAGAGTGCTCGGTGGAATTCTCGCGGCCCGGCCCATCCCCTTGGAAACATGCCCAGGATTGGGCGCAGGCAGCAGTCGACCGACCCCACGGGGTTCCGCTTTCACGATACCAGCCGAGCTACGAAGCTCCGGCTGCCGAAGTGTTCGTCTCCTTCTCGATCGGTGTCGCTCTCGGTCGCTTCGGCACGAACGGCGAAGGCATCCTCGAGGAGGCTCCCCCCTCGGCACTCCCCGCTGGCATCCTGTTCGTCTCCCCCGAGGCTCGCGACAGCCTGGACCACCCCGCATGCTCGAAGCTCCATGGTGCCTGGAAGGAGCACGGGGTTGCGGTCGGCGGTGGCGACGATCTGCGCACGTACCTGCGGAAGTCGTTCTTCGACTACCACAAGAAGCTCTACGAGAATCGCCCCATCTATTTCCCGATCTCGTCGACGAAGAAGAGCTACGTCGCGTTCGTCTCGATCCACCGGTGGAAGGATGACACGCTCAACGTGCTCCTCGCCGATCACCTCGTGCCTGAGAAGCGCCGGCTCGAAGGCGAAGTCGAGGACATCCGCAAGGCACGTGCGCAAGCATCTGGGAAGGGCAAGGCGGAGAAGCGCTTCGCCGAAGTTCAGAAGCTCCTCGAAGAGCTGGGCGACCTCATCGACAAGGTGACGCAGGTCGCTGAGTGCGGCCCACCACCTGCGGACGACAAGGCGAAGCGAGAAGTGGACGCGCGCTTCGTCATGGACCTCGACGACGGAGTGATGGTCAATAGCGCCGCGCTCTGGCCTCTACTCGAGGCCCAGTGGAAGGACCCCAAAAAGTGGTGGAAAGAGCTGGCAACCGCTCAGGGCCGCAAAGACTACGACTGGGCGCACCTCGCGGCCCGTTACTTCCCCCAGCGCGTTCGGGCGAAGTGTGAGGAGGATCCGTCGCTAGCAGTGGCACACCACTGCTTCTGGGAGCTGCACCCGGCGAAGGCTTATGCTTGGGAGTTGCGCCTCCAGGACGAGATCAAGCCCGAGTTCACGATCGACGAGCCCGGCTCGGATCATGCGCGTGCCCGCTTCTTCAAGGAGCACGCGGCGGACGCAGAAGAGATTCGAACGGCCGAGATGAAGCGACGAGAGCGCAAGGCCGCCAAGACCGAGGCGGGAGGCGATGATGACGCCGGCCCGCTCTTCGATCGGGACGAGCCGCAAGCCGAGGCGGCGGATGCCTGAAGAAGATCCTCCTGAAACCCGCTCGGAGATCGTCTTCTACCAAGCGGAAGACGGCCAGAGCCGCATCCAAGTGCGCCTTGAGGGCGGTACGGTGTGGTTGTCACAGCGCTTGCTTGCCGAGCTGTACCAGGTCGCCGTTCCGACCATCAACGAGCACGTTACCAATATCTTCGACGAGCGTGAGCTTGAGCCGACTGCAACTATTAGGAAATTCCGAATAGTTCAACCCGAGGGAAAGCGTGAGGTTTCGCGTCTCGTCGACCACTACAACCTCGATGTGGTCCTCGCCGTGGGCTACCGCGTCAGGTCTCACCGCGGCACCCAGTTCCGCCGCTGGGCTACGGAACGCCTCGGTGAGTACCTCGTCAAGGGCTTCGTCCTCGATGACGCGCGGCTCAAGGAGGGGCGGGACCTCGGTGCCGACTACTTCGACGAGCTGCTCGAGCGCATACGGGACATCCGGGCCTCGGAGAAGCGCTTCTACCAGAAGATCCGCGACCTCTACGCGCTCGCCGTGGACTACGACTCGAACACGGACATGACGAAGCAGTTCTTCCAGATCGTGCAGAACAAGCTTCACTGGGCGATCACGGGCATGACCGCAGCGGAGATCATCGCTGGCCGAGCAGATGCGTCGAAACCCAACATGGGCCTCACCGCTTGGAAGGGCGCAAAGGTTCGCAAGGCCGACGTCACGGTCGCGAAGAACTATCTGAACGAGGACGAAATCCGGGAGTTGAACCGCATCGTCACGATGTACCTCGACTACGCCGAGGATCAGGCCGAACGGCGACGTCCCCTCTACATGAGGGATTGGCGAGAGAAGCTCGACGAATGGCTCAAGTTCAATGAGCGGAAGGTGCTCGCCAACGCTGGACAGATTTCCAACGCGATCGCCGAGAAGCTCGCGCTCGAGCGCTACGAAGCGTTCAACCAACAACGCCTTCATGAAGAAGCACGGCTGCCGGATGATTTCGAGTCAGCAGCGAAGCGCCTCTCCCCGAAGAAGGGCAAGCCATGACGCTCGGCCCTGTCAGTGACGCCCTTCGCTCAGAGCTGGTCCAAGAGGTCCGGCGCCAAGGGATCCTCGTGTGGCTCGACAAGGACGGGAGCTACTCGGAATTCGTCGACCACCTCGCTGAAGAGCACCGAGCCGCGAGGTTTCCTTACCCAGTGATCGGCTTTCGCGGCAGCTTCTTGGAAACGCTGTTTGCCCTCGAGGCGTACGGAAGCGGCTACGAGAAGCACTCGCTCATCGTCCACATGCCGGGGTTCAATGAGGACTCGATCCGAGCCACCCCAGTGCTCGAGCTGTATGCGGCTGGGACGCGGTTCCGCAAAGGGCTCGATACGCTTATCCGGCAAGCAGCGACAGGGCGTGCACTCCCGGCCGACGTCGACGACTTCCTCGCGGGCGAGCCGTCACTACAGGCTGCGGACGCTTGGCTTGCGCGAGATGTTTCGAAGAACAGCGTAGGCCTCGAAGCCTTGCTCGAATCAAGCGGGCCAGCCCTGCTCGTAGAAGCCCTCGCCGCGAGGGAAAGCCCGCTCAGTGCTCGGGTGACGACCGAGGAAGATGCCCGCGCACTGCGAGCCTACTTGCATAAGCTCACCGGGATGGACGACGAGTGGCTCTCGTTCATCACGAGCGATCCGCATGCGACACACCTTGAGAGAGTGCTCACTCCGTTCAGCGCGTGGCTGCTCTGCGTCGAGTACGTCCACGACCTCCGCCGAGATCCCCATCTAGGGCCGCTCAAGCGGCTGAAGTCTGTCTCGGCCCCGCTGGTGAAGGCCTCGACGAGCCTCGTCGTCCAGGTTCGGAAAGCATACCCGGACGCCTACGTCCTCCTGGCTGACGAAACCGAATCCATGTTGGACGTCGAGCTGGAAGCGATGACTCCCGAAGACCTCGGGCACATCGACACCTTCCGGGAAGAGGAGAATTGCATCCTCCTCGGGGCAGTTGAGGCCCTGAAGGAGGAGAAGTGGGAGCAGGCCGCCGAGTGGTGCCGAGCGCGCGACGGGGACAAGTCGTTCTGGCTCCAGAGAGACCCCGCGCGTCGTCGGGCGTGGAACCTGGTGTTCGAAGCCGCGTCGTTCGGCAAGGTTCTGGCGGACCACGCTCGGCCATTCGAGAAGCTCCACAATCACGAAGAGGCACTCGCGAGGTATGCCAGCAGCGCCTCGCTCGTCGACCGAGCCCACCGGCGCTTCGAGCAGGAGTGGCTCCGTCGGCTCGACACGCAGATGCCGCACTTCGGAGCGCTTCAGGAGGTTCTTGGCAAGCTCCGGCGCCTCCACCGCACCTGGGTCGATCTCCTGTGCGGGGACTTCTCACAGCTCTGCCGGGCGGAGGGTTTTCTGCCGCCCCCTGACCTCCAGCAGCGAACGCTGTACGAGCAGGTCGTGCAACCGATGGCCTTCGGAGGCGAGAAGGTTGCTGTCTTCCTGGTGGATGCCTTTCGGTACGAGATGGCGACGGAATTGGTCGACGATCTCCGTGCCACCGGCGGCGGAGCCGTAGTCGACCTGAAAGCACGATTCGCCGAGCTACCCACCATCACGTCCGTGGGCATGAACGCTCTGGCTCCGGTCGCCAAGGAAGGTCGCCTCACTGTCGCCGGAAGCCTCAAGGGATTCAAAACCGGCGAGTACACGGTGCGTTCCCCGAGCGATCGGGCGAGGGCCATGGGAACGCTTACAAGCGGGAAGGCTGGGCTTTGCCTTAGCCTGGCCGAGGTGTGCGACTCGTCTCCGGAAAGACTGAAGAAGCAGGTCAAGGAGCACCAGATCGTCGTCGTCTGCTCGTCGGAGATCGACGATGCCGGCGAAGCGAACGTTGGGCTTCTCACGTTCGAGGCCCAACTTCTTCAGATCAAGGCCGCTTGGCATCATCTTCAAGCCGCCGGCATCAAGCACGCCGTCTTCACCGCCGATCATGGTTTCCTGCTTCAAGACTCCACGACTGAGGTCCGACCATACGGGAAGAAGACCGACCCTCAAAGGAGACACGTACTGGACAGCCATGAGCGCGGCGAGGTCGGCATCATCCCCGTGGCGCTCTCGAAGCTCGGCTACGACGGCATCTCGGGTTACCTACTACTGCCAGAAGACTCCGCCGTCTTCGATCAGGGTGTGGTCGGAGCAAGCTTCGTCCATGGCGGCAACAGTCCCGAGGAACGCATCATTCCGGTCCTGACCGTCACACGGAAGCGCGCCGAGACGTCCAGTCTTGCCGAGTACGCGGTCGAGGCCGAGGCGATGAGCGATGCGTTCGGATTTCATCGGATCCGTGTGCGCGTCGTATTCCCCAAGGAAAGCCAGACGAGCCTCGGGTTCGCTGGCGCGCGCACCATCGATCTCGATCTTCGCGTCCCGGACCGAAAGGACATCCGGGCGACCGTGAAGGAGGTTTCGGGCGCAGGCGCCATCAAGTCGGGTCGCCTGCAAGCCTCGGTTGGAGACGAATGGGCTGAGGTGTTCTTCGCCCTAACCGGACCTGCCGATGAGCGCACTCGCGTCGAGATCCACCATGCGGACAACATTGAGCGAGTCAGAGCGTGCGTTCCCGACGCCCTGTTCACCGTCTCCGGCGTCTCTAGCACTGGTAGACCGCCGTCGTCTCCACCACCGCCCCCGGCGTGGGCCGACGCAATCGAGGAGGAAAGCGTCCGCGGTGTCTTCGTCCACATCGAGAAGCACGGCGCGATAACCGAGACCGAGGTCATCACCATGCTCGGCAACGCGAGGGCGGCCCGGCGCTTTGCGCTCAACTTCGACCACTACCTCGCAAAGCTCCCGTTCAAGGTCCGAAGCGAAGCCAACGCGAGCGGGAAGCGCTACGTTCGAGAGGAGAAGTGACCCATGCCCCTCAGCCTTCGTGACATCGAGCACGTTTTCGAGCGCCTCCGGTCAGGCGTCGTTCCCGAGCGAGGGCTCGACGCTTTCGCGGTAGGCATCGACAGACAGCGCACGGAGATCAGACGCCAACTCGACTTGGCCGCGTCGGGCGAAGGCGTCTTCAAGTTTCTCCGAGGCGGGTACGGCTGCGGCAAGACTTTCATGTCTCGCCTCACCGTGCTCGAGGCTCAGGAGCGAGGTTTTGCGACGAGCTTCGTCGTGGTCTCGCCCAACGACACGCACTTCGACCGCTTCGACGACGTGTACCGGAAGATCGTCCAGGAACTCGGAACGGCGACTTGCCCTCGTGGCGCGCTGAACGACATCGTCGATCGCTGGATCGCGAAGGTCGAGGAGGCACTGATCGCCGGAGGAGCCGACGAAGACTCGCCCGATTTCGATAAGCTGGTGCAGACGCGCATCGAGGAGGAGATCGCCTCGAAGACGGGCGGCAAGGCGCCGGAGGACTTCGCCCGCGTCCTTCGAACCGTCTTCACGCTGAAGCAGCAAGGGAAGGTTCAGGAGGCCGGCTCGCTGCTTTCGTGGCTGTCGGGGTCGCAGAACGTCGCTGCCTCCGAGAAGTCGGCGGCCGGAGTGAAGGGCACCGTCACGCGCGACACGGCCATGAACTACCTCCACGGCATTCTCGAAATCGTCAAGGCCGCTGGGTACGCTGGGCTCGTGATCGTGATCGATGAAGCGGAGACCATCCTCCGTATGCGCAGCGACACACGAGGCAACTCGCTCAACGGCATCCGTCAGATCATCGACGCAGCGGATCGGTACAAGGGCCTCCTCTGGGTTTTCACGGGCACGCCGGAGTTCTTCGACACCAGGCGTGGGGTCGCAGGGCTACAGGCATTGCACGACCGCATCCAGTTCCTTAGCGAAGGCGGTGTCGTCACGATGCGGCAACCGCAGCTTGAGCTGAAGCCCTTCGATCCGGATCGCCTCAAAGACGTTGGACTGCGTCTCCGGCAGCTCTCTCCTGGTGGCGACCCAAACGTCGTTGCTCAGAAGGTCACGCCCGAGAGGATCGTCGCCATGGTCGACGAGATCACGAAAGGTTTCGGAGGCGACGTGGGCATCGTTCCGCGGCAATTCCTACGGAGGCTCGTGAACTTGTTCGATTCGGTCGCCGAGAATCCGGATGCGTCGCTTCCTGAGCCGGCACCCACTGTCGAGGAAGAGCGGGCCGCACAAGGGAAGAAGCCATACGCCTACGAGCCCGAGCCGGACGACGACAAGGGGTACCCCGTCACTTCCGTGGAGTTCTAGGACTTGTCAGCGTTCGCTCGGTTCCCTCCACGGCTTCAGGAGGCCATCGTTTCGAGGTTAGGGTGGCCCTCGCTCCGGCCAGTGCAGGAGCTTGCTGGGGAAGCGATCCTCGACGGGAAGAACGCCGTCGTGCTCGCTCCGACCGCCGGAGGGAAGACAGAGGCGTCGATGTTCCCGGCTCTGGCGAATTTGGTCGCCCACGCTCCCGAAGGCGTCGGCGTCATCTACATCGCCCCGATCAAGGCCCTGCTGAACAATCAGGAAGAACGCCTCGGTACCTATGCGGAGATGGTCGGACTCCGTCGGTTCGTCTGGCATGGCGACGTGCCGGACAACGAGAAGCGAAAGTTCGTGCGCGATCCGGCCGAGATCCTGATGACGACGCCCGAGTCCCTGGAGGTGATGCTCGTCTCTCCACGCTCGCCGGCACCAAAGCTGTTCGCGGATCTCCGACTGATCGTGATCGACGAGGTCCATGCTCTCGCAGGCACGGACCGGGGGGCCCACCTCATGTCGGTCATGGAGCGGCTCTTCACAGTCACCGCGAATGACGTGCAGCGCGTCGGCTTATCGGCGACGATCGGCAACCCAGATGAGATCCTCCACTGGCTCGCAGGGACATCGAAGCGCGCGGGCGTGGTGATCGACCCGCCCAAAGTCCCAAGCCGCAGGGAGCTGGGGATCAGCCTTCACGACAGCGTGGCCGCCATCGCCGGTGAGGCCTCAGCTCGGGCTGCTGGCAAGAAATCGCTCTTCTTCTGCCAGAGCCGTGCCCTCACTGAAACGGTCGCTGATCGCATGCGGGGGCGCGGGACGGACGTGTTCGTCCATCACTCGTCCGTCTCTCTGGAAGAGCGACGCGCCGCCGAGGACCGCTTCAACCACGGCAGCGATGCGTGCATCGTCTGCACCTCAACGCTCGAGTTGGGCATCGACGTCGGCGACCTTGATCTCGTGCTCCAAGCCAACGCTCCGAGCAGCGTATCCTCGTTCCTCCAGAGGATGGGCCGCACCGGGCGCCGTCCAGGGACTTCTGCCAACACGACGTTCCTTTGCGACGACCCTGACGCCGCTCTTCAAGCAATAGCGCTCGTAGAACTCGCCCGCGAGGGATGGGTCGAGCGCGTGCCCGTTCAGAGGCGATGCTGGCCCGTGGCGGTTCACCAGCTCCTTGCGCTCACGTTGCAGTGGGGAGCCATCTCGGTCGAACGCTGCTGGGAGCACCTACACCGTGTGCCTGACTTCTCAGGCATTTCAAAGGCCGAGTTCGACGAGGTCATCAGCCACATGCTGCGCGAGGACTTCCTCTTCGAATCGGGTGGCCTGCTCTCCATGGGTCAGCGCGCCGAGCGAGTCTTTGGCCGCAAGAACTTCATGGAGCTGTACGCGGTCTTCTCGAGTCCGGTGCTGTACCGGGTCGAGACGGGCTCCGGCCGCGACCTCGGCTCGCTCGAGCAGGGCTTCGTCGATCGCCTCGTCGAGCAGATGTCGTCCTTCCTACTGGCGGGACGAGCGTGGACCGTCGATCGTGTGAACCACGCCGATCGCCTGGTCATCGTCCGCGAAGCACCGTCAGGCGTGAAGCCCACGTGGGGTGGCTACATCCCTTCGATGCTCGGGTTCGAGCTGTGTCAGCGCGTGAAGCAGGTGCTCGTGGAGGACGCCGAGTACCCCTACATCGACGCCCCTGCCGCACAACATCTTCGCGCGCACCGCGAGGACCTCGGGCAGCTCTTGCGTCGTCAGGGTGCCGCTCTTCAAGTTGAGCCTGGCGTCGCTCGCTGGTGGACCTTTGCCGGCGGTCGAGTGAACCACACCCTGAAGTACGGCTTCGAGATCAAAGAAGGGTGGAAGGTCGTCGCCGACAACTTCCTGGTCCGGATCGAAGGTGACGGGATCGGTCACGAAACAGTCGGGGCCGCGATTGGACGGATGTCCCAGTCGGAATTCTGGACCGAGCCGACCATGCGCCGATCGCTCCTCGGGCGGTTGCCGAACTACCGGCTGTCGAAGTTTCAGGATTGCCTGCCGGAAGCGTTCGCACTGGAGGTGATCGAACGGTATCTGCTCGACGTTGAGAGGACTGTCGGGTTGCTGGTGTCGTCCGGGTGACCTGCCGGGCTGCTACTATCGACAAGGCTCCTTCCAGATCGTGCGCGCGATCAAACTCCCGAATGAGCCCGCCGCGTCGCACGAGGCGGTGACTGAGCTCTAATTCGTCGCGTGCTGGTCTGGTTGGTAGTCACCATTTTCGAGTTTCGGCGGAGTTGCGCACGCATTCTTTACCCGGTTGGCGAACGTCCGTGCCGAGCGGCGCCAGGATTCGAGGTCGGCACCATCCACGTCGAACTCGATGAGATGCACCGTTACTGCGTGTGCTTTCGGGACGTCAAAGCGGTACGAGCGGCGGTCACCGATGAGCTGGCTCGGAATGGCCAAGACGGCCTGTCTCGCTCCCGTGAGCGCGCAGTACGCGACCATTTGGTGGAGATTTGAGCTCGAGATCGAGTCCTTGTATTTGGCGTCCACCACAACCCCACCTTGGGCAAGCACTGGGCACAAGGCGTCCAATTCCATCGCCGATGTGCCAGCGGTCGAGCGTCCTCTTTCACCAATTCGCTCATGGCGGATCTGGTGCTTGGGTCGAACCTTAATTCCGTTCTCCTGTAGGGCTCGGACGACTGCGCGCTCGAATAGTCGGTCGAGCCCGACCAAGTACGCCAGCCCGTCATTTAGTGAGCCGTCACCAAGGCCCACGTGGCGTAAAGCCAGGCGCGCGAGGACAACGGAGACGAGAAAGCCGTGCTCATTGCGCTCGATCCCTGCTCGCCCATCTAGCAGTAGCGCATCTATGTCGGACGGGACGTCGGAGAATGCTAGCAGCAGATGCCTCCGGACCTCAGGCATGACCGCCCGCATAACTGGGTCCGCGGCAAGAGTCCGAAGCGTCGCCGCAAGGAGCATCATCGCGGAAGAGCGCGGGCGTCGTTCCCAGACCTGACACGCAATGCGCGAAGCATCACCGCCTTGGCGGGCAACCTTCGAAAAGTCGATGCGGCCGCGGATCGTGGCGGAGATTGTCGCGGTCTTTCCGTACGTCTTCGCGATGCCATGCATGCCCAGCGCGCGAGCGAGTTCGGCAAGGAAGAGGCGCGCCACAAGGGCGGCCACGTCGGACTCCTGCGAAGTAAGTGCCGCGTCGCCCAATATCCGCAGATCGCCGAGCATCGGGTCGACGTAGGCGCTCCAGGCGAGGATCGATGCAGCCGGCGCCTTGCGTGATCTGATGCGAAGAAGACGACCGCTAGGTAGGACCACGTGTCCCACCGTGTGGGCGACGACCGCGTTGGGGCCACGAACCTGCAGTGCGCCACCGAGCAACTTGGTCAGGTGGATCAGATCGCCCGGCGCTAGCTGCGCGTCGAAGGGCGAGTTCTCCTCGACGATCAGATCAGGTTGGCTCGGTTGCGGACTCGTCCTCGTCGTCATCTTCAGTGTCGATTCTTGCCTTCGACCATTCGGCGTCAGCATCCCGTAGGCGGTCCGGTTGGCCAAAAAAGTACTCCTCGAGAAGTGGCCTAATGTCGTGCCGCCATACGCGGTCTATGGTCTCGTCGGCAGATAGCTTTGCCAGCGCGGCACTTAGAAATGCGCTGTGGCCGATGGCGTGGTCGACGTCCAGCTGGGCGACCAGCCACTCGTTGAACTGTTCCAAGAGCGCGCCAAGTCTCGGCGAAGGGACGGCTTCAGGATCCGGGTCGATGCGAATGAAACCGAAGCGGCGGCGCAAAGCGTGATCAACGAGCGCCACGCTCCGATCGACGCTGTTCATCGTGCCAATGATCACGAGATTGGGCGGAACGACCAACGAGCCGCCGCCCGCCAGGTCGACCGGCTCATCCCGATACTCCAGACCGTAGAGGAGCTCGCCAAAGATGCGGGCGGGGTCGCCACGGTTGATTTCGTCGATGATCAACACGTGAAAGCGATCGGGATCCGCCTCCGCCGCCTTGCACACTTGGAGAAAAGGTCCCTGGTGAAGCTTATATCGAAGGTCCTTCTCTTCGAGGGCAGGGCGTAGCCCCTGGACGAAGTCCTCATAGGCGTAGCTCGGGTGAAACTGCACGAGCCGCCATTGGCTATCCGGCCCGGGGTCCATTTCCTCCGTGAGAGCGATCGCGAGCTTCTTCGCGATATATGTCTTCCCTGTCCCTGGGGGCCCGTACAAGATTACGTTGCGTGCAATGACCTGATCTGGCGTGGGTGCCAGATCGGGCCGCAGCCGGCTCTCGAGAGCAATAGCCACATCTTCAAACTCCGAAGCGAACGTGTGCCACCCGGCGGTTGGCCATGCGGGTGCGGGCACGCTCGGCGGAGCAGCGTCGGCCAGCCCAAAGACGGCCCGGACTTTCGCCTTGGAGTCTTGGAACTGTTCGATGGTCCAGGCGTCGTTCTCCTGAGCGAGGCGCGCTCGGCCTGCTTCCGAGATTTCCCATCGGCTTGTGGTTGGATTGCGAAGGGCACCGGTCTTCTTGAGATTGCTCAGGGCCCAGCCCGTGCGGGACTGCCAGACTGGTCTGCCGTGTGCCATCAATCGAAAGTCGCCGGGTAAGAACCTTGTCCGGAGGGCGTCGAGTAGGTGCTCAAACAACTCGTCTTTGCTGCGGCCCGCCTCGGCAGCCAACCGAAGGATTGGAATTTCGTAGCCATCGAACCCTGTCACCTGGACAGTCTCAAGGGGCGCGCTTAGGTCGCCAGCCTCTTCCGGCAGCATTTCAGGGATGTTGGTAACGATTGCAACTGGCTCGGTCGAGCGGTTGGCGAGCCACGCCCTTCCTTCCGGGGTGATTTCCCAGACTCCCCGTGCGCCGCTCAGCAGCCCTGCCTTCCTCAACGAGAGCCGTGCAAACCTTATGTAGTTCCCATGAAGAACGCGCGCCCACTGCAGGTCGTTCAGTTGGTCGGCAACCATGTCTCGTACGGCGGCTTCGACGCGCCGCGGCCTACCGCTCCCTCCGAGCGTATTCAGCGCGCGGAGGATCGGCAGGGCCCACTGGCGATGCTCTCCAATTACGGGTTCTTTCGGGGTCACCACCTTGTCCTACTCGGATCGGAGCCTGAGCGGGAAGGGGCCAAGCCCCGGGCAGGCGGTCCACGGCCTACTCGTTCCCCCCCACCGCGATTCGGTCATTGGCTCGCGGAGCCTCCACCGGCGTCGGGTTTTGGAAGGTTGGGGGCTTCATCCTCGCGTGACCAGACCTTGCTGCCACTCCGGTGGCTACCGTAACTCGCTACGTTGCCGGGATGAACCGCTGGCGGCCTGCTCGCTCCCCTTGAAGAGGACGACGGTACGTATTCTAGCGAGCCACCACACCGTTCGGCTCGACGGTTGTTTCCCGCCTCCGGCGGGAACGTCTTGAACCCGGGTGCGACTTGCGCCTGCGGCGCATCCTCGCCGTTGGCGAGGACCGTCGCTCTCACTGCACTCCGTCCAGCAGGCTGGACTCCGTGCAGTTCGAGTCGCTCGGCCACGACGTTTACGACCCCGTGCGTCGGGCGGGACCCACCGTTTACGGCCGGCCTCGCGGCCCCGGGCACAGTGCCCGGAACCGCTTGTCTATTGCCGTCGGGGTGGAGGCGCCGGGAATTGAACCCGGGTCCGCGAGGCATCCAGCTTAACTTCGTTCACGTGCGTAGCCGCATTGCCCAAGCGGCGGGGTTCCTGAATTCGGTCAGGACCTAGCTCCCGATTTTCTCAGCCACCGTGCCGGAAGCATCGCGGTGACCCAGCCTTAGTGATGACGCCCTTCCGCTACCAAGACGATCTTACGGTTGGACGGCTCCTACAGTTTTTTAGGCTGCGAGAGCGATTGCGTTGTCGTTCGCAATTGGTACGGCCCGGTTTTGGAGAGGTCCAGGTGCCTCCGCACGCAGTCAAACCTTCAGTCCCCACGTCGAAGCCGATCGCCCCCGAAGGGGTGTGGGTCCGTCACCGTAACCCCTGACCATAGAGAGTCAAGTTCGGCCAGCCGGTGGGGACGGCGGGGCGCGCCGCACCGTCGCTGCGCGACGAGCGCCGCTGAACGCCTCCCGTCGCCTGACTCCTGCTCCACCCCCAAAACCCTTCCCCCCTTTTCAGTCTTCCTGTTCAAACCCTCCGGCATCCCTACGTCTGGAACTGGTCGAGCACCCTCTGCAGATCCTCCGCGATGCGCTTGAGCTCGGACTTGGGGAGCTTCGCGAACAGGCTGTGGTGGTGGGCGAGGAGCGCGACGTGGATTTTCTCGACGAGGGTGAAGCCTGAGTCGGTGAGGCGGACGCGGACCACGCGGCGGTCGTCGGATTTGCGGACGCGTTCGAGGTGGGCGAGCTTTTCGAGGCGGTCGATCAGGCGCGTGACGTCGGGGGCGGAGGCGATGAGGGCGTTGCCGATGACGCCGATGGGGAGGCCTTCGTTCTGCTCGTCGCGGACGTAGAGGATGCGGAGGACGTTGTACTGCAGGGGCGTGATACCGAAGGGCTCGAGGAGCACCGTCATGCGGACGACGATGGTGTCGCCGAGGCGGATGGCACGGATGGCCAGGGTGTCGCCCCAGTCGGGGGCGTCGAAGAGAGCCGTGCGGGGCTTCTTGCGGGGGGGCATCGCTCGTTCGGTCGTCGCGCGTGCGGGTGCGGGCGTCAACCGCCGAGGAAGTCGGACTCGAGGACGATGTCCTTGAAGAAGGTCTGGTACTCGGCGTGGGTTTGGTGCTCGCGCGTGCGGAAGCGCTTGCCCTCGTTCGCCTTCATGTACGCGTGGTACTCGGGCGCACCAGGGAGCTTGATGTTGTCGGCAACGACGATGGCGCCACGGCGCAGCCAGCCCGCGCGCAGGATGAGCTCGAGATCGGGGACGTAGGCTTCCTTCGCGTGGTCGAGGAAGGCGAAATCGAGCTTTCCGGGGGCGAAGCCGTGCACGTTTTGGAGGGCGGCTACGGTTTTTCCGCCGTCGCTGAGGGTGCCGTGGACGATGGTGACGCGGTCGGCAACGCCGGCGTGGTCGAAGATGCTCTGGGCAATGGCGGCGTTGGCGGCGCTGAATTCGAGGGTGACGAGGCGAGCGGTTTTGGGAGCCACGCGCAGGGTGCGGAGGGCGGAGTAGCCGCAGTAGGTGCCGAGCTCGAGGAGGAGCTCGGGCTGCGCGCGCACGATGGCGGCGTCGAGCAGGGCGCCCTTTTCGTCGCCGACGTTGATGAGGAAGCTCTGGGTGTAGGCGAAGTGGTCGATCGTCTCGATGACGTGGTCGAGATCGCCGCGGCGCGCGTTCTTGAGGACGTAGCGCTGGAGCGCCGCCTCGCGCTGGTCACCGACCTGCCAGTCCTTCAGCAGGGTGCGGATGCCGAGCGCCATGCGCAGGACCGACCAGCGAGCGAGGGGGAAACGGGTGCCGAACGATGAATGCAGTTGCATGAGGGAACCTCCGTGGGTGAGACGGAGGATCTTCTAGACGATAGTCGTTGTCAACGACTAAAGTTTGGAACGCGCAAATGGGCGACGGCGAGAGGGCCAGCCTCGAGGCCGTCCGCTACTTCTCGTCCTTCGTGCCTTCCTTGATCGAGTCGCCGGCTTCCTCGGCCTTTTCGCCGGTCTTCTCCGTGGCCTTTTCGACGCCTTCCTTGGTGTCCTCGGCGGCCTGGTCGACGTCCTTGCCCGCCTTCTCCATCGGGCCTTCGGCGGGTTTGTCGTTGCCGCCGCACGCGGTGGCGAAGGCACCAGCGAGCATCGAGATCGTGATGAAGGTCTTCATGAGGGTCTTACCTTTCGGATGCGTGCTCCTGCACTCTTTGTGCCACGTCGTCCTTCCCCAGGCGGCGGAACTCTTTTTCGAGGGCCGCGAGCTCCTTGTCGTCGAGCTCCTCGAGGTTGACCATGCTGGTGCGGGCTTCCTTCATGGCTCGCAAGAGCTCGTCGAGCTTCAGCTCGGTGGTCCGAGCCTCGCGGTTTTGCGTGTTCTGGATCAGGAACACCATCAGGAACGTGATGATGGTCGTGCCGGTGTTGATCGTGAGCTGCCAGGTGTCGCCGTAGTGAAAGGCGGGGCCGGCTAGCGCCCACGCAACGACGGTCAGGAGCGCGAGGGCGAAGGCGTAGGGGGTGCCGAGAGCGCGCGAGGTCTTTTCGGCGAAAACGTGAAAGAAACGGCCGAACATGGCTCGGGGGTACCGCAAGGGTTGTGCCACCTAGCGGGCCCGCAATGAGGGGGAAATAGGCTCGGACAGGGTGGGGCGTTGGCGCACGGCTGAGGCAAACTGTCCCCCTGCCGCCGCGCTCTCGGCGGTCAGGTGCCGCTCGTTCGCAGGGCGCGCGGGCAAGGTTTTTGCTCCGCCCTGCGGATGATTCGCAAGGTCAACGAGGGGTACCGCATCTACTCCCGCAAGAAGAACCCGAAGACCGGACGGCGCCGCAACCTGGGCACGTTCCGCACGCGCGAGCAGGCGCTGAAGCACGAGCGCGAGATCCAGTATTTCAAGCAGCACTGAGGGCCGAAACGCGGCCCTGACGACTGGAAAACGCATCCCGTGCTACGTCGCACCCCAGCATGCGTATCGAAGCCATTTCGATCGGGGCGAACCCGCCCCATGAGGTCAACGTCGTCGTCGAGGTTCCCGTGGGCGGTGAGCCCATCAAGTACGAGCTCGACAAGCACGCCGGCACGCTGGTGGTCGATCGCTTCCTTTACACGTCGATGCGCTACCCCGGAAATTACGGGTTCGTGCCGCACACGCTGTCGGGGGATGGCGATCCGATCGACGTGCTGGTGGCGAATCAGCGTGGAATCGTGCCCGGCGCCGTCGTCGCGGTGCGGCCGGTGGGCGTCTTCTTCATGCACGACGAAGCGGGGGTCGACGAGAAGATCATCGCCGTGCCCGTCTCACGCCTGACGCGCCGCTACGACAACGTGCAGGACTACAAGCAGCTGCCCTCGATCACGATCGAGCAGATCGAGCATTTTTTCACCCACTACAAGGACCTCGAGGCCAACAAGTGGGTCAAGCCGCTCGGCTGGGGCGACGTCAACGAGGCGTGCCGCGTCATCATGGAGAGCATCGAACGCGCCACCATCGGCACGGTGCCGCCGAGCTCACCGGTGATTTCGCAGCCGTATCCGCGCCCGTAGGCCCGCCTCCCTGGGGTGGGCTCGAACGAGGCTGCGGCCGCCAGGTCCGCGTCCAGCGCGGCGCCAGACGCCTCGGCGGGCCTATAAGTAAAATAGACTTGATCAGATCGCCGGTAACGATAAACTCTGTTTTATGGCACGGCGCACCGGGGCGCTGGGCGCGCTCCCCCCGATCGCGACCGAAGCGCTGAGGAAGCTCGGCGAGAATCTGGCGCTGGCACGCGTGCGCCGCAAGGAGTCACAGCGCGTCTGGGCGCAGCGCATTGGCGTTTCCATCCCCACGTTGATCCGCATGGAGCACGGGGAGCCCGCGGTCACCATCGGCGTCTACGTGACCGCGCTCTGGTTGCTCGGACGTGTGCAGGAGCTGCCGGCGCTGGCGGATCCGGCGCACGATAGGGGCGCCCTCGAGCTCGATGTGCGGCGGGCTGTCAAACGCCGTGCGGTTCGCACCGCTGCGTCCATTCAGGCACGCCTCGGGAGAAAGCGCGCAAGGTGAGCGCGTCGCGTGCCATCGCCTACGAGCCACGGGATGAGCTTTTCCTGTGGTGGCTCGCTGAGCCGGAACATCCCGAGCTGGTCGGCGAGCTCAAGATGGTGCGGAGCCTGCGCGGCGTCTCGCTGACGTACGTCGAGACGTGGCTCGAGCGCGGTTTTTCGCTGAGTGAGGACGTGCCGCTCGTTGCGGGGCAGGAGTTCTTGCCGCGGGAACGCGACACCGCAGCGGGTGCGGTCGATGATGCACGACCGGATCGCTGGGGCGAGCGCGTGATTCGCTTCCTGGACAAGCCCCCGCGGCTGTCGCTGCTCGAATACCTGTATTTCGCAGGGGACGACCGTTTCGGCGCGCTCGGCGTTTCGACCTCGGCGGAGGAATATCTGCCCCGGCGCTTCGGCCCGCTGCCGGTGCTGTCCGACACGGAGACGATTGCCGAGCTGGTTCGTAAGGTTCTGGCGAACGAGCCGGTG
>Ga0315912_10002356_pt1 | contig 20397 bp, 17 predicted proteins | sample VfabasoilMG_FD_204469 | JGI IMG/M metagenome (GOLD analysis project Ga0315912, IMG submission 204469) | Garden soil microbial communities collected in Santa Monica, California, United States - V. faba soil | ecosystem: Environmental > Terrestrial > Soil > Garden | place: USA: California...
TAGGGGCCGACGCCAAGGAAGCCGCCAACATGGTCGAGGATGATGGTCGCGTCCGGATTGGCGCGCGCCAGGTCCGTCAGGTCGCGGATCTGCGGGTGGTACAGCCAGGCGTCATAGGTCAGCTTGCGCTTCACCAGTTCCTTGAAGCCCTCGCGCAGCTTCGGGTGCAGCAATTCCTGCGGCGGCACGTAGCGGGACGTGTGCAGCCCCACCTCGCTGGGATCCCACGGCGTGGAGTGGCGGATGCCCTTGAACCGCCCGCCGCCGACCTTGATTTCCTCGTCCAGAACCTCGCCCACCTTCGCACCCAGCATCAGGTCGGCGTGGCCGACGATACCCTCGCACAGCCGCGTCGGCCCGTAGGCGCCAGACGCCGCCATGGCCGCGATGCCGTTGACGAATTCCACCTCGCCCACCGGGGCGAATTCCCTCGGTCCCTCGGCGCGATACATCGCCCGGCATTCCAGGAACACGGAGGAGACGATGTTGTGCCCGCCGGACATGTCCGCCAGCACTTCCTCGATCAGGTAGGTGCCGCGTGACTGCACCTGCCACAGATGGTGGTGCGGATCGATAATCGGCAGATCCGGCTCCAGCGCCACCTCGGTCTTGCGAGACCAGAGCCAGGATTTCAGGTCAATGTCACCGCGCGTCGCCGGCCCGGTGAAGGGTTTTTTGCTGAACATGGTTTTCCTCTCCGTCGTTTCTTAGTGCGAGCCAGCGCCGCCGCTCATCGCCGCCGCGCCGCCGCCGCGATGGCTGAACGCGGTCTCCGCGCTGGTGATGAATTCCAGCAGGCACGTCCGCCCCTCCTCCGTTGCCCGCCTGGCGCGCAGAATGGCGTTGGCCACCTCGTTCGGATCCTCCACGCGCTCGGTCCACGCGCCCAGTTCCTTGCCGATGGCGGCGTAGTTGCCGCCCAGGTCGCGCGCCTTGTGCACGTCGTGGCTCAGCTTCATGTGCGGGATCTCGATCGCCATCGTGTTGTTGTTCAGCACGATGGTGCAGCTTGGGATTCCGGCACGCACAGCGGTCTCGATATCCAGTCCCGTCATGCCGAAGGCGGCATCCCCCATGAAGTTGACGCAGAACTTGTCCGGTGCCGCCACCTTCGCCCCGATCGCCAGCCCCAGCCCGGTGCCCAGCTGGTGCGACTTGCCCCAGCCGAGATACCCGCGCGGCGTGGTGGCCTTGTAGAACGCCAGCAACTGGTCGCGCGGGCTGCCCGAGTCATGCGTCACGATCGCGTCAGCCGGATCAATCACGCGCATGAACTCGTTCATCACGCGATAGGGCCCGATCGGCTTTTCATTGCTTGTCAGCTTCGCCGTCCACACCGCCATCCAGGCCGCCCGCAACTGCGCGATCTCCGCCGCCGGCGACCGGTTCGGCAGTTTGCCGCCCAGCCGGTCCTTCGCGCACTCCGCCAGCGCCGCCAGGGTCAGCCGCGCATCGCCCAATATGCCCACTTCCGTGTGATACAGCTTGTGCAGGTCACGCGGATCGTTCGTGGCGTGAATGATGCGCACTTTCGCGGGCAGGATCGGCGTCGTCAGCTGGTGCCTGTTCAGCCCGCAGCCGATCGCCAGCACCACATCCGCCTTGTGCAGGAACGCCTGTCCCGCGCCATTGAACACATTGCCGCCGGACCCCAGCGCCAGCGCATGGTTCTCCGGAAACGCGCTCTTGCCGTCCACCGTCGTCATCACCGGCGTCTGCGTCAGCTCCGCCAGCGCCACCAGTTCGGCGGAGGCCTCCGCATACAGCACGCCCTGACCGGCCAGGATGATCGGGTTCTGCGCCGCCAGCAGCATCTTCACTGCATCCTCCACATCGGAAGGATTGGGCGCGGAAATCGTGGGCTTCAGCGCCACATAATTCTTCGCGCCGTCACCGATCTCGGTATCCACGATATCGCGCGGCACCTCCACCATCACCGGCCCCGCCCGCCCGTTCTTCAGCGCCGCGAACGCCCGTCGCATCACCCCCGGCGCATGCTCCGCCAGGCCGATCTCCTCCGTATGCTTCGTCACGCTTGCGTAGGTCCGCGTGGACTTGAACATCGGGTACACCTGCGCCACTTCCCGCGCCTGGCCCAGCGGCAGCAGCAGCAGCGGCACGGAATCCGAAAACGCCGTCGCAATCCCCGGAAACGCATTCTCGCTCCCCGGCCCGTACTGCATCGCGAACACCGCCGGCGGCCGCCCGTTGGACACGCGCGCATACCCATCCGCCATGTCCACGCCCACCCGCTCCTGCCGGCAGATGATCGGCCGCAGCCCGCCCGCCACCGCCGTCTCGATGATCGACGTGGTGGGGAAGCAGAACATCTCCTTGATGCCCTCCTTCTTCAGGATCTCAATAATGGCTTCGGCCGCGTTCATTTGGGTCCCTCCCGGCAATTCCCTGCCAGAATGGTCCGCCGTTGAACCGCCCGCAAGGCGGGGCTACGCTCCGCTCCAGGGGGAACCAAGCACGTGAAACTACCCATCCAAGGCGCGATCGACTGCGACGTCCACATCGCCCTGCCCAACACCGCCGTCCTGCTGCCGCACATGGATGAGTACTGGCGCGAACACATCACCCAGCGCGGCCTGGACCAGGACAACCTGGACAGCGCCGCCTACCCCGCCAACGCCCCCATCACCGGCCGCCCGGACTGGCGCGGCACGAAGCCCGGCACGGACCTTAAACTCCTCCAATCCTGCCTCGACACGTTCGACACCAGATACGCCATCTGCAACGTGCTCCACGGTTCCCCGCTGATGTTCTCCGAAGACCTCTCCGCCGCCTTCTGCCGCGCCATCAACAACTGGGTCGCGAAGGAATGGCTGGACCGCGACCCCCGCCTGCGCGCCTCCATCACCGTCCCCATCCACTCCCCGGAACTCGCCGCCGCGGAAATCGAGCGCTGCGCCGCCGACCCCCGCTTCGTCCAGGTCCTCCTCCTCGCCGCGGCCGAACTCCCCCTCGGCCGCCGCATCAACTGGCCCATCTACGCCGCGGCGGAGCGCAACAACCTGCCCCTAGGCGTCCACGCCGGCTCTTCCTACCGCCACGCCCCCACCAACACCGGCTGGCCGTCCTATTTCCTCGAAGACTACGTCGGCCTCGCCTCCGGCTGCGCCTCCGCGCTCAACTCCCTGATCTGTGAGGGCGTCTTCGTCCAGCACCCCAACCTCAAGGTCGTGCTCCTGGAGTCCGGCGTCACCTGGCTGCCCAACTTCATCTGGCGCGCCAACAAGACCTGGCGCGCCGCCCGCATGGAAGTCCCGTGGCAAACCCGTCCGCCGGGGGACTACATCCGCGACCACGTCCGCCTCACTACCCAGCCCTTCGACGCGCCCCCCAGCGCCGACATGACCCAGCGCCTGATCGAGGAAATCGGCAGTGACGACGTCCTCCTCTTCGCCACGGACTACCCCCACTGGCATTTCGATGGCGAGGACGCGCTGCCGGATGGTATCTCTCCGCAACTCGCCCGCCGCATCGCCATCGACAACCCGCTCAACACCTACCCGCGCCTGACCCCATAACGGAGCCCGCGCCATGAACGTCATCACCCCCCAAACGCAGCCGGACGTCTCCGCCCAGTCCCTCACCGGCTACGTCGATTGCGACGTCCACCCCTATTTCAAGAACCCGGCGGAGCTGGACGCCTTCTTGCCCACACGCTGGCGCGAACACCGCAAGGAATACGGCGCCCGTTCCCGCTCGGCCCTCGCCTACATGCCGCAATACCCGCGCCTGTCGCCGCAGAACGGCATGCGCATGGACGCATTCCCGCCCGATGGCAGCCTGCCCGGCTCCGACCTCCCCTTCATGCGCGAACAGCTCATCGATCTGTTCGGCATGGCGCACGGCATCCTCCTGCCGCTCCTCGGCCGCGGTGGGGATGAACGCAACCTGGAATACGGCGCCGCCATGTGCACCGCCGTGAACGACTGGATGCTGGCCTACTGGTGCGACCCCGAACCCCGCCTGAAGGCCTCCATCCAGATCAACGTCGAACACGCGGAATCCGCCATCGCGGAGATCGAGAAACGCGCCGGGGACCGCCGCTTCGCCCAGGTGCAGATCAATCAGCGCGGCCTGGAACCCCTCGGCCGCCACCGCTACCGGAAAATACTCCAGGCCGCCGCCGCCAACGGCTTCCCCATCGCCATGCATCTCGGCGGCACCTCCGGCCACGCCTCCACCGCCGGCGGCTGGCCCAGCTACTACCATGAGGAACACCACGCCTACGTCCAGTCCATGGAAGGCATCGTCACCTCCCTGGTGGTGGAAGGCGTGTTCGAACAGATACCGAACCTCAAGGTCGCCCTGGTGGAAGGCGGCTTCGCCTGGATCCCCGCCCTCACCTGGCGCCTGGACAAGCACTACCGGCGCCTGCGCACCGAAGTCCCCCACCTCAAGCGCCTGCCCAGCGAGTACATCCGCGACCACATCTGGGTCACCACCCAGCCGGTGGAGGAACCGGAAAGGGCAGGGGACATGCTCTCCACCCTGGAATGGATCGGCTGGGACCGCGTCATGTTCTCCACGGACTACCCCCACTGGGACCAGGACGACCCGCGCTACGCCTTCAAGGTGCAGATCCCCGAACAGCAGAAGCGCATGCTCTTCCGCGAAAACGCCCTCGCCTTCTACAACCTCGCCTGATCCCTAACCCCCAATCCTGATCACCGTCGCACCAGCCGAGCCCCCACGCCCCCTCTCCCCCCGGGAGAGGGCCGGGGTGAGGGGGAGAAAAATGCCTAAGCACGTCGTCGCCACCACCGAAGAACTCCCCCCCGGCACCCGCAAGCTTGTCACCATCCGCGGCCGCGAAATCGGCATCTTCAACATTGCCGGCGACTACTACGCCCTCATCAACCGCTGCCCGCACGAAGGCGCGGCGCTCTGCAAGGGCAAGCTCGTCGGCCGCATGGAATCCGACAAGCCCGGCGAATACCGCCTCACCCGCCCCGGCGAAATGCTCCGCTGCCCCTGGCACGGCTGGGAATTCGACATCCGCACCGGCCAAAGCTGGTGCGACCCCGAGCACACGTACGTCCGAAGCTACCAGGTCACTGTTGAACCCGGCGCAGCCGTGGTGAAGGGGCCCTACATGGCCGAGACCATCCCGGTTCGGGTGGAAGGAAATTACGTCGTCGTCGACCTCTAGAGTCTCGGAGCGGGTCGGTTCGCGCCCGGCGGCCAACTCACCTTCACCGACAGTTTCGGTGTGTATCGGCGGATAAGCGTCTATCATCGCTCCTCCCGCATGGAGTGATCGTCAGCGCGATGCCCGCTACACGGACGGAAACGGATAGCATGGGGCCTGTGGACGTCCCCGCCGACAAGCTGTGGGGCGCACAGACGCAGCGCTCCCTGGCGTATTTCGCGATCGGCGACAACCTTATGCCGCGCGAAATGATTCCCGCCTACGCCATCCTGAAGAGGGCGTGCGCCATCGCCAACCACGCCGGCGGACGCCTGGCGGATTCGCCATTCGCCCTGGTCGTGCAGTCCTGCGACGAGATCATCGACGGACAGCACCGGGATATGTTTCCCCTGCACGTATGGATGACGGGCAGCGGCACCCAGTTCAACATGAATGTGAACGAGGTCATCTCCAACCGGAGTTGCCAGCTTGCCGGCACGCCGCTCGGCAGCAAGTCCCCGGTCCACCCCAACGACCACGTCAACATGGGCCAGTCGTCGAACGATACTTTCCCTTCCGTCATGCACATCGCCGCCGCTCTGGGCATCACGGAGCGTCTGGTCCCGGCGGTGGATGCGCTGCGCGCCGCGATTGCCGTCAAGGCCGATGCCTGGCAGGGCATCGTCAAGATCGGTCGTACCCATATGCAGGATGCAACGCCGCTCACCCTTGGCCAGGAATGGTCGGGCTACGCCGCGATGCTGGCCGACGGGCTGAATCGCCTGCACCAGGCAATGCCCGGCATCTTTCAGCTCGCCGTTGGCGGCACCGCTGTCGGAACCGGTATCAACGCCGCACCGGGTTTCGCGGAGGAGGCCGCGGCAGAGATCGCGCGCCTCACCGGCCTACCCTTTGTCAGTGCCCCCAACAAGTTCGCCGCCATGGGCGCGCATGATGCGCTGGTGCATCTCTCCGGCACCTTGCGCACGCTCGCGGTCTCACTCTACAAAATCGCCAACGACATCCGCCTGCTTTCCTGCGGCCCTCGCGCCGGCTTCGCCGAACTGCTGCTACCCGCCAATGAACCGGGCTCCTCCATCATGCCTGGAAAGGTGAACCCGACGCAGGCCGAAGCCCTGGCAATGATCGCCGCGCAGGTCATGGCCAATGATGTCGCCGTCGGCTTCGGCGGCGCCGGCGGCTACCTGGAAATGAACGTCTACAAGCCGCTGATGATCCACAACATCATGCAGTCCATCGGCATCCTGTCCGACGGCTGCACCAATTTCCGTAAGTACCTGGTGGAGGGCACGGAGCCCAACCGCCGCAAGATCCAGGAATATGTGGATCGCTCCCTGATGCTCGTCACCGCCCTGTCACCGGTTATCGGTTATGACAACGCCTCCAGGATAGCCCACCACGCTCTGGACCGCGACCTGACCCTGAAACAGGCCGCCCTCCAACTAGGCCTCGTTACGGAAAAGGAATTCGACCGTCTCGTGGATCCCGCGACGATGATCGCACCCTCCTCGGTGCAGCAAACGTAGGGCGGAATAGCGGAGCGTATTCCGCCATCTATCCGCCAGGGATTCGCAACGGAATGCGCCCCGCGATTCCACCAGACGTCGTCGCGCGCCCGACCTCGTCCTCATCGCCGTCTTGATTGGTGTCTCCAATTTCGCTTTGGCCATGGCATGGGCATCTTCGCCTCAGCGGCGCCCGCCGCGTAGCGGGCACGCGCCGCCCCCACCCGAATCCCCAACCCGATTTCACACCCCCAACCCGCAATTCACCCACCAAACTCCCCCCCCCCAACCGCTAAACTCCCCCGCATGCCCGCCAGCAACCCCATTCCAGCAGGTCCACCCACCCTGTACCACCCCGTACCGCCTGTTCCACCTGTTCCAACCCCCCACCCGAAATCCGGTACACCGCAAACAATCACCCCAACCTCATGAACCCAAAACAAATTTCCAACCAAATCCCCGTACCATCCTGGAACACACGAAACTGAGGTCCCCCGTTCCACAAGCAACCAAATTCCCGTCGCCCCGCGCAAGCAATCCCGCCTACACTGCGCCCCCACCGCGCAGGAATGCCCCCGCATGCCCAGCTACCTGTTCAGGAACGCCAAAACCCTCCTCAGTGGGCAGGCCAGCCTCCAGCCGGCGCAGGATGTCCTCGTCACCGGCAACCGTATCGCCCGCATCGCCCCCACCCCGCTTCCGGCCGAGGATGCCACCGTCATCGATGCCACCGGCCTCACCCTCATGCCCGGCCTTATCGATGCGCACGCCCATATTACCGGCCTCGCCCTCAGCCCGAAGAACCTCGCCGCCCCACCGCTGGATCTCGGCCTCGCCGCGGCGGAATATCTCCGCAACAGCCTCATGTCCGGCTTCACCTCCATCCGGGAAGCCGGCGGCGCGGACTACGCCATCGCCCACCTGGTCAGGCAGGGCACCATCCCCGGTCCCCGCATGTTCTACACCGGCAAGGCCCTCACCCAGACCGGCGGCGGTGCCGATTTTCGCACGCCGTTGGAACTCACGGATCCCTGCGGCCATGTCAGCCCGTTCTCCGTCATGTCCGTCATCACGGACGGCCCGGACCAGGTCCGCGCCGCCGCGCGGGAGGAACTGCGCAAGGGCGCGTCCCAGGTGAAGATCTTCGCCTCCGGCGGCGTCGTCTTCCCGGCAGAGGGCCACGCCACCCGCTACGAATTCTCCGAAGCCGAACTGGCCGCGGCGGTGGAGGAAGCCGCCGCCCGCGGCACCTACGTCATGGCCCATGTCTACACGGATGAAGGCGTCCGCCGCTGCCTCAAGGCCGGTGTCCGCTCAATCGAACACGGCAACTTCATGTCGAGGGACACGGTGGCGATGATGGCGGAAGCGGGCGCCTTCCTGGTGCCCACTTTCATCTCCCTCATCCAGCGCCTGGAGACGGCGGACGAACACCATCTGCCGCCCGTAATCGCGGACAACCTCCGCCGCACCATCGAACGCGGCCGGCAGGTCTACGCCTGGGCGCGGGAATACGGCGTGCCCCTCGGCCTTGGCACGGACCTGTGGGGCCCGGAAGCCCAGCACTGGCAGCTGCGTGAGTTGCAAGCCCGCACCGAATTCGATACCCCGGCCAACATCCTCGCCTCGGCCACGGCGGTGAACGCGGACCTGCTGATGGAGAAAGGCGAACTCGGCACCATCGCCCCCGGCGCACTGGCGGACATCCTGCTGGTGGCAGGCGACCCGCTCGAGGACATCTCCGTGCTGCTGAACCCGGACCGCAACCTCAAGCTCATCATGCAGGACGGCGCCATCCGCAAGAACACACTGGCCTCTTAAGGCTGAGACGGCCGCACTCGACCAGAAGTTGCATTCCGTCTGAAACCCGGCCTTTCGTCCGGGCACGATTAGCCCGAGCCGATAACTCGATGGTTCGGCACCGGGAACCGGTACGGTGAATGTCACGTTATTCTACGATCCTTTGGGTGTGCCCGAACCGCCCGGCCTCGTGCTGCTAGGATTCGGCGACCTTGTGCTGGCCGGCTCTTGCCGTCGGCGCAACCGATCGGTGGCGAAGTTGGCGGCGCCATATTCTGGAGCGAATGGGCGTTGTTCGATTATTTAAAAACAAAATTAATATGATGATCTATGAATAACGGGCTTTCGAAGCATAGAGTAATGCCTATTTTTCTATAGATTGAGCATTAATCCGCTCCTGCGCGCCGCTGGGGCCACGAGTGGAAAAAGCAGCACATGGAGCTTGTTATCATTCCTTGAATAGTCTATTTCTTTTTTTATGTTCGGTTGCAATCTTACGCACGTATTTCGGGCGTCACGCGTGCAAGCCGCAGTCATGCTGCTGCTTGCTCTTGCCGTGGCGCGGCCGGCGATGTCCGCCACGCAGCAGCCGTGCGAAACCGCCGCCTCCAGTCCGGGGCCGCTGACGATCTCGCCGATCAATGGGACATTGAATAACGGGATCCTCTCCACGTACTGTCAGTCAGCTTATGGCTGGTCGGATACATGGTTCGTCAAAGGCCAGCCTGCAAACTATAGTGGCGCCTTAGACGTGCTGTCTGGAGATGACGCGCCGGGCATTATTGGTCTCACCAATAGCAACCCATACAAGATGTTCACGCCCTATCTGGACCGAGGCACATACAATGCGCAAAATATCGGGACCAGTTGGACGATCGTCAACAATGTGGCTATTGCGGGAAATACCGCGACATCGACAATCCAGCTGGCTGGGATTAGGGTAAAGATCACCACGACCCTGAATGGCGGATTTACTGAACGTCTCGATATAACAAATACTACGAGCGCGGCCATTTCGAATTTGCGGGTGTTCGACTACTTCAATTTTCATCCGAACGGAGGGACGAACGCCACAGTCACGTCGTGCAGCACCGCAACGGGAACGGCGACGGCGATCACTATCACCGGTGTGTCCAACTGTAATGGTAACGGGTGGCGCGGCAACGGCATGATGACGGGGACGAATGCCGCCGGCCAGCTCGCAACCGCTGCTGCATGGCAGGTCGGAACGGTGACGCAGATTCTTAACGCTCTCTCCACCAACACGTTCACGAACAACACGAGTGCCGGTCCCGGGGATGTCGCTGGTGTTCTCGTCTGGAACCTTGGCACCATTGCCGCTGGGGCCAGCACGTCCTTCACGATCAACAAGTTCATCGTTCCGGAACCCGGAACGCTCGGCTTGCTCGCTTTTGGCGTGGTGGGATTGGCATTGTTCCGTGCATCACGTCGGGCGTGACGCCACGGTTTCTGTCGCTGCCCATGGGAACAGATGCCAGTAGGGTCCCGCTTGGCTTTCGGATTTGGCTTCACTTCACTTGGTCTGGTCGTGCTTGCGTTGGTTGCGAGTTTCGTTCTGGACCCGGTTGGCGCGCAGCCGGTCTCTCCCGAGAATGCGTCCGGTCCGCTCTCTGAAGAGTCGAAGCGGACGAACCTGGAATGGTGCCTGAACACCGGGCAACCGGACGTCGTGGTTGGTGCCTGCACGATCCTGATCGAAGCCGGTGGTGGCGACCCCGGTCTTCGTGCCGCCATGCATCACGCGCGCGCGCTGGCATACCGTTCGCAGCGCAACATTGCCCCGGGCCTGGAGGACGCGGCCAAGGCCGTTGAACTGGACCAGGGCAAGGCAGCCTATTGGCGCACCCTGGCGATCCTTCGCGCGAATTCAGGAGAACTGAATACCGCGCTGGAGGGTATCGACGAGGCAATCCGCCGCGATCCGAATGACGCGATAAGCTTCGTCGTCCGGGGTGATATATACCGTGTTCTGTGGCGCCCGGAACGCGGCATGGATGACTACAATACCGCCCTGCGGATCAATCCCAACCTGCCTGAAGGCTACAAGAGCCGTGCCTATGCCTACCTGGGATTTCAGGAGCCGATGCTTGCGATCCGGGACTACGATCATGCGATCCGGCTTCGCCCTGACTACGTCGACGCCGTGATTGACCGCGGTGTCGCCTACGACATGATGGGCCAGTTCGAGAGAGCAATAGAGGATTTCGACTTGGCCCTGCAGATGGACCCATCCCACCATGCGGCCCATATCAGCCGCGGTGCTTCCTATCTCAAGCTCGGGCGATACCGTCGGGCGATAGAAGATTTTGATCGCGCGATCTGGCTGAGCCCGCAGCACGCCCCTTCCTACTATAACCGTGCCTTGGCCTGGGCGTCTTTGGGAGACAGGGAGCGGGCACTGGCGGATTTCGTCCAGGCGCGCCAATTGGACCAGAACTTCCCCGAGCCCCCCTCGGAAATGTACGACCGCTATCGCGCGGATTTCCCGGCGCGTTAGCCGGTGACCATTGCCCTGCTTGATGGCATGGCCCGGACGTGCGACTGCGCACCGCCCGGCGACGATGCGCCCCTTACAGCGTCGCCGCCACCTTCCCCACGCGCCGTATGCTCGCCAGCACCTCCTCCTGCGGCAGCCCCGGCCAGGCCATGCGGAAGCGGAAATCGGTCGCGCCCAGCGTGTCGCGGTAGCGTTGCAGTTCATCGCGCACGAAGGCCTCGTCACCGATGACAAACCGCCCGTCCGCGAACCTGCGAAACGCCTCCGCCCCGCCCGCCGTGTCCAATCCGCCGAAGCCGTGGCCGGCATAGCGTGTGTATTTGCCCATCAGGGGCTTCTCAGCCAGGGCCAGCGACGTGGCCATGTCGGGCCCGCAGAAGCATTCCCGGGAAATCTGGCGCCGGTAGTCCAGTGGCTTGCCCAGTGTCACCCTGGTGTCGTGGAACAACTGCCACCACTGCTTCATCTCCTCGATCCCCATGGCACCGGCACCCATCCAGGAATCGCCGAGCGCCGCCGCCCGCTTCACCGCGGCGTCCACGGTTCCGCCGATCCAGATCGGCAGCCCGGCCGGGTTCCTTGCCTTCAGGCTGAGGGAGATGTTGTCGAACTGCAGGTATTTCCCGTGATGCGTCACGCTGTCTTCCGTCAGCAGCCGGCGCATTACCTCGATGTATTCGCGAAAGCGCGGCACGCGACTTTTCGGCTCCACGCCCATGGCCTGGAATTCGTGGTCGCGGTAGCCCAGGCCGACGCCCAGCACGAAGCGCCCGCCGCTCAAATGGTCCAGGGTCGCGGCTTCCTCGGCCAGCAGCACGGGGTTCAGCATCGGCAACAACAGCACCGCCGTGCCCATCTCCATCCCCTCGGTCAGCGCCGCGAAATAGCCCATCATCGGGCTGGCGGAGAGCTGCTTCATGCTTGGCCCGGTGACGAAATGCTGCGGAAACCAGATGGAGGAGAAGCCGGCGTCCTTCGCCACCTTCACCTGCTCGGTGATGTCGCGCAGGTGGTTCACATCCCGCGCCGCCGCGTCCCATTCCAGAGTTACGAACAAGCCGACCTTCATCGCCGTTCCTCCTTGCGTCCCAAGCTTGCCTTGTCCGGCGGCTACGCCCTTTACTGGACGCTACGAACCCCGGGGGAAACGGAATGTCCGCATATAAATTCACCACCGTCCAGGATGAGGGCCGCATCCGCATCGTGACGATGAACCGCCCGGAGGTGATGAACGCCCTGCACGCCGACGCGAATGAGGAACTGGCCGCGATCTGGGACGAATTCGCCGCGCGGGACGATTTGTGGGTCGGCATCATCACCGGGGCCGGCAGCCGTGCCTTTTCCGCCGGCAACGACCTGAAGGTGCAGGCTTCCGGCACGCGCCGCCCGAACCCCACGGTGGGCTTCGCCGGCATTTCCCACCGCTTCGACCTGGACAAGCCGCTGATCGCAGCCGTGAACGGCGTCGCCATGGGCGGCGGGTTCGAGACGGCACTGTCCTGCGACATCATTGTCGCGTCGGAGAACGCGGTGTTCGCCCTGCCGGAACCCCGCGTCGGCCTCATCGCCGGCGCCGGCGGTGTGCATCGCCTGCCGCGCGTCATCCCGCAGAAACTGGCGATGGGCATGATCCTGACGGGCCGCCGCGTCAGCGCGGAAGAGGGGGCACGGCTCGGTTTCGTGAACGAGGTAGTGGCGGAAGGCCAGGCGCTGGAGGCGGCGAAGCGCTGGGCCGGACTGATCCTGGAATGCTCGCCCAAGGCGGTGCGCGCCTCCAAGCAGGCGTTCTACCGCGGCATGTCCCAGCCGCTGGAGACGGTGATGCGCACCGTCTATCCGGCGCAGCAGGAGAACATGATGAGCGAGGACTACATCGAGGGGCCGAAGGCGTTTGCCGAGAAGCGCAAACCGAATTGGAAGAACAAGTGAGGGGGGCGCTCGCCCTCCTCTTCCTCGCCGCCGCGCCCGCGCTGGCCCAGCCTGTTCCCGTGACGTGCCAGCGGGACATGGAGGAATCCTCCCGCCTGATCCGCGGCATCCAGCAACGGGACAAGAACCCGGGCATTGCCCGCGGGGACATGGTCGGGCTTTGCCGCCTGCTGCGCCAGAACGAGAAGGACATGGCGATCGCCCGCAACCTCCAGGCACCCTGCCTGACCGGGTTCGAGAAGCGGGAGACGCTGGCGATGTTTGATTCGAACATCGTCGATATCCGCGAAGCCATTGCCCGAGTTTGCAAGTAGGGATTGTAAAAAAGCCACACCCCTGGAAGGGATTTGCGAGGCACGGTATCCGACATCCCGTCGGTTGATCTGGATCAACGTTACGAAAATACCCTGATGTTTGTGTGGGAATGTGGCGGTCGCGCCACGACGAGTGGCATCAGAACAACGATTTTCGGGACGTGCCCGTTTCCGCGACGGGCGAAGGAGAGACAATGAGGAAAACATTTCTTGCCGCGACCGTGCTGGCGGCATTGGCGGCGGCTCCGGCGATGGCGCAGAGCGGCTTTTCGTTTGCCGGCAATACAGAGCCGGACGCGACCGTCCCGCAACGCAGCATTTCCTTGATGGACGAAGCGCCGGTCGGCAAGGCTGGCGGTACCTTCATGGTGCGCTTGCGGGCAATTGGCGTGCTGCCGCAGACCACCTCCAGCTCCGTGTCGCTCATTGGTGGCAACATCAACGCGACGAACCAGGCGGCGCCGGAACTCGATATTTCCTACTTTTTCACTGACAACATCGCGGTCGAGCTGATCGCTGCCACCACGCGGCATAATGTGAATGTCACCGGCGCGCATCTCGGCAGTGTGCCGCTGGGCAAGGTGGATGTCGGCAGCATCTGGGTTCTGCCGCCGACCGTCACGCTGCAATACCACTTCATGCCCAAGGAGCGTTTCAGCCCCTATATCGGCGCAGGCATGAACCTGAGCTTCTTCTATGCCTCGCACCCGAACGAGCCGCTGATCCGCAGCTGGGCGCTGAGCACCAATATCGGCGGCGCGATCCAGGCCGGCTTCGACTACAATATCGCCGGCAACTGGTTTCTGAACGTCGATGTGAAGCAGATCTTCCTGAAGACCCAGGGGCCCGTGCATACCAACATCGGTGGGCCGAGCGGCACCTATGTCCAGGCGAAGACCTGGTTGAACCCGACCGTGGTCGGCATGGGAATCGGCTACCGCTTCTGATTGCACGGGTCTGCCGCCACGGCGACGCAAAAAAGGGGGGCGACGCCCCCCTTTTTTGTCAGCTCGGGTTCAGCCCGCCTGCGCGCCGCGCACCAGCCGTCCCGGCAGCGCGCCGGTCGCCTCGCCGTCCCGGTAAGTCACCGCGCCGCCCACGATGGTGGCCGTGTAGCCGGTTGCCTTCTGCAGCAACCGCTTACCGCCGGCCGGCAGGTCGTGCGTCACGTAGGGGCGACCGAATCCGATCCGCTCCATGTCGATCACGTTCAGGTCGGCCTTCTTGCCCACCGCGATCACGCCGCGGTCCTTCAGGCCCATGGCTGCCGCCGGGTCGGACGTCAGCCGCCGGATCACTTCCGGCAGGTCAAACCGCCCGCGCTGCTTGTGCCAGTGGGACAGCATCCAGGTGGAATACCCGGCATCCAGGATGAAGCCGACATGCGCCCCGGCATCGCCGAGGGCGACGATGGTGTTGGGGTTGGACATCAGCGTTTCGGAAACGGAGAGGTCGTAGTTCACGTAGTTGGACAGCGGCGCGTAGATGAAGTCCCGCCCGTCATCCTCCAGGATGATGTCGTAGGCGACGTCCGCCGCAGTGCGGCCCTCACGCTCGGCGATGGCCGCGATCGAGTCTTCCTGCTTCGGCGTGTAGTTGGCGGGATGGCCGAAGCGGAACATCTGCTTGTAGGACATGCGATGGAACAGCGGGAAGGTGGAGAACTCCTTCGGGTCCTCCGCCAGGATGCGCGCCTTGAACGCGGGGTCGCGCATGATCCGCACGCGGTCGGCCAACGGCAGGTCCGCGATCTCCCGGTACGATTTGCAGCCGCTGAACGGGTGCTGGCTGCCTTCAAGGCCCAGTAGCATGCCGATGGCGCGGGAGGCGACGACGGGACGCATGGTCACGCCATCCGCGTTCGCCTTGTCCGCCATGCCCAGCAGGTCCTTCCAGGCGGAGGGCTGGGTGTTGCGCTGGGACAGGGAGAAGACCATCGGCCGGCCGGATTTTTCCGCCACGCGCCGCATCAGGCTGAATTCGGTGGCGGGGTCCGGGTTGTACCACTCGGTCACCACCTCCATCACGCCGCCGCCGGCATCCTTCATGCCCATGCCGAGGCCGGTGAGTTCCTCCTCCAGCGCGCGCAGGGTGGGGATGTATTCACCGCTGAGGGATTTGTGGCTGGTGGTGCGGGAGGTGGAGACGCCGATGGCGCCGGCCTTGATCGCGTCGGCGACGATGGCGCGCATCTGCGCGATGTCACCCTGGTTCGCATTCTCGAGCGCCACGGCACGGTCGCCCATGACGAACACGCGTACCGCGGCGTGCGGCAGCAGGGCGCAGATGTCGATGTCGCGGGGTTTGCGGTCAAGTGTGTCCAGGTATTCGGCGAAGGATTCCCACTGCCAGTCCAGCCCCTGGTGCAGCACGGGGCCGGGAATGTCCTCCACACCCTCCATCAGCTCCACCAGCTTCTGCCGGTCCGCCGGCTTGCAGGGGGCGAAGCCGACGCCGCAATTGCCCATCACCACGGTGGTGACGCCGTGCCAGGCGGAGGGCGCCAGGTGGGAATCCCACACCGCCTGGCCGTCGTAATGGGTGTGGATGTCCACGAAGCCGGGGGTGACGATCCGGCCGCGCGCGTCGATTTCCTCCGCGCCGGAGCCTTCCACCTTGCCCACGGCGGCGATCCGGCCGTCCTTCACCGCCACGTCGCCCGTGCGTGCCGCCGCGCCGGTACCGTCCAGGATGCCGCCGTTGCGGATGACCAGGTCGTAGGTCGCGCTCATGCTCCGTTCCCCCTTCGTTGCCCCCGCATTGTGGGGGAGGGGAAGGGGCCTACGCAATCCCGGCGTGCCAGCCGGCCAGCGCGGTACGCACGGCGTCCGCGCGCGGGATGGGCGCGACGCAGCCGTAGCCTGTGCATTTCAGCGCCGCCGCGACCCCCGCGTACCGGCCGGCTTGCACTGGAGCATCGCCCGCCAGCGTGCGGGCCAGGAACGCGCCGCAGAACGCATCGCCGGCGCCGGAGGCATCCACGGCATCGACTGGAAAGGCCGGGATATGGGTGCGGGCCTCCGGCGTCGCGACCCAGGCTCCGTCCGCGCCCATCTTCAACGCCACGACCTTCGGCCCCAGCCGCAGGTAGAAATCCAGGATCGCCTGCGGGTCCGTCAGCCCGGTCAGCACCGCCGCATCCTCCATGCCCGGGAAGGCGATATCCACCATCGCCATCGCCGCATGCATGGTGGCGGCGGCGCGCGCGGCAGGCCACAGCTTCGGCCGGTAGTTGGTGTCGTATGCCACCGCCCCGTCGGCCGACTTCACCACGTCGATCGCGCGAAACACCGCATCCGCCGCGCTGGTGGAAATCCCCTGGCTGACACCGGAGGCATAGAACATCCGCGCCGCACGCAATGCCGCCTCCGGCACGTCCGCCGCTGTGTAGCGGGAGGCGGCGGAGCCAGTGCGATAATGATGGAAGGCATGCCCGGTTTCTGAATGGGTGATGAAGTAGACACCCGTCTGCGCCGTGTCAGTCTGGATGACAGTGGATGTATCCACCCCCTCCCGCACCCACAGCCGCAGGAAGCTCTCCCCCGCCATGTCCCGCCCCACGGCGGTGATGTAGCTCACGGAAGCCCCCTGCCGCGCCGCCGCGATGGCGGCGTTGGAGGTATCGCCGCCATGCCCTTCCAGATAGAGCACGCGCCCGTCTGCCCCTGCCGGCAGTTGGGAGAATTCCAGCATGGGTTCCCCCATGCACAGCAGGTCCACCATTGCTACGGATCGATCAGCACGCCGGGGTTCAGCACGTCATGCGGGTCGAGTGCCTTCTTCGCCGCCCGAAGCGCATTGGCGAACAGGTCCGGGCGCTGGCGGTCGTACCAGGGGCGGTGGTCCCGCCCCACGGCATGGTGGTGCGTGATCGTCCCGCCGGCCTTGATCAGCGCGTCGGACGCGGCGTTCTTGATCACCTGCCACTGTTCCAGCAGCGCGCCATGCCGCCCCAGCCCATGGAAGCTGAAATACGGCGCCGGCCCGTCCGGGTAGATATGGGTGAACCGGCACGTTACCTGGCCCTTGTGGCCGGTTGCTTCCTGGATGCCACGCTCCGTCGCTTCCTGCACCGCCGCGTGGAACGCCTCGAACCGATCCCAAGTGATTGCCGTCTCGAACGTGTCGTTGATGATGGCGCGCGGCACGATTTTCTCGCGCGCATAGGGCATGCGGATGAACGCCGTGCGCCACAGTTCCGCCGCGCCGCTGCGGTGCCCGGTCGCGGTATCCGCCGTCTCCGCCACCCCGCCCTGGTCGGCGGCGCATTCCAGCGCCCGCTTCATCCACGGCCCCAGATCATGGTCGGCGCCCTCGAACGCCAGAACCATCACCGCGAACGTGCCATCGCCCGCGCCGGTATTATACGCCTCGTTCGGGTCGAGGATGCGGCAGTTGGACGGATACAACGCCGCCTGGCCGATCGCCCGCACCGCCTTTGCCGCCGTGTAGAAATCCTTGAATCGCAAGGACGTGCCGGCGCGGAACGTCGGCCGGTCCTGCACGCGCATCCAGGCTTCCGTGATCACGCCCAGGATGCCCTCGCTGCCGATGAACATCCGGTCGGGGCTCGGCCCGGCGCCGGAGCCCGGCAGCCTCCGTGTCTCCAGCACACCCGCCGGCGTCACCACGCGCAGGCTTTCCACGAAGTCGTCGATATGCGTGTAGCGGGACGCGTAGTGCCCGCCGGAGCGCGTGGCGATCCAACCGCCCAGCGTGGAGTATTCGAAGCTCTGCGGAAAATGCCGCAGGGTCACGCCATGCGGCTTCAACTGCGCTTCCAGATGCGGGCCGAACACGCCACCCTGGATGCGTGCGGCGCGGGATGCGCGGTCGAATTCCAGCACCTTGTCCAGCTTGCGCAGGTCCAGCACGACGGAGGCTTTGTAGCGCACACCGTCCACCCGCGGATCGACGCCACCGCACACCGAGGACCCGGCGCCGAACGGTGTCAGCATTGCCCGGGCCCCACCGGCCCAATCCATGATGGCGGACACATCCGCCTCGTTCTCCGGATACGCCACAACGTCTGGCGCGGCGTCGTAGTTGCCCAGCATGCCATGCACGGTATCGGGGTACGACTTGCCGAATGTATGTGCGGCGCGGTCGTAGCGATCGGTCGTACAGATGCGGGCGAGGGACGCGGGCACGACGACACGCGGGGCGCGCAGCGTTATCGTTTCCAACTCCGGCACCGCCACGTTGTCAAAATCACTGACGGAGAATTTCTGCCGGTAGATGTCCAGCCAGAATTTCTCCTCCGCCGGCGTCATCTCCTCGCCTTCGCGGCCCCAGCCATAGTGCTTCAACCGTACCAATGCCATCGTCGCTCTCCCGTTCGTCAGTCCGCCGGATGTGTTGCCGCGATGCCCGGCACCGCAAGGTACGCCAGCCGCTTCGCTTCCTTCCGCCCGCGCGCTACAGAATCAAGAATCAACCCGCATACCACGGACAGGCAGGACAGCAGCGCCAGCCCGGTTGCCAGTACCGCCGTGGGCAGGCGCGGCACCAGGCCGGTCGCCAGGTATGTCATCAACACGGGGGCGATCAGCAAAAGGGACAGCACCAGCAGCCCCAGCGCCACCAGGGAGAAGAATGGCAGGGGCCGTTCCTCCTTCACCAGCACGAGGATTGCCCGGAGGATCCGGATACCATCCACATAGGTCCGTAGCTTGGAGGTGGAGCCGGCGGGTCGTTCCTTGTAAGGCGTCTTCACCTCGCCCAGCGGCATCGCCAGGTCCAGCGCGTGGATCGTGAATTCGGTTTCCGTCTCGAACCCGGATGACAGCGCCGGAAAGCTCTTCACGAAGCGGCGGCTGAACACGCGGTAGCCGGACAGCATGTCCGACATCCGGTCTCCGAAAATCCAGCGCACGATCCCGGTCAGCACCGCGTTGCCCAGCCGATGCCCTTGCCGATACGCCGCGTCGGCGGTCTCGACGCGCACGCCGATCACCATATCCAACTGCTCGTCCACCAGTTTCCGCACCAGCCCGGGGGCGGAGGCGGCGTCATATGTGTCGTCGCCATCGACCAACACGTAGATATCGGCCTCGATGTCGGCAAACATCCGCCGCACCACGTTGCCCTTGCCCTGCAAGGTCTCCCGCCGCACCGCAGCGCCGGCTTCGCGCGCCACCGCCACGGTGCGGTCGCGCGAGTTGTTGTCGTACACGTACACCGCCGCGTCCGGCAGGAAGGCGCGGAAATCGGCGATGACCTTCGGGATCGCCACTTCCTCGTTGTAGCAGGGGATCAGTACGGCGATGCGGGGCGCATCCGGCATGCTCAGGTCTTCAGCACGGACGCGTCGAGCGGCAGCACCTCGCCCATCCACACGGCGTGCTTCAGGTGGTCGTCCTTCGCCTTGCCGGTTTCCGGATGCAGCAGCACGGTCAGCCCGTCCCGGTTCAGCATGATGAAGGGCACCAGGCCGGGGAACTGGTCCGGCGCGAAGGCGATCTGGTACATGGCCCCCGGGTGCGGCCCCACCGGCACATCGTGCCAGCGGCCCATCCGCACGGTGAACCGCTCCTCCACCGCCGCCCGCAACGCGGCCGCCTTGGCGCGGGATGCGTCGTCCGTGGGGTCGTAATAGACATGCGCGTGGTAGTCGGTGATCGCCGAGGTCTCGATGCTCATGCGGGCTCCCTCCCGGTGCGGGGCGGAAACTACAGGGCGGTCCCTATTGGGGCAACGCAGTTGACCGGCCTGCCCGCCAGCTTCCAGATTGCCGTTTCACCGTTCCTGGAGCGCCCTGCCTCATGTCCGCCCGCCTGGCCGCCCGTCTCGCCGTGGATATCGGCGGCACCTTCACCGACGTTGCCCTGGAACGAGAGGGCAAGCGCACAACCACCAAGGTCCTCACCACCCCGGCCGCGCCGGAACAGGGTGTGCTGGCCGGGGTGCAGTCCGTACTCGCCAGCGCCGGGGTGGCGCCGGGGGACATTGCCATCCTGATCCACGGCACCACGCTCGCCACCAATTCCATCATCGAGCGCAAGGGCGCCCGGACCGCGCTGATCACGACGGAAGGTTTTCGCGACGTCCTGGCGATGGGCAATGAGAGCCGCTACGACCAGTACGACCTCAACATCGTCCTGCCCCAGCCCCTGGTTCCCCGCCATCTGCGCCTGCCGGTGCCGGAACGCCTGGACAACGAGG
>Ga0315912_10002357_pt1 | contig 20385 bp, 17 predicted proteins | sample VfabasoilMG_FD_204469 | JGI IMG/M metagenome (GOLD analysis project Ga0315912, IMG submission 204469) | Garden soil microbial communities collected in Santa Monica, California, United States - V. faba soil | ecosystem: Environmental > Terrestrial > Soil > Garden | place: USA: California...
TGGTATCGGTACCCATCCTGGCGCCGCTGCCCATCGGCTGGGTAGTGATGGGATTTGCGGTCGACGACACGCTGGCGCGCGATCTGCGGCAGCTCACCGAACTCGAGGTGTCCTTTGCACTCGACGCCGCACCGCCGAATCGGCGCATGCTGGCCTCGACGCTCGACGAACGCTCGCAACTGACGCTGCTGCACCTGATGCCGGCGCGGTCCGGGGACTCCTCCCGCCTCGTCATGAACATCGCCGGCGTCGATCACCAGGCGCTCGTGATCCCGCTCAACGATGACCCGCAGGACGGCCGCATCGTCGCCGTCCTCCATCGATCACCCGGCGAGGCGTTGGCCGCGTTTGACCGGTTGCGCAACACGCTCATCGTGCTCGCGGCACTGAGTCTCGTGCTGTCGATCCTGGGCAGCATCGCGGTGGCAAGGAACATCACGCGCCCGCTGGAATCCCTCGCGAGTGCGGCAGCGCGAATCGAACAGGGTGACTACAGCGCTCCCGTCGACGTGAGGCGCAGCGACGAGATCGGCGTGCTCGCTTCCAGTCTCAATCACATGCGCGGCGGCATCGCGGATCGCGAGAAGCGCATCCTCAAGCTCGCGTACGAGGATCCGCTCACGGACCTCGCCAATCGTTCGAGCTTTTCCGACGCGCTGCAGCTCGCCATCGCGCACGCGCTGGAGCCGGCGAACGCAGGAGAGGAAAAGCTCAGCATCCTCATGATGGACCTCGACCGCTTCAAGTACGTCAACGACACGCTGGGACACAGCGTGGGCGATCACGTGCTGTGCGAAGTGAGCAGCCGGCTCGATGACACGGTGGGCGACGCCGAATGCATTGCCCGCCTCGGCGGTGATGAATTCGCGATCCTCGTCAGGCACTCGGGCCAAACGGACTTCTCGGCACTCGCGCGCCGGATCATTGCCGCGCTGGAAGCACCCATCCTCTTCGAGGATCAATTGCTCGACGTCGGCACGAGTATCGGCATCGCGCACTTCCCCGAGCACGGGCGGGACGCGCAGACCCTGGTCCGGAACGCCGACATCGCCATGTACTCGGCAAAACGCAACAAGACGGGCTTTGCGATCTACGAGGCCCACTACGACACTAGTCAGCAGGAACACCTGTCGTTGCTTGGTGAATTGCGTCGCGCCGTGGAACGCAACGAGCTTCGCCTGTACTACCAGCCGAAGATCTCGCTGCGCTCCTCGCACGTAAGCGCGGTCGAGGCGCTGATCCGCTGGGAACACCCCACACGCGGCCTCGTTTCGCCGGCGCAGTTCATTCCCTTCGCCGAACACACCGGCTACATCAAGCTGCTCACGCGGTGGGTGCTCAACGAAGCGGTGCGCCAGTGCGGCACCTGGCTGCGTGAAGGCCTGGCGCTGCAGGTGTCCGTGAACATCTCGGCGCGCGACCTCATGAACCGCGAGTTGCCGGAATACGTGGCGCAACTGCTCGCCGAATACGACGTGACGCCGGGACTCCTGTGCCTCGAGATCACCGAGAGCGGCTTCATGGATGATCCGAGCCACGCGCAGCAGGTGCTCGACCGCCTCGACGAACTCGGCGTGAAACTCTCGATCGATGACTACGGCACGGGTTACTCGTCGCTCTCCTACATCATGAAATTGCCGGTGCAGGAGCTCAAGATCGACAAGTCCTTCATTTCGCGGATGGCGAGCGACAAGGAAATCTCGACCATCGTGCGCTCCACCATCGACCTCGGGCACAACCTGGGGCTGCAGGTGGTCGCCGAAGGCGTCGAGGACTTGGCGGTCTGGAACATGCTGCGTGCGCTCGGCTGCGATGATGCGCAGGGGTACTACATGAGCCGGCCGCTCGACCCGGCCGGCCTGTTGGCCTGGATCCGCGACAACGCCGGGAAGTTTCCCGTGCCTCCCGCAACGATGACCCGGAGCGCGGCGAACGCCACGCGCTGAAGCAGCTTCAGTCTTCCATCACCAGGGCATCGCACTCCGCTCCCATCCGCACCGGCGCAAAACTGCGTCGGTGCAACGGGCTCGGGCCCAGTGCATTCAATGCCGCGACGTGCGAACGCGTGGGATAGCCCTTGTGCCCCGAGAGTGAGAAGCCGGGATAGCGCCGGTCGAGGTCGCGCATGAGCGCGTCACGCGTGGTCTTGGCGAGAATCGACGCTGCGCTGATCGACGGCACGGTGGCATCTCCCTTGATCACGGCCTCGAACAGGCATTCGAATCCCAGGCCCTCCGCGCAGGGGCAGCGATTGCCATCGACGAACACCTGCTGCGGCGCCACCGCGAGGCCTAACAAGGCGCGACGCATGGCCAGCATGGTCGCCTGCAGGATGTTGATGCTGTCGATTTCTTCGGCGTCGGCCCAGGCGACGGAATAACACAGCGCGCGTTCGCGGATGAGCAATGCCAGCCGCTCGCGGTCTTCGGGTTCGAGCACCTTCGAATCCGCGAGACCCCGAATGGGACGCGCGGGATTCAGGATCACCGCGGCGGCCACCACGGGACCCGCCAGTGGGCCGCGTCCGGCCTCATCGACCCCGGCGATACGCAGGCGGACTTTCAGCTTCACGGCCGAGCACCCCGAGCTTCGAGTAGCGCGCCGATTTCCGCGGCGGCGCGCTCGGCGCCACCGCATCGCAAACGCGCGTGGATCGCACCGAACTCGCGCTGCAAGTCTGTCACCTCGTCTGGATGGTCCAGCCAGCGTGCGAGCGCATTGGCGAGATTCCCGGCGTTCGCCGCCTCCTGGAAAAATTCCGGCACGAGTTCCTTGCCGGCGAGCAGGTTGGGTTGCGAGAAGTGACGCACCTTCACCATGCCGAGCGTACGCAGCAGGAAGGCGGTGATGAAGCCCAGCTTGTAGGCGACGACCATCGGACGCCGGAACAGCGCCGTCTCGAGTGTCGCGGTGCCGGACGCCACGAGGACGACGTCCGCGGCCGCGAGTGCGAGGCGCGCCTGGCCGTCGAGCATCCGCACGCGGGCATTTGGCGCGACCTGTGCGCAACGCGCCGCGAACTTGTCGCGCAATGCGGGAGTCACCATGGGCGCGATACTGACGAGCCCGGGAACCCGCGCGGCCAGCAACTCGGCCGCGCCGGCAAAAACGTCTGACAGCTTTTCAACTTCACTGCGCCGGCTGCCGGGCAACACCGCGAGCACGCGGGCATGGGGATCGATACGAAGTTCGGATCGCGCAGCAGCACGGTCGATCTCGAGCGGGATCTGGTCGGCCAGCGGATGACCTACGAAGGCAGCGCGTACGCCATGCTCGCGATAGAAATCGGGTTCGAACGGGAAAAGACACAGCACGAGATCCACCGACTCGCCGATCGTGCGTACACGTCCCTGGCGCCAGGCCCAGACCTGGGGACTCACGTATTGCACGGTGGCAAGACCCGCGCGCTTGAGTTGTCGCGCGAGCCCCAGGTTGAATTCCTTGTAGTCCACGCCGATGAACACGTCGGGGCGCCAATCGAGGATCCGGTTCCGGAGTTGCGATCGCAGCCGCATGAGTCGCGGCAGGTGCGTGATCACTTCGGTCAGGCCCATGACGGAAAGCTCGTCGATGTCATGCCATGCCGTGCAGCCGGCGGCGCGCATTTTGGGGCCGGTCACGCCTGCGAACTCGGCCTGCGGGAACCGGCGGCGCAGAGCCTCGATGAGCGCGGCGCCGAGCGTGTCACCGGATGTCTCGCCCGCGACAAGAGCGATGCGCATCGGTGGCTCGATTCCTAACGCACGAGACTGCGCGTGGATGTGCCGATGAAATCGACGAAGATCTTCAGCTCCGGCTGTGTCGGCACGAGCGCCTGGAGCTGCGCGACCGCATCCTTCTGCAGGAGGTTCGAGCGGAACAGGATGCGGTAGGCGTTCTTGATGTTGCGAATCTGCTCGGGCGTGAACCCGCGGCGCTTCAGGCCTTCCGAATTGATGGAGTGCGCCTCGGCCGGCGACCCCACGGCCATGACGTACGGCGGCACGTCGCGGGTGACCTTGCAGTCATTGGCGATGAAGCAGTGCGCGCCGACCTTGCTGAACTGGTGCGTCGCGGCGTAACCACCCATGATCACCCAGTCGCCGATCTCCACGTGACCGGCGAGCGTCGCGTAGTTAGCCATGACGATCTTGCTGCCGACCCGGCAATCGTGCGCGACGTGCGAATACGCCATGAAAAGGTTGTCGCTGCCGATGACCGTGAGGCCGCCGCCGCCCACCGTGCCGCGATTCATCGTGGTGAACTCGCGGAATACGTTGCGATCGCCGATCTCGAGCCGCGTGGGCTCACCCTTGTACTTGAGATCCTGCGGCGCGTCGCCAATGGACGCGAACTGGAAGATCTTGTTGTTCGTACCGATGGTGGTCGGCCCCTTGACGACGGCGTGCGGCCCGATCCACGTGCCCGCGCCGATGCGCACGCCCTCTTCGATCACCGTGTATGGGCCCACCACGACGTCGGAGGCGAGTTCCGCCTTCGGCGACACGATGGCACGGGGATCGATGTTGCTCACGCGGTCGTCACCTTGGCGGACGTCTTGTTGGTCTCGGGCGCCACCATCATTTCGGCAGAAGTTACCTCATTCTCGCCGACGTAAGCCACGGTGTTGAACTTCCAGATTCCGCGAATGGATCGCTCGAGCTTGGCGGTGAGGATCAGCTGGTCTCCCGGCTCGACCGGCTTGCGAAAGCGCGCCTTGTCGATGCCGACGAAGAAGAATCGCGTGGAATCATCGGGCACCACGTCTGCGGTGACGAACGCGAGCAGACCTGCCGCCTGCGCCAGCGCTTCGATGATCATGACGCCCGGCATCACCGGACGGCTCGGGAAATGCCCCGGGAAGAAGGGTTCGTTGGCGGTGACGTTCTTGAGCGCCTTGATGCGATCGCCCTTGACGCACTCGAGCACTCGATCGACCAGCAGGAATGGATAGCGATGCGGCAGCAGGCGCCTGACGGCCATGTGGTCGAGAGTAATCGACTCGGTCATTTAGTTAGTCCTCGGAAGAATCCTGGGTCCCGGCGCTGAAGCCCGTGTGCTTCTCGACGGCGCGCAAACGCTTCGCCATCGAATCGAGCCGCTTGATGCGTCCGACGATCCTGCGCCAGACGCCCGCCTCCTCGCTCGGCAGCGCGGAAGAATACACGCCCGGCTTCGTGATGGAGTGTGAGATGAACGACGTGCCCAGCGCCACCACGTCGTCGCACAAGGTGATGTGCCCGGTGAGCCCCACCCTGCCGCCCAGGATGCATCGTTTGCCGACCACCGAACTGCCGGCAATGGCCACGCCAGCCGCGAGCGCCGAATGCGCCCCGATGCGGCAGTTGTGCGCAATCATGATGAGGTTGTCGATCTTGACGCCCTCTTCGATGACCGTGTCATCGAGCGCGCCGCGATCGATCGTGGTGTTCGCACCGATTTCGACGTCGTCACCGACCGTCACCGCGCCAATCTGCGGCACCTTGACCCAGGTGCCCTTCTCGGGCGCGAAACCGAATCCGTCGCCGCCGATCACGGCGCCGGGCTGCACGACGCAGCGGCGCCCGAAGACCACGTGATGTCCGATGAATACCTGCGCGATCAGGCGCGTGTCGTCTCCGATCACGGCACCGCGCTCGACGACGACGCCAGGACCGATGTAGCAACGCTCGCCGATGCGCGCGCCCTCGCCCACGGAGGCGTGCGCGCTCACTTGCGCAGAGGCCGCGACCACGCTCGCCGGGTGGACGGTCGCCGCGGGATGCACGCCCGGTTCGAGCGGCGGATCGGGGTGCAGCAACGTCGCGACCCGGGCGTAGGTAGCGTGCGGATTCGCCGCGATCAGTGAGGGGACCGGCGATTGGGAGGCTGACTTGCCGTCGAGGATGACAGCGCCGGCTCGCGTGTCGGCGAGCTGACTGACGTACTTGGGATTGGCGAGAAAGGTGACGGACCGCGGACCTGCCTGCGCCAGGGCCGCGACCGAATCCACCGTCGCGGCCGGATCGCCGCGTAGCTCACACCCGAAACGTACCGCCAGATCGCCAAGCGTCACTGTCATGGCGGCAAGCGTACACCCCGGGCGGGAGCCGAGAACCTCTTAGGGTTTCGCGGGCGGCTTGGGAGCCGCGGCCGGCGCTGCACCCGCTGGCTTCGCCTTGAGCATGTTCAAGACCGCCGTCGTGATATCGACCGTCGGCGTCGCGTAGAGCACGCCTTCCGCGATCACGATGTCATAGCCCTGGGCCTTCGCGTACTCGCGCACTTCGCCGAACAACAAGCGCTGCAGCTTGTTCATTTCTTCCTGGCGCTTGGCGTTCGAGTCGTCCTGCAACTCGGCTTTCTTGCGCTCGATTTCGCGCGCGCTGTCACGCAGGTCTTTCTCCGCCTTGGTGCGCTGGTCAGCCGCCATGGTCGCGAGATCTTTCTGATACTTGTCGTTGCGGGTCTTCAACGCCTGTTCCTGGGCGATGAGCTGCTGAAGCCGTGGCTGGAACTCGGCCTTGAGGCCTTCCTGGACCACCTTCGCCTGCGGCGACTCCTCAAACAACTTTGCGATGTCGACCACGCCGACCTTGACCTCGGCGGCCGCGGGCATGGCGAACATCGCCGCAATCACGGAACCCAGAAGAATTTTGCGGAACGAAACCTGCACAGGAAATACCTCTTAGAAAGCCTGGCCGACCGAGAACTGGAATTCTTCTGTCTCGTCCGGATAGGTGTTGAAATCGCCCTCGTAGGCGTTCAGCGGCAACGCATAGCTGAAGCGGAACACACCCAAGGGTGCGAGCCATTGAACCGCGATGCCTGTCGAGTGCTTCAATTTATCATACTCGAACTCGTACTTGGTCGGCAGGCCGGCGCGTCCGAGGAACAGGTAACGATCGCCCGTCGAGAAGATGTTGCCGAGATCGTAGAACCACGACAGGCGTGCCGATGTCTGGAATTTTTGCGGCAGCGGAATGATGACTTCGGCCCTGCCTACCACCTTCAGGTTGCCGCCAAAGGGCCGGCCGTAGTCGTCCTTGGGTCCCAGGCGACTTTCCTTATATCCGCGCACGGTCTCCGGACCGCCACCGTAGAACTGGCGGTATGGCGGCAGTGCCGTCGTTTCGCCGATGTCCATGCCGTACGCGAGGTCAGCGCCGACCTGCAGCGTGAACCGGCCGAACAGCGGAATGTATTTGATGAATTCGTAACTCGCGACGTAGTACTGGACGTCGCTCACGCCCGGCAACGCATATGAAATGCCGAGGGAGTGCCGCATGCCGCGGTCGGCAAACAGGGAGCGATTGCGGGAGTCGTAGTTCCAGAATGCATTGAACTCGACGGTGTTGTATTCGGTGCTCCACAACGAGACGTCGCACGACGGAACGGAAGTGTCGTAGTCGACGCACTCGTGCGAGGAATCGCCGTTCAACGCGACCCAGGCGATCGATTGGCGCGCGCTGCCGCCTTCGGACGTGAGCAGGCTCGACTTCTGGTACTGAAGACCGAAGCGAACGCCCTGGTTCTCGCCGATCGGATAGCCGATGTCGAAGCCGGCGCCGATGGTTTCCGAAGAGAAGTCCGACGACGCTGACACGAACTGCGTCTGGTCGCGATATGTCAGGTTGCCCGTGAGGCCGACGCCGTTGGCCGTGAAGTAAGGTTCCGTGATCGAAGTCCCGTAGACCTTGCTGTACTGACCGGAATTGAGATCGATGGAAACGCGACGGCCCGTGCCGAGGAAATTCGCGTCGGCGTAGTTGCCGCTCAGGATGAACGACTGCGATTCCGAGTAACCGATACCGCCGCCGAGCTGCGCGGAGGGACCTTCCTCGATTTCATAGTTCACGTCGACGAGGTCCGTTGAACCGGCCACCGGCTTGGTTTCCGATTCGACCTTCGTGATGTACGGCAGGCGTTCGAGGCGCTGCTTCGAGCGGTCGAGCGCGGCATTGGAAAGCCAGCCACCCTCGAGCTGACGCATCTCACGGCGCAGCACTTCGTCGTTGATCTTCGTGACCCCGTTGAACACGATGTGGCGCACGTACACGCGATTGCCCGGATCGACGAAGAACGTGAGCGAGAGCTCCTTGTTCGCCGGATCACCCATCGTGGTGGGGACCGGGTCGACCTTCGCGAACGCAAACCCGTCTTCGCCCAGGCGGTTCTGCAACAGCTCCTGGGTCGCCGTGATGATCTTGCGCGAGAACGTATCGCCGGGCTGCACGAGCAGGTAGCGGCGCAGCAGCGGCTCGGGGATCACGAAGGTACCGGCGAGCTTCACTTCCTTGACCTTGAATACCTCGCCTTCGTTGACGTTCACCGTGATGAAGATGTCGTCCTTCTCCGGGGCGATGGCGACCTGGGTCGATTCCACCTCGAAGTTGGCGTAGCCCTGGTCCATATAAAAGGAGCGGAGCTTTTCGAGGTCACCCTGCAGGTCTTCGCGCGAGTAGCGATCGTCCTGCTTGTAGAACGACAGCAGGTTCGGCGTCTTGAGTTTGAACGCCTCGAGGATGTCTTTTTCCTTGAAGACGTGGTTGCCGACGATGTTGATCTGGCGAATCTTCGCGCGCTTGCCTTCGACGATGTTGATCTTGATCTTGACGCGATTGCCCGCGACCTCTTCGACGTTCGCGTCGATTTTCGCAGCGTACTTGCCGCGCGCGCCGTACTGGTCCTGCAGGAACGACTTGACGTCCTCGAGCACGGAACGGTCGAAGGTCTTGCCCTGCGCCAGGCCGACGTTGCGCAGCGACTTGTTCAGGTCTTCGTCCTTGATGTCCTTGTTGCCGTCGATGTCGAAACTCTCGATCGTCGGGCGCTCGTTGACCACGACGATCAGCGTGCTGCCGTCACGGCGCAGTTCGACGTCACGGAAGAAGCCGGTGTCGTACAACGCGCGCACCGCTTCGCGGATGCGCTGCGCGGACAGGGTGTCACCGATGTTGATCGGTAGATAGTTGTAGACCGTTCCCTCGGTCACGCGCTGCAGGCCTTCGACGCGGATGTCGCCGACGGTGAACGCCGGCCCCTCCTGGGCATGCAGTGGCGCCACCAGCAGAAGCATGCTGGCAACACAAAGACTCGCGAACCTCGTGATCAAGATGAACCCCTGAATAGTTTTTATGGTCGCGCGGCGATGCCGGAAATGTCATTGAACAAAGCCACGCCCATCAGCAGTACCAACAGCAGAAGACCCGCCTGCTGGCCGACCAGCAACGTACGGTCGGACAATGGGCGACCCTTCGCCCATTCTGCAACCTGGAACACGATCTGCCCGCCATCGAGGATCGGAATCGGCAGCAGATTGAGGAATCCGAGCGACAACGACAACACCACGAGCAGACTGATGAAACTCTGCGCGCCGGCACGCGCGGTCTCGCCCGCGTACTCGGCGATGGAAACCGCACCGGAGAGATTCTTGATGGAGACGTGGCCGGTGATCATCCGCACGAAGAACTTCGCCTGCGTGACCGTGAGCACCCAGGCGCGTTCCACCGACTTGCCAAGCGACTCCAGCGGACCGAGCGCAACGGTGGTGGTCAGTGCCGCCGGATACTTCGGAACCGAGGACGTGTCTGGCGCTATGCGGATGCGCCCGATAGTTCGATCGCCATCCTTGTCGGTCGCGACCGTCACGCGAATCGTGAGGTCGCTCGTCGCACGACGCACCGCGAGCGAAACCGTTTCACCCGGACGTGCATTGATGTATTCGGCCAGCTGCTTGAAGTCCGCGATGCGCGTGCCATTCGCCGCGACAATGAGGTCGCCGGCCTTGAGGCCCGAGAGGTCCGCCGGGCCGCCCTTGGTGACTTCGCCGAGGCGCGCCGGTATTGGCGGCGCCCAGAAATTGAACCCGAGGCCACGAAACATGGGCCTCGGTTCGGTGAGTCTCCGACGCTCGTCTTCATCGGGAACGCTCAGACGCAGGTGGCGCAACTGGCCATCGCGCCCGCGCACGTCGATTTCCGTACTGCCGTCATCGCTCAACATGTCCAGCAAGCCAAGCACGACGTCGCCGTGTTCGCGGACCGGCTGGCCGCCGATGCTCACGAACTGATCGCCGCTGCGCAGGCCTGCGATAGCCGCGGGCGAATCGAGGAACACGTCGCCAACGACAGGCTTCTCGAACTTCTGGCCAGTGCTCCAGTACATGACCCATAGAACGACGATGGCGAACAGGATGTTCGCCGCGGGACCCGCCAGCATCACCAGGATGCGCTGCCACGGCGGCTTGCTGCCGAAGGCGCGCGGCAGATCTTGCGGCGCGACTTCGCCGTCTCGCTCATCGAGCATGCGCACGTAGCCGCCGAGCGGCAGCGCGGCAATGACGAATTCGGTGTGATCAGGAGCGGGACCGATGCGCTTGTACAGCGGCTTGCCGAAGCCCACGGAGAAACGCAGCACCTTGAAGCCGAGCTTTCGGGCCACCCAGAAATGGCCGTACTCGTGCACCGTCACCAGCAGGCTGATGGCGACGATGAACCACAAGACACTCCAGCCGATTTCCATCGAGGGTCCTTAGGCGTGTACGGCGCGAGGCCGGATGAAAGAAGAAGCACGGACCCGTGCCTCGGCATCGGCCGCCAACACGTCGTCGAGATCGCGAATTTCGCCACCCGCTGTGTTTGCCATCACCGATTCAATGACCGCCGGAATCCGAGCAAAGTTCAATCCACCCTCGAGAAACGCCGACACGGCCACCTCGTTGGCGGCATTAAGTGATGCGGGCCGCAATCCCCCCGCTCGGGCAGCCTCCTGGGCCAGCGCCAGCGCGGGGAAACGCTCGAGATCCGGGGCCTCGAACCTCAGGGTTCCCACCTTCACGAGGTCGAGGGATTGTACACCCGAGGCCACGCGCTCCGGCCACGCCAGCGCGTGGGCAATCGGCGTCCGCATGTCCGGCGCGCCCAACTGGGCGAGCACCGAACCGTCGACGTATTCCACCAGCGAATGCACGATGCTTTCGCGGTGAATCAGCACTTCGACCTCCCGCGGCGTCACGCCGAAGAGCAGGCAGGCTTCGATGAATTCGAGCCCCTTGTTCATGAGCGTCGCCGAATCAACCGAGATCTTGCGGCCCATGACCCAGTTGGGGTGCGCGCAAGCCTCATCAGGCGTGACGCGTTCGAGCCGTGCGCGGTCCGAGTCGAGGAACGGCCCGCCGGACGCGGTCAGCAAGATGCGTTTGACGCCAGGCGGTGCTTCGCCGCCGCGGGCGTTGTGCGGGAGGCACTGGAATACGGCGTTGTGTTCGCTGTCGATGGGCAGGAGCGTCGCGCCCGCGGCGCGCACGCACTGCATGAGCAGCGGGCCAGCCATCACCAGCGATTCCTTGTTGGCTAACAACAGGCGCTTGCCCGCACGCGCGGCGGCAAACGTGGATCGCAGGCCCGCAGCGCCAACGATGGCCGCCATGACGCTATGCACTTCGGGAAGGCTCGCGATCTCGACCAGCGGATCCGTGCCACCCACGACCCGCGTGGGCGCCTTGCGCGCGCGCAGCTCGCCTTCGAGCTTCGCCGCTGCCGCGTGATCGGCAAGCGCAGCGTACGGCACCGAAAAACGGCGGCATTGATCCGCCAGTTTCTCCGCATTGCGATGCGCACCGAGCGCGACGACACGGAAGCGATCCGGATGGCGCGCGATGACATCGAGCGTCGCCTCACCGACTGATCCCGTGGACCCGAGGATGGCGACGCCGATCACGAGACCACCTTCATGATGACGAGCGCAAATACCAGAGCCGGAGCCGCTGCGGTGATGCTGTCGATTCGATCGAGCATTCCGCCATGGCCCGGAAACAGCCTTCCACTGTCCTTGAGACCCGCGGACCGCTTGAGCATGCTCTCCGTCAGATCTCCGACGATGGACAACGCAGCCACGGCGATGCAGGTGATGACGAAGGGCCAGGTGTCCACGGCCAGGAGCCACTTTGCAGCCACCCAGGCGACGATTGCGCTCGCGATGACGCCGCCGATGGCGCCCTCCCAGGTCTTCTTCGGCGAGACGCGCGGCGCGAGCGGCACGCGACCTAACCACCGCCCGGCGAAGAACGCGCCGGTGTCGGCCGCCCAGACCAGCACGAGCGTGAACAATACCCAGTGCGTGCTCTCCGTCTGGCGCGTGACGTAGACGAGCGCGAGCCAGCAAGGAACAAGCGACAGGAGGCCAGCGATCGCCGCGGTCACCGACGTGACTTTCGCAGGCGCCAGGCACAACCAGAGAAAGGCCACGAACCACCACGCCATCGCCACCCACAGCGTGATCCACACGAAATCCGGCGACTGCGCGGACAGGTAGTGGCTCGCCGCGAGGCCCGCCGCCACCACCAGCGTGAACATCACCCGGGCGCCGAAGCCCATGAGCCCCGCGAGGCCCGCCCATTCCCATGCCCCGACCAGCACCACGGCCGTCAGCAGCCAGACGGTGGCAATCGGGGGCAGACCGAGCATGACGCCCAGCATCACCGCGGCGATCACGATCGCGGTGAGTATGCGTTCCTTAAGCACGCTGCTTGGCCTCGCGCGCCTGTTCACGCGTCAGGCCGAAACGGCGCTCACGCCCCGCAAACGTGGCCAGCGCATCCTCGAGATGCGCGACGGCGAAGTCAGGCCACAACACGTCGCAAACGTACAGCTCGGTGTATGCGAGGTTCCACAGCAGGAAATTGCTGATGCGATGGTCGCCGCCGGTGCGGATGAAGAGATCGGGGTCGGCAAGCTCGCCGAGCTGCAATGCGCGCGCGAACCGGCTTTCATCGATGGCATCGACGGGTAACGCGCCACTCGCGACTTCCGCCGCGAGCTTTCGCGCGGCCTGCACGATGTCCCATCGCCCGCCGTAGCTCACGGCGACCTGCAGCTTGAGGCCGGAATTGCCGGCGGTCAGTTCTTCGCTCGCCGCCATGCGCGTCTGCAGCTTGACCGAGAGCGCCTGCCGGTCGCCGATGAAACGCAACCGCACCTTGTTCTTGTGAAGCTCGTCGACCTCGCGGTCGATGGCCTCGAGGAAGAGCTGCATCAAACTATTCACTTCGATCGAGGGCCGCTGCCAGTTCTCGCTCGAGAACGCGAACAGCGTGAGCGCGCCGACTCCGCGCCTTGCGCATTCTTCGATGCACATGCGCACCGGACGCACGCCTTCCTTGTGGCCGGCATGGCGCGCAAGGCCGTTTCTCTCGGCCCACCTGCCATTACCGTCCATGATGATCGCGATGTGTTGTGGAATGCTCACTCCGCTCACACCTGCAGGAGTTCTTTTTCCTTGGCGGCAAGCGCGACTTCGATGTCGCCGATGTACTTGTCCGTGAGCTTCTGGATGTCGACTTCGGCCTTCTTCTCTTCGTCCTGGGAGATGAGTTTCTCCTTGAGCGCCTCTTTGACATCGGCGATCACGTCGCGACGAACATTGCGCACGGCGACGCGCGCATTTTCGGCATCGGCGCGCGCCACCTTGGTGATGTCCTTGCGGCGTTCTTCGGTGAGCGGAGGCAGCGGAATGCGGATCACCGTTCCGGCGCTCATCGGGTTCAGGCCGAGGTCGGACTTGTGAATGGCCTTCTCGATGGCCTGCACCATCGACTTTTCCCACGGCGACACGACCAGGGTGCGTGCGTCCTCGACACTGATATTGGCCACCTGCTTGAGCGGCGTGTCGGTACCGTAGTAATCGACCTTGAGGTTCTCGATGAGCGACGGATGCGCGCGGCCCGTACGCAGCTTCTTGAGGTCGGCCGCGAAGTTTTCGACGCACTTCCCCATTCGCGTGGCGGCGTCTTTCTTGATGTCGTCTAACATGTCTTCTTCCTTCGCTTGGGCCTTGCCGCTTGCAGTTCAGTCGCTGGTGACGACCGTACCGATGTCTTCGCCGCGCACCACGCGCGGCAGGTCGCCCGCGTTGTTGAGATTGAACACCTGCAGCGGCATGCGATTGTCGCGGCACATCACGATCGCGGTGGCGTCCATGACGTTCAGGCGATCCTGCAGCACCTTGTCGTAGGTAAGCGTGGTGTAGCGCTTGGCGTTCGGATTCTTCATCGGGTCCGAATCGTAGATGCCGTTGACCTTGGTCGCCTTGAGCAGCACGTCGGCTTCGATTTCGACGGCGCGCAGCGCCGCGGCGCTGTCGGTCGTGAAATACGGATTACCCGTCCCGGCCGCAAAGATGACTATGCGGCCTTTTTCGAGGTGGCGCATCGCACGACGGCGTATGTAGTCCTCGCAGACCTGGTTGATGCGGATCGCGCTCTGCACCCGCGCGACGCCGCCGAGACTCTCGATGGCGTCCTGCATGGCGAGCGCGTTCATCACGGTGGCCAGCATGCCCATGTGGTCGCCGGTCGCGCGATCGATGCCGGCCCGGGCGAGCCCCGTGCCGCGGAAGATGTTGCCGCCGCCAATGACACAGGCGACCTGCACTCCACTTCTCTGGATCTCGAGGACTTCGCCCGCGATGCGCTTGAGCACCAGCGGGTCGATGCCGAACTCCGTCGTCCCGAGCAGAGCCTCGCCCGAGAGCTTTACGAGTATGCGTTTGTATGGCGCGGTCATTGGTTCCCCCACTTTGCCATAAAGAAAACCCCGCGAAAGGCGGGGTTTTCGGATCGACTAGTGCTTGGTTGCCGGAGGGTCGGTCTTGGTTTGGGCCGCCTTGACCTGCTCCATGACCTCGTTCGCGAAATCGCCCGTCTTCTTCTCGATGCCGGCACCGACTTCGTAGCGTTCGAAGACTTTGACCGTGGCCTTGTTCTTCTGCAGCAGCTTGTCGATCGTGAGGCTGTCGTCCTTCACGAAAAGCTGCTGGGTCAGCGCAAATTCGTCGACGGCCTTGCGTACGCGGCCTTCGATGATCTTGGTCTTGATCTCGTCCGGCTTCTTGGCATTGCCCGGGTCGTTCTTCACGAACTCGGTCGCAATTTCGCGCTCCTTGGCCACCATGTCGGCCGGCGCATCGGCCGGCGAAAGATAGCGGGGGCTCGAAGCCACGACCTGCATCGCGACGTCGCGCGCCAACTCGGCGTCGCCGCCTTCGAGGGCGACCAACGCGGCCTTCTTGTTGTCGGTGTGCACGTAGGAACCGACGACGGTCGGCGCCGTCACGAACGTCACACGACGCACGGTCAGGTTCTCGCCGATCTTCGCGATCAGCGCGCGACGCTTCTCGTCGACCGTTTCACCGCTCGCGAGCTTGAGGCCGTTGGCGGCTTCCGCGCTCGACGCCTTGGCGGCGAGCGCAGCCTTGGCCACGTCACCCGCGAAGCCGCGGAAGTCGTCGCCACGCGCGACGAAATCGGTTTCGCTGTTCACTTCGACCAGCACGCCCGTCTTGCCGTCAGCCGACTTCTCGATGACGACCACGCCTTCGGCCGCGACACGCGAAGCCTTCTTGTCGGCCTTCGCGAGCCCTGCCTTGCGCATGTTCTCGGCCGCGACGTCCGCATCGCCATTGGCTTCGACGAGCGCCTTCTTGCACTCCATCATGCCGGCGCCGGTGCGCTCGCGCAGCTGCTTGACTGCATCCGCAGTAATGTTCATTAAAACTTCCTCGTAAAACTTGTCTATCGCCTGGGTTTATCGCCCGGGGCGATCAACCGCGGCGCGGACCGCCGCCACCACCACCGCGACGGCCGCCCGGCGCATTGCCGGTGCCGGTGCGCGAACGTCCGGCGCTCGCCGTGGCACTGCGCGGGCCTGCATCGCCCGTATCGACGAAGCCTGCCGCCTCGGTCCCGTCTTCCGGATCGGCCGCGACACTGGCCACCACCGGGCGACGACGCGCGCCGGTGTTCGCCGGACGACGACCGCGAGCCGGCGGAGCCGCCTTCGGCGGAGCGCTGCGCGCACCCTTCTTGCGCGGATTGCCGTTCTCGTCGAGTTCCACGAATTCGTCTTCACCGACGGCGACCGCAGGAGCCTGCGAGCGGCCTTCGATGACCGAGTCCGCGATGCCGGCGGCATACAGCGCGATGGCGCGCATGGCGTCGTCATTGCCCGGGATCACGTAGTCCACGTTGTCCGGCGCGCAGTTGGTGTCGACCACCGCGACTACCGGGATGCCGAGCTTCTTGGCTTCCAGGATCGCGATTTCTTCGTGGCCCACGTCGATGATGAAGATGACGTCCGGGGGGGACTCCATCTGCTTGATGCCGCCCAGGCTCTTCTCGAGCTTGTCCTTCTCACGGCGCATCATCGTGGCTTCTTTCTTGCCACGCTTGCCGAGGGTGCCGTTCTCCGACATCTCGGTGAGATCCGCGAGGCGCTTGATCGAGCCGCGGATGGTCTTGAAATTGGTGAGCATGCCGCCAAGCCAGCGCTGGTTGACGAAAGGCATCTCGCAACGGCGAGCTTCCTTTTCGACCGCTTCACGCGCCGAACGCTTGGTACCGACGAACAGCACTTTGCCGCCGTCCGCGACCACGCCCTTCACGAAGTTCGCAGCTTCCGAGTACATCGGCTGCGTCTTCTCGAGGTTGATGATATGGATCTTGTTTCTTTCGCCGAAAATGAACGGAGCCATCTTCGGGTTCCAGAAGCGGGTCTGGTGTCCGAAATGGACGCCCGCTTCCAGCATTTGTCGCATCGACACGCCGGACATCAAAGTTCTCCTTGGTGGGTTGAGCCTCCGCACTGCCCGGGTGGATATCCGTCGATTTCTCTCGGGACACCCAATCCACCCGTTCTGCCGACCCGTCCGGAGAGACGAAGCCTGCAGGCACGCGCGTGTGGTTTAAGTGAGTTTCATTGCCAAAAAAGGCCGCGCTTTATACCATCCCTTCCCCGTCAAAACAATGCCTTACGCAGGTACACCCGATGGACTCCCTCGTGAGTCGCCACATCACCATTAAGTCCCCGGCCGAGCAGGAAAAAATGCGCGTGGCCGGGCGCCTGGCGGCCGAGGTTCTCGACATGATCGGGGACCACGTCAAGCCGGGCGTGACCACCGAGGAGCTGGATCGGCTCTGCAACGAGCACATCGTGCAGGTCCAGAAGTCCATCCCGGCCAACGTCAACTATCGGGGTTTCCCCAAGACCATCTGTTCCTCGGTGAACCACGTGGTGTGCCACGGCATCCCGAACGACAAGGTCCTCAAGTCCGGCGACATCCTGAACATCGACGTCACCGTGATCCGCGACGGATACCACGGCGACACGAGCCGCATGTACTACGTCGGCAAACCGGCCCTGCCCGCACAACGCCTGGCGGAGGCTTGCTGGGAAGCCATGTGGCGCGGCATCGAACAGGTGAAGCCCGGCGCGCATCTCGGCGACATCGGCCACGCCATCCAGACCTTCGTGGAAGATCAGAACTTCTCGGTGGTGCGAGAGTATTGCGGCCATGGCATCGGGCGTGTCTACCACGAGGACCCGCAGGTCCTTCACTACGGCGAACCCGGCACGGGCGACGAGCTCAGGGCCGGCATGACGTTCACGATCGAACCGATGGTGAACGCCGGCAAGCGCCATGTCAGGTTGTTAGGCGACGGCTGGACCGTCGTCACCAAGGACCATTCGCTGTCGGCGCAGTGGGAACACACTTGCCTCGTGACCGAGTCCGGCGTCGAAGTGCTGACGCTCGGCGCGCTCAGCAAACGACCGGCGTCGTACCAGTAGATGGCCTCACTCGAAGAGGACATCGAGGCCACCGAGACCACGGTGCTGCGCAGCGCGCCCTGGTTGCGCCTGTCGCACCTGGGGGAAAGGCTCGCCGAGGCCAGCTACGCGCCCGACGCGTTCCGCACCGAGCTCAAGGACGCGAACGCCGAGCTCACGGAACGTTTCCGCGCCGACGAATCGGTGGAAGTGCTGGTGCACGCGCGTGCCGAACTCATCGACGCCATCCTGCGCGAAGTCTGGCGCTCCCAGATCCCCGCGGGCTACGAGAGCTGGACGCTCGCGGCGGTCGGCGGATACGGGCGCGGCGAACTGCATCCGCACTCGGACGTCGACATCCTGATCCTCGTACCCGAGACGCCTGACGAAGCCGGCCGCGGCGTGGTCGAGCGCGTGGTCACCTTTCTCTGGGACATCAATCTCGAAGTGGGCCACAGCGTGCGCACCGTGGCGCAATGTGCCGAGGAAAGCACCGCCGACGTCGGCGTGATGACCACGCTCGTCGAAGCGCGGCTCCTCGCCGGCAACGCGGAATTGCTCGCGGAAATGCGCGCCGCCGTGTCGGCCGACCGCGTGTGGCCCATCAAGGCCTATTTCGAAGCCAAGGTGGCGGAACAGCAGGATCGCCATCTCAAGGCCAACGACACCGCATACAACCTCGAGCCGAACGTGAAGACGGGCCCGGGCGGACTTCGCGACATCCAGACAATCGCGTGGGTCGCCAAGCGCCATTTCGGCGCGAGTTCGCTCGACGAGCTCATGACGCACGGCTTCCTGTCGGCCTCCGAGCTGCGCAAGCTCAAGCAGGCGCAGTCGTTCCTGTGGAAGGTGCGCTTCGGCCTGCACGTGCTCACGGGCCGGCGCGAAGACCGCCTGCTGTTCGATCACCAGATCCGTCTCGCACAAAGCTTCGGCTACGAGGACGGGTCGTACACGCTCGCGGTCGAACAGTTCATGCAGCGCTACTACCGCACGGTGATGGACGTCATCCTGCTCAACGAACTGCTGCTGCAACTCTTCCGCGAAGCCATCCTCACCGAGACGGCGCCGCCGCGTCCGCTCTCGCCGCGCTTCCAGGTGCGCAACGAATATCTCGAAGCGGTGAACGAAGACCAGTTCGCGAGGACGCCGTCGACACTGCTCGAACTCTTCGTGGTGCTCCAGCAGAACCCGGATGTGAAAGGTGTGCGAGCCTCGACCATCCGCTCGGTCAACAAGAATCTCTGGCTCATCGACGAAGAATTCCGCCAGAACCCGCGCAACCATCGCCTCTTCCTGGAAATCCTGCGCGCGCCGGCCGGCGTGACGCACGAGCTGCGGCGCATGAACACCTACGGCGTGCTCGGCCGCTACATCCCCGCGTTCGGCCGCATCGTCGGTCGCATGCAGTACGACCTGTTCCACGCGTACACCGTCGATGCGCACACGCTGTTCGTATTGAGCAACCTGCGCCGGCTGTCCCTGCCGAAATACGACCACGAGCTGCCGCAGCTCTCGGCGATCATGCAGCAGCTGCCGAAACTCGAGATCGCGTACCTCGCCGCGCTGTTCCACGATATCGCCAAGGGCCGAGGCGGTGACCATTCGCAGCTGGGTGCCGTGGATGCCGAAGCGTTCTGCCTCGAGCAGGGCCTCTCGCGTTACGACGCCCGCCTCGTCGCGTGGCTGGTGCAGAACCACCTCGAGCTCTCGGTGACCGCGCAGAAGCAGGACATCTCCGATCCCGAGGTCATCAATGCCTTCGCCCGCAAGGTGGGCGACGAGACGCACCTCGACTATCTATATGTGCTGACCAGCGCGGACGTGCGCGGAACGAACCCGAAACTCTGGAATTCCTGGAAGGCGTCGCTGTTCCAGGAGTTCTACGAGCGCGTGAAGCGCGCATTGCGTCGTGGCCTCGAAAGCCCGATCGATCCGGACGAACTCATGCGCGAGACCCAGGATGGCGCGCGCAAGCTGCTCGCCGCCAGCGGCCGCATCACGGCACCGGAAATCACGCGCGCGTGGGAACGCCTGACGGCTGCCTACTTTCTGCGTCACACGCCGGAAGAAGTCGCGTGGCACACGCAATTGCTCGCCGATCGCGAACCCGGCAGCGAAGATCCGCTGGTCGCCGTGCAGTCGAGCAGCGAACGTGGCACCACGGCCATCCTCGCGTTTGCGCCGCACCGCTACAACGGCTTCGCCATCACCACCGCGGTACTCGATCAGCTCGGTCTCAACATCGTCGACGCCCGCATCACGCCCACGGGTGACGGCTTCAGCCTCGACCTCTACCACGTGCTCGAAGAAGACGGCGCTCCGATTGCCGACAGCGAACGCATTGGTGAAATCGAACGCGCGCTCTGGCGCGCGCTGCAGCACCCCGACGAAGCGCCGGTCACGGTGACGCGCCGCGTGCCGCGGCAGGCGCGCATGTTCCGCACGGCTACCCAGATCGCCGTCACGGTCGATGAGCGCAATCGCCGTTCCGTGCTCGAACTCGTGGCCGGCGACCGGCCCGGACTCCTGTGCGACATCGGCAAGGTGCTCATGGAGGAACGCGTCGACCTGCTCGCCGCCAAGATCATGACCGTCGGCGAGCGCGCCGAAGACGTGTTCTATCTCGCCTCGCTCGCCGGCCAGCCGCTCGACGAGGCCGCTGCCACGCGGTTGCAGCAAAAACTGTCCGGCTCGCTCGATCGCCGCGCCGCCGCGTGAACTCCCGCCTCGAACTACTTGCCGCCTACCCCTTCGAACGCCTGGCTCGACTGAAGGCCGGCATCACTCCGCCCGCGGGGTTGGCGCACATCGCCATGTCGAT
>Ga0315912_10002358_pt1 | contig 20379 bp, 16 predicted proteins | sample VfabasoilMG_FD_204469 | JGI IMG/M metagenome (GOLD analysis project Ga0315912, IMG submission 204469) | Garden soil microbial communities collected in Santa Monica, California, United States - V. faba soil | ecosystem: Environmental > Terrestrial > Soil > Garden | place: USA: California...
CGCTGCTCACGAACGCGTCGATCGTACCGAATCGATCAACGGCTTCCGCCAATTGCGCGTAGCCAGTCACCCGTCCTGGCACCCACGCTTTCAAGCCCTCGAGATCCAGCAGCGGGCGGACTTCAGCGTCGGCATACGACATCGCCAGCAGCAGCTCACGGAAGCGGCTGACCTTCTGCGACTCGACACCGTCGAGGACGGTAAAGTTGCAATGGTCGTAGGCTTCGGTCTGCGCGAGAACTGTGACCGACGCAGGCGAGAGCGTCGCCTCTCGCGCGAAGGCCAGGTGGTTCGCGTCGAGGATGCACGCCGCATCGGCCTCACCACGAAGCAGCGCGCGGACGGCGTCGCGTTCGCCGCCGATGTGGTCACCGTGCTTTCCGACGAGCGCGTCGAATACGCGGACCTGGAAGTCCTGCTCCGGCACGAGCCCGTGACGAGCGAGGTGATTCAACGGGATCAAGGTCGCTTGCGGAGAGTCTTGCGCACCGACCGCTACGATCTTGCGCCGAAGATCGGCCAGCGTCCCGATGCCTGAATCGGATCGCACGAGGATAACGCTCCGCAGGTCCTGGTCGGTGTCGCGCATGGCGATCGCCTGTGCCCGCCTGCCAAGATTGCGAGCGATGCGCTCGGTCTGCAGCCACGCGAGCGGAGAATGCCAGGCGACGTGAATGTGCCCGCGTATCTGCGCTTCCACCTGGCGCTCGTACTTCGAGAACAGCACGTAGTCGAATGGCAGACCGCGCGCGCGAAAGTACTGAAGGAAGCCGTCCCAGATCGGGACGACCTTCTGGTCATAGGCGACGGCGCCGAGCACCAGTTCGGAGCCGTTGTTCGAGGGCGATGTCATAGGCATGGTCTCAGAAGAGCGGCTGCCCGCACACCGCCTTGCCGATGAAGTCGTACAAGACATCGGTCGTGGGTCCCATGACGCCGGCCGCGTGCGCATCGCGAAAGTAGCGCTCGACAGCGACGTCCTTGCGGAAGGCCGAACCGCCACACACGCGCATGGCCGTTTCCGCGACGTCGATGGCCGCTTCTCCAGCGGCCGCCTTGCACGACAGCACGCGGAGCATCGCGTCCGCGCGACCGCCTTCGAGCGCGAGAATCGTGTCGCCGAGCAGGGTCCGCGCCATGTCGGCCTTCACGCGCATCCGCGCGATGTAATTGCGGATCGTCGGCAGATCAGCGAGCGAGGACTCCAGGTGCGCGTAGCGGCTGCCGCTCGCATGCAGCGCCGTGCGCTGCACGGCACTCTCCATGATGCCGACCGAACAAGCAGCGCTGAGGACGTTGAACATCGGAAGCACCGCGCTCATCATGATGTCGAAGCCCTTGCCGTCTTCGCCGAGTCTCGCCGACTCGGGCACACGCACTCCGTCGGCCGCGACTGGAGAAGAGTCGTTGCCGCGGAGCCCCAGCCCGTCGAACGTACCTTGCACCTGAATCCCTGCTGTCTCTGACGGGACCAGCCAGAGCGTGCTGAGCCCGGCACCCGAAGTGACCGGCTGCGACGACCACACATAGGCAGTGGCCCGCGACGCCGACGTCACCCAACTCTTGCGGGCGTTGAGCGTGACTTGTCCGTTGTCGCGAGCGGCTGTACTGACCGGCGCCCAGAAATGACTACGCGATCCAGCTTCACTAAACGCCAGCGTGCTCAGGTGCGATCCGCTGGCGGCGGCTCGCCGGATTTCCGGAGAGCCAAACGCCTCGAGCACCGCCGTCCCGCAGAAATGCATGCAGGTGACCATCGCCGTCGATCCGCATTCCTGCGCGAGACGTCCGACGATGGTGGCGGCACCGCGGAAACCCAGGCCAAGGCCGCCGACCTCAGGGGCGCTGATGGCGCCCATCAGACCGCCTGCGGACAATGCCTTGATGCCACGCTCTGGAAACGCACCGTCGCGATCGACGGCCACGGCATCGGGGCCAACGATTTCTGTACAGATTTTTTCGAGTGCTTGAGTAAAACCCGCGGGTTCTGGAGACATGCGCACCTCGCCACGACACCGAGGCCGCATGTACGGCGCTACGGTGGCAACCTGAGTTGAGGCTCGACGCCGTCGAGCCGAAGCGACATTCAAAGCCGGGAATGCAGTTTCATCGGGTCGATTGTATACGCCGGTGTGGCCGGAGAAGGGCCACAACAATCACGATCTGAGCGTATCGAGGATCCCGCGCAGAATCTCCTCGTCGGTGGGGCGCGTAGACGGCAGCGCCGCCCGTATCGGGAGCGGGACCTTGTCCATGCGGTAGGCGGTGCCAGCCGAATCGATCCCAGGTGAGGCGGTCGTGAAATGGACCCGCGCAGTCGCCTGCGGACGCTCGCGGGTTCGAGCGATTCGGACGTGGGGAATGCGTTCGAGATGATCGATGGCCGCTTGCGGCATGGTGGTCCATGGATCGGCACCCACGATCAGCGCCGCATCGGCCTCGCCTCTGGCGAGCAGATCGACGGCCGTGAACTCGCCCGGATTCGAGCGCGGGTAGCCGCGTGTGTAATCAACGCCAAACGGATAGCCGGCCAACCAGCTCAATACGTTGTCAGCACCAGCCTCGTTGCCGTAGTCGCGCATCGGCATCGCCACGAACTTCGTGAACGCATTCAGTGACGCCGTCAGCGCGAGCACCGCGGCGACGTTCATGTGCCTCCCACGACTCCGCGTCAGGCCGGTGCCGTAGAAGTTGACGCCGAACCGCGCGCGCTTCATGCGATCGACCAGCGCGGTGAGCTCACCGATCGTCAGGCCGCACGCCTCCACGAGCGAGCGATCAAACGGGCGTTCGTTGACGAGCGCGCGAAGCGCGGTGAGCAGTTCGAAATCCGTCCCTGGACGAATCTGCAGAAAATGATCCGCGGCGCGCGCACTTGGCGTTTCTCGAACGTCGACCACGAGCATCGTGCGATCGTGTCGTCCATGTGGCACGTACTTCCCCGTGGGCGTGAACGTGTACCGGCTCAAATGCCGCGGATGCGTCTCGACAGGGTTGCTTCCCCAGTAGATCACCAGGTCCGCGCGATTCTTCACTTCGCCGAGCGTGCAGGTCACCTTGCCGACCAGTTGCGCGGCAACCTTGCTCGGGCCGTGCGTGAGCGACGTGTGACTGTCGACAATGCCACCGATCGCTTCTGCCAGTTCGATCGCTGCTCGTTGCGATTCGGTCGTGGAATTTCCCAGACCGTAAACCAGCGGCAGGTCAGCTCGACGGAGGATGTCGACCGCCGCGGCAATGCCCTGCTCCATCGTTGCCGGCCGCCCATCGATCAGCGTTGACGGCTGCCCTGCGGTGTCCTCGTGATCGTGGAACCACGCGCGGCCGAGCGTGCAGGCCCGCCTTGCGCGAATAATGCGTTCCTTTTCGGTGTGCAGTTCGATGTCGTCACAAAGGCATCCGCAAAACGTGCACGTCGCGTTCTGTACCACCTTGGGGGTCAATTTCCCTCCGAATCCAACTCCTGAGCCTAACAGAGTCTCGGACCTCGACCAGACTTCTGAGTGCAACCGCCCGCTATCTCCCGGCCTACTCAGCGCCGAAACTCTGTTCGAGAGACCCGGCAACGGGATTGAAGCGGGTTCACACCATTGCGCTCGCTCTCGTTGCTCCGATCCGAAAAACCGTCATCGATGTACCAAAGTCGTCAGCGCCGGCGAGCGCAGGCCGTGCTTTCGCTCTCTATTACTCCCGCAAGATCCGAACAAGTCGGGGGCTTACAAGACTCGTGTGCCGCCTGCAGTCGTGGCACATCAATTGCGATTCTGTCGATCTTGCCAAAGGGTGAACTCTGACATGGGCCGGGTTTTAGCTATCGAACCGGAAGCGTCCAAAGCGGAAGCTCTGCGCCAACTCGTTCGCAACGACGTTGGTGCGGAATTCGTGCTGGTGACGTCCGCCTACGCCGCCGTCGTCGCCATCAATCGACAACTCCCGGACCTCGTCCTCTTCTCAGAGTCCATTTCCGATCGTCACCGTGAGCGAGTGGTGGACCATCTCAAGTCCGTCAGCCGCAACGGAACCCCACCGACCTTCTCCGTCCCTGCCCTTCACAACGGAAATCGCTCGGCATTCATCACACAGATTGGCAACTCGCTCGGTGCCAGGAAAGAGAAGGCAGTCACCTCCGCAGCGCCCGCTGCGTCAACTCCGGCACCAGCACCGGCGGCGCCCAGGGCTTCAACGCCCGCCCCCGCGCCTGCGAAAGCTCCCGTTACGGCAAAACCAGCGCCTAAAGCCGCGGCCGACGATATCGATCCCGTGGAGCTCGAGCTGCTGTCGCAGGCATCAGCCCTCGAGACCAGCGCCTCGGACGATGACGACGACGATGTGAATGACGTCGCCGCGAGCCCGGCGAAATCAACCGAGGTTCCAGCCGCGGCGAAGGCGACGGCCGAGGAGCTCACCGTCGTTGACACGGCGTCCGACGAGGAAGAACACGAGCCCGAAGTTGACGTCTCGATCGACGACTACAAGCGCGGGCGCAAGTCAGGCGAGAAGTTCGCGCCGGAAGATGGTGTCGATCCCGAGGTTCACGCCGCAGAAATCGCGCTCGTGCAGGCACAGGCCGCCGCGAAGATGGCGGCAGAAGTCGAACGCGTGCGTGCGGAAGCTGCCGAACAACGCGCGGCTGAAATGGCGCGCGTCGAGGCCGACGCCGCTGCCCAGCGCGAGGCCGCTGCAAAGATGGCGGCGGAGATCGAGCGCGTGCGCGCCGAAGCTGCCCAACAGCGCGCGGCGGACATGGCACGCGTCGAGGCCGAGGCTGCGGCGCAACGTGAAGCCGCTGCGAAGATGGCGGCCGAGCTCGAGCGCGTGCGCGCAGAGGCGGCCGAGCAGCGCACCCAGGAGCTCGCTCGCATCGAGGCCGAATCGGCCGCACAGCGCGAGGCGGCGGTCGCACAGGCTCGAGCCGCTGCAGAGGCCGCAGCAAGAGAAGCGCTGAGCGCCGAGCTGAGGCAGGTACGCGACGAGGCCGAGAAGAAGCTTCTCGATGAATTGGCTCGCGTACGAGCGAGTGCGGACGAAGCGCTCGCGGAACAACTTCAGCGCACACAGGAAGCGGCCGAACAGGCAAAGGCCGAGCACGTGGCCCGCGTCCAGGCAGAGGCCGCGGCCATGCGCGAGAGCGAACTGCAGGAGGCCAGGGCCGCTGCAGAAGAGGCTGCGTCCCGCACGGCCGCTGAGGAAGTTGCTCGCGTCAAGGCCGAGACCGAAGCTCGTCTCGCCGCTGAACTCGCGCGCGTGCGCCAGGACGCTGACAAGCAACTCCAGGGCGAGATCGATCGCGTCCGCGAAGAGGCCGAGCGTGCCCGTCGCGAGCACGAGGAACGCGCTGCGGAAGAAGCGCGTCACGCCGCCGAAGAAGCCGCGGCGATGGCGCTCGCCGACGAAGTCGCGCGCGCGCGTGCCGAGGCGGAAGCGCAGATCCAACTCGAGATCGAGCGCCTGCGCGTCGAAGCCGATGCGGCTCGCGCGGCGCAGGAACAATCGCAGCGGGAAGCCGATGTCGCTCGCGAGGCCGAAGTCGCCGAGGCGCGCAAGCAGGCCGAGCGCGCGGCGGCCAGAGCGATCGAGAACGAAGTCTCGCGCCTGCGCACCGAGGCGGACGCGAAACTCAAAGCCGAGCTCGAGGCCTCGCGCCAGGAGGCCGAGAAGACTCGACTCGCGCAGGAACAGTCGCAGCGCGAAGCAGAGGAACGCCGCGAGACCGCCGCACGTGCTGCGCGCAAGGCCGCCGAGGATGCTGCGGCGCTCGCGATGCAGGCCGAAGTCGCCCGGGTCAAAGCCGAGGCTGATAGCCGCCTGAAAAAAGAGCTCGACCAGCTGCGCGAGGAGGCCGCCCAGGCGCAGGCTCAGAGCCAGATCGAAACCGACGCCATTCGAGCGCAGGCCGCACTGGACGCACAGCGAGCCGCACAGGAGTCCGCCGCGCGGGCCGTCGAAGCCGAAGTTGCGCGTGTGCAGGCAGAAGCCGACGCCCGGCTGACCACCGAGCTCGATCGCCTGCGTGAGGACGCCGAACAGACACGCCGGGCCCAGGAAGAAGCGCAGAAAGAAGCCGACAAGCGTCGTGACGAAGCGGCGCTGGCCGCCAGAAAGAGTGCCCACGAAGCCGCGGCACGCGCGCTCGAGAGCGAGGTATCCCGCGTCCGCGCCGAAGCGGAAGCCGGACTCAAGGCAGATCTCGAGCGATTCCGCAAGGAAGCTGCGGAGGCCCGACTCGCACAGGCACAGTCGCAGCTCGAGTCGGAAACGCTGCGCGAGCTCGCCGCGCAGGAAGCCCGAATGGCCGCCCAGGCATCGGCCGCACGCGAGCTCGAAGCCGAAGTCGCGCGCGTTCGTGCCGATGCCGATGCCAAGCTCAATGCGGAGGTGACCCGCGTCCGCGCCGAAGCCGAGGCCCTCCGGCAGCAGAACGAACGCGAGGAAACGGCGCGCGACGTCACCCGTGACGCCGAGTCGAGACGGGCCGCTGATGAATCGGCCGCACGTGCGCTCGAGAGCGAAGTGGCCCGCGTCAAGGCCGACGTAGACGCCAACCTGATCGCCGAGCTCGAGCGCCTGCGCAGCGAGGCCACCGAAGCACGGCTCGCGCAGGAGAAGACACAACAAGAAGTCGAGTGGCTGCGCGAAGTGGCGGCGGAAGAAGCCAGGCTGACGGCGGAAGAAGCGGCAGCACACGCACTCGAGGCCGAGGTCGCACGCGTCAAGGCAGAAGCGGACGCGCGGCTCCAGTCAGAGGTCGAGCGCGTTCGCACGGAGGCCGAAGAGGCACGCCGTTTCCACGAACAGTCGCAGCGCGACACGAACGCGCAGCGCGATGCCGCAGCACAGAAGGCACGCGAGGACGCCCAGGAATCTGCCGCGCGCGCGCTCGAAAACGAGCTCGAGCGTCTGCGTGCCGACGCCGACGCGCGGGTCGAGGCCGAGTTGACCCGCGTCCGCAACGAGGCAGAGTCCGTCAAGCGGGCGCTCGAGCAGTCGCAGCGCGACGCAGTGGAGCGACGCGAACAGGAAGCACGCGAGCTGCGCGAGGCTGCCGAAGAAGAAGCCTCACGAGCCATCGAAGCAGAAGCGACACTGATCCGAGAGGCGGCAGAAACCAAGCTGCGGGAAGAGACCGAGCGGGCGCGCGAAGAAGCGAACGCGCGACTGGCGATGGAAGTGGCCTCCATCAAGGCCGAGGCCGAGCAGCGTCGTACCACCGAGCTCGAAGAAGTGCGCGCGCAGATGCTCCGCCTGCGCCAGGCATCCGCCGAGCAGGCGCGCGTCGCAGCGGAAGAAGCAGTCGCGAAGGAAGTCGCCCGCGCGAAGTCGATGGCGCCACCGCCTGTGGCGCCGCCGCAAACGCAACTTGCCGTGCGCGAATGGCAGAACGACGCCTTCATCGCCGATCGCCGCGAACTGCCCGTCGTCTCCCAGCACAAGGGCGGTGGAAATAAAGCCCTGATGATCGCGGCCGCGGCCGTCGTAATCGCTCTCATCGGCGGTGGTGCCTACTACATACTCAAGGTTCGCCCGAAGCCCGCTCCTGCGCCAACGACTGCGGCGGTGCCGGAACCGGCACCGGCTCAGCCTGTGGTGGACGAGTTGACGGTAGAAGCCGGCTCGGGAGAGTTGCGAGTGGAATCAGTTCCGGACGGCGCGAGGGTCGTTCTGGACGGCAAGGAAGTCGGGTTCACACCGTTGACGCTCAAGGGTGTTCCCGCCGGACGTCACGCACTCGTGCTCGAAGGTGAAGCCGGCACGCTGAAGCGCACCGTGCGGGTGCAGGCCGACGAGCGCACCGTCGCGCGCTACGAAATCACCTCAGGGTTCCTCTCTGTAACGTCGCGGATTCCGGTCGAGATCTTCGACGGCACCAAGAAGATCGGCTCGAGCGACGAAGGTCACATCCTCCTTGCGCCAGGACAGTACAAGGTCCGCCTCGTGAACACGCAGTACGGGTTCCGCGAGGATGCCGAGTTCGCAATCAAGGCGGGAGAGATCTCGACACACGCGGTGAATCTGCCCCAAGGGTCGTTGCACATCACCACGGAAGCGGGAGCCGAGATTTTCGTCGAGGGCGAATTGATGGGAGTGGCACCACTCACGCCGTTCCGCGTCCCCATCGGATCGCGGGAGGTGCTCGTGCGTCATCCCGACCTGGGCGAGCGGCGTCAGTCGGTCGATGTCGTGCTTGGCCAGCCCGTCGAGTTGGGCGTGATCTTCCGCGAGAACGCCGCGCCTGCGCCTGCTCCACAACAACCGCCACGTCTGGCACCGCTCAGCATGCCGCCCGCGCGGGGAACGCTTTCTCGGTAGCTGGGTTGCTAGGTAACTAGGTTGCTGGGTAAATGCTCTTGCCCCAGCTACCACGCCACCCAGCTACCCAGCCACTTAGTAGCTCATGAACTCGAGTAGATTCCCGTCGGGATCGCGCGTGTAGATGCTCGAGGCCATCACGCGGCGCGCACCGCGGCGCTCCACTGGCCCTTCCTCGACGGACGCACCAACCTTTGCGAGCAACGCTCGCACCTCCGCGTCAGTGCCTTCCCAGACCACGCAGAAATCGCCGGACGGAGGCTTCGTGCCCGGCGCGCGCAGCGTGTAGTTCGGGTTCTGCCACGTCTCCGGCATGTGGAAATTGATCATCTGCAACCCGATGTGCACCGAGCAGGCGCGCGGTGTTTCGGTGACGTCGAGTCCGAGCCCGCGATAGAACGCCAGCATCGCAGCGACGTTCTGCATCGGGACCGCCACATGATCGAGCCCGCGAATCTTGCCCTCGCTCATTTGCCGCTCGTCAACGCGCGATAGGTTCCAGCCACATTCCCTGGGCGCTGCTGCGCGTAGAACTCCCAATCCTTGTACGCGTCCATCGTCACACTCGCCTGCGCCTGTTCGAGCGTCTGCCCTGCCGCGATCGACTTGGCCACGGCGGCGCGCAACTCTTCGCGATAGCGGATGTTGGAGAGCACGTCGGCCTTCTTGCCGAGCATGCCGTGACTGCAGATGAAGTGATCGAAATCGAGCGACTCGACGGCCTTCACGAGCGCAAGCTCGTCCTTCGTGGCGACGTCACCGCCGAATGGCACACGCTTCACGGTGATCCAATCCGACGCGAAGAGCACACCGGTTCCGTCCACGAAACGCACGATGGTGTTGTCGTCGGCGTGCGCGGTGGGCCGCGGAAGGATCTCGACTCGTTTGCCACCAAGCAGAATGGTGATCGGGTCGCGATACGTCAGGTCTGGCGGACGAACGAACGCGAGTGGGCCGCGAGTCACCTCTGCTCCGCTGAGCACGCCGTCGCGATCCTGATCGTAGAGTGCGAACTGCGCTTGCAGATTCCCCTGCGCTTCGCTCTGTTCGATGCGGCCGTTGCCGTTGACGTCCTGCTTCTTCGCATTGTCCGGGAGGGGCGTATTGGCCGGAGGCATCGCCAGCCGCGGAATCATGGCTTCGTGCCCGACGATTCGTGCCGTGTCTGCATACACCGCAGCGCCCGATCCGTGATCCCAATGATGATGGCTGTAGATCACATACTTGACCGGCACCTTGAACCGCGTGGCCAGCTCGCCCTTCAGCCACGTCGCGAACTCTGTTCCAATCGGCTCCACCAGGACGATGCCATCACTCGTGACCATGAAGACCGAGAGATAGTCGTCCATCCGCGCGTAGTAGACGTCGCCCGTCAGCTTGCCGATCTCCTGACCCTTGTACTGCGTCTGCTGGTAGATCGCGCGTGGCTGCGCGCCCGCGATCGAGACGAGCGACATCAAAACAACCGCTGTCAGAATCGCGAGACGGCGCGCTTGCATCACAGCTTCACCTGGCCGATCTGAATTGTCGGCTGCGAGTTCGTGTAGTTGGGAATGTCCGCGAGAATGACGGGGCTGTGCTGGTCGAATGCCTTCTGAAACGCGTCGACTGAATCGAACAGCAAGTGACACACCGCAACGTACGGCGCCGGAGCACCCGGCGCTCCGCCGGCAAGCCCTTCTTCGACGTTCATGCCCTTGAGTGCACCACCCAGCAACTTGCCCACCATCGGCATATGACGATCCAGGTAGTACGCCATATCGAATTTCACATCGGTGGTGTTGGGATACATCACGCTGACTTTGACCATGTGGCCTCCTCGGCGCCGAATGCTAGCACGCGCCCACGACAGCTACGGCGTCCAGACGCGAGCGCCTTCAGATCGAAACGGCCCCTCGAATACACGGCCTGACGATCCGAGCGACGATCTGAGCAACGCTGTGACGCGCTCAACCAGTTGCGCTGCGGCATCAGCGCCATCCACGATGCCGTAAACAGTCGGACCCCACGAGCTCTGGCCGACCCCGACAGCTCCCCACTCATCGAGCCGTCGCACCAGCTCACGGCTCGGGCCCGATGCGAACGTCCCGCCTTGTGCGGGCGCGAACCAGCGCCCGGTGACCTCCTGAATCTCAGTCAGCGCGCGACCGAACCCGTCGAGGTCGCCATCGGCCAGCGCGGGAAGCAACGCCATCAGCACCAGGTGCGAGACGTGCTCGACGTCGTGCTCGGATGGCTTCGGCAACCGCGCGAACGCCTCTGTCTCGTCCGCTCCGCTGATGCCCGGAGGTCCATCTGGTACGACCACCACGCATCGCCACGATTGCGGGAACGGTAGGCGCGCAAGGAGAGGACCGCAGTCGTCGGTCCTGGCGCGCCGTCCTCCCTCGACCACGAGACCGCCGCCAGCGAATGTCCACGTGCCGATTGCCGACCGCTGCGCTCGCCCCATCGCTCGTGCAAGGGCGCGTGGGTCTGCATCCACCGAGTAAATCTCGGCCAGCGCTCGCGCAATCGACAACGCGAGCTGCGTGCCAGAGCCCAGCCCTGCATGTGATGGCAGCGCGTGATGGACCCGAACTCGAGCGCCCTGCGCGAGATGGTGATACGCCAGGAATTGCCGTGCGAACACCGTCGCGCGTTCGGGGTCGTCGCCTTCAACCGTCAACGCGTCAGCTGGAGAAGCCGAGATGAGCAGCGAGGGCGCCGACGCGGACGCGCCAATCCCTCCGAACCAGCGTCCACCGGAGCCTCGAAGATCGAGCACCCCGAAATGCAGCCGGGCGTAGGCCTCGACACACACACGTCTCTCGGGCATGGAGTCGGCGTGACTCAGGCAGGTCTCCTCACCAGTTTGCCGGCAACCACAGTCGCGTGAGCGAACAGCTTCGTTGTCCCCTTGCGTGGTGTATTGGCGTTGTCAACGAACTCGAACTCTCCGTTCCGCAGTTCCAGGATCGAGATGTCTGCCGGCGAGCCCACCCGCAGGGTGCCGAGGTCGCCAAATGCCGGAAACGTGTGCGCCGCCTGAATCGTCGCGCGCTCGATGACCTGATCGATCGGCATCCCGAGCGTCAGGAACTTCGAGAGCACATTTGGAAAGTCGAACACCTGGTCCTTGCGTCCAGCATCGGTCCAGTCCGACGAGATCGTGTCGGGAAGGAATTTTTGTCGCAGCGCCTGCTCCGCCACATCCCACGTGATGTGACCGGTGCGACCGTTGCCGATGTCGAAGCGTATCCCTCGACGCCGCGCGGCGGTCACCTCCGGCAGCACCTTTCCGGTTTCGTCGAAGATGCCATGCGGCGGCGGCGAATAGACGTGCGTGACGATATCGCCTGTCTTCAGGAGCGCGAGAATCTCCGGCAGCGGCGAGGCCGTATCACCAACGTGCACCATGACGCGCAGACGCGACGGCTCGACGATCGCCTGCGCCCGGCGAACGGCCTCGAGGTCGTTCGTGCCCGCTACGGATCGCGAGACCCGCGCCTTGACGCCGACGATGAAGTTACGATGGCGGTCGATTGCTCTGCGCGCCGCGGCAACGTCAACGCGGCTGATGTCCTTGAGCTCGCCATCGGGCAGGATTCCCGTCTTCGCGATGTTGAGGAGGATGCGCACGCGGTTCGGCGCCGATTTCGCGACCGAGACCACGTCATCGATCCGATCGACACCCTGCGAGCCCGCGTCGATCAGTGACGTCACGCCGTCGGCGAGACAAATCGACGGCATCTCTTTCGAGCGGGCGTGTGTGTGGATGTCAATCAGGCCGGGGACGACGATCTTGCCGGTGGCATCGAAGGTGTTCGCCGCGTCCGTGGCCGATCCCGCCGGCAGCACGTCCGCGATCTTGCCGGCGGCGATCGCGACGTCCATGATGTTGTCGAGCCGCCGGGTCGGATCGATGACGCGCCCTCCGCGGATGACGAGGTCGTATTGAGCCGCCGCTGCTCGTAGAGGCGAGCCTTTAGGCTCGCCTGCGAGAGTGAATGCAGCAGCCGCGTGCAGAAACGCACGCCGGGTCAGCATGCGCGAATTATAACGACACGCGGATCTCGACCTCCTGGATCTCGTTATTGCCGTACCCCAGCCGGTTCCATTCGGCACGCGCGGGCTGGGTCCGGCCGGCCAGATCGGTCGCGCGCGCACGGAGGACGAGACGCTCTGATTTCTCGACGCGCGTGATCAACTCCCACCACTGCCAGCTGTAGCGATTGCGCTCGCTCACCAGACGCGCTTCTAGCCAGTCGCCGCCGTTCATGCTCACCTCGATGCGCGCAATCGGCGCCGCGCCCGACCAGGCAACGCCACGAATCGCAAGCTCACCCGACTGCACCACTGTCTGCGCCGATGGCTCGGTGATCAGGGCGCGCACCCGTTGCAACGTCACCGGCTCGCTGACGCTTTGACCATCGCGCTCCCACTCATACCGGTACTTGTGGCCCTGGTAGTAGCCGGTGAACGTCCGGTCGATGACCTCAATCTCCGTCAACCACTTCACCGACGCGACCGCGTACCAGCGTGGAACGACGAGACGCAACGGGTATCCGTGTTCGACAGGCAACGGCTCGCCGTTCATGGCATACGCCAGGAGCACGTCGCTGTCGCGTGCATCGTCGATCCGGAGACTCCGCTCGAAGCGCATCGATTCCGAGCGACCGTCTGGGGTACCACCGTCAGCGCCGCGAAACAGCACGTCCTTCCCGTCCTGCCGCACGCCAGCACGGTCCAGGATCTCGACGAGCGGCACGCCGGTCCACTCCGCCGTGCTGACCGCACCCAATCCCCATTTCTCTCCTTCAGTGGGGCGATCGAACAGCGACCGTCCGTTGCCGGCACACTCGAGCGTAACGACCTCGGTCTTCGACCGCATGTTCTGGAGATCCCGAATGGTGAAACTCTGCGACCGCTCGACGAGGCCGCCAATCGCAAGCCGAAAAGTTCCCGCGTCGAGATCGGGAATGCCGAAGTTGTTGCGCATGTAGAAGCGCGCATTCGGCATGACGACGCCGCCAACGAGCTCGGAAAGAGCGGTTTCGCAGTTGAGGGGATGGGCCCGGTGCATCACCATCCCGGCGTCGATCGCCTGCTGGCAGACGTCTTCGGGATCGAGCGTGGGCACGCCGTGGCTCGCGGGCATCGGCGCCCCGCAGCCGCCACTCGCGACCGTACGCACGCACGTCGACGCGGGATAGATGTCGAGACTGCCGGCCATCTGAAACGGATGCATGAACTCGCGCAGCCGGTTCTCGTCGTCCGCCTCCACGATCAAGTACATCGTGTGCTCGCCCTGCGCGACGGCTTCGCCATGGATTCGCAGTCCGAACTTCCTGACGTTCGGGCGACTCATGTGATTGAGCAGGCTGGCACCCATGAATGGGTCCTGTGCAGGACATCCGTCTGCCGGATGCTGATGCCGAACGATGAAAAGAGGCATGCAGTAAGCGTTACACTCCAGGCGCATCAACAACAAGAGCTGCAGGGCTTGCTATGACCATTCACCTTTCCAAGCGGGATCGCCGTCGGTTCCTTCGTGATTCTGCCCTCGCAGCTGTGGGGTTCGCAGGAGTCATGGGCGCAGGAACCGCGAGCGTGTCGGCTGCGCCGCAGGAGCGCGCTGCGCGCTCGACGCCCGGATCACAGTCGCTCAGCCGCCAGTTCGCCGAGTGGGTAGTGCGGCTGCGCTACGAAGATCTTCCTGCCGATGTCGTTGACCGTGTGAAGGGTCTCACGCTGCAGAACATTTCGTCGGCACTCCTCGGAGCACAACTCCCGGCAGGCCGGCGTGCCATTGCTTTCATCACCGATGAAGAAGCCGGCATGAAAGATGGGGCCACGATTCTTGTGGCCGGCACCAGGGTGACGAAAGGCGGCGCCGCATTCGCAAACTCCGAACTGATGCTGGCCGGCGGAAAGTGGGACACGTTTCGGATGCTGACGCATCCGGGCACGGCGATTGTGCCCGCTGCGCTCGCCGCCGCCGAGAGCCAGCTCGCCTCTGGACGTGACTTCATCACGGCGCTTGCCGCGGGCTACGAGGTCACGGAGCGAATGGCCGCGGACTGGATTCCGACAGTCATGGCCCGCGGCTTTCACGCCGGGCCCGTGTTCAGCATCTTTGGCGCCGCCATCGCGGCCGCAAAGATCATGCGCTTCGACGAGGAGCAGGTCCATGCGGTGATCTCGCTGTGCACCAACCTGGCCGGGAGCAACCTGGAGAGCCGGGCGCTCCGCGAGGGTGCCGCGGTGCGAAACGCGATGCTCGCCGTCGCACTCGCAAAGCAAGGTCAGGTTGGCGGTGGCGAGACCGTGCTCGAAGGTCCTGCCGGCTTCTATTACGCCTACGCGGGCAACAACACCGGTAAGTTGACGCACAGCTTCGTTGGGGAGACCCACACGAGCCTCGACAAGCTGACCACCGATCTCGGGAAGTCGTGGATGATCCTCGAGACGCTGTACCGGATCTATTCGATCTCCGGCTACAACATCGCGCACGTCGACGTCACCGCCCGTTTGTGCGAGGAACACAACATCCGTTATCAGGATGTCGATCGGGTCGAGGCGGTGGTGAACTGGCTCGAAACGCAGTATCCAAGTCCGACATTTCCAGCGCGGCGCGAAGACATCGGCGACCCAGGTCCCGGCAGCACGCGCTACTACAGCGCGTACGGCGTCGTGAAGCGCGGGTTTCCCATGCTCCCGGGCACGCCTGACCCGCCGGAAGTCCTCGAGCTGATGAAGCGTGTCACGATCATTCCGTCACACCAGATGACGCTGTTCGGTCCGAGGATCACCATCTTCACCAAGGACGGCAAGAGCTACACGAAGCAAGCCACGGGACGAGAGTTCATCTGGAATTTCGACGAAGAAGCCCGCCGGATTCGCAGCATCGTTCCCGGATTGCCTATCGCGGCGTCGCAATTCGAGCGGCTGATTGCCAGTTGCAGGAATTTAGAACAGGAGCCATCAGCCGCAACGCTCATTCAGCTGACCCTCAAGAGGGAGTAATTACTCGCATGTCCGTTGCGCACCGGATCTCACTCGCGCTCCTGCTCCTCGTCGTGGCTGCCTCTGTCCACGCGCAGCAATCGGCAGCGAGCCCACTGCTGATGCGTCTCGACCATCTGGTCTACGCAACGCCGGATCTCAATCTCGGCATCGACACGATCGAAAAGTTACTTGGCGTGCGGGCGACTGTGGGCGGTCAGCATCCCGGTCTCGGTACGCGTAATGCGCTCGTCGCGCTGGGACCAACGAGCTATCTGGAGATCATCGGGCCCGATCCCGAGCAGCCGAAGCCTGCCGGACCGCGTCGCTTCGGTATCGACGAACTGAAAGCGCCACGAATCGTGCGCTGGGTGGCCAAGAGCAACGAGCTCGAGAAGGTTGCCGCGACCGCTGCTCAGAAGAGCGTGAAGCTGGGGCCGGTGATCCCGGGCAGCCGGAAGCGGCCCGATGGCGTGGTGCTCGCGTGGCGATACACCGATCCCAATGTCGTGGAAGCGAATGGCCTCATCCCCTTTTTCATCGATTGGGGGACCTCACCGCATCCGTCGGCCACCGCCGCACGAGGGGCAATGCTGATCAACGTGCGTGCCGAGCATCCCGATGCCGAGCGTGTGCAGAAGATGATCGAAGCACTGGGACTCGATCTGCGAGTTCAGAAGGGATCGGCCCCCGCGATCATCGCGACGATCGAGAGCCCACGTGGACGTGTGGAGTTACGGTAGGCGGGTCTTTACACCCGCCGACGTTTAGACTCGCCGTGAACGAATGAATTCCGCCAGTAACGCCATCGCTTCCTGCTCGTTCGGCCCCGCCGTCTTGTCCACGATCACCTGCAGCCTCGCCATCTCGCTGTCGATGAACTCCGGCGCGAGCAGGTGCAACCGCGTCGCGTAGATCGCCGCCTCGAGCACGGCATGCCGCGCGCGGTTGAAGCCAATGAACTCCCGAGCGAAGCCACGATGCACGACGCGCATCTCGATCCGCGAGCGCGGCGGCGTGCTGTCGATCGAATGCACAGATAGCTCCCGCCACGAGCACCCATCCGTGAGCACGACGCCCCGCACGACGGACGCGGGCTTCGTCGGGTACTCAGGGTTGGAGATCGCCGCCCGCGCGAACACCCGCGCATCGTCGATCAGATTGACGACGGCGGCCTGCGTGGCGAGGACGTTGCGATAGGTGGCAGTATCGAGAAAGGGCTTGAGGACGATGACCTCGTCTCCCCATTCCACACCCATCGGCGCACAGTTGACGCGCCCGTGCGCGTCCACCGTCGTCACGATGCTCTCGATGATCACTTACGCTTCAACACCTCGCCGCGACGCATGCGGCGATAGAGGTCGAGGGCTTCACTGATGACCGTCACGGCTTCGGCGGGGCCGAGCATGTCTTCCACCACGACCTGCTTGTTCTCGAGCGACTTGTAGTCCTCGAAGAATCGCCGGAGCTCGCGCAGCATGTGCACCGGTAGCTGCTGCTTGTCGGTGATGTGGTGGAACGCAGGATCGTGGACGCTCACCGCCACGATCTTGTCGTCAATGCCCTTCTCGTCCCGCATCCGCATTACGCCGATGGCGCGCGCCTCGACGATGGTCAGCGGGTAAACCGGCTCCTGGCCAAGCACGAGCGCATCGAGCGGATCGCCGTCGTCGCAGAATGTGCGCGGGATGAAACCGTAGTCGGCCGGGTAGTGCACGGCGCTGTAGAGCACGCGATCGAGCCGAAGTAGACCGGTCTCCTTGTCCAGCTCGTACTTGTTCTTGCTGCCGTTCGGGATCTCGACGATAACGGGGAACGCTTTTTCGACGAGCGTGTCGTCGACGTATGTGTCATGCCATGGATGCATGCGTCATCTCACCAGTTCGACGGGCGGTGGGATGAACGGCTCATCCGACTCGCGACGGAGCGCGGCCCAGGGAAGAAACAAATCGGGGCGGCCTTCGGCGCCATCGGCGCGCGGCGGCAGCTCATTGGATCGAGCGCGCGTCCCGTGCAGGAATCGATCGACCATCGCGTAGCCGTACTCGCTTGCCGCCGACTCGGGGTGAAACTGCACGCCGACGATCGGATACGTTCGATGCTCGACCGCCATCACCATGCCATCGTCTACCGACGTCGCCAGCACGCGCAGCGAATCGGGAACACTCGCGGGCGCGATGACGAGCGAATGATAGCGGGCAACTCGAATCGGAGACGGCAGCCCCGCAAAGACTGACGAACCGTCGTGCGCGACAAGCGATGTCTTGCCGTGCATCGGATGTCCCGCGCGTACGATGTCGCCGCCGAAGGCGGCACCAATGCACTGATGACCGAGGCATACGCCGAGGATGGGAGTGGTTGGGCCAAAACGCCGCACAACCTCGGTTGAGATGCCCGCCTCTGCCGGCGTGCACGGCCCCGGCGAGATCACGATGTGGCTCGGCGCGAGACGCTCGACTTCCTCGATCTGCATCTCGTCGCTCCGGCGCACGACCGCTTCTTCCCCAAGCTCACGGACGTACCGCGCGAGGTTGTGGACAAACGAGTCGCGGTTATCGAGGACGAGGATCATCTCTCTCTATGATCGCAGCATTTGGCCCATATGCGCAGCCAGGAGGTCCGCGTGCGCCACCGTGCTCTTGAACGCCACGTAGCCGTCCGGTCGCACAAGGAAGAACCGTCCGTCACTCGGGCCGTAGCGCCGCGAAAGCGCCGCAGACCTCGGCAGGATCTCGGTCTTCATCACCGCCGCGAAGCGCTTTTCCACCGCTGCGAGCGGAGGCTGGCTGGCTTCGTCCGGCATTGCCAGCAGGGTGAAGTACTCGTGCCGAAGCCGATCGAACAGCGTGCCTCCGCCTTCGAAATCGACGTCGGGAGCGCGATCGCCTATCGCCGGCCCATTGATCTCGGCAAGGCCGTCCGGCTTCCTGGCGACATCCTTGTAGGTGTAGGAGACGCCGGAACAGTAGTTGACGACCTTCTCCGTATAGCCCGGCTCGAACATCGTTTCCCTGCGCTGCGCGATGTCCTTCCCGTGCGTCATGAAGATGTCGTGAAGCGACGACGCCGCCCAGATCACTTGCTCGGCGACTGGCCGGCGCTCGGTTTCGTAGGTGTCGAGCAGATCCGTTTTCGCGTGACCTTTCAGCACGAGGGCAAGCTTCCATCCAAGGTTGAAGGCGTCCTGCATGCAGCAGTTCATGCCCTGGCCACCGGTCGTGGAATGCACGTGCGCGGAGTCGCCGGCCAGGAACACGCCACCCTCGCGGAACGTGTCCGCTAGCCTCACCCACGTCTCCCACCGCGAATGCCACACCACGTCGCCCATCGTGATGCCGTCGTAGTGCTTCGAGAGCAAACGCATGAACGCCTGCTGCGGCGTGAGCGTGGGATCGGCCGCCTCGCCGCGATCGCTCAACAACAATCGGAAGTGGCCGCCCGGCAACGGCGCCACCATGAGGAAGTGATCGGTGCCGACGCAGTAGTGAAAGTGATCTTCCCAGTCGGTGAACCCGTGCAGGTAAATATCGAGGTTCTGAAAGAAGCTGCCCGTGTAGTCCTTCCCTTTCACCGCGAGGCCAAGCCCGCGACGCACGCGCGAGTTGATACCGTCCGCCGCGACGAGATACTTGCAACGAATCAGTTCCTCCTCGTCGCCGCGATCGGCGTGCGTGACGCGCGCGGTGACTCCGTCTCCGTCCTGCGTCAAGCTTTCGAACTTGGTGTTGTAGTCGATGTCGCGACCAAAGCGTGACTTCGTGTACTCGCGCACGAAGCCCTCGGTCTCGCTCTGGTTGTGCGACAGGATGCAGTTGTAGCGCGAGTCCACCGTCGTGTAGTCGAGCCCCGGGCGCACTTCGGTTCGCTCGCCGTCGCGCAGGAAGTGCATCACGTAGCCGCGGCACCACAGATCGCGATCCAGCAGGCTCTTGCTCAATGTCGGATCGACGAGGTCCATCAACTCGATTGTGCGCGCGTGGAGCGCGATGGCCCGAGACTCACGGCCGGGGCCAGGCATGCGATCGATGCAGCGGTATTCGACCCCGCGCCGCGCCAACTCCATCGAGAGCACGCTGCCGACCGCACCGCCGCCCACGATCAGGACGGGAACTTCGGACGTCGTCGCCATTGCAACACTCCTCATCTGACATGACGAAAGCCTTCGTTGACAATGACGAAGATCTTCGTCAATACTGCGAGGCCATGGTCAAGAAGCGCATCCACCCGACAAAGGCCGAACTGGCCATCCTTCGGGTGCTCTGGACGGAAGGCCCACTGTCCGTCCGTGACGTGCAGATCATCCTCGATCACGCGAAGCCGACGGGCTACACCACCGTCCTCAAGACCATGCAAATCATGGCCGACAAAGGCCTGGTCGAACGGGACGATACGGTCCGCCCACAGCTCTACCGCCCGCGGCACTCCGAGGATCGCACCCAGAAACAGCTGCTGACCGACCTGATCCAACGCGTATACGGCGGTTCGGTCAAGGCACTCGTGCTTCACGCCGTCGGGACGCGCAAGCCATCGGCCGAGGATCTCGAGACGATCGAAAAGCTCCTGGATCGATTCGAGGGAGACAAGAAATGACGGTCACCGCAGACGCCCTCAACTCCGCACTTCTCCATTCGCTCTGGCAGGACTCCATCGTTGGCTTGCTGCTGTGGTGTGCGCTGATCGCGCTGCGCCGGGCAAGCGCCAATGCGCGCTATCTCGTGTGCTGCGCCGCACTGGCATTGATGGTGGCACTGCCTGTGGCGACGACGATCGTCAAATCGGACCGCGCATCCGTCGAGCGAACGCCCGTGAGCGCGGCGCTTATCGTCGCGGCTCCGTTCAACGACGGAACAGTTCGAGCGTCGAGTGCACCAGCCGGTGAGAGCAGCCGCCCGGATTGGCTGGTGATGCTCACGCCGTGGGCGATCCCTGTGTGGTTGTTCGGCGTCCTCGCGTGCTCGCTTCGACTGGTGCTGGCAAGCGCACATGCCGTGGTGCTCAGCCGGCGCAGCGATCCTGAAGACGGGCCGATTACTGCGACGGTTGCCACATTGGCCGCTCGTATCGGAATCCGGCGACCGGTGTTGG
>Ga0315912_10002359_pt1 | contig 20375 bp, 19 predicted proteins | sample VfabasoilMG_FD_204469 | JGI IMG/M metagenome (GOLD analysis project Ga0315912, IMG submission 204469) | Garden soil microbial communities collected in Santa Monica, California, United States - V. faba soil | ecosystem: Environmental > Terrestrial > Soil > Garden | place: USA: California...
GAAGGCCCACCCGGAACCCATGGAAGACATCCTTCGCGAAATACTGGTGCATCTGGATGGCCGACTTCAGGAAATTCTTGGATTCATCCACCACCGGGAAGACCCAGAAAGCCTGTTCCCCCTTGAGAAGGCGCGCCTTCACGAAATCGTAGACCTCGCTCTTCTTGCTCTCGCCCTTCCAAAAGGTCTGGATGGGCTTGCGACCCTTCGGGAACTCATCAAGAAGGGAGAGGTCCGTATCCCCGTATTCGGTCAGGACCAAGGCCCTTGGGAAGGGCGTCGCCGTCATCATGAGACAGTCCGGCCACTTTCCCTTCTCTTCCAAGGCCGCCCTTTGGAGCACCCCGAACTTATGCCTTTCGTCGATGACCAAGAACCCCAGGTCCTTGAACCGGACCCCCTCCTCCAAAAGAGCGTGGGTCCCCACCGCCAGGTCCGCTTCCCCGGAGGCCAGGGAAGCCAGGGCCTCCCTTTTGGCCTTGGCCTTCATGTCGCTGGTCAGGAGGACGATCTTGAGACCCAAGGGTTCCAGGAGCCTCACGAGGTTCCGATGGTGTTGTTGGGAAAGGATCTCGGTCGGAGCCAACAAAGCGCTCTGTACCCCGGAGTCCGCGGCGTAGAGGAAAGCAATGGCGGCCACGAGGGTCTTCCCGCTCCCGACATCCCCTTGCAGAAGACGGTTCATGGGATAGGGGCGGGCCAGGTCGGAACGGATCTCCTTCAAGACCTTCTTCTGGGCCCCGGTCAGGTCATAGGGGATGGACTTGCGGAACCCCAGGATGCGCCGGCCCTCGAAGGAATATTGCCGTCCCTTTTCCCTGCGTTCGATGGCCCGACGCTTGACCAAGAGGAAGGTCTGGAGCAGGAGGAGTTCCTCATGGGCCAGCTTCTTCCTCGCGATCTCGAATTCTTGCAGGGATCCCGGCCGATGGAGACCCAGGGACCCTGGTGGTAGCACCTTCGAGTACCCTTCCAGCACCTGACCGACCAACTTGCGCCAAAAATCCTGGGTCAAGGTCGGGGTCGAGGGATAGAAGACCACGGCCTTTCCGGCATCCAGGGCGGCGGCGTCCTCCTGCGAGAGGAACTCGTAGGTCTCCGCCCTCCCCACCACCTGCTTGCCCCATTTGGAGACCTGGGGATTCTCATGCAGGATGACCCAGCGGCCGTTCCAAAGTTCTTTTTTAAGGTAAGGCCGGTTGTACCAGGTCCAGCTCAGGTACCCCGTCCCGTCCTCCAGGACCACCTTGGTGGTCTCCAGACGTCCCCGACGGGTCTGGGAGATACCGTTGATGCGTCCCAAGAGGAAAGTGGGCTCTTCCCCGCCCTCGCATCGGCCAATGGGCGTGAGCAAGGTCTTGTCCAGGACCCATTTCGGGGCGTAGTGGAGAAGGTCGTCGACGGTCTTGAGCTTCGTCAGGTGGAAGGCCTTCCACTTCTCCCGTGGGACGAGAGAAAGGATGGGATCGGCCAAGGAAAGCTTGGCGGGGCCGGACCCGACCGGTGGAGCGGGGCGCCGGGCCAATTCCTCGGCCCAACGTTTGAGCTCGATGCCCGTCTTCACGACCAAACCCCGCCTTTCCCCCGTATCCAGGGTCATGTATTGGGAGAAGTCCGACCTCAATCGGAGCAGGAACTCCCCCAACGCCTTCTCGGAAGGCGGCAACCGTCTTTCGAGGTCCTCGCATTGGAGCATCACGTAGCGATCGAGACCTTTGGACACGGCCCGATTGGCGAGCCCCCCCTTGATCTCCTGACGAAGGGGCTTGAGAAGCGCGCTGAGCTGTTGGGAAAGGGTGGTCAAGGAAGGACCCCATGTCTCGGCCGAAGGGATTTGGGGCTATTTTAGGGACCCGAGGGGGGAAATTGCTTGTTTATCTCGGAAGGCATTCCCTATAATGCGCGCCTTGCTGTTCCAGAACGAGGAGAAGTTCCATGGCTCAAGTTTGCGACGTCTGTTCCAAAGGTCCCATCAAGGCGAGGAAGATCACCCGCCGCGGGAAGTCCAAGAAGGAAGGCGGGATCGGTCTCAACATCACCGGGATCCATCTGCGCCGCCAGAAAGCCAATCTCCAACCCATCCGCGCCGTCGTGGATGGTCGGCCGGTCCGCCTACTGGTCTGCACCCGGTGCCTTCGTACCGGCAAGGTCCAGAAGCGTAATTTCATGAAGAAGGCCAACGTCGCCGCGACGGCCTAAAACCCGCCGAAGACGTTCGAGAACAAAAAAGCCGCCACCCCACCGGGTAGCGGCTTTTTTATTGGCCCTTCTTTTTCCCACCCCCACCTACCTCAAGGACCGTCCCGCGTACCGCCACTTACCGCCCTTCCAGATCCAAACGAAGGTCTCGCTCGAGAAGCTCTGGACGCTCCCCTTCTGGAAAAGCCAATTGACCTTGACCTTGGCCAGCCCATCGTCCATCCAAGCCATGGAGGCCACCATCCCATCGACCAGGGGCGCATCCTGGTTCCAGGGTTGCGTCAGGTGGTCCTTGAGGGCATCGGGATCCTTGAAATCCCCCGTCGAGACCTTGTAGATCTCGTTCCAAAGGCCGTTCACCGCGTTGGAGTTGAAGGCCTCCACGGAAGCCTTCAGCGCCTTCTCCCTTTCCACCCTCTGTTCCGGGGACATGCTGCAACCGGCGAGCAAGAGCAGGACCATCAAAAGGCACAGTGACCTCATTTCCCACCGTCACCTTTCAGGTATTTCCTCTCAATGTCGGCTATCTCCCCGACCCGACGTACGTGGCGGTCCACCCGGCTGAAGGGGGTGGAAAGCCAAGTCTCGGCGATCCGCAAGTTCGTCTCCAAAGGGAGCTCCCGGCCCGCCAAAGAAAGGACGTTGGAATCATTGTGGTCCCTCGTCTGCTGGGCCATGGACTCTGTGAAGGCCAAGGCCGCCCTTACGCCAGGGACCTTGTTGGCGGCGATGGACATTCCGATCCCGTTCCCACAGACCACGATGCCCTTCTCGACGCGGCCCAAGGATACGGCCTGGCCCACCTTCTCCGCGAAGAGCGGGTAATCGCTGGGTTGCGAGTCCCCCGGGCCCAGGTCCTCGACCTGGAAACCCTTGGCTTTCAGGTGTTGGACCAAAGCCTGCTTGGTCTCGAAACCGGCGTGATCGGATGCGATGGCGATCTTCATAGGGTCCTCATTTGAATTTGTCCAACGACTTCGCCAGATAGCCCTTCATCTGGGCCAGGACCTTCCGGTATTCCTCCACTGGCTGACCGACCGGGTCCTCGATATCCACTTCCCCATCCCCCGCGAACTCCGAGAGGAGCCTCACCTTCGGCGCCAGGTCCGGCATCTTCTTGACGATCATGTCCCGATGCTTGCCCGTCATCGTGAGGATGAGGTCGCTCTCCGTCACCAAGACCTTTCCCAGGGGCTGGCTCTGGTGGGCGGAGATATCGAACCCCTCGTCCCGGCCCGCTTGCGCCGCTTCCAGCGCGACAGGGACGCCTGGGAAGGCCGCGATGCCGGCGGAAGCCGCTTCCAAGGAGAACCCCGCGTCGGAAGCTAGTTTCTTGAGGAGGCCTTCGGCCATCGGGCTTCGACAGGTGTTCCCGGTGCAGACGAAGAGGATCTTCTTGGGCAATTTCAGTCCTGGATCAACTGCGTCAAGAGGCCTTCCACTCGCGCGACCTCATCCTTGGACACGCAACCGGTCCGGATGAGCGTGAACTTCTTCCGTTCGATCTTGGCGATGGCCGTTTCGCCCCCGAGGGGACAAACCCCCGCGTCCAGGGCCGCGTCCACGTCCTCCAGGATCTCTTGGTCGATCTCATCGAACCGGACGGGGCTCCGTCCACCCGAGAAATTGGCGCTGGAGACCGCCAGGGTGTCCCCCGCCGTGCGCAAGAGCTCCAAGGCGATACCGTGGTCCGGGCACCGGAGGGCCACCGTCCCGTCGGGTCCGACCCCGCCGGAGGCCAGGTGCACCTTGGCACGCGTGATGAGGGTCCAGGGTCCGGGCCAGATCTTCTTGAGGATGTCCATGTCCTTTTCCTTGAAGTCCGCGATCTCCAAGGCCACCTCGGGCCGGGAGATGAGGATGGAGAGGGATTGGCTGGTCGGACGGTCCTTCAATTTGAAGATCCGCCGCAGGGCCTCGGGCTTCTTGACCGAACACCCGATGTCATAGACCGTATCGGTCGGGAACACGGCGATGCCGCCATCCTTGATGACCTTCGCCACCTGTTGGAGGTTGGCCTGCGAGTAAGGCAGGGATTTAAGATCGGTCTTTTCGCCCATGGGATGTTCCGTTTGTGTCAAAGTCCGCCTCGACCACTTCTTGTTTCGTGGTGATTTTCTCAGAGTCCCGGGGCTTTTTACACCCCTAACCCCAAGAAATTTCATCCCAAGGGCCGAAAGATCGTCGATAAATCTTCATTCATCAGACGAACTCAGCGCCTCATTTTTTCCCCAGCGCTCGCCAGGCGATGTCCTTGCGGTAATGGGCTCCCTCGAAAGCGATCCCATGGACACCTTGATAGGCGGTCTTGACAGCGTCCTGAAGATCGGCCCCCAAACCCGTCACACAAAGCACGCGGCCCCCGGAGGTCACGACCTTGCTGGCCTCCATCGCGGTCCCAGCGTGATAGACATAAGCGTTGGGGACCTGGGCCGCCTTTTCAAGTCCTTGGATCGGCTTCCCTTTGGGATAGTTCCCTGGGTAGCCTTGGGAGGCCATGACCACGCAGGCCGCCGGCCTCTCGTCCCATTCGATCTTCAAGTGCGAGAGCTTCCCTTGCGCCACCGCCATACAGATGTTGACGAAATCGGTCTTCAGACGTGGAAGGACGACCTGGGTCTCCGGGTCCCCGAAACGGCAGTTGTACTCGATGACCTTGGGCCCATCCTTCGTGATCATGAGCCCCGCGTAAAGGACGCCCTTATAGGTGATGCCTCGCTTCTTCAATCCGGCCACCGTGGGCTTGAGGATCCTCTCGAGGATGACGGCATCGAGGTCCTTCGTAACGACCGGAGCCGGCGAATAGGCCCCCATGCCACCGGTGTTGGGACCCTTGTCCCCGTCGAAGACCCTCTTATGGTCCTGGGCGCTGACCATGGGAACGATGGATTCCCCGTCCACGAAGGCCAGGATCGAGGCCTCTTCCCCGATCAGGCACTCCTCAATGACCACCTTGTTCCCAGCGTCCCCAAAGACCTTTTGCCCCATGGCTTCTTGAAGGGCTGCCTCGGCCTGGGCCACCGTCTCGCAGACCGTGACGCCCTTCCCAGCCGCCAGGCCGTCCGCCTTGATGACGATGGGGGCCCCTTCCTTGCGGACATAGGCCAGGGCGACCTCCAGGTCCGTGAAGGTACCAGCCTTCGCGGTAGGGACGCCGTTCTCCAAGAGGAGCTGCTTGGTGAAATCCTTGGAGCCCTCCATTTGGGCCCCATCCTTCGTGGGCCCGAAGACCTGGAACCCTTCTTTGATAAGCTCATCGGCCAATCCCATGCAAAGGGGGATCTCCGGCCCGATCACCACGAGACCGGGCTTATGGTCCTTGCACCACTTGACCAACCCGGCGATATCCTCCGCCTTGATGGGCACGCATTCGGCCACTTGCGCGATGCCGGCGTTACCGGGTGCGCAATAGAGCTTGGGCAGGCGCTTGGAAGCGGCCAAGGCCACGCACATGGCGTGTTCCCGACCACCAGAACCAACTACTAGGATTTCCATTGATCCACTTTCCTTTTCAAAAGGAGACTTTAATCCTATCCATCAAGGAACCGCTTCCAGCCCATTTCGCAATTGCTTTACTCTCAGCAGGAGAGAAGAACCTTGGATGCTTTTTAACGAACGGCGAATAGAACACTTTATAAAAATATACCCTATCGAACCCAGGATGTTTAAATGCGGCGGGGATCTCATGGAGCGCGTCCGAATAGTCGGAGACCAATTCCATTTCGGCAGTGCTGACCAAGGGCTCCATTTTCGAAAGAAAGAACAACAACGTTTCAAAATCACTCTTTGCCACGCTCACCGGCCCGGGGTAATAAAACAAGGTTTCTGTCATCTTTTCAGCTTCCAAAGAATCGACCGAGAACACTTTTCTTATGAAATCCTCCCAGACACGGGCGGACGAGACCCCACCTTGCCACACATACGGTATCTCGCTGGACTTCTTCCCCAATTCCAAAGCCTTCAAAACCGCCGATACATACTTCCCAGGCGGATCGGAAGGCTCAGGCCTTAACGACACAAAGCGAACACGAACAAGAAGGTCGTGGATCAAATCCAGGAAACAAATCGAAACCAGTTTTCTGTCCACAAACCCTCTTAGTGCTTGAAGTGGCGATAGGTCGTGAAGATCATCGGGATGCCGTGCTCATTAGCGGCGGCGATGACCTCGGCGTCACGCACCGAACCACCCGTCTGGATGATAGCGACGATACCGGCCTTGGCGCAGGCGTCCACGGAATCACGGAACGGGAGCAGGGCGTCCGAGGCCATGACGGCCCCCTTGGCCTTCTCCCCCGCCTGTTCGATGGCGATCTCAAGCGACCCCACCCGGTTCATCTGGCCAGCGCCTACCCCGAGCGAGACCCCGTCCTTCACCAACACGATGGCGTTCGACTTCACGTGCTTAACGAGCTTCCAGCCGAACTCCATGTCCTTGGCCAGCTTCGGGTCCGGTTGTTTCTCCGAGACGACCTTATAGAGAGCCTTGTCCTCGCCAGCTTGGTCGAATTCCTGTAGGAGGAACCCACCTTCCACCCGGCGGACATGGTAACCAGGCACGCTTTCCCTTACGGTCCCCAACCCTTCCAGGCTCATGACCCTTAGGTTCTTGCGGGCCTCAAAGGCCTTCAAGGCGCCGGCATCGTAACCAGGGGCCATCATGATCTCGAAGAAAGCCAACTTCTCCAGGATGACCTTGGCCGTCGCCTCATCCACCGGGCGGTTGACCGCCACGATGCCGCCAAAGGCGGAAAGAGGGTCCGCGTCGAAAGCCTTCACGAAAGCCTCACGGACATCCTTGCCGATGGCCGTCCCACAAGGGTTCGTGTGCTTGATGATGGTGGCGGCCGGCTCGTCGAACTCCTTCACGATCATGAGGGCCGCGTCAGCGTCCATGATGTTGTTGTAAGAAAGCTCCTTGCCCTGGAGCTGTTTCCCATTGGCGATGGTGGGCAGACCGTTCTTCCGGTCCAGATAGAAAGCCGCTGGCTGGTGGGGGTTCTCCCCATAGCGCATCTCCTGCACCTTGAGGCCCGAGAAATTGAAGACATCCGGCCATTTCTTCTCGGAAAGGCGGCGATGCAGGTAGTCGTGGATCATCCCGTCATAGCGGGAAGTGTTCCCGAAGGCCTCGATGGCCAATTCCTGTCGAAGCTTAAAACTAGTGGCTCCCCCGTTCTCCTTCATCTCCCGGATGATGTCCGCGTAGCGGGAAGGCGACACGACCACCACCACGGAGCGGTAGTTCTTGGAGGCGGAGCGGATCATGGAAGGCCCGCCGATATCGATGTTCTCGATGGCGTGCTCCAGTTCCACGTTGGGCTTGGCGATGGTGGCCTCGAAAGGATAGAGGTTCACGCAGACCAGGTCGATGGGTTGGATCTTATGCTTGGCGATGGTCTCCATGTGCTCCTTGTTGTCCCTGAGCGACAGGAGCCCCCCATGCACCACAGGGTGCAGGGTCTTCACGCGGCCGTCGAGCATCTCGGGGAATCCCGTCACCTCGGAGATGTCCTTCACGGGCAACCCGGCGTCCTTGATGGCCTTGGCGGTCCCACCGGTGGAGATGAGCTCCACGCCGTGGGCCACGAGCTCCTTGGCGAAATCGAGCAACCCCGTCTTGTCCGACACGCTCAGCAACGCCCTCTTGATCCTCACCTTGTCCTCGGCCATCGAACCCTCCGGTCATTCGGGTAACAAAAAAGGCCCGTCCCCCTGGGGGAACGGGCCCAAAGACTAGGACCAACGCACGATCAATGCCCCATTCCCTTCAAGGCTTCCACGCCTTCCATCTTCCCGCCCTTGCCGTCCTTGCCATCCTTGGACATCAAGGCCGAGTTTCCACCCAACTTTTCCTTCTCTTTCATGCCGAGTTGGCCACCCTTGACACCCTTCAAGGCCGAGTTCCCGAGGGACTTCTTTCCCCCATCCTTCCCGCCGTCCTTGCCGTCCTTCGACATCAAGGCCGCGCCGCCCAGGGACTTCTTGCCCCCGTCCTTCCCGCCGTCCTTGCCGTCCTTCGACATCAAGGCCGAACCGCCCAGGGACTTCTTGCCCCCATCCTTCCCGCCATCCTTGCCGTCCTTTGACATCAAGGCCGCGCCACCGAGGGACTTCTTGCCCCCGTCCTTCCCGCCATCCTTGCCGTCCTTCGACATCAAGGCCGCGCCGCCCAGGGACTTCTTGCCCCCATCCTTCCCGCCATCCTTGCCGTCCTTTGACATCAAGGCCGCGCCACCGAGGGACTTCTTGCCCCCGTCCTTCCCGCCATCCTTGCCGTCCTTCGACATCAAGGCCGCGCCGCCCAGGGACTTCTTGCCCCCGTCCTTCCCGCCTTCCTTACCGTCCTTCGAAGTGGTGCTATCGATGGGAGCGATGACCGCCCCACTCCCCGCTATGGAAGCCGCCATCAAAGGCGCGGTCGCCAAAGCGACCGTCACGAGCCCAGCCAATGCCAAAGACTTTTTCATCCTGTCCTCCCGATCCTGAATGTTCCAAGTCCCTTTCGGACGCGGTATTTTACACCGCACCCCAGGGTTTCAAAGGTCAAATCCTCGTGACTTCACGGCAACACCTTCACGCGCCCGTTCTCGACCTTGACCTTCCCCTCACAGAAGAGCCTCACGGCCTCTGGGTACAACAGATGCTCCACCTCGAGGACCTTCACGGCCAGGGTCTCAGGGGTGTCGTTCGGATGGACCTTGACGCTTCCCTGGAGCACGATGGGGCCCGCGTCCACGCCCTCGGTCACGAAATGAACCGTGGCGCCCGACTCCGTCTCCTTGGCCTTGATGACCGCCTCGTGCACGTGGTGGCCGTACATGCCCTCCCCCCCGAACTTGGGGAGCAGGGCCGGATGGACATTGAGCATCTTGTGGAGGAAAGGCTGGATGAGCACGGGCGTGAGGATGCGCATGTACCCGGCCAAGCAGATCAGGTCCACCCCCTTGGCCCGGCAGATCTCGAGCACCTGCCGGTCATAATCCTCCCGGCTACCAACAAAACCCTTGCTGGCCAGGGCCACGGCCTCGATCCCGGCGGTCTCCGCCCTTTCCAGGGCCTTGGCGTCCGGGACGTTCGAGAAGACAAGCACGATACGGCCCTTGAAGAGATCCGCCTCTTGGGCGTCCAGGAGCGCCTGGAGGTTGGAACCCCCGCCGGAGGCGAAGACCGCGATCTTGGTCACGGAGCCCCTCCCCCCAAGGCTTCCAACCCCCTCCGCGCGCCCTCGTTCCCCGGGTGCAGTTTCACGGCATCCCCGAGCACCATGCGAGCGTCCGAGGTCCTTCCCACCGCCGCCAGGGCCTTGGCGTAATCCACCATCAAGGGCACGCAGGAAGGATGGTCCGCCACCAGCCTCATATAGGCGTCCAAGGCCTCGACCTTCCTCCCTCGGACCAAAAGGTCCTCGGCCTTTCGGAAGGCCTCGATCTCTTTGATCCGGAAAGGCTCCAACCGGACCGCCGCTTTCAACTCACCCGCAGCCTCCCCCCTTCGGTCCAACGCCATCAGGACCTGGAACTTCATCCAATGGAGGCTCCCGGCATCCGACGCCATCCGACCGGCCGCTTCCAGGTCGGCGAAAGCCTTGTCCGCGTCGCTGCCGGTGTTCCTTTCACATAAGACCCAAGCGCGCTCCTCGCGCGCCATGAAGTTGAAAGGATCTGTTCCCAGGACCCTGTCATAAAGCGCCAAAGCCTCATCCCTCTTCCCATCGTTCACAGCGACCATCGCCTTGCCCAGGAGGACATCGGCGGCTTGACGTTGGAAAACGTCCTTTAATTGCCATAGACATCCGGCCACGACCAGGGCCAACAAGGGCAGAAGATAGGGTTTATAGGAAGCGAGGTCGAAGATCTTTTCCCGCAAGGGGAACCCTGGGATGCGGGTGAATCTTTGGGAAAGCGGCACAGGGAGAGCCACCAGGAACAAAAGGCCCGTCAGGGTGGTCGGACCGATCCCTCCCGCCCGGAAGAGCCCGTCCACCATCGTGGCGGTGACGGCCGCGAAGGAACCGGCGACCAAGGACGGCGGGACGGCGTGCGCCGAAAAAAGCCTCCACCATTGCGTCGCCACGAGATAACCGAACGATAGGAGCAAGAGCGTCCCCACAAGACCCGTCTCGGCCATCCATCCCAGGACCCAATTCCCCGCGCGATGGACCCGAGGTGTCTCTTCCCTCATCCCATAGGGATAAGGCGCTCGCGAGGGAAAAGCTGCCCAAAAGGTACCGGGACCAGAACCTTCCAAGGGACGTTCCCGGAAGATCGAGAGGGCGCCCCCCCAAACCTCTTGCCGAAGACCGGCCGAAGCGGTCCCCTTCTCCAGGAGCGAGCCGATCCTCTCCCTCGAGGCCGGCAACAGGAAGGATAGGGCGATGAACAAACAAAGACCCACGACCCAAGACCGGTCCTTGCCTCCTTTTTTCCTCAAGAGGACCAAGGCGAAGACCGCCGCGCCCGCCAAGGAACCGACCCAAGCGGGGCCGCTCCCCGTCAGGAAAAGGACCCAAAGACCCAGGCCCGCTGTTGAGCCCCAAAGGATCTTCGCCAGGGGATGCGTGGCACGGACCCAGAGCCCGAGCGCCATCGGCCAAACAAGGGTCAAGAACCCAGCCAAGGCCTCCGGCGACCCCAGACCCGCGATGGGCCTCCCCTCAAAAAAGGCCTTGGAAACGGATGACCAATGGCCCGGGACCCATCCGGTCCATTGTCCCAAGGCCCAAAGAACGGTCCCCAGGCCCGTCAGCAGGAACACCACTAGGAGATTCTCCCCTCGCCAAGCCTCCGTGCAAGTGAAGGTGAGAAGGAGATACCAAAGGAAGAAGGGGGCCAGGTCCCTCAGACCCAAAAGTGAGGCCGAGGGATAGGGGGAAAGGGCCGCCGAGGCGACGCACCAAAGGGCCAGGAAAGCCAGAACCACCGTGGCCCGGGAAACGACGATCGACGCCCGGCCAAAAGAGAAGGATCTTAGGGCCCAAAGGCCCGCCATCAAGAAGACGATGGCTTGGACCAGGATCCCCTTGGCGAGCATGGGATCCGTCCCCTTTGGTTGGGTCAGGATGGGCAGGGAAAAAAGGAGGATGACCGAGAGGAATTGGGGAGCGCGGTCGAGAGCCAACTGAAAACCCGTCAGACGAGCTTGCGGCTTATCCAAGGAAACCCCTCGATCCGGAGGATCGCGACCCGATCAGATGAATTCCACGCCTTTGGTACCAGCGACCACCTCGCCGATGATCGAAGGTTCCCCACCGTTCTTCTTCAACCCGGCCAGGGCCTTGTCGACGTTCTCTTTGGCCACGATGAGCACCATCCCGACCCCCATATTGAGCGAGCGGTAGGCCTCGAATTCCGAGAGGTTGCCGGCCTTGACCAACCATTGGAAGACGGGCGGCACCTTCCAGGAACCACGCTTGAACTTGATGCGGCAACCTTCCGGAAGCACCCGAGGCGGGTTGTCGATGAGACCGCCCCCGGTGATGTGGGCCATGGCCTTGATCTCCACTTGGTCCAGGATCGGATAGATCTCCGGGTAATAGCTCTTATGGGGAACGAGCAGGACTTCCCCGAGCGGCTTGTCGCCGACCTCCGGCAGGACGTCGGTGTACTTGAGCCCGTGGACCTCCACCAGCTTCCGCACCAACGAATAACCGTTGGTGTGCAGGGAGACCGAGGGAAGCCCCAGGCAGACGTCCCCGGGCTTCACGGCCTGACCGCGGATGACCTTGTCCTTCTCCACGACCCCCACGATGGTCCCGGCGATGTCGTAATCCCCCTCCTTATAGACCGAGGGCATCTCCGCGGTCTCACCACCGATGAGGACCAACCCCGCCTTGACGCACTCCTCGACCATCCCCGAAACGATCTGTTCGACCACCGAGACATCGAGTTTCCCGGCCGCCAGGTAGTCGAGGAAGAAAAGGGGCTTCGCCCCCTGGACCAGGATATCGTTGATGGAATGCCCGACGATGTCCGCCCCCAGGCCCTTGTAGCGGCCCATGGCGACCCCGATCTGGGTCTTGGTGCCCACCCCGTCCGTTGAGGAGACCAGGACGGGTTTCTTCCATTGCGAGGGATCGAACTCGAAAAGGCCCCCGAAGAGACCGATGTCGGAAAGGACGGATGGGTTGAAGGTGCGCTTGACCAGTTGCTTGATGCGCTGGACCGACTCGTTGCCCTTCTCGATACTGACGCCGGCGTCCTCATAGCTGATCTGTTTCAAGAAGGCCTCCGGTCGGATGGCCGCGGGCTCACCGCGGGGTAACCATGGAACTTCTCCGGGAGACGGACCCGGCGGGAGCGTCGAAAAGGCAGGCGTAGGAAGGCGTGGAAGTGGATATCGTAAGGGCGACCGCATCGACGGACAAGCGGTAAAACCATTCCCTTTCCCACTCGCCCCTCGGTCATTTTTTCCCCGCCCACCTTGTCATGGTGATGGGGTTGGGCTAGTCTTTCCTAACAGATCCCACTTTCCGAGGTGCCCATGAAGCCTGTCGCTTTCGTCCTTCTCCTCCTGGTCCTGGGGGCCTCCCTCCAAGTTTCCTGTGGAGGCTCCAACCCGAGCGGCCCTGGACCGACCGGAACCCCCGTCGCCACCCCGACCCGTACCGCCACCCCTCCTGGGGTGACCTTCAGCGTCAACGGCACCTCCTACAGCACCACTGGCCCCAGCGGGTCCCCCATCTCGGCGACCACCATCACCTCGGGTGATCCCGCCGTTTGGGACAACACCGTCACGGGATCGAACCACACCCTCCTCATCAGCGGGACGAACCTCACCACCTGCTCCCAGACCTATCCCAACGGGAACGGCGCCATCACCTTGAACCTCTCGACCGGGACCTATCAGTTCCATTGCGGGGTCCACGCTTCTTGTTCCGTCGACAATTGCGGCAACTGCGGCGGCATGGCCGCCACCCTCGTGGTCCAGTGACCCGACGGGAAGGCCGGAACAGGCCCTCCTAGCAGGCCCCCAGCGGCTTGGCCAAATCCCACTTGCCCGTTATAATCTCCCCGTTCTGAACTTACAGGAGATCCCATGAAACGAGTCCTTGCCACCCTAACGCTCCTGACCTTCCTCTTCCTCCCCACGGCCTGCCAGAACAGCTTCCCCTTCGGGCACAGCGCTACGGCCCCGACCCCTCCCGCGAATCCCCTCTCCGTCGCCATAACGGTCGTGTCCGCGGCCTTCCCGGCCGCCGTGACCATCCGTCCTGGAGGGTCCGTCCTGTTCTTCGAGGCCGGTGGATTCGACCACATGATCGAAATGGATAACGGCTCCGGGGCTTGCGACACATCGACCATTCTCCCGACCTTAGCCTCCGTGACGATCACTTTCCCATCGGCAGGGACTTTCAACTATAAAGACCCTTGGTATGGGGGTTACTGCTCGGATGGTTACTGCATGCCTCCCTGCTTCAACGTTAACGGGACCGTCATCGTTGAATAGTGCCCTCACCCGGGGTGCCGTACCGTCGACTTTCCTCAAGATCCTCCTTTCAAGGAACTGACCTTGTCTGAAAAGGCCAAGTGGGCCGGTATCTACCTGGCCGCCGCCCTTCTTCCTCTCTTCATCCATTTCATCCGCCCCTTGAGGGACGGGCTCCTCAGCTCCCCCGGCACCCTCCAGGTCCTGAAGTTCGTCCCCACCGTGGGCCTCACCCTGGTGGCGGTGCTCGGATGGCAGATCAACCAGACCCGCATCTTTTGGACCGGCAGCGTCCTCCTAGGGACCTATGCCTTCTGCCTCGGGTTCCTCGACCTGGGCTGGGGCAGCAAGGCTTTCAGGATCTCCCTGGAGATCCTGGGGGCGGCCCTCCCCCTTTCCCTCGTCATCCTTTTCCTCATCCACGAGACCAAGCTTTGGAGCGACCGCACCCTGGCCCGGGTGCTCCTGGCCCTGAGCCCCCTGATGCTCTTTTGGACCCTTCACCAGTGGGCCCCTGACGTCTATGCCAATGTCGTCTATTGGGGGTCCCAACCCCCGACCGGCTCCATCCGTATCCCTTCGATGGCCTGGGCCTCCACCGCTCTCTTCCTGGCCTTCGTCCACTTCCAGGGGGACCTGAAGATCCGCCCTTTCCTCATCTCCCTTTCGACCTGCTTCATCCCCCTCCTGCTGAACCTCCACGCCTGCCACCAGGTCCTGAAGGTCGCCAACCAGGGCAACGCCAAGGACCTTTGGCGACAGGCCGTCAATTTGAAGGACCTCGAGGTCACCCTCTCCTTCACGGTCCTGGCCGCCATCCTGCTCCATTCCATCCTTCACATGTATTGGAAGAAGGTCTATCAGGACATCCTCACGGGGGTCCCCAACCGCCAGGCCTTGGACGAAAGGCTCCATACCCTGACCAAAGGCTACGCCCTGGCCATGGTGGACATCGACCACTTCAAGAAATTCAACGACACCTACGGGCACGCGGAAGGCGACAACGTCCTGCGGATGGTGGCCCAACATCTGGAGGAACACCTGGGGTTCCGGGTCTACCGGTACGGCGGAGAGGAGTTCTGCGTGGTGTTCGAGGGGGACAGCCTGGCCACGGCGGAACAGATGATGGACAAAACGAGGGGCTCCCTCGAAAAACGGAAGTTCCGGTTACGGCAAGGTGGGCGCAAGGAGCCGGGCGGGTTCTTCCCCAAAAGGACCACCGGCGGGAAGATCGTGCATATCACGGTGTCGGTGGGGGTCTCGGCCGCCGCCAAGGACGGCAGCCCCTACGAGCAGGTCATCAAGAAGGCCGACAAGAACCTCTATGAAGCGAAGGAGAAGGGCCGCAACCGAGTGGTCGCGGACTAGAAGCTCCTCAGCACTTGTTCATCTCAAGGGAATACTTCTCGGTCTCCTCGTCGAAGGGGACCGGGTACTTGGCGGTGAAACAGGCGGCGCAATGCCCTTGGGGCGTCCCCTCCACGGCCTTCATCATCCCCTCCACCGATAGGTAGGCCAAGCTATCCACCCTCAGGTAGCTCGTGATCTCCTCCAGACTGTGGGTGGCCGCGATGAGCTCCTTGCGACTGGGGAAATCCATCCCATAGAAGCAGGGCGAGATGATGGCGGGCGAGGTGATGCGAAGGTGCACTTCCTTGGCCCCGGCGTATAGTGGTGCCGCGTACGATGGAATCATCGATGAGGATGACCCTCTTCCCCTCCATGGATTCCCTGACCGCGTTGTACTTGAGCCTCGCCCCGAAATCGCGGATGGCCTGGTCGGGCTCGATGAAGGTGCGCCCGATGTAATGGTTGCGGATGAGCCCCATCTCATAGGGGATGCCGGATTGTTCGGCGAAACCTGTGGCCGCCATGTTCGAGGAATCCGGCACCGGCACCACGACATCGGCCGACACCGAGCTCTCGGAGGCCAAGATGGCCCCCAGCTTCTTACGGACCTTCTGGACGCTGGTGTTGTAGATGCGGGAATCCGGCCTGGCGAAATAGATGTACTCGAAGATGCACTGGGCGGCGGTCGTGCGCTCGAAGGGCTTGATGGAGACCAACCCCTTCTCGTTGATGAGGACGATCTCCCCCGGTTCCACGTCCCTCACGTACTTCGCGTCGATGATGTCGAAGGCGCAGGTCTCGCTGGCCAACACCCAAGAATCCTCCAACCTCCCCAGACAAAGGGGCCGGAAACCGTTGGGGTCCCGCATCCCGAGCATTCCCTCATCGGTGAGGATGAGGAGCGAATAGGCGCCGCGGACCTGACGGAGCGACTCGATGAGGCTCTCGATGAGGGTGTGCGCCTCGGAGCGGGCGATGAGATGGACGATGACCTCGGAATCCACCGTCGAGACGAAGATGGAACCACGGGCCTCCAGCTCGTCCCGGATGCGCCGAGCGTTGACCAGGTTGCCGTTATGGGCGATGGCCATGTTCCCCCTCGCGTACTCGACCGCGATGGGCTGGGCGTTGCGCAATTGGGAGGAGCCGGTGGTGGAATAGCGGACATGGCCGATGGCCACCTTGCCCGGGAGTTGCTTGAAGGCCGACTCGTCGAAGATGTCCGCCACCAAGCCCATCCGCTTATGGTTGAAGAGGCGTCCTTCGTCCATGGTGCAGATGCCGGCGGATTCCTGGCCGCGGTGCTGGAGGGAGTGCAGGCCAAGATAGGTGATCTTGGCGGCTTCGGGGTGCCCATAGACACCGAAGACCCCGCATTGGTCGTGCGGCTTGTCGTCGGGCTCGTGCGCGAGCAGGTCCTGATCCTCGATGCACTCTTCCACCCTGGCCTCCCCTTGGTACTGTTTAATAGTCTTACGACTCCATGACTTTTTCAATGGCCCCAAAAAAGAGTTCCGAGGCCGTTCCAAGGGGCAACTCCAGGGCCCCCTCCAGGACCAGGGCCTTCCCGCCCACCGAACCGACCTTTGCCCAAGGCACCCCGGAAGCCTTCAAGAGGCCTTCCAGTTCCCCGCTCTTGGAAGGCTCGCAGGAAACCAGGGCCCTGGACTGGGCTTCCCCGAAAAGCCTCCCATCCATCCGACCCGCGCCAGGGAGGGTCGCCTTGACCCCGAGCGCCTCCCTCTCATGGGTGGCCCCTGTGATGCAGCACTCGGCCAAGGCCACGGCAAAACCCCCATCGGAGCAGTCGTGGGCGCTTTGAAGGAGTCCCTTCCCGATGGCCGCGCGGAGGGCTTGATGGAGCTTGGCTTCCTTGTCCAGGTCCAAGGAGGGGCATTTCCCGGTCTTCTTCCCATGGACGACCTGAAGGTAACGGCTCCCCCCGATGGAGTCCCCGATCTCCCCCAGCAGGTAGACGGCGTCCCCTTCCTTCTTGAACCATTGGGTCACGCTTTTCCCGGCGTCGGCCAGGAGGCCCATCATCCCCACGATGGGGGTCGGGTCGATGGCCCCGGTCGGGTTCTCGTTGTAGAGGGAGACGTTCCCTCCCGTGATGGGGATGTTGAAGGCGCGACAGGCGTCGCCGAGCCCGGCGATGACGCGATCGAAGTAATGGAAGACCTCGGGCTTCTCGGGGCTCCCGAAATTCAGGCAGTCGGTCATGCCGATGGGTTCCGCGCCCGTGCAGGCGATGTTGCGGGCGGACTCCGCCACCACGATCTTGGCCCCTTCGTAAGGGTCGAGCGCGCAATAGGACCCCAGGCCGTCGATGGCCATGGCGAGCCCCATCGTCGTGCCCTTCACCCGGATGACGGCCGCGTCCGACCCAGGACGCACGAGCGTGTTGGACCGGACCATATGGTCGTATTGCCGGTAGACCCATCGCTTGCTGGCGATCGAGGGATCGGCCAGGAGCTTCTCCAGGATGGGACCCATCTGGGCCGGGACAGGGACCGAGGCCTCATCGAATTCCCGGTGCTTCTTGAGGATGGCCGGTTCGGACTTCGCGGGATGATAGATGGGGGCGTCGGCGAGGGAATCGGCCGGGACATCCGCCACGACCTTCCCCTTCTCCTTCACGACCATGCGGCCCGTGTCGGTCACCTTGCCGATCGTGGCGGCGTGGAGGTCCCACTTGGCCAGGATGTCATGCACCTTCGTCTCGCAGCCCGGCTTGGCCACCAGGAGCATCCTCTCCTGGGATTCGGAGAGAAGGATCTCGTAAGGGGTCATCCCCTTCTCGCGTTGGGGGACGAGCGCCACGTCGATCTCGATGCCGGCCCCTCCCCGATAGGCCATCTCGCTGGTGGAGCAGGTGAGCCCCGCGGCCCCCATGTCCTGGATGCCCACCAACAGGTCCCCATGGATGAGCTCCAAGGTGGCCTCCATGAGGAGCTTCTCCATGAAGGGGTCGGCCACCTGGACCGCGCTACGCTTCTCGGTGGATTCATCGGTGAGCTCGATGGAAGCGAAGGTGGCCCCGTGGATGCCGTCCCGGCCGGTCGTCGCGCCGATATAGATGACGGCGTTGCCCACGCCGGTCGCCTTGCCCCGGATGATCTGATCGTGGCGCACCAAACCCACGCTCATGGCGTTCACGAGGCAGTTCTCGCTGTAAGAGGGGTCGAAGACGACCTCCCCCGCCACCGTGGGGATGCCCATGCAATTGCCGTAATCGGCGATGCCATGCACGACCCCCGAGAAGAGGCGTTTCACCTTGGGATCCGTCAGGGGGCCAAAGCGAAGGGAATTGAGGTTCGCCACGGGCCGGGCGCCCATGGTGAAGATGTCGCGCAGGATGCCGCCCACCCCCGTGGCAGCTCCCTGGTAGGGCTCGATGGCGGAAGGATGGTTATGGGACTCCACCTTGAAGGCCACCGCCCAGCCTTCCCCGATGTCGACGATGCCGGCGTTCTCGCCGGGTCCCTGGAGGACCCGGGGACCCTTCGTCGGGAGGGTCTTGAGGAGCGCACGGGAATGCTTGTACCCGCAGTGCTCGCTCCACATGACGGAATAAAGGCCGAGTTCCGTGATGTTGGGCTTGCGCCCCAGGATCTTGACGATGCGGTCGTATTCGTCGGGCTTGAGACCGTGTTCCCGGATGACCTTCTCGGTGATCTCCACATCCATGATCCCAGAGGTCATCGCCCCACCGCCGTGGCCGACAGGATGGAGTTCCAGAGGAACTTGCCGTCCGAGCTCCCCAGGACATCCTCCCCGGACCGGTCCGGATGGGGCATGAGGCCGAAGACATTGCGCTTCAGATTGCAGATGCCGGCGATGGAGTCGAGCGAGCCGTTGGGATTGGCCTCCTGCGTCAAGGCGCCCTTCGGATCGCAATAACGCACGACCACCTGGCGGTTGTCCTTGAGCTTCTTCAAGCCTTCGGGATCGATGAAATAGTTCCCTTCCCCGTGGGCGATGGGGATCTTGAGGGCCTGTCCCTTGGAACAGGCGTTCGTGAAGGGCGTATCCGTCTCCTCCACGCGGACATGGACGGACTGACAGATGAACTTGAGGGTCTTGTTACGGAGCAGGGCCCCCGGGAGGAGGCCGGCTTCACAGAGGATCTGGAACCCGTTGCAGATGCCGATGACCAAGCCGCCCTTGGCCGCGAAATCCGCCACCGACCTCATGACGGGCGAGAAACGGGCGATGGCGCCGGTCCGCAGGTAATCGCCATAGGAAAAACCGCCTGGAACGACCACGCAGTCAGGGTCCTTGAGGTCCGTTTCCTTGTGCCAGACCATCTCCACGGGTTGTCCCATGACGTTCCGGACCACGTATTCGCAGTCATGGTCGCAATTGGAGCCTGGGAAGACGGTGACCGAGAACCTCATTTTTTCTCCAGGGTGAAGCGGTAGCTCTCGATATTGGGGTTGGCCAGGAGCTTGTCGCAGATCTCATCGGCCTGCTTCCTCACCTCGGCCTCCGAGGACCCACCGTCGAACTCCAGTTCGGTGAACTTGCCCATCCTCACTCCCGAGACGGATTTGTATCCCATCCCGTGCAGGGCCCTCTGGACCGTCGCCCCCTGGGGGTCCATGACGGAAGGTTTCAAGGTCACATAAACGCTCACATGCCAGGCCATATCGTTCGCCCCTCTTGTTGATGATCTGGAACCACGACCCTCAAAGCACCCCCACCCGCCTCAGGACATAGTCCACGTTCTTCAGGTGATGCGACAGGTCGAAACACTTGTCGATCTCGGCCTGGACCATCTTGGCCCGGACCGCTGGATCGGCGGAGACAAGTCGTTTGAAATCCATCTCCTCTTTCCAAGCCCTCAAAGCGTTGCGCTGCACCACCGCATAGGCCTTTTCCCGGGTGTAACCCTTGCCCACCAGGGCGAGGAGCACCTGCTGGGAGGAGACCAACCCACGGGTCAATTGGATGTTCCGCTTCATGCGGTGGGGATAGACATTGAGCTTATCCATCACCCCGATGAACTTCTTGAGCATGTAATGCAGGAGGATACAGGCGTCCGGGAGGATGACCCTTTCGGCCGAGGAGTGGGTGATGTCCCTCTCGTGCCAGAGGGCCACGTTCTCCTGGGCCGCCACCGCGTAGCCCCTCACCACCCGGGCCAGGCCCGCCACCCTTTCCGCGGTCAAGGGATTTCGTTTGTGCGGCATGGCCGAAGAGCCCTTTTGGCCCTCGGCGAAGAACTCCTCCACCTCCAGGAGCTCGGTGCGTTGGAGGTTCCGGATCTCGGTGGCGAACTTCTCCAGGGAGGAGGCGATGACCGCCAGGACGGAGAGGAAATAAGCGTGCCGGTCCCTTTGGAGGGTCTGGGTGGAAACGGGGGCGGGCTTGAGCTTAAGGAGCTTGCAGACCTGGGC
>Ga0315912_10002360_pt1 | contig 20368 bp, 19 predicted proteins | sample VfabasoilMG_FD_204469 | JGI IMG/M metagenome (GOLD analysis project Ga0315912, IMG submission 204469) | Garden soil microbial communities collected in Santa Monica, California, United States - V. faba soil | ecosystem: Environmental > Terrestrial > Soil > Garden | place: USA: California...
TTCGCGGGCATGATGTTGGGGTTGAAGCCTTGCACGACTTGTCCGTTGGGCTCGAGGATAGATTTGATTAAGTAGCCTTCATCCACGGTGAGGATGGTGCCATCAGAAAGCGTTTCTTGCTTGCCGAATAGCCCTTTCCACGTTGGGCCGACGCCTGCGTCACCATTGACCGTGTGGCAACCCACACACCCAAATTGGGTGTACGCCTTCTTGCCACGTTCCACTGGGTTGTTCAACAACTCCAGTTGTTGCGCCACCCAAGCATCAAAGTCGGCTTGGGACACGACCTTGACCGGGTTTTCCATATAGGCATGATTCGTCCCGCACAATTCGGCGCACCGCACTTTGTAATCCCCGATCAGACTCGGCGTCACGCGCAAATCTTTCACCAAGTCTTTGCCGGGCAGAGCGTCTTGTTTGACACGAAACTCCGGCACCCAAAACGAGTGAATGACATCTGCGGAGGTCAGTTTCAACAACACTTGCTTGTTAACCGGCAACATCAATTCCGGTGAGGTGATACCAGTGTCGGGATATTCAAAACTCCACGACCATTGTTGCGAGGTGACGTTGACCACCAGCGCTTGCGGGTCTTCTTGGCGTACCGCCGCGAGGGTCTGCGCGCCGATGTAAGCAAAGTACACCACCACTGCCAGTGGCGCGAGCGTCCACACGATCTCTAAGCCAGTGTGCCCTTCAAAGTGATCGCCATCGGCGGTGTCACCCGGCTTACGCCGAAACACCACAATGGTGTACACCATGAACACCACGATCAACGCAAAGAGAAAGGCGATGAGCCGAACGTGCTGATCAAATAAGTCATCAATAATGATGGCTTGGGTGCTGGCGCTAACGGGCATCAACCAATCGGCGCGGAGGGTGAGACTGAGGATGGCGGTGACCAGCAACACCAATAAACCAATAGTAATGAAGTGGCGACGACTAGCGCGATTGTTTTGTTCAGGCGAAGACGAGTGGGTGCTCATAGAGTGGAAGGCAGTCCTTTCAGCACGGCGCGTGATTGGCAGGCAAGCAAATCTGGCCGATTATAGCCAGCATAGGCTAAGTTTACAAATGCGGGCCAAGAATGGAAATTTGCCCTTTCATGTTAGGATTAACGCATGCGTCTGGTACATCACCCAAGCTTTCATATTTATAGCCTCTAGGTATGGTCTCCCTCAGCCTCGCCAACGTCACGCTCATCTTGGGGGCGCGTCGCATTTTCAGTGATCTCACCTGGGAGATTCAGCACGACCAACGCATCGGCCTGATCGGCCCCAACGGAGCGGGCAAGTCCTCGCTCTTCAAACTGATTACGGGCGAACACACCCCCGAACCTAGCGGGATGGTGGTGCGCGCGAAAGGCGTCACCGTGGGTTATTTGCCCCAAGACCCACAGTTTGAGCCTATGACGACCGCGCTCGCGACTGCGCTCGCCGGTCATACCCGCCTCGCCGAGGTGGAAGCTGAGTTGGCGCGCCTCGAAGCCAAACTCGCCGAACCTGAAACATACAACAACCCCAAAGCATTGACCCGCGTGCTGGAAATTCAACAAAAGTTTTTAGACGAATTCAGCGCGCTGGGTGGCGAAAATTATCCCGACCGGGTACGCACCACCCTGCGCGGCCTCGGTTTGCCGGAGAGCGATTTTGAGAAGCCCCTCAGCGCGCTCAGTGGCGGGCAGAAAAAACTCATCGGCTTGGCCCGGCTCCTCCTCGCGCACCCCACCGTGCTGTTGCTCGACGAACCTGACAATCATCTCGACCTAGCGGGCAAAGAATATCTGGAGGGGCTGATCAACGACTACCCCGGCGCGGTGGTTATCATCTCACATGATCGTTATTTACTCGACGCGGTAGTGACCCACATCACCGAACTAGAAGATGGCAAGCTCACCACCTTCACAGGCGATTATTCGGCTTTCATCATTGACAAAGAAGAGCGGCTCGCGCGGCAAGAGGAGTTGTACCAGATTCAACAACGCGAGATCGCGCGGCTAGAGATGGCGGCCAAACGGTATGCGCTCTGGACGCAGTTCAACGATAAATTCGCCAGTCGCAAACGCGCGATGGAAGCGCGGATCGCGCGTATAGACAAAATGGAGCGCCCCACCCTAGAACGCCAACGCATGGCCCTGGCGCTCAATGGCTGGCGGGGCTCAAACAAAGTCCTGGAATTGGCGCGCGTGAAGAAGGTGTTTGGGGCCGAGGTGCGCGCCATCTTGCGCGAAGTGAACCTGCTTTTGCGGCATGGCGAACGGGTGGGGTTGATCGGCGCGAACGGCGCGGGTAAGTCGGTGTTGCTTAAACTCATCATTCAACAACTTGAGCCGGACGCGGGGGAGGTGAAAGTCGGGCCGAGTGTGAAGGTGGGCTATTATGCGCAAGAACACGAGACGCTCGACTATGGACAAACGCTGATCGAAGCCGCCCGCCACACGAAGCCCATGACCGAAGAACGCGCGGTAGCGTTTCTCAATCGTTACCTATTTTCCTATCAACAGGCGCGGCAGGCCATCGGCGAACTCTCCGGTGGCGAACGGAGTCGGTTGCAGTTAGCCCTGCTGGTGCTCTCGAATGTCAATTTTCTATTACTCGATGAGCCCACCAACAATCTCGATATCGCCTCCGCCGAGGTGCTCGAAAATGCACTCGCCGATTTTGAGGGCACGGTCTTGGTCATCTCGCACGACCGCTACTTTTTAGACCGCACGGTGCAACGGGTAGTAGAACTGAAAGATGGCGTGTTGACTGAATACTGGGGTGGATATAGTGACTACGCGGCGCGGATGAGAGGGCAGTCCTCGGTAGCCAATCACCAGTAACAAAATGCGCTTCTAACTACTTCATCACAAACGCATACGGCCTTTGGTTCGTGCGGTTCATGTAGCCGCGACCGTCGCGCACAAAGACCTTCCAAAAATAAGTACCTGCCTTGAGCGTGGGTGCTTGCCAACAGGCATCACTGATCCAACCGCTTTCAACTTGGGCCGGGCCAACTACCAATACCCGAAACTGTAACGGCGCTTTTCCGGCGCTGGCGGGTTCGCTCCAACACAATTTGGGTGGCTTGGTCAACGTGGGCCAGTTGGCTGGGCTGACAAACGTTGGGCTGATCAAGATCATGTCTTGGCTGGGGCTGGTGTCGGGTGGGCGGCGCACGGTGTAGGGAAGTTTGAGCGTCGCGTTGGCGAGACGCACTGTCAAGGTGAACGCGCCCGTCGCCGCGGTCGCCGAGATCGGCAGGTGATAGAGCGCGTGAGTTTTCGCAACAAGGGTGGGTGAGAGCGTCATCGTCCCCAGCATTAGCCGACTCGTTACCGCATTTGAGCCAGTAATTACTATCGGCACAGTAATTATTGTATTAGGCGCGAGCGTTACGTTCTTGGGAAAGATGACATTGGAAATGGGGCGGGTGACTAAGAAGAGCGGCAATTGCTCCGGCCAACGGGTAGGCGGATCAATGAGCGTCAGTTCATCCCAGCGCAAGTTGTGTGAAGTGGCGCGCATCTTTTCATAGTTGATCGCATCCAAACCGGTCAGGTCAAGGCACTCGCGTTCCACCGCGTTGGGCTGAACATGAAAATGCAAGTGCGGCGCGCTCGCGCTCCCCGTATGACCGATATAGCCCACCACCTGCCCTTGCGCCACTTTTTCCTCCAGCCCCACCACTGCTTTGGAGAGGTGCATGAGTGCGCTCAAGCGCCCATCGGCATGGCGCAACATCACTGTAATCCCCGCGTCAAAGCGTTGCCCCAGAAAAAACACCTGCCCGGCTTGTGGCGCTAACACCGGTACGTTTTCGGCCTCATCCTTGTTAAGGGGCGTGAGGTCAACCCCGCAGGCATCTTCGTAGTAGCCGCATTGGTGATTAAACCGCGCCTTCGACCCACACGGCCCGCGACTGATCGTCCATTCGCCGGCCGGGAGGGGCAAATGCCATGCGGCAAAGTCAGCCGGACGCGCCGCAGTGGTTTCACTACCCGCGTGCGCCACTGGCGTTACCGTGCAGTGACTAATTAAGAAGATGATTAAACTCCAGCGTTTGAGCATGGGGAAGGTTGAGGAGGTGCTATACTTAATTGGGAAATATAAAGGACTTACCCATTTCTTTAAAAAGCAGTAACCCCATGCCCCTCTCTCGTCGTGACTTCCTAAAACTCTCCAGCCTCGCTTTTGGCGTTACGGCTTTGCCACCCCTCCCTCCCGCCGAAGCGCCACGCCAAGCGCAACAACTTGGGCGCGCGATCAAGGCCGCTTATATCTACGACCGCCCGTCCCTTAAGGCCAAAACGCTTAAATTGCTCACTGCAGAAACAGTGTTCGATATTTTCAGCACTGTGCAGAGCGAGGATAAGCATTATAACCGGACTTGGTACGAGGTTCAGCAAGGCTTCATCCATTCCGCTACCATTCAGCCGGTGCGTTGGGAGCCACAACCCACAACGCTCGCTGTGCCGAAGACCGGCTTCCTCGCGGAAGTCTCCGTGCCGTCCACCGTGTCACGCACCCAGCCTCACCCGCGCGCCGGGGCGGGCTATCGCCTGTATTACAGCACCACGCATTGGGTGATGAGCGCTAAAGTCGGTGAGGACGGCAAGGTGTGGTACAAGATTTTTGACGACTACCTCCAAGTCTACTTTTGGGTGTTGGGCGAACATCTCCGCGCCATCCGCCCTGATGAAGTGACGCCCATCACCCCCCTCGCCAAAAACAAGCGCATCGAAATCGATCTTACGAAACAAGTCTTGCGGTGTTTCGAAGGCGACAAAACCGTCTTGGAAACGCTGTGCTCGACCGGCATTTATCTCCGCACTGAAAACAACAAAGATGTGTGGGGCACACCCAAAGGTGAGTGGAGCATTGATCGCAAGCGCGGCTCGCGCCACATGGCGGGTGACGAGCCGGCCGCCGAGGGTTTCTATGATCTGCCCGGCGTGCCGTGGGTGAGTTACTTCCACTGGTGGGGCGTCTCGATTCATGGGACGTTTTGGCATAACGATTACGGCCAGCCGCACAGTCATGGATGCATCAACCTCCCCTCCGAAATGGCGAAATGGATCTTCCGTTGGACGATGCCGATCGTCGGCTTCACCCAACAAGAAGTGAAAGACCCAGTGGGCACGCAGGTGATTGTTTACTAATGGCAACGCGCGCGCTGTTTGAAGGCCTCATCCGCGACACCAACGACGCCCCGGTGGACGTGGCGTATGTCGGCGGCGAGGCCCAGTATGTGGTGAACGATGGCGGCTTTAAGTTGCATCACGCCGCCGAGGGGATTGATCGCCAAGTGTTGGGGATGTTGCGCGAACAAATTTTAGATAATCGCCAAGCCGTGACCGAAGGCGCGATGAAGATGATGGGGCAAGAGGACTTGTTCACCAAAGCGATGATTGACGCCTCGCTCAACAACATGGACGAGAATTTTTCCAAGCTCATCGCGGCGGGTTTGCCCGAAGGCGCGCGGCAGTATTTGGGGATGCTGGGTTTTAAGATCGTCATCAACTATCATGGCGAGCTAGTGCAATTCGATCAACCGGGGATTGTGGATGAGGGGGATGAATGAAAGCACGTTTCTGGTGGGCGCTCGGCGCGTTGACGCTGGCCGCCCTGGCCTGTAGCCTGCCCGGCGCGACCCAACCCGACGCCGAAGCTACCCTCGACGCCGTTAGCACCGAAGTCAAACTCACCCTAAACGCGCCGAACGGTTTGCCCACGGCGCGCGTCTCCACGCAACTGCCTTCGCCCACCCAACCACCCATTCAAGCGAACACACCTACACCGGTTCAGCTCCCCACTCTCGCAAACCCGCCCACCCCCAAAAGTTCGACGCGCCCAGGCGACATTGTTCCAGCCTTTTACCGCGCCACGCCCCCCCAGATTGACGGCGCGCTCACTGAATGGTCCGACTTATCTAACGCGATCAAATCGCCCGTGTTTAAGAGCGAAAACTGGGCTGGCATCGGCGACCAAAGTGGCGTGTTTGCGCTGACATGGGACGAGAAAAATTTATATCTCGCGGTGGAAGTGACGGATGACGCGCATGTGCAAACGCAACACGGCGAATTGATTTTTCAAGGCGATAGCATTGAACTCTTGCTCGATGCCGATTTGCGCGGCGATTTCTCCAGCACCGTCCTCAGCCCCGATGACTATCAACTCGGCCTCTCGCCCGGCAACTTGGCGGGCGGAGCGCCAGAGGCCTATCTCTGGTTCCCCACCGAACGCACTAGCAAATTACCCAACCTAGTGTTAGTCGCACAACCCACCAACTTCGGTTATCAACTAGAGGCCGTCGTCCCGTGGTCGCTCTTTGGCCTCACGCCACAGCGCGGGCAAACCTATGGCTTCGCGCTTTCCCTCTCCGACAACGACACGCCCAACACCGCCGAACAACAAAGCATGGTGTCGTCAGTGGGGACCCGCCGCCTCACTATCCCGACCACGTGGGGGACGTTGCGGTTAGACCCCTAACGGCTGGCGATTTTCAGTAATAAATTTTGTCAAAACTTTATCAACAAAAGATCAAGCCCAGCGATTGGTTTTTCGTTATCCTGCTCAGTATCTATTCTTAACTTGAGCGAGGAAAACCATGTCTAAGAACACCTTTTTCATTTTGTTGGTCATCAGTTTGATATTAAGCGCTTGTGCCTCTCCCGCCGCACCCTCAATGAGTGTGTCGAGCGGGGGTCCCAGCTCGAGTGTTGGCGTTGCCCCAGCCGTAGCCCGATCTGCATCGGGCGAGACCAGCGCGGAGAGCAGTAGCTCGGGCGAGGCCAAGGTATCCGCCACCGCCAGTCCACCCCAAACGACGCAGTCGGGCGTGCTGACGGCCGGCGATATTGATGACAACTTGAATTTCGCCGCTTTTCAGAACTATCTGAACAACATGCTCCAAGCCGACACGAACCAAACTCTACCCAACGTTGCGCTTAGCTCGCGAGTGACCTTAAAAGTCGTGGACGCCACCGGGGCCGGGGTGGCGAATGCACAAGTCAGCCTCTCAACCTCAGAGCCTAACGCGTCTCAATTTGAGGGCGTGGCTGGCGCGGAGGGCGTGTTTTACTTCTTCCCACAATACGATGGGTTTGGCGAGGCACAACAATTTACCGCCCAGGTCCGCGCGCCGGACTCCCTCGAACCTGAGACCCGTGTTACTTTCAATCTGGCCGAACTCAACGAAACGCGCCAGTTAGAAGTGCGACTAAACACGACCACGCCTCGCCCGACGGCGCTAGACGTACTGTTCATTATTGACACGACCGGCAGTATGGGAGATGAAATCGCCTATCTCAAGGCCGAGTTCCGCGATATTGTTGCTACGGTTCAAGCGCAATTCCCGGAAGTCTCTATGCGCTTTGGTTTGGTGGTTTATCGCGATCAGGGGGATGAGTATGTCGTGCGGAATTTTGACTTCACCGACTCGGTGGAGGCGATGCAACAGGCCCTAGATCAACAGTCGGCGAATGGCGGTGGCGATTATCCGGAGGCCATGGAGCAAGCGCTGGCGCGCGGGCTGGAGGCGTCGTGGCGCGCTGGCAACACCACTCGGCTGGCGTTCTTGGTCGCTGATGCGCCACCCCATGACAACCAAGTGCGCGCCTTGCTAACGCAAGCCCAAACGGCGCGGCGGTTAGGAGTGCGGCTTTATCCGTTAGCCGCGAGCGGGGTGGCAGATACCGCCGAATATCTTATGCGGATTATGGCGACTACCACCCATAGCCGATATTTATTCCTCACCGATGATTCCGGGGTAGGCAACTCCCATGCCGAGCCCAAAGTGCCATGCTACGATGTGACGCGCTTAGATCATTTGCTCATCCGGGTCATCGCCAGCGAGTTAGCGGGACAGCGCATCGAAGCGACTGACGCACAAATTCTGCGGCGCGTGGGGGGACATCAAGGCGGTGTCTGTGGTTAGCCGCGCACTAAATTAACTTATCCTTAAACACAAAACCGGAGAGGCCTTACGGCAACTCTCCGGTTTTTTATTCGCCACTAACTTAGGCGTCGGCTTGCGCCTTCTTCAGTTCCTCGATCTTGTGCGTCAGCGCCGTGATCTTGTGGCCGAGCGCATCAATATCCGCTTTGGAGGGGACATTGAGTTGGTCGAGCAGGTCTTCCAAGCGCTTGTCCATCTCAGTCGAAGCGTTCTTGCGGCGCTTCTCGGTCACTTCGCGGAGCAGTTTGCGCGCATCGCGCTCGGCGATCTCGCCGCGCTCCACTAAACGCGCTACGAAATCTTCGATCTCGTCCTGCGCCAGCGCCACCGCGCCGATGCTGGCGAGCAACACCTTGCGCGAGACTTCTAAAAAGCGACTGCGCTCCTCAGAGCCTTCGCCTAATTCGAGTTCCACCGCTTCTGCTTGCTTACCGTTCTTTTTCATGGTCGTTTCTCCTTTTTGAATGTGAGTGATTTATAATTGATGATGTTGGGTGCGCTATTCATAACGCACTGCGTTGTAGATAATATAACACGGTGCGTCATGAGAGTCAAGCATTTCGATGAATCTTTTAAGATTTCTCATCTTTCATTCTCAGGAGAACACCGAGCATGGCTATTTTTCAAAGTAGCAAGCAGTTTTACGAGTGCGTGGGCGAGTTGATGGATCGCGCCAAAAAAGACCCGAAGATCGGCCCCGCTATCGCCAAGTCGGGCATCATCATCCAGTTCCACTACACCGACCCCGAGGCGCTGACCACGATCAACGCGCGGAGCAAACCCACCCAACCCGGGGCCTTTGTGGATGTGATCAACGGCCCGTGCGACCTCAAGCCTGATCTCAAAATGAGCATGAAAGCCGATATGTCGCACGCCTTTTGGCATGGCAAGGTGAACTTGCTCGGCGCGATCACCAAAAAAGAGATCGTCCTCGAAGGGCCACTCCCCAAAATCCTCAAACTGCTCCCCGCCGTCGAGCCGATGTATAAGATGTACCCCATCTTGTTGAAGGAAAAAGGCTTCACCAATTTGGTGATGAAATAAACTGCATTTGGCGAACGCCGCCTCTGGGCGTAAGATTAGCGCGTAAGGCTAAGGCAAGGAGCATCCTATGACTGATAAACGTGTCGTGGTCGTCACCGGTGTGGGCGGCTATTGGGGCGCGCGCGTCGCCACCCAACTCAGCGCCAGCCACCCCGACTGGCAAGTGCTGGGCTTAGATGAAAACGCGCCATCAGACGAATTGGCGGGGGTAGAATTTATCCAAACGAGTCTGCATAACCCAGCGCTAGTAGACTTCTTTAAAGAAGAGCAGGTGGATACCGTTTGCCACGTCGCCTTTGATGAAAGCGCGCGCGCGACCGAAGCCACCTTTGACACCAACGTCATGGGGACGATGAAACTCTTGGGCACCTGCGCCGAAGCGGGCGTGCGCAAAGTCGTGCTTAAAAGCAGCATGATGGTCTACGGCGCGCATCCGCAAAACTCCGCCTTTCTCCGCGAAGACAGCCCTTTGCAAGGCAACAAAGCCTACGGCTACATCCGCGACTGGGTGGAGATCGAAGCCTTTGGCAATGGCTTCCGCCGCCAATCGCCCGAGACCATCGTGACGATCTTACGCTTTGCCCACATCGTCGGTCAAAAGGCCGATACGCCCATGACGCGCTTCTTGCGCGAAGAAGAAGCGATGGTCCTGCTCGGCTTCGACCCGATCATGCAAATCATCCACGAGGAGGATGTGATCGGCGCGATTGGTCACGCCGCGCAACATGATGTGCCGGGCGTGTTCAATGTGGCCGCGCCGGGGGCGATGCCGCTCTGGCGGATCATGGGCCTCGCCGGAAAATTGACCGCTCCCATTTTGCACGTCGTGGCCTTTGCGGCCGTCTCGTTCTTGGGGCCGCGGTATGCGCCGATTGAATTAAATTATTTGCGGTATCGGTGTGTGGGCGATCTCCAAAAGATGCGCGACGAGTTGCAGTTCACGCCGCACTACACTGCCGAAGAAGCCCTGCGCGAGTTCGCCAGCCAATACAAGTCGCGGCGCTATATGGGCGAAGAGAACGCGCGACATCAAGAAGAAACGCTGTTGCGCGACACTATGGAACGCCGCCGCCGCATTCGGGAAGAGCAAGCTGCCGCCGCCGCGCCGGTTAAGGCGAAACGCCGCGCCGCTAAAACGCCCCGTGCGCGCCGCACGCGCGAATCGGTCTTAAACCCAACGCTGGCAGTAGTGGAGGAGAGTTCCAATGACTGAGAAAAAGACATCCCGCGCCCGCGCGACGCGCTTGAACGGCAAGGCCACGGCCGGTGAAGCCACCCTCGAAGAAGAAGCGGTGGTCAAGCCCAAACGGCGCGCGCGCAAAACCGACTCCCCGACCCCCAAACCGCGCCGCACCAAAGCCAAGGCCGCTCAGCCCGAAGCCCCGCCAGCCGAAGAGGTGATCGATCCCTCGTTGCGGCAACAACTGCAAAAAGAAATCGAAGACCTCATCGGGCGGTTGCGTTCGCTCAATCCCGGCTACGCCCCGCCGCCCTTCTCACCCCAAAACTTAATTGATCTCTTGCAAGAGAACAAAGACCGCATCCCGCCCGGCTTGCAATTTGGCATCTTGGAAAAACTTAAGGGCACGCTGGGCGAAGACGTATTCGATGTGGACACCTGGAAGGGCATGTGGTTCGTCCTGAACAGCTCGCTACAATATCAAGCCGATGTGGTTAAGCGGCGCATGACGGGCGAGTATGAAACTGATGAATGGGGGATGGATCGGGAAGTGATTGACGCGGTGTTGCCCTTTGCCCAATTTTTATACAAGACCTATTGGCGCGTGGAGATGCGCGGTCTCGAAAACATCCCCGACACGGGGAGGGCGTTGCTCGTGGCCAACCACTCTGGTCAATTGCCGTTTGATGGCATGATGTTGGCGACCGGTGTGTTGCTCGACCATCCGGTGCAACGCATCACGCGCACCCTCTACGCTACTTGGTTCCCCACCCTCCCCCTGATCTCCGATCTATTTGTGAAGTGCGGTCAGGTGCTGGCGAACGAAGACAACGGCATTCGCCTGCTTGAGCAAGAAGAGCTGGTGGCGGTCTTCCCCGAAGGCTACAAGGGCGTGGGTAAGTTGTTTAAGGATCGCTATCAGTTGGCGCGGTTTGGGCGGGGCGGTTTCGTGCGGATGGCGCTCAAGGCCAAAGCCCCCATTATCCCCGTCTCGATTGTCGGCGCAGAAGAAACGTATATTTCCATCCACAAATCCAACTTCATGGCGAAGCTCACGGGCTTCCCCTACTTCCCCATCTCGCCCACCTTCCCGCTCATGGGTTTGCTCGGTCTCATCCCCTTGCCCACCAAGTGGTACATTGACATTGGCACGCCGATCCCAATGGACACTCATAAGGCCAATGCCGCGAACAACATGATGTTGGTGTCACAGTTGACCGATCAGGTGCGGAACGTGGTGCAAGAGATGGTCTTGGAACGCCTCTCAAACCGGCGTTCGGTGTTTTGGGGGTAATGCCCGCGATCGGTATGCCCATCTATCAAGACGCCGAGATTCTTTATACTTGCGTGCGCACTACTTTTGAGCGCATCGAGGCGAATACGCCCGAAGCGCTCAAAGGCTTGCTCACCGCAAAACTCACCCTGCGGTTTAAGTGTAGTCAACCCACCGCCGAGATCACCCTGCATGGCAAAGAGCGCACGTTCCAAGCATTTTATGGCCCGACCAAGTTGCGCCCCGATTTAGATGTAGAACTATCAGGTGACACCTTGCACGAGATCTTGATGGAGACACTCTTCATCACCAAAGCCATCGGCAATGGGCGGGTCAAGGTTAAAGGCCCGATTTGGAAGATGAGTTCGCTGGGAGATCTGATCCACGCTGGGAAAGCCTATTACCCAGACGTGTTGAAAGAGCAGAAGGTGATTTAGTTCACCAGAGCTTGTAACACCAATTGCCGATCTACATAGCCGATGTTTTGTTGTTGAGCATCACACACGGCCAGCGGGTCAGCCTGAGCGATCAGGCGCGGCAAAATATCTTCGAGTTTGGCGTCCGCAGAGAGGGCGGGTTGATCGGAGAGGGCGAGCGGGGCCGGTAAGGGGCGCATAATAGCGCGGGCACTCAACACTTTGGCGCGTGGGGCATCTTTGGTGAAGGCCGCCACATAATCATCTTTAGGGTTCAAGACCAGTTCTTCAGGGGTGCCCGTCTGCACAATTTCCCCATTGCGCATAATGGCGATGTGATCACCCAACTTCAGCGCCTCGGCAAAATCATGCGTGATGAAGACGCTCGTCTTGTGCATGGTGGCTTGCAAGCGCAAGAGTTCATCTTGCATCTCGCGGCGGATGAGCGGATCGAGCGCACTAAACGGCTCGTCAAACAACAAAATCTCCGGGTCAACGGTGAGGGCGCGCGCCAACCCAACGCGCTGTTGCATCCCACCGCTCAACTGGCGCGGGAAATGATGTTCCCAACCACTTAATCCCACCAATTGAATCATCTCTTCGGCTTTGGCATAGCGCGCCTTCTTCGCCATACCTTGCACTTCCAAGCCATAGGCGACGTTGTCCAACACGCGCCGATGTGGGAAAAGGCCAAAGTTTTGAAAGACCATGCTGAGCTTATGGCGGCGGATCTCGCGCATGGCGGGTTCACTGAGTTTGAGGAGGTCTTGTTCCCCGATAAAGATCTCGCCGCGCGTCGCATCGGTGAGCCGCGCGATACACCGCACCAGCGTAGACTTGCCACTCCCCGACAACCCCATCACGACAAAGGTCTCGCCCTTACGCGCTTCAAAAGAAACGCCGCGCACCGCCAGCACATGCCCGGTAGTCTCCAAAACTTCGCCGCGCGATTGGCTCGCCTTGAGGGATTCGATCACGCGCTCTGGATGAGGCCCGAAGACTTTCCAAACATCGCGGCAAGAAATTTCGTAAGGGCTAGTTGAGGTGGTCAAGAGGGTCTGAAGAGGATTGACATGAATGAGTAGGCGGAGTATAGCACTTTTTAGATACGCGCAAACTCCCTTATACTTGCTGGTATCACTTTTGGAGAGAACAGATACTGACAAGTATGTCACCCTCAACCTTTCAGCAACGAGCCGCCCGATTCCTAGGGCAAATCGCCGCTATTGGCGACCAACCTAGCGACAGTGAACAGGATCGGCTCCAACATCACTTGTTGGTGTATATGGGGATATTAATGGGCTGTGGTGGGCTGGTTTGGGGGAGCATCACCGCTTATTACAGCTTGTTTCTCCCCGCGTGTATTCCGTATGGCTACACGGTGCTCACGGTCGTCAACTTCACCCATTTTCGCTGGACAAAAAATTTTCTCCGCACGCGCTTCATCCAAGTGTCGCTGAGCCTCATGCTACCATTCATGTTTCAGTGGTCGCTCGGCGGCTTTGTATCGAGCGGGGCGATCATGTTGTGGTCTATGCTGGCGCTCGTCGGCTCGATGACGTTTCAAGAGACCAAATGGAGCATCCGCTGGTTGGTGATGTATCTGATCTTGACCCTCTTTAGCGGCCTCATTGACAGTTATGTGGCAGACGTCTACGGGTTAGACTTTTCGCCGCAAGTCACCACGATCTTCTTTGTATTGAACATCACCGTTATCACCGCGATCGTCTTTGGCTTGAGCATTTATCTCTTGGAATTGTTGCGGCGCTACCAAAATCATCTAGAAACGCTGGTCACCGAACGCACCGCCGAATTGACTCAAGCGACGCATGAAGCCCAACAAGCGAAAACAGTCGCCGAAGGCGCGAACCACGCCAAGAGTTCGTTTTTGGCGCTGATGAGCCATGAGCTCCGCACACCGCTCAACGCCATCATCGGCTATAGCGAGATGTTGCAAGAAGAAGCGCACGACATGGACTACGCAGGTACTATCCCCGATCTGGTTAAGATCAATTCCTCCGCGCGGCATCTGTTGGGGCTGATCAATGACATCCTCGACTTATCGAAGATCGAAGCCGGTAAGATGACAGTAGCGTTGGAGACTTTTGATCTCGATCAGTTGCTACAAGACACCCTACACACCATTCGCCCACTCGCACAAAAAAATGGCAACGATTTTCAAGTGCGCTATGCCGCGCCGTTAGGGTCAATGCATTCCGATCCGATGAAGGTGCGGCAGATGTTGTTCAACTTGCTCAGTAACGCCTGCAAATTCACCCAGCGCGGCACGGTTAGTTTGCACGTGGAAAAGACCAGCGCGCCCGATACCATCTCCTTTACCGTGACGGACACGGGGGTTGGCCTGACACCAGAGCAAATCGGGCGTTTGTTTCAAGCCTTTTCGCAAGCCGAGGCTTCCACTCACCGCACCTATGGTGGCACCGGGCTAGGGCTTGCCATCACCAAGCGCTTTAGCCAGATGCTGGGCGGGGATGTCACCGTGACGAGCGAGGTCGGGAAGGGCTCGACGTTTACGATCCGGCTACCATTGGCCTCACCCGCGCCCCCTCTTCCAGGCACCGCTGTAGGCAACATATCCGGGGAAGAAGGTGAGGTTAAATAAAAACGCCACCTCCGGGTGGCGTCAAGCATTGCTAGGTTTGTCCGCCTTCAATTCACTGGCGTCTTGCTGGTCTGCGAGGGAGTGCTGGCCTCGTTCCGACTCTGGAAGGCCACTGGTTGAGCGGCGGCTTGAGCGGCGGTGGTGCGTTGCAAGGCGCGGTTAAGTTGCCACAAGATAAAGCGCACGCGCAAGGCCATCGCGGTGGCGATGTTCCACAAAACACGCGTACCAAGGGTCGAGTCGTCTTCGCAGAGTGCTAACAGCCGTTCGCGGTTCAATAGCAACACTGTCGCTCCATCCGAGCCAGCGCGTAAATCGGCGGTGCGCAGGCCACTATCAAGCATCGCCAACTCGCCGGTGATCTGGCCGGGGTTGAGCGTCGCCACACACCGTGGGTTCTTGGGGGTTTGGCCCAAATTCTCCGGATCATTCCACACCTCCACCGTCCCCGATTGCACAATGTACATATCGTTGCCGCCGTCTTGAATCTGCACGATGTATTGACTCGCCGGGAAGTGGCGTTGGCGACACTGCCCGGCCAAGCGGATGCGTTGCGCTTGATTCAAGTTGTTGCCGATGTCGGAGGCGGTGAGGAATTGTGCGATGTCGTTGATCGCCGCCAGCTCTTGATCGTCTACGCTGGTGTTGAGATCGCTACTGGTGAGCGGCAAACCGAGGAAGGAGGCGATGAGGCGACGGGTGATGTCGGGGGTTTCAAAATGCGGCCAGTGGCCGGCTTTGGGCAGGATGCGGAGATCGGCCAGTTGCCATTCATCGGCTACTACGCCTGAATCGCGGAGCGGCACGGTGTTATCTTCCGCGCCCCACAACACGAGCGAGGGTGGCTCGATCTGGGTGAGCTTGCCGCTGAGGTCGTTTTCGCGCATGGCGAAGTAGCACTCGGCGCGCACCCGGCCTTGGCCGGGGCGGCGCGCATCCGCCCGGATGCGTTTGTAGTCATCTTCGGTGATACCCGTGCGTTGGGCAAATGACACCGGGCGCATCAACACATCGGTGATCTGCACCACCAACCGTTCGATCATTGGCGTGCCCATCACCATCTCACTTAAGCGGCGCAAGCCAATTTGTTCTAACCAACGTGGAATGGAAAAGGCGAGGTCAATCGTCGTGGAGAGCCGCCCGCTGATGGTCGGGCAGAGCAACACCATACGCTCGACTAAAACCGGGTGGCTTTGTGCCAGTGTCATGCTGATCATCCCACCCATCGAATGCCCGATCAGCACCACAGGGCCATTGCTAATTTCTTCGATGAGCCGCGCGACGATTTCGGCGTAGGCGGCGATGGTAGCACGATAGGGGAAGGGTGGCGATTCGCCATAACCGGGGAGGTCAATGGCGATGCAGTTGAAGCGTTGGGAGAGCAGAGGCAACAGCGACGACATGGCATACCACGAACTCGACCAGCCGTGAATGAGGATCGCCACTTGCCGGTTGGGTTTGCCCTGTTGGATGGCATGGATTTGCTGTCCGTCAATGTTGTAAACAGGCACTGCGCGCGTCTCCGGTTCGGTTCACAGGTTATTATAAAGGGATTTGGCTTAAATGCTAGTAGGCGCTAGACTAATAAAAGGCCTCAAACCATTTCCCAATAGCGAGGTGTTTATGTCAGCCCCTCAACCTCTTTCCCGCCGCGAATTTTTGCACTATCTCTGGCTAGCGTCGTTGGCTTCGGTCACAGCGGGCACTGGCGGCGCGGTGTTGTGGTATGCCACACCGCGCTTGTCCCCCAAAGAATTGGAAGGCGGCATTCGCATTGACTTAGCTGAGATTCCAGAACCGGATGCTGGGCCGAAACACTTTGCTAACGGTCAGTTCTGGTTGATCAATATCGGCCCGAAGAATGTCGCCGACCTGCGCCACCCTGAGGGATTTACCACACGCCCCGGGCTTATCGCGGCGCACCCACTCTGCACTCATATGCATTGCAACTATAAATGGGTGCCAACCAACGACCGTTTTGAATGCCCGTGTCACGGCGCAAAGTTTTTACCAGATGGCACACGGATTGGCGGCCCCGCCCGCCGCAATTTAGACCAATTTGCCATCCATGCCATCCTGCCGGAACAAAATCCTTTCATCGAAACGTACCGCCGCACCTCAGAGGATGAAGCCACACTCGGCCAGCCGCTGGTTTTGCCGCCTGAAACGACGCAGATTGTGGTGGATACGAAGAAGGTAATCAGGGGACGCTTCAATAATGTGCCGGGGGTGGCCTGAGTTATTGAGCGTGGAAGAAGATTAAGCTTTTAAGTGACAGGTTTAGAGGTAGGTTCTTATGCAACGGCGCTCTACCAAGTCACTGAAATTTTTGTACGCTGTCATGCTCGCATTGGTCGCTTGCAGTAGCGACCCAACACCCGAGGCCACAAGCTATTTTAAGGTGGCAGTCATCGTGGATACCACTTCCGATCCAGTCAGCCGAGGCCAGGCCGAAGCCATCATCGAACTGGCCAATGCAAAACTGATCGACTTGACCGGGTTTGGCTTGCAACTGGTTGACTTTGTAGAGGAGGAGAGCGGCGGCTCAATGGAGAGTTTGGTAGAGGGTTATATGGATCGCCATGAGAGCAACCTCCCCAATGGCATCCTGATCTTCTCGGTTGGAGATGAGGACCGAGCGAAAATTAATCGCGCGTATGCCCAACAAATCCCCGCGCCAAGTGGTTTCAGGAATTCGTTTGTTTCGCCTTATTTAGGGGCAGATTATATGTATGTCGCGGTGCTTCAGTTTAACCATCGGTATGCCGCGTGCGGCTACGCGGGCACCGACACCCATCACCGATCGGTTGCGAGCAATGGGGAATGTCGCGGAGTGGACGGCGAAGCGTGCGTGGAATGGAGTGGTATGTGGGTGTGCGAGTCGGCTCAAGAACTCCTCGAGGGTCATACACCCATTGATATGACGACCGGGCCAGTCATCCACGAGTTTATGCATGCTTTTTCAGATGGTGGACCGAACGATCACTATGGGAGTGAGGCGTGTAACCAAGTCATGGGGTGGTCAGTGGATCATTATGACTTGGAAGAAGCGGAGTATTACAATGCGATGTGTCCGGTCGTTTACGACAACTTCGTCGCTGCTTACCAACCCTAGAGGCGGGCTGTGAAAAGCCGTTTTGTTTTGGCAACAAGCCAATAGTCTACTTCACCATTCGTCCCCCTGCTGTCTCGCGCTTGCCAGAGGCGGGCACAGCTTTGGTCGCCAATGCCAAGCCAAAGAGCGGCATGTTGTTATAGACGCACTCATAGTCGCCGGGGCGGATGCGATAGGTCTCGTGCCAAATGCCGACCTCACCATTACTGGCGATGGCGCGGTTAAAGGCGGCCCAGGCCGGCAAATGCGTGCGCGTTTGGTCTTTGGCATAACGTTCCAAATGGTCAAACGAGCGCCAGTACTGCATCATGAGGGTCGGGTTGCCAAACCAACCATGCCCGTTTAAGAAGCCCAACTCGGGGTTCGCGTACAACTCCTCCAACATACGCGGCATCGCGCTGGCGACTGGCCACCACTTATGAACTTTCCATAAGTGGTTAATCCGCATCCCAATCAAAAATACAACGACTTCATCTTCAATCACTGCCGTGAGGCGTTCAGCGCGGATGTCAGTCATTAGTTTTTCTCGTTGCTACTGTCTTGGGTCAACCGATTCGCCAGCAAGATCGGCACAGACATAAACAAGATGACCAGCACCGCCACCACGTTCGTCACTGGTCGGTCACGTGGGCGGCTGAGTTGATCCAGGATCCAAATCGGCAAGGTGCGTTGCTGGCCGGCCGTGAAGGTGGTCACGATCACTTCGTCAAACGATAGAGCAAAAGCCAACATGCCCCCGGCGAGGAGCGCGGTGGCGATGGCGGGCAATAGCACATAACGAAAGGTCTGGAAGCCGTTCGCCCCCAAATCCATCGAGGCTTCAATTTGCGATTTAGACGTGCGGCGCAACCGCGCGATGACGTTGTTGTAGACCGTCACGATGCAAAAGGTCGCATGGCCGATGATGATCGTCCAGGCGCTAAAGTCAAAGTCCATGATCTTAAGCGCCGAACGTAACGCGATGCCTGTGACGATGCCGGGGAGCGCGATGGGCAAGATCACCAAGAAGGTGATCGCTTCTTTGCCAAAAAAATTACGATTGACGGCTAGGGCCGCAAGCAAGCCGAAGACCAACGCCAGCGCCATCGCAATCGCCGCCACCCACACCGACAATTGCAGGGCTTCCCACATATCGCCCCGCTCCCACGCCACGCCGAACCATTCGGTCGTCAGCCCCGGCGGAGGAAAGGTGAACGCCGACTCTTCGGTCGTAAAGGCGTAGAGGAAGATGATGGCGAGGGGAAAGTATAAAAAGGCCAGCACCGCATACGCGGCGAAAGTGAGCAAGCGGGGTGAGCGTTCAGAGCGCATCGAAGGCTCCTAACTTGCGCGCCAGTAATAGATACAGCGCCATGATGATCATCGGCACGCTCGTCATCGCCGCGGCGAGGGGCAAGTTGCCGGCCGTGCCTTGATGTTGCAACACCGCCTGGCCGATGAACCGCCCCGAGTTGCCGATAATGCCGGGGATGATGAAATCGCCGAGGGTGAGCGAGAAGGTGAAGATCGAGCCAGCCACCACCCCGGGGAAGGCCAGCGGCAAGGTCACATCCCAAAACGCGCGGAGCGGGCGCGCGCCGAGGTCGCCCGCCGCTTCGAGCAAGGAACGCGGCACGCGCTCCAACGCCGCGTAGATCGGTAAGATCATGTACGGCAACCAGATATAGACGAAGACGATGAACATCCCCAAGAACGAAAAGGAAAGCGATGGCCCGCCGATGACGGGCAGGCCCAGCACCCAATCCAATGCGGCGCGCAAACCGATGAGGTCAAAGAACCAGGTGATGATGCCTTCTTTAGCGAGGACGAGCTTCCACGCATATACGCGCACGATGTAGGAGGACCAGAGCGGCAAGATGACCGCGAGGTACAAAAATGCGCGCAGGCGTTCGCTGGCGTAGCGCACCATATAATAGGCGAGCGGAAAAGCGAGGAGGGCGGAGAACACCGTCACACTTGCCGCCATGCCAGAGGTGCGGGTGATGATGTCGAGATTGGAGAGATCGAAGAGCGCCCGATAAGCGTTCAGCGAGAACTCACGCACCACCGAACCGCTAAATTCATCGTAGCGAAAAAAACTTTGCGTCATCAGCGCCAACAACGAGCCAAGATAAACGACGCCCAACCAGATCAGGGGTGGGCCGAGTAACACAAGCAAGAGCAGGCGCGGGCGTTGATAAAAAAAAGTGGAGAGGCGGTGAAAGACGGAGCGGTTCATCTTAGCTCTCTAAACCTAGGCCCCAATCAACCGATTATGCTCTTTGGCCCATACCAAGCGTACCGGCTTATCCTTGGCGGCGAGGGCGGTCATGGAAGTCGTATGCAAATTTTGTTCGACTACCGTGAGTTCACCGCCTGTGGCGAGTTCCACTTGATAGCGCGTGTACATGCCGAGATAGATCACGGCCCGGATGTGCCCATCGGCGGTACACATATTGGCTTCGACGGGCAGGCTCGGTTCGGCGAGGTGAATCTTTTCCGGGCGAATAGCGAACATCTGCGGCGAGCCGCTGATCTGGCGGGCGATCTCCCCCTCCAATAAATTCGAGACGCCAACGAAACCGGCGACAAATGGCGTGCGGGGATGCTCATAAATTTCGGCGGGCGAGCCCACTTGTTCGATCCGCCCCTGATTGAACACGGCGAGGCGGTCACTCATGGTGAGCGCTTCTTCTTGGTCGTGCGTGACAAAAATAAAGGTGATGCCGATCTGTTGTTGAATGGTCTGTAGTTCGATCTGCATATGTTGGCGGAGTTTTAGGTCGAGTGCGCCGAG
>Ga0315912_10002361_pt1 | contig 20356 bp, 20 predicted proteins | sample VfabasoilMG_FD_204469 | JGI IMG/M metagenome (GOLD analysis project Ga0315912, IMG submission 204469) | Garden soil microbial communities collected in Santa Monica, California, United States - V. faba soil | ecosystem: Environmental > Terrestrial > Soil > Garden | place: USA: California...
ACGGCTCCTTCTGCTACATCCCGAAGCACACGCGCTGCCCGATGGAGCTGTCCACGTACTTCCGCATCAACGCGGCCAAGACAGGCCAGTTCGAGCGCACGCTCATCGTCGCGGACGAGGGCAGCCAGGTGAGCTACCTCGAGGGCTGCACGGCACCGATGCGCGACGAGAACCAGCTGCACGCCGCGGTCGTGGAACTGGTCGCGCTGGATGACGCCTCGATCAAGTACTCGACCGTGCAGAACTGGTACCCCGGCGACGAGAACGGCGTCGGCGGGATTTACAATTTCGTCACCAAGCGCGGCGACTGCCGCGGCGCCAACTCGCGCATCTCCTGGACGCAGGTGGAGACGGGTTCGGCGATCACCTGGAAGTATCCGAGCTGCCTGCTGCGCGGCGACAACTCGGTCGGCGAGTTCTATTCCGTGGCGGTAACCAACCACTGCCAGCAGGCCGACACCGGCACGAAAATGCTGCACATCGGCCGCAACACGCGCAGCACCATCGTTTCCAAGGGCATCTCCGCCGGCCGCGGCCAGAATTCCTACCGCGGCCTGGTGCGCATCGGCCGCACCGCGGAGGGCGCGCGCAATTACACGCAGTGCGATTCGCTGCTCATCGGCGATCGCTGCGGCGCGCACACCTTCCCCTATATCGAGACGCGCAATGCCAGCGCGCAGGTGGAACACGAGGCGACGACCTCCAAGATCGGCGAAGACCAGCTGTTCTACTGCCGCCAGCGCGGGATCTCGGAGGAAGACGCGGTCAACATGATCGTGAACGGCTTCTGCAAGGACGTGTTCCGCGAGCTGCCGATGGAATTCGCCGTGGAAGCGCAGAAGCTGCTGGGCGTGACGCTCGAAGGCGCGGTCGGATGAAACCCTCCATGCTCAGCATCAGCAAGCTGCACGTGGCCGTGGACGGCAAGGCGATACTCAAGGGCCTCGATCTCGAGGTCCCGGCCGGCGAGGTGCACGCCATCATGGGGCCGAACGGCTCCGGCAAGAGCACGCTCGCCAACGTGCTCGCGGGCCGCGACGGCTACACGGTCACCTCCGGCGACATCCTCTACCAGGGCCGCAGCGTGCTCGACATGGCGCCGGAGGATCGCGCCCGCGAAGGCATCTTCATGGCCTTCCAGTACCCGGTCGAGATCCCCGGCGTGAACAATGTCTACCTGCTGAAGGCCGCGCTGAACGCGGTGCGCAGGCACCGCGGCCAGCAGGAACTGGACGCGGTCGAATTCCTCGCGCTGGTGCGCGAGAAGATGCAGCTCGTGAAGATGCGCGAGGACTTCATGAACCGTTCCGTGAACGAGGGTTTCTCGGGCGGCGAGAAGAAACGCAACGAGATATTCCAGATGGCCGTGCTCGAACCGAAGCTCGCGATCCTCGACGAGACCGACTCCGGCCTCGATATCGACGCGCTGCGCGTGGTCGCGGAGGGCGTGAACGGCCTGCGCGGCCCGGACCGGGCAATCGTGCTGGTGACGCACTACCAGCGGCTGCTGGACCACGTCGTGCCGGATCGCGTGCACGTGCTGGCCGACGGCCGGATTGTCCGCTCCGGCGGCCGCGAACTCGCGCTCGAGCTGGAGCAGCACGGCTATGACCGGATCCGCGGAGCCGCCGCGTGACCCAGGCCGCGCACGAGCACTTCGTCACGGACTTCGGCATCGCCGGCGCGGGACTTCCCGCCTGGCTGGAATCGGGGCGGCAAGCCGCGCTCGAATGCTTCCGGGCAGGAGGCTTTCCGACGCAGCGCCAGGAAGAATGGAAGTACACCGACATCCGCCCGATCGCGGGCCGGAAGTTTCGCCGCGCCGGAGCGCCGGCCGGCACGGCCGCAAACGCGCTGGCGGCCGCGCACCGGCTCGGCGCGGGAGCTGAACTCGTCTTCGTCGATGCGATGCACGTTGCCGGCCCCGCGCCGTCGATCCCGGGCGCGCGCATCCAGCCGCTGTCCGCGGCGCTCGGCGGCAGGCCGGACCTGGTGCAGCCATACCTCGGGCGCCACGCCGACATCCGCCGCAACGGTTTCGTGGCGCTCAACACGGCCCTGCTCGGCGACGGCGCGGTGGTCAATATCGAGGACGGAGCGTCGGTCGAGGCGCCCATCCACCTGCTGTTCGCCGCCGCCGGCGGCGCGACGGCCGCCTACCCGCGCAACCTGATCGTGCTCGGCCGCAACGCGCGGGCAACGGTCATCGAGAACTATGCCGGCCCCGACGGCGCCGAGTACCTGACCAACGCGGTGACGGAGATCGTCCTCGGCTCCGGCGCGGTGCTGGAGCATTACCGGCTGCAGCAGGAAGGATCGCAGGGCTTCCACGTGGGCGGCACGATCGTGAGACAGGAACGGGACAGCCGTCTCGTGTCCCATACCCTGTCGCTGGGCGCGGCGCTGTCGCGCTGCGATCTCGACGTGCGGCTCGCCGGCGAGGGCGCCACCGCCGTGCTGAACGGACTGTACGTGTGCAGCGGGCGCCAGCACGTTGACCACCATCTGCGCGTCGATCACCTGGCCCCGCGTACGACGAGCGAACAGCTCTACCGCGGCGTGCTCGACGGCCGGTCGCGTGCGGTGTTCAACGGCAAGGTGGTCGTGCATCGGGGCGCCGTGAAGACCGACGCCCGGCAAAGCAATGCCAACCTGCTGCTGACGGATGAAGCCGAGGTCGACACCAAGCCCGAGCTCGAGATCTACGCCGACGACGTCAAGTGCAGCCACGGCGCGACCGTCGGCCGCCTCGACGGCGACATGCTGTTCTACCTGCGCTCGCGCGCCATTCCCGAGGCCGTCGCCCGCAGCCTGCTGATCTACGCCTTCGCCGAGGACCTGATCCGCCGCATCGGCGTGAAGCCGATCCGCGAGCGCGTGGAGCGCACGGTCGCCGGGCGGCTGCCGGACTCCGGCCTCATCAGCGAGTTCACGCAATGAGCACCAGGCCCGCTCCGCGCGGCACGACGACGCCGCGGCTGGACGTCGAACGGCTGCGCGCCGATTTCCCCATCCTGGAGCGCCGCGTGCACGGCAAGCCGCTTGCCTATCTCGACAACGCGGCCACGTCGCAGAAGCCGCGGCAGGTGATCGAAGCCGTCGAGCGCTGCTACCGCGAGTACAACTCGAACATCCACCGCGGCGTGCACACGCTCAGCATGGAAGCGACGGCGGAGTACGAGGCGGCGCGCGGGCGCATCAGGCAGTTCATCGGCGCGGCCAGCGATCGGGAAATCGTGTTCACGCGCGGTACCACGGAGGCCATCAACCTCGTGGCACAGAGCTGGGCGCGCAGCCGCCTCAAGGCGGGCGACGAGATACTGATCACGACCATGGAGCACCATTCGAACATCGTCCCGTGGCAGATGGTCTGCGCGCAGACCGGCGCGAAACTGAAGGTTGCCCCGATCGACGGCCGCGGCGAACTGATCATGGAAGAATTCACGCGCCTGCTGTCCCCGGCGACGCGGCTGGTCGCCGTCGCGCACGTGTCCAACGCGCTCGGCACGATCAATCCGGTCGCGGAGCTCGCGCGGCTCGCGAAGCAGCACGGGGCGCTGGTCCTGGTGGACGGCGCGCAGGCCGTGCCGCACCTGCCGGTCGACGTGCGCGAACTCGGCTGCGACTTCTACGCGTTCTCCGGCCACAAGCTGTTCGGGCCGACCGGCATCGGCGTGCTCTGGGGCCGCGAAGCGCTGCTCGAGGACATGCCGCCGTGGCAGGGCGGCGGCGACATGATCAAGGCCGTGACCTTCGAGCGCACGGTGTACAACGACCTGCCGCACAAGTTCGAGGCGGGCACGCCCGACATTTCCGGCGCGATCGGTCTCGGCGCCGCCGTGCAGTACGTGCAGGCGGCCGGGCTGGACGCCATTGCCGCCTGGGAACACGAACTGCTGCACTACGCGACCGGGGCGGCGCTCACGGTCAGGGGCCTGCGCATCATCGGCACGGCGCCGGAAAAATGCGGCGTGCTGTCGTTCGTGCTCGATTTCATCCACCCGCACGATCTGGGAACGATCCTCGATCATGAGGGCGTGGCGGTGCGCACCGGCCACCACTGCGCGATGCCGGTCATGGATCGCTTCGGGATCCCGGCAACCGCGCGCGCGTCCTTCGCGTTCTACAACACGCGCGCGGAGGTCGACCGCCTGATCTCGGGCATCGAGAAGGCCCGCGAGGTGTTCGCCTGATGTTCGACGTCAAGGACCTCTACCAGGAGATCATCGTCGATCACAACCGCAGCCCGCGGAACTTCGGCGCGCTGGCGGACGCGGATCGCACGCTGGAAGGCTACAACCCGCTCTGCGGCGATCGCCTGAACCTGTACCTGAAGCTCGACGGCGGCCGCATCGCCGACCTGCGCTTCGACGGCTCCGGCTGCGCGATCTCGGTCGCCTCCGCCTCTCTCATGACCGAGGCGATGAAAGGCCGATCGATCGACGAGGCGAAGCAGCTGTTCGAATCGTTCCACGCCCTGGTTACCGGCAATCGTGCCGCCGCGGATGCTTCGCAGCTGGGCAAGCTCGCGGCCCTCGCCGGCGTCCGCGACTACCCGGCGCGCGTCAAGTGCGCGACGCTGTGCTGGCACACGCTCAACTCCGCGCTCGCCGGCGCGCACACCCCCGTCTCCACCGAATGAGCGCGCCGGTCAACCGGCCGGTCACGCTGTCGCGCGCCTGCGACGCGCTGCTGATCCCGTCCGGCACGCCCGTATCGCTGCCCGAGGGCAGCGTCGTGTTCATCACGCAGGCGCTCGGCGGGAACTACACCGTCAACGTCAATGGCAACCTGGCGCAGATCTCCGCCGCGGACGCGGACGCGCTCGGATTCGAAAGGCAGGACGCCGGCCAGATCGCGGCGAGCTCGGATGGCGGTGCCGTCGACGAGTCGCTGCTGTGGGACCAGATGCGCACCTGCTACGACCCGGAAATCCCGATCAACATCGTCGACCTCGGACTCATCTACGACTGCCGCGTCACCGGGCTTCCCGGCGGCGGCAGCCGCGTGGACGTACTCATGACGCTCACCGCACCCGGTTGCGGCATGGGCGAGTTCCTCGCGCAGGACGTGAAGTCCAAGCTCGCCCTCGTGCCGAACGTCACCGAGGTGAACGTCAACCTGACCTTCGATCCGCCGTGGAGCCATGACCGGATGTCCGAGGCCGCGCGCCTCGAGACCGGCATGCTCTGACGGGAATCGCCTCCGGAACAGTCCCGATGTCCGGCTGGAAGGACGTTGCGCGCGCCGACGAGTTCCGCCCGGGCGAGGCCCGGCTGGTCGAGGCGGGCGGCGCCATGATTGCCGTGGTCAACCTTGACGGGCGGTACTTCGCGATCGCGGATGCCTGCACGCACGACGGTTCGCCGCTGCTCGGCTCCGGGATCGACGCCCGCGATCTGATCGAGGACGGCCGCATCAGCTGTCCCCGCCACGGCGCGCAGTTCTGCCTGCGCACCGGCGCGGCGCTGACACCGCCCGCCTGGGAACCAGTCGCCGTTTTCCCGGTGCGGGTGCAGGACGGCGTCGTGCAGGTCAGGGCCGATCCGGGCGCCTGAATCCCGCCCGCCGGGCGCACTCCTTATTTCTACGGCGGCGGGTTAGCACGTATAATCGCGCCGGCTGCGGAAATACCAGTCAAAACAGGTACATTCGGAAGGAACCCCATGCCGATTGAAAGAACTCTTTCCATCATCAAGCCCGACGCGGTCGAAAAGAACCTCGTCGGCGAAATCACATCGCGTTTCGAGGCGGCGGGACTGCGCGTCGCGGGCGCCCGGCTGATGCAGATCAGCCCGGCGCAGGCGGCGGAGTTCTACGCCGTGCACAGCCAGCGGCCGTTCTTCGAGCGCCTCGTCAACTTCATGGCCTCGGGCCCGAGCATGGTGCAGATCCTGGAGGGCCCGGACGCGGTGAAGAAGAATCGCGAACTGATGGGCGCGACCAACCCGCGCAAGGCCGTGCCCGGCACGATCCGCTACGACTTCGCGCGCGAAGTGAGCGAAGAGGAGATGCACAAGAATGCCGTGCACGGCTCCGACAGCGCGGAGAACGCCGAGACCGAGATCGGGTTCTTCTTCCGTCCCGGGGAAACCTGCCGGCGCTTCTGAAGCCGACACCCATGGCCGCGCCGGTCAACCTGTTCGACCTGGACCAGGACTCCCTGCGGGAGTTCTTCGGTGCGATGGGAGAGCGCCCGTTCCGGGCGACGCAGATCATGAAGTGGGTGTACCACCACGGCCTGATCGATCTCGCCGGCATGACCGATCTCGCGAAATCGCTCCGCGATCAACTCGCGCCGGCCACGAGCTTCGCACTGCCGCAACCCGAGCTCGAACGCGTCTCCACCGACGGCACGCGCAAGTGGCTGCTGCGCGTCGACGAGAAGAACTGCGTCGAATGCGTCTTCATTCCAGAGCCCGACCGGGGAACCCTGTGCGTCTCCTCGCAGGTCGGCTGCGCGCTCGACTGCAGCTTCTGCTCGACCGGCAAGCAGGGCTACGGCCGCAACCTGTCGACCGCCGAGATCATCGGCCAGTTGTGGGTCGTCAACCAGGCGCTCGGCTACTTCGGGTCGCGGACGCGGATCGTGAGCAACGTCGTCCTGATGGGCATGGGCGAGCCGCTGCTGAATTTCGACAACGTCGTGCGCGCAATGAGCCTCATGACTGACGATCTCGGTTTCGGCCTGTCGTACAAGCGCGTGACGCTGAGCACCGCCGGCGTCGTGCCGGGTATCGATCGCCTGGCTGAAACGATCCGCGTCAGCCTGGCCGTGTCGCTGCACGCGCCGACCAACGAGCTCCGCGACGTGCTCGTGCCGATCAACCGGAGCTACCCCGTCGCCGATCTGATCGCCGCGTGCCGCCGGTACGTCGCCGCGACCCGCGGCGATCCGATCACCTTCGAATACGTGATGCTCGACGGCGTCAACGACGGCGCCGCGGAAGCGCGCGAACTCGCGCGGATACTCCGCGGGCTGCCCGCCAAGATCAACCTGATCCCGTTCAACCCGTTTCCGGGTTCAGGCTATACTCGGTCCCCACAGGCCACCATCGATCGCTTCCGGGAGATTCTGATGCAGGCCGGCCTCATCGCAATTACCCGCAGGACCCGCGGCGACGACATCGACGCCGCCTGCGGCCAGCTGGTCGGCAAGGTCGTGCCGCGCGCGGCACGGCTCCGCGCCGAACCGCAGACCGGGACCGCTCCGTGCTGAAGTTCTTCGCCGCGACGGTTGCGCTGCTGGTTCTCACCGCCTGCCAGCCGTCGTCGACGCGGCCGGATTCCCATCGCCTCGCGGGCGCCGGCACGAACGAAGCCGCACTCGCCAACCTGAACCTCGGCATCGAGTACATGCGCCGCGGCGAGTACGAGCGGGCGCTGGAAAAGCTCGAAAAGGCGCGCGTGGCCGATCCGGCCTACGCCATGACCTACAACACCTACGGCGTCCTCTACCAGCATCTCGGCGATCCCGCGCGTGCCGAACAGAGTTTCAAGAAGGCCCTCCAGCTCCATCCCGGCGAATCGTCGACGCTCAACAATTACGGGCGCTTCCTGTGCCAGCAGGGCCGGCGGGACGAAGCACAGAAGGCCTTCGCCAACGCGGCTTCGAACCCCCTTTACGAGACGCCGGAGATCCCGATCGCCAACTCGGGCGCCTGCTCGCTCGCCGCCGGCAATACCGAGGAAGCCGAGAAGGCATTCCGCCGCGCGCTGGATATCAACCCGAAGCTGTCGAACGCGCTGCTGCAGATGGCGAACCTGAGCTTCGCCCAGCAGAAGTACCTGCCGGCGCGCGGCTACCTGCAGCGCTACATGGCGGCGGCGCCCCACACCGCGGAAAGCCTGTGGCTCGGCATCCGCATCGAACAGCAGCTCGGCGATCGCAACACCGTGTCGAGCTACTCGCTGCTGCTCCGCAACCAGTTCCCGGACTCGAACGAGGCGAAACAGCTTCGGGAAGCCGGGATCAAGTGACATGGGTGATGCACCGCAGATCCCCGCACGGCCGCGCACCGTAGGCGCGACGCTGAAGCAGCACCGCGAGGCGCGGAAACTGGCGGTGCGGGACGTGGCCGCGCAGATGCGGCTCGACCCGCGCGTCATCGAGTCCCTCGAGACGGACAATTTCGACGCACTGCCCGCGGCGCTTTACATCCGCGGTTATCTTCGCGGCTACGCGAAGATCCTGAACCTCGAGCCGGAAGCGCTGGTCGCCGCCTTCGACGGCACCACGCCCACCCAGCCACCGGAGATCACGCGCGAACTCAAGCACCCGGTCCAGCGCACCAGCAACGATCGGCCGGTCAAGGCCGTCACCTATCTCGTGACGCTGACGCTCGTGCTGCTGGTCGCGGCGTGGTGGCAGAGCAGCTTTGTTGTTCCCGAGCGCGAACCCGCCGCGGAACCGGAACCGGCGCCACCGCCACCGCCCGGGCTGTCCTATCCGATCACGATCGTCCGCCATCCGGACGGCCCGTTCTTCCGGGCACCGATCGGGGAACCCGAACCGGAAACGGCCGCCATCGCCACAGCCGCCGCCGCGCCGGATCCGGCGGCGGATTCCGCACCCGCCGGGATTATCACGGACGTGGCCGGGGGACCGGACCGGGTGCGCGTCCGCTTCAGCGAAGACTCCTGGATCGAGGTGTTCGACGCCGCCGGCAATGAACTGCACATGGGACTCGCCCGGGCCGGCGAAATCGTGGACGTGGGGGGGCAGGCGCCCTTCTCGGTGCTGCTCGGCTACGCGCCGGGCGCGACCCTCGAGTTCAACGGCCGGCCCTTCGATCCCTCGCGCTACTCGCGCTCGGGAGTCGCCCGCTTCCAGCTGCCGGACTGAGCCGCCGGCGCGCGTTTCCGCGCGCGCCGCCTGTTAGAATGCCTCGTTTTTCGCATCCCGGGAGACGCCGTTGAGCGATCGCATCCAGAGTGTGCGCGGCATGCACGACGTGCTGCCGGATTCCGCCGCGGCGTGGCAGCGCGTCGAGGGCGCGCTCCTCGGCGTGCTCGACCGCTACGGCTACCGCGAGATCCGGTTTCCCGTCGTCGAACAGACCCGGCTCTTCGAACGCTCGATCGGCGAAACGAGCGACATCGTTTCCAAGGAGATGTACACCTTCGAGGATCGCGACGGCGAGCGGCTCACGCTGCGTCCCGAGGGGACGGCCGGCTGCGTGCGCGCCGTGATCGAACACGGACTCCTGCAGGGCGGCGCCCTGCGCGTCTGGTATATGGGACCGATGTTCAGGCGCGAGCGGCCGCAACAGGGCCGCTACCGCCAGTTCCACCAGATCGGCGCGGAGGTGTTCGGTGCGCCGGGACCGGACACCGACGCCGAGCTGATCGCGATGTCCGCCCGCATGTGGAAGGAGCTCGGCCTGGCGGGCGTGCGGCTCGAGATCAACAACCTCGGCGGCGCGGGAGCGCGCGAGGCATACCGCGCCGCGCTGGTCGAACACTTCGACCGCCACCGCGATCGCCTCGACGCCGAAAGCCAGGAGCGGCTGCGCAAGAATCCGCTGCGCCTGCTCGACAGCAAGGACCCGGCATTGCGCGAACTGATCGACGCGGCGCCGACGCTTGACGGCTATCTCGACGACGCCTCCGCGCGGCACCTCGCCGGCCTGCGCTCGCTGCTGGACGCGGCCGGCGTCGAACACGTCGTCAACCCGCGCCTGGTCCGCGGACTCGATTATTACAGCGGCACGGTGTTCGAGTGGATCAGCGGCGAACTCGGCGCGCAGAGTGCGATCTGCGCCGGCGGCCGTTACGATGGACTCGTCGAGCATTTCGGCGGGAAGGCAACGCCCGGCGCCGGCTTCGCGCTGGGCGTGGAACGCATACTCGCGCTGGCCGGGAACGCGGCGGCGGAAACACCGCCGCACGCATACGTCGTGATCGCGGATGAATCGATCCTGCCGGCCGCGTTCGGTCTCGCGGAGCGCCTGCGCGGGGAACTGCCGCACCTCAGGCTCACGCTGCACTGCGGCGGCGGCAGCTTCAAGAGCCAGTTCCGCAAGGCCGACAAGTCCGGCGCAGAGATCGCGCTGGTGCTGGGCCCGGACGAGATCCGCGACGGCACGGCCACCATCAAGCCGCTGCGCGAGGACGCGGCCCAGGGCAGTGTCCCCCTGGCGGGCCTGGCCGGCGAGCTCCGGCGCCGGTTCCCGGCCTGACCCACGGAGTCCAGGCGGGCGCTATAATGCGCCCTCCGCCGCGGCCGCATCGGCCCGCGGCCGGATGAATCCAATCCAGATTTGCAGCGGGCGACGGCGAACGCGCCGGCCCCATTTCGCGGAACGACATCTTTTCAAGGAGACGGGCATTGGACGTATATCGCACCGACGAGGAACAGGTTGAAGCCATCCGGGCGTGGTGGCGCGAGAACGGCCGCTCCGCCCTGTTCGGCGTGGTGCTCGGGCTGGCGGCGATTTTCGGCTGGCGATCCTGGCAGGCCTGGGAAGCCGCGCAGACCGAAGCAGCCTCCGCCCTGTACCAGCAGATGATGGAAGCCGTCCGCGCCGGCCAGTCCGTGGACGCGACGAAGGCGGGCGAGCGGATCGCCGCGGAGTACGGAAAATCCTCGTACGCGGTCTTCGCCCGGCTCGCGCTCGCCGGGCTGGCAATGGACGCGAAAGATCCGGACGCCGCGGCCGGACACCTGCGGCTCGCCCTCGAACAGAACAAGGTCGCGGCGCTGGAGCCCGAGATCAGGCTCCGCCTCGCGCGCGTGCTCGCCGCGCGCGGCAAACACGACGAGGCGCTCGCGTTGATTGCCGGACCGCTCGCGGACGGCTACGCGGCTGCCGCGGACGAGCTGCGCGGCGACATCGAATCGGCGCGCGGCAACGTCGATGCAGCGCGCAGCGCGTACGAGAAGGCGCGTTCCGCGCCGGCCGGCGCCTCCGACGAACTGCTCGACCTCAAGCTCGAATCGCTCGGCCCGCGCGCGGATTCATGATTCGAATCGCCATCCTGTGCCTCGCCCTGTCCTGCGCGGGGTGCTCGGGCATGTCCGACTCGGTCAACCGCTTCATGGGCGGCAAGGACAATTCCGAACCGCCGGCGCCGCTCGTCGAATTCCAGTCGAAGCTGAACGTCATCGAGCTCTGGTCCACCTCCGTCGGCGGCGGCACGGACGAACAGTACCTCAAGCTCTCCCCGGTGCTCGCCAACCAGCGGTTGTACGTCGCGGATTCCGACGGCGAGGTCGAGGCCCTGGACGCGACCAACGGCCGCAGCCTGTGGTCCACGGACGTGGACGAACGCATCACCGGCGGGCCGGGCGTCGGCGAGAACGTGGTGCTGGTCGGAACCGGCGAGGGCATCGTCATCGCGCTGGACGCCGGGAACGGCCGCAAGCTGTGGCAGGCCACCGTCTCCAGCGAGATCCTGTCACCGCCGCTGAAGTCCGAGAACATCGTGGTCGTGCGGACCAACGACGGCAAGGTCTTCGGCCTCGACGGCAACAACGGCAAGCAGCTCTGGACCTACGATCGCACGGTACCCTCGCTGACACTGCGGGGCACAAGTGCGCCGGTCATCACCGGCGGGGTCGTGATCGCGGGGTTCGACGCCGGGCGGCTCGCGGCGCTGGACCTGCGCACCGGGCGGCTGCTGTGGGAGGTGAGCATCGCAACCGCGCGCGGACGATCGGAACTCGAGCGCATGGTCGACATCGATTCCGACCCGCTGATCGTGGACGACGTCGTCTACGTCACCACCTTCCAGGGGCAGCTTGCCGCCGTGCAGATCGAGGGCGGACGCATCATGTGGAACCGGGAAATTTCTTCCTACGCCGGCTTCTCGGCCGACGAGAGCTACATTTACCTGTCGGACGACAACAGCAATGTCTGGGCGTTCGATCGCTACAGCGGCACCATGGTCTGGAAGCAGGACCAGCTGCACGCCCGTGCCGTGACGGGCCCGGCCAACGTCGGCAACTACGCCGTGGTCGGCGACGTCGAGGGCTACCTGCACTGGATGCACAAGGCCGACGGCAGCTTCGTGGCGCGCACGCAGTTGTCGGGCAGCCGCATCATCGTGCAGCCGCTGGTGGCCGGAAAGGTGCTGTACGCCTATTCCACCGACGGCAGCCTGACCGCCTACACCTTCAGGTAGGACGCGCGCCCGGCCGGTTCCCGCGCGCGATCACCGCAGCATGCTTCCCGTCATCGCCATCGTCGGCCGGCCCAACGTCGGCAAGTCCACGCTCTTCAACCGGCTGACCCGCGGTCGCGGCGCGCTGGTCGCGAACCGGCCCGGCGTCACGCGCGATCGGCAATACGGATTCGCCGCGCACGGCGGCCGGCGTTTCATCGTGATCGACACCGGCGGGCTCGGCCGGGAAGCGGCCGAGGATCCGGTGCTGGTGCCGCTGATCAGGGAACAGGCGCTGCGCGCGGCGGCCGACGCCGACGCGGTCATCTGGGTGGTCGACGGCCGCACCGGGCGCACGGCCGACGACGACGAACTCGCCTCCACGCTGCGCGGGCACTGCCGGCGCTTGCATGTGATCGTCAACAAGACCGAGGGGCTCGATCCGCACGTGGCCTGCGCCGACTTCCACGCCTTCGGCGCCGGCACGCCCATTCCCGTGTCGGCGGAACACGGCATCGGCATCGGGCCGGCGCTCGATGCGGTACTTGAGGAGATCGCCGTTGCCGCCGACGCGGAGACCGAGGTTCCGGAAGGTCTCGCGGTCGCCGTGGTCGGGCGGCCCAACGTGGGCAAGTCCACGCTGGTCAACCGGCTGCTGGGCGAGGAGCGGATGCTGACGCACGATCGCCCCGGCACGACCCGCGACAGCGTGGCGGTGCCGTTCAGCCGCCGCGGCCGCTCCTACGTCCTGGTCGATACGGCCGGGATCCGGCGCCGGGCGCGCCTGACGGACGCGGTCGAGAAACTCAGCGTCGCAAAAAGCATGCAGGCCATGGATCGCGCGCGCGTCGTGATCGCGGTGCTGGACGGACGCGAGGGCGTCACCGACCAGGATCTCGCGCTGCTGGGACTCGTCGCCGAGAGTGGCAAGTCGCTCATCATCGCGATCAACAAGTGGGACGGCCTCGGCAAGGATCAGCGCGCGGCGGTGACCGGGCAGGTCGGGCGCCGGCTGGGATTCGTCGACTACGCATGCCAGTGCCGCATTTCCGCGCTGCACGGCACCGGTGTCGGCAAGCTGTTCGACACGATCGATGCGATCGGCGAGTCGCAGAAGGTCGAGGTCAAGCCGTCCACGCTGACGCGCTGCCTGGAGGACCTGGTCGTGGCGCACGCACCGCCGCTCGTGCGCGGCCGCAGCATCAAGCTCCGCTACGCGCACATCGGCGGCCACGATCCGCTGCGCGTCATCGTGCACGGCAACCAGACCGAGCACGTGCCGGATTCCTACCGCCGGTACCTGGAGAGCGGGATGGGCAAACGCCTTGGCCTGGTCGGCACACCGCTGTTCGTGGAGTTCAAGCGCGGCGCCAATCCGTTCAAGGGGAAGAAGAACGCGCCGACGAAGCGGCAGGTGCGCCGGCGCAAGCGCCTGATCCGCAACGACCGCCGGAGATAAGACGACAGGCGTCCGGAATTTCTCCAGCGCGTTCAGGCAAGGCGCGGGGTCGTCGAGGAGCGCAGTTTACAAATCAGTAAATGAGCACCGGAGACGGCCCCGCGACGCAGCATCAACGCGCTGGAGGAATTCCGGTTACTGGGTGTTGTACTGGTTCTGGATAATGCTGAGGATGCGACCGGCGTCCTGGTTCGATTCCCAGTCGCCCTTGTCGTTCAGCACGATCAGTTCCGTCTTCTCGCCCATGCCGGTCAGGCTGACGCCGTAGGTCGTGCCCTTGGCCGCCGCCTCGTCGTCCTTCCAGAACGCGAGCTTGGAGAGCCAGCCCTTTTCAGCGGGCGCCGCTGCCGGGTCGAAATACGTGATCTTGTAGAAACCCTTCGCGGAGTCCTGCTCGTCGATGATGAAACCACCCTGCTGCAGTGCCGTTTCCGTGTGCCGCCACGCGCCCGTGAACTCTTCGGGGATCGACAGGTAGACCCGGCCTTCCTCGTCGTTCATCATCTCCGCGCGCGGCCGGTTCGATCCGGCTTCCGCCGTGCCGCCCGCGGCGGGCGCCTGCGCCACCACTCCGCCCGGTCCGTTGAGCTGCAGGTTGAGTTCGCCCGCGATCTGCTTGCCGAGCGCCTCGTCCGGATCCTTGTCCAGCCAGGACGCCTCGCCCTCGCCGCCGGCCTGCTGCTGCTGCGTGAGCGCGGAAACGAACAGCACGGTCACGTCCTGCTCCGCGCCCGGCTCGGAGAACACCTTGAACTTGTAGCGGTGAAGGCCGCCGAGATCCATCGGCGCGGACCACGAGGTTTCCAGCACGCCGAGTTCCGCGTCGTCCAGTTCCAGCTGGAAACCCTTGGCCTCGAAATAGGTGCGCAGCTTCGGCCAGATGTCGAATCGGCTCGCGCGCACGGCGACCCACTGCTGGCCGGTGGGCGCTGGCGACTGCGAAGGCGCGACGGCGGCCGGCGCCGCCTGTTGTCCACGGCGGTATTCGGACAGTGAGGCCTGCTGATCCTCGTTCGGGATCGCCATCGAATCATTGATCGCGCCAGCGGTCAGATCCGGCGGCACCTCGAGATCCGGCATGCTCTCGCTCTTCTTGTATTCGACCCGCTTGTCGGGAAGAACGTCGTCGATGTCCGGCAGAATGGAGCAGCCGGAGAGCAGGATGACGACGCATATCAGTCTGAACATCGATCGAATCTCCTCAGAGTACGCCGGCGGTCCGCATCGCGGTTTCCACCTCGGCGTGATACTTCTCCGCGAACCAGGTCAGCGGCAGCCTGATACCCGCCTCGATGCGGCCCATGCGGTGAAGCGCCCACTTGGCCGGGATCGGATTGGACTCCAGGAACAGCGCCTTGTGCAGCGGCGCGAGCCGGGCATCCAGTTCGCCGGCGCCCCGGGCGTCTGCCGCCAGCGCGCGCTCGCACAGGTCATGCATGCCGCGCGGCGCCACGTTGGCCGTCACTGAAATCACCCCGTGACCGCCGGCGAGCATGAATTCGCGCGCCGTCGCGTCGTCGCCGCTCACGAGCAGGAACTTGTCCCCGCAGAGTTCACGGATGCGGCCGACGCGCCGCAGGTCGGCCGTCGCCTCCTTGATGCCGATGATGTTCGGTATCCGGGAGAGGCGGCCCACCGTCTCGGGCTGCATGTCGCAGGCCGTGCGGCCGGGCACATTATATAGTATCTGCGGAATGGCGACGGCCTCGGCCACGGCCTTGTAGTGCTGAAACAGGCCTTCCTGCGTCGGCTTGTTGTAGTACGGCGTGACCAGCAGGCAGGCCTCCGCTCCCGCTTCCTTCGCGCAGCGCGTGAGCCGCACCGCCTCGACCGTGGAATTCGCGCCGGTGCCGCCGATGACGGGCACGCGGCCCGCGGCGAACCGGACAACGTCCCGGATGACCTTGCAGTGCTCGGCCTCGCTCAGCGTGGCCGACTCCCCGGTCGTGCCAACCGCGACGATCGCGTCGGTCCCGGCTGCCACGTGGAAATCCACCAGCCGCCCGAGGGCCTCGGTGTCCACCGGCGTATCGGGCGTCACGCCCGACTTCATCGGCGTGACCAGGGCGACCATGCTGCCTTTGAACATGCTCAAGGGACTGCCGGAACGGGGAAAGGTTCGGTGGCGGGCGGGGCATCCGCCCGCGCGGTGGTCATGTTACTGTCACGGGCGGGGACTGACAAGGCACGCCCGGGCCCTTGCAGCGGCCGGCGCAAAGCACGAAAATCGCGCCGTTGAATTCTCCCGCACAAGTTCCCCGCCAGGCACACATGCTGCAGTTCCTCGTCCTGACTGCGCTGGGCGAAAACTCGCCCCGGCACATCGAGCTGCTGAGCCGCGCGGTCCGCGACTGCGGCTGCAGCATCACCGACAGCCGCATGACGGTGCTCGGCAACGAGTTCCTGCTGATCATGATGATCTCCGGCACCTGGGACGCGATCGCCAAGATCGAGGACCAGCTGCAGCGCCTCGAGAAGGAACTGGGGCTGTCGATGCGCTCCAAGCGCACCGGTCCCCGCAAGCCGGCCGGCAACCAGATGCCCTACGCGATCGACGTCGTGTGCTGCGACCGGATCGGCGTCGTGCACGACATCGCCAAGTTCATCGCGGACAACGATATCCAGATCCAGGACATGTACACGAACACCTACCAGGCGATGCACACGCAGACGCCGATGTTTTCCCTGCACATGACCATCGGCGTGCCCACGGACGTGTCCATCTCGGCGCTGCGCGGCGAGTTCATGGATTTCTGCGATCGCATGAACCTCGACGCCATCATGGAGCCGGTCAAGTAACGTGCCCGCCGCGCGCAAAGGCGCCGCCGTCGCGATCGGCCGCAAGGTCAGCGACTTCTCCCTTCCCGCGACCGGCGGCAAGCCGGTGACGCTGTCCGAACTCCGCGGCCGCAACGTAGTGCTCTATTTCTACCCGAAGGACGACACGCCGGGCTGCACGCTTGAGGGCCGCGACTTCCGCGACGCGATCGCGAAGTTCAGGACGGCAAAGACCGTCATCCTCGGTGTCTCGCGCGACAGCGTGGCCTCTCACGAGAAATTCCGCGACCAGGAGTGCTTTCCCTTCGAACTGCTGTCCGACGAAGACGAGGCGCTCTGCGAGCAGTTCGACGTGATAAAAATGAAGAACATGTACGGCAGGAAGGTGCGCGGCATCGAGCGCAGCACCTTTCTCATCGACGCCGAAGGCGTCCTGCGCCGGGAGTGGCGCAAGGTCAAGGTGGAAGGACACGCCGGGGAAGTCCTCCAGGCAGTAAAAGAACTCTGAGCGCGCGCCGTCAGCCGAAGAAGTCCGGGTCCATGCGGCGCCTGTTCGTGCTGGACACCAACGTGCTCATGCACGATCCCACCGCGCTGTTCCGCTTCAAGGAACACGACGTGTTCATCCCCATGGCGGTTCTGGAGGAACTCGACGCCGGCAAGAAGGGCGCCTCGGAAACGGCGCGCAACGCCCGCCAGGCGAGCCGCTTCATCGACGAACTGATCGACGATCGCGATGCGGCGACGATCGAGAAGGGCCTCGCCCTCGCCGCGCTGGAACTCAACAACGGCGCCGGCCCCGCCCAGGGACGCATGTTCCTGCAGACGCACCACGACGCCGAGCCCCTGCCTCCCACTCTGCCGGGCAGCAAGGTCGACAACACCATCCTCGGCACGACGCTGTCGCTGCAGGGCCGCTTCGACGACCGCGAGGTCACGCTGGTTTCGAAGGACATCAACCTGCGCATCAAGGCGCGCGTACTCGGCATCCACACCGAGGACTACACGAACGACAAGGTCCTCGACGACCCGAACCTGCTCTACAGCGGGCTCGCGCAGCTGCCGGACGACTTCTGGGATCGGCACGCGAAGGATCTGTCCTCCTGGCAGGAAAAGTCGCGCACGTTCTACAAGGTGCGCGGCCGACCGGTCGCGGAATGCTACCCGCGGCAGTGCCTGTACACGGCGGACGGCGGACTCGAGGCGATGGTGCACTCCGTCGACGCCGACACGACAACCCTGATCCTGGCCGCCGATCACCGGCGCGAGGGCGGCAATGTCTGGGGGATCACGGCGCGCAACCGCGAACAGAACTTCGCGCTCAACCTGCTGATGGATCCCGATGTCGACCTGGTGACGCTGGTTGGCGCGGCCGGCACCGGCAAGACGCTGCTGGCGCTCGCCGCCGGGCTGCAGCAGACCCTCGAGACCAAGCGCTACCGCGAGATCATCATCACGCGCGTCACCGTGCCGGTCGGCGAGGACATCGGCTTCCTGCCTGGCACGGAGGAAGAGAAGATGGCGCCGTGGATGGGCGCGCTGCTCGACAATCTCGAGGTGCTGACCAGCACCGAGCAGGACGGCGAGTGGGCGCGTGCGGCGACCGCCGATCTGCTCAACAAGCGCATCAAGCTGCGCTCGCTCAACTTCATGCGCGGCCGCACCTTCGTCAGCCGTTACCTCATCATCGACGAGGCGCAGAACCTGACTTCGAAGCAGATGAAGACACTGATCACGCGTGCCGGACCGGGCAGCAAGGTCGTCTGCCTCGGCAACATCGGGCAGATCGACACGCCTTACCTGACGGAAACCACGTCGGGACTCACGTTCGTCGTGGATCGGTTCAAACACTGGTCGTACAGCGGGCACGTGACGCTGCGCCGCGGCGAGCGCTCGCGCCTCGCGGACTTCGCCAGCGAATCCCTTTAGATCTCGGAAAATGGCCGTCCATGGCCTTTTTCCGAGACGGAGCACACCGATTCGCCGGGAGCGAATCGGGTCGCGCGTAGCGCGCCCGAAGGGCGCAGACCAGGGACGGTCTGCGACAAGAAGCGTGGTTCTTGTGCTCCTTCGTTCCTCAATCGCTGGCGCGATTGAGGAACGCCGTACCTCCTGTACGGAAGACCGGGCAGTAGGATTGTTCCGAGATTCCGTGACACCACGGACGATGCGACGCAGCATCAACGCGCCCGAGGAGGTTTGAAAGTGGGAGGGGACGCCGGCTTCCACCGGCGCCCCCCACCCAAGGCCAGGAGGAAGTTTTGGCCCTTCGGTTGATGCCTTGCTTGCAGAGGGATGCGAGGCTGGCGCACCCCGCTGAACACATTGCACGGCGCGTGCCAACCCGCCGCATGCACGGCCAATCAGTGACTTAGACCGGAGACACGGTCGCCCACCGGCGCCCGATGCACCGGCGGGGCGCAGCCGTGAACCGCGGGTGTGCAGCGCGCGGAACCGTGCAACCGGTATTCTTACCGCTCAACCGATCGGATCCGCCATGTCCGCCGAAACCGCTGACTTCGCCGAACTCGCGCTGCGCATCAAGGCGTGGGCGCATGCGCTCGGCTTCCAGCAGGCCGGCATTGCCGCGATCGATCTCGCAGCGGACGAGGCACGGCTCGAAGACTGGCTGCGCGACGGGCTGCACGGCGAGATGGGATACATGGCCCGGCACGGCACGCGGCGCAGCCGGCCCGCGGAGCTCGTGCCCGGCACGCTTCGGGTCATCTCCGCGCGCATGGACTACCTGCCCCGGGACGCCGCGCCCGCGACGGAAGTCCTGGAAAACCCGGCGAGCGGGTATGTCTCCCGCTACGCGCTCGGCCGCGATTATCACAAGCTGATCCGGCGCCGCCTCGGCCGGCTCTGCCGGCGCATCGACGCGGCGGCGGGCCGGAGCGGGCACCGGGCCTTCGTGGACAGCGCACCGGTGCTGGAGAAGGCGCTGGCGCGCGACGCCGGTCTCGGCTGGATCGGCAAGCACAGCAACCTCATCCATCCGCGCGCGGGATCGTGGTTCTTCCTGGGCGAGATCTACACGAACCTGCCGCTGCCCGCCGACGCGCCGTTCACGCGCAGCCATTGCGGCAGTTGCAGCGCCTGCATGGAGGTCTGCCCGACCGGTGCGATCGTCGCGCCCTACCGCGTGGACGCGCGCCGCTGCATCTCCTATCTCACGATCGAACTGAAGGGCTCCATTCCCGTGCACCTGCGATCACTGATCGGCAACCGCATCTACGGCTGCGACGATTGCCAGCTGGTCTGCCCGTGGAACCGGTTCGCCCGCCCGACGGACGAGAAGGACTTCAGTCCGCGCCACGGCCTCGATGCCGCAGCGCTCACGGATCTGTTCCGGTGGGACGAAGCGGAATTCCTGCAGCGGACGGAGGGTTCGGCGATCCGCCGTATCGGCCACGAGCGCTGGCTGCGCAACATCGCGGTCGCCCTCGGCAACGCTCCGCGCGATCGGGCAACCACGGACGTGCTCCGATCACGCGAAGAGCACCCGTCCGAAATCGTGCGCGAGCACGTGCGTTGGGCGCTGGAAAAACAGAATGCAGAAAATGGAATGTAGAATTATGGGGAAAACCGAAAGCGAGGCGATGGTTCTCCCTGCATTCTACATTCGATATTCCGCCTTCAATACTGTATTCCCAGTCTTCGATAAAGATCCGCGAGCAACCACAGCGGACCGATCAGCAGGAACTGCACGTCCTTGAAGAACGACGGGCGCTTGCCCTCGACCTGGTGCCCCCAGAACTGGCCGACCCAGGCGAAAACGAAAACGCCCGCCGCCAGCCACGGCAATGACAGGCCCGCCGCTTCCAGCCACACGCTCGCGCCGAGCATGACGGCCACGACCGGCAGCATGCCGAGCGCCAGCCGCCGCGACAGGAACGCGTAGTAGACGAGCGCGAGCAGCGCAACTCCGATCCCCCAGTTGAGTCCGGCGGGCGCGGGCGCCGCCCACAACAGGGCGAGCACGCTCCACATGATCGCGGGCACGCAGATCCA
>Ga0315912_10002362_pt1 | contig 20349 bp, 16 predicted proteins | sample VfabasoilMG_FD_204469 | JGI IMG/M metagenome (GOLD analysis project Ga0315912, IMG submission 204469) | Garden soil microbial communities collected in Santa Monica, California, United States - V. faba soil | ecosystem: Environmental > Terrestrial > Soil > Garden | place: USA: California...
CCCACAGCCAGTTGGAAAACGCCTACTACAAAGCCGATCGCGCCATCGAAGACATCGTCAGTTTACTGGCTGCATAACTGACCTTGTTGAAGTATTCTGATTTAGAATCTCCGATTCTAGAATCTATTATCGTCCTTGATGTTGCGGGTCGGCGTGGAGCTGAAACGGTACGGGGGCCGAGCTTGGTAGGATGAACTTCGGAACGGTCAGCGATGAAGCACCTAACAACCGTTGAGAACATGCCCACTTAGGCTACGCCTGGGATTATAGACACAGCCACTCTTGAATTGCTCGCCCAGTGGAAGGCCGAAGATGCCACCATTGATCCAGCCGCGATCCGTGCCGCTGAACGTGAAGTTTCCGAATTCAAAAAGTCCATGAACGCAAGCCGCGCTGAAGCCGGTGAGCCGCCTGTCTATTCGTAAGCATCGTCTTCCTCGACTCTGGCCCGCTTGGCCTCTTAACGCTCTCGACATTGATGTCATCATCGATGCGCGAGCATTGACCTTTGGCCAAGAGGTTTTTCCCCGAATCGCCGTGTGAGATAAAATAAATTGTGGAGAAAGCGTCCCCATCTGGCGTTTACGAGATCCTCGCGCAGTGGGACAGCGAGGCTGGTGTCTGGGTAGCCGAGAGCGAGGATGTCCCGGGCCTTGTTGCTGAAGCGGATTCACCTAACGTTCTGGTTCAGAAGCTGAGAATTCTTATCCCCGAGTTGTTGGAGTTGAACAGCGCCACCAGCGACCGGACTGCGAGTTTTCACGTGGTGTACCAGCACGAAGATAGTGGCATACTGACCTTCTGATGGCCAGTTATACTCCGAGTGTGAAGGAGATTCTTCGTGCGTATGGCTGTCATTTCGAGCGGTCAGGAAAAGGTGACCACGAAATCTGGTACAGTCCGATTACGCAACGGCGTTTCCCCGTAGACGCGAAGATCCTGTCGAGGCACACCGCCAATGCGGTTCTGAGACAAGCTGGTATCGCGAAGCAGTTTTGATTTGCGCGTATTGGCGACGATCCTGCGTGTCCATCGCACGAACATCGTACCGTGGGCGAAGCGGTTGTTTCTACCGTTGACAGGTGCTGCTTTGGGAGGCTCTACTCGCCTGGCGCCTTAATTTGGGATCGTTATCAACAGCTTACGTTCCTGAGTAAACCGAACGGCGACCAATTCCGTGCTCTGCCCGGTACTGCTCCGGGCTTCCGGGTTCGTCTACGGTATTGATATTCTTTGTTGCTGGCGACCCCGGAACTTTCGGTCGCGACCTACGCCCGTCCCTGGAGGCACCCCATGATCGATCGACGAGCACTTCTCAGCGCAACAGCGGGCGGTTTCGCGGCCTGGCTCACCAGTGACGCGCAGGTTACGGCGCGGCGTAATCGGATCTGGGATATTCATTGCCATCTGGGTTCGGTGCCGGGCGCCACGGCGGAGGAACGAATGGAGGTGCTCGTCCGGAGCGCTGACCGGGTGGGGATTGAAAGACTTATCCTCTCCCAGGGATTTTCGTCCGTTCCGCATCCGACTCCGGAGATACTGCGCGAAGAGAATGATCGCGTAATGCGTGCCGTCAAGCGTTTCCCGGATAGAGCTTATGGGTCGGTATTTCTGAGTCCAAGCTTCCCCGAATTCAGCCTGCGAGAGTTCGACCGCTGTGTGCGCGATGGCCCGATGGTCGGGGTGGGCGAGTTGGAGGCCGATAAGCGCTGTAACAGTCCTGAGCACGACGCGATCGTCGAGCGCGCGATTTCTATGAAAGTGCCGATCCTTCAACATACGTGGATGAAAGCCGAAGGGAATGACCCGGGCGAATCTACTCCCTACGATCTGGTGGAACTGGCCAGACGCCACCCCGAAGCCAACTTTATCTGCGCCCATACGGGTGGCGAATGGGAACGCGGCATTCGCATTATCCGCGATACGAAGAACATCCTGGCCGAAATAGCCGGCTTCGACCCCACTTCCGGAGTCGTCGAAATGGCCGTTCGCGAACTCGGTGCGGAGAGGGTTGTGTATGGCAGCGATGTGGGCGGCCGCGGCTTCGCGTCGCAGCTTGCAAAGGTGCTTGGCGCCGATATTCCCGTCGCGGCGAAAGAGTTGGTGTTCGGGGGCAATCTGCGGCGGCTGTTTGCGCCCGTCCTTCGGGCCAAAGGATACAAAGGGTGATTGTCGACACCAACGTTTCCCTCTCCCGCTGGCCTTTTCGCCGCCTTTCCGGGGACGAGACGCCCGCGCTGGTTGAGCGGCTACGCAAACAGGGCGTCTCGCAGGCATGGGCAGGCAGTTTCGACGCGATCCTGCATCGGGACATCGGGGGTGTCAACGCCAGATTGATGGACGAGTGCCGCCGTCATGGCGGAGACATACTGAAGCCATTTGGCGCAGTGAACCCCAAGCTTCCCGACTGGCAGGAGGATTTGCGGCGCTGCATCGAAGACTACAAGATGCCTGGCGTACGGCTGCATCCTAACTACCACCAGTACCAGTTGACCGATCCGGTGTTCGCGGAACTGCTGAACGCGGCTGCCGCCAGGGGTGTGATTGTACAGATCGCCGTGTCGATGGAAGATACACGGACCCAGCACCCTCTTATTCGCCTGCCGCCAGTGGATCTCGCCGCATTGCCGCAACTGGTAAAAGGGGTGCCGTCAGCGAAGCTGGAGCTGCTCAATTGGTGGCCCGCGCTTCGGCGGCAGAGCTTGCAGGCGTTCGTCGACGCGGGGGGCGTGTATTTTGATATTTCCACAGTGGAGGGGATTGAGGGAACTGCCCGCCTGATGGATCGACTGCCGGCGGAACGTGTCGTTTTCGGATCGAACTTTCCGTTGTTCTCGTTCGAGGCGGCATTGCTGAAGATGCAGGAGTCCGGTCTGGCGGAAGACCGGAAAAAGTTATTGTTCGGTGGGAACGCCGAGAGACTTCTCCGCGGCCCGACACGATAGAAGGACCGCATGATCCCCGGCCTCCGATTAATTGCGGACGGCATCCGGAAGTCAGGCGGCGCCGCTGTGAAGGCGGGATCCGACAGCTTCCACCGCATTCATGATTTCCACCAACAACTGTTCGCGAATGGCCAAATATTCCGAGTGGTCGGCAGTTCGCACCTGAGCGGACACTTCGACGTCCAGACTTGCCGCGCCGAAGTCTTTCAACCGCACTTGAAGGCCGTCGGGGTCAATGTGGGGATGCGCTTTCAGGACTTCCCGGATTCTGTCGAGCAAGTCCAATAACTGTTTGACGGTTGTCTCGTAACGAAGCGGGATCACCGGATTGAATAGGTAGCCGGTGCGATTACTCAGATTCTCGACGTTTACCGAGGCCATCAGCCCATTGGGGACGGCGAGCAAGCTGCCGTCAGCCGTACGGAGCTTCGTCGAGCGAAGGCTAATGCTCTCCACTTTCCCCGACTGATCTCCGACGCGGCAGATGTCGCCGACATTCATGACCCGATCCGTCAATATACTGACCCCCCCGATCAGATTCTCGAACGTTTTTTGCGCTCCGAGAGCGATAGCAATCCCACCGATACCCACGCCGGCCATAGCGGTTTTGACGTCGAAACCTAGGATATGCAAGGCGATCAGAAAGGCGACAATTACCAGCAGGGTTTTGCTCACCTGACGGGCCAACCCAGACATCGAGACGACAAAAGTGTGATCGCGGAGCGTCGTCCTGCGCCGCGCGGAATCCACCAACCGATCTATGACCAGTAACGCCAGCCAAAGGCAAACTACGACTGCGGCAACGCCCAGGATCCGCGCGAAGGCGTAACGGATGAGGATCGGCAGCCCGATCCGTTTCAGGACGATCCAGACGGTGACAATGACCACAATCCAACTGATTGGGCCAAAAGCCGCCCGAGGGAGTTGCGGCCCCGGATCATAGCCCGCCAGCCGAAGAACGGGCTGGCCGAAATAGAGGGCAAGGTATATTACACTAATGATTGCCGGCGCCAGGATCACGGCCAAAAACCATTTCCACAGCGCTACGCCTAAGACCTGATTTTCGACAATGGCGTCCGGCAGGGTCTCTTCAAAGTTCGCGAGACCGACCTCCCGATGAAGGTCTGGAATTCTTGAAACCAATACCGCGGGAAAAACCCAGATCGAGCCCGCTTCCTTGTCGACGATCCTGGTCAGCACAACGTCAATTTCGCCGGACTGCGTCTGGATGACGCCTATCTTCTCTTCGTTAGCTTGAAGATCGTCACCGTGTGAGCCCTCGGGACGGTCGCTGACATCTCCGGCCACGGTAAAGCCGCTATCGAGCAAGTCCCGGAGTTGACGCGCCAGCAGCTTTTTCCTTTCCGGCTGCACCTTGGGAGGAAATTGCAAGTATTCAGAAGCAGTGCCGTATTTCCCGCGCTCGGCGGCCCCCAAGAACGCGAGGAATGCTTTTCGAGGGGTTTGACGGCCGTAGGTATCCTGCGGGGGCGCCGGGGAAGGGGCGGGCGGCGGCGCAGGTTCCTGCGACCAACCTGGGCCAAGGGACAGGAGCAGAGAGGCCGTACAGACTAAAAGGGTCCGTTTCCGCATACTCGGTTCATCGGGGCGAAATATTCATTTCGCTTTTGATTCACGATTCAGGCGAGGGGTTTTTTATTTCGCGGGTTGTACGGGGAAGAAGGTCCGCCGGCGCCTCCCCCGCTACGCGAGGGAAATTCAAAATGAACGTTGCGCCAGCGCCCAGCTCCGATTCGATATCGATCGAGCCCCCATGGTCCATCATGATGCGCTCGCAGAGGGCCAATCCCAAACCTGTTCCCGGATATTCAGCTTCCGAGTGGAGCCGCTGAAACAGTTCGAATATCCTGCGGTGGTATTCCGGGTGAATGCCTATGCCATTGTCCTGTACCCGGACCTCCCATTTTTCAGCGTGTTCGACCGCCCAAATCTGAATTACAGGCTGCTGCGGGCCGCGATATTTGAGGCTGTTGCTGATGAGATTCTGGAACAGGCTGACGAGGGCATCCGAGTTCCCCATGACCGCCGGCAAGGCTTCGATCCTGAACGTCGCCGACGAGGCTTCAATGCTGGCCAAGCACTGTTCTTTTGCCCAGTTGACAATGCCGTCAAGTTGCACCATGCCCTGGGAGCCTCGATGGTGAACCGTTCGGGAGTACTTTAATAGATCATGCACCAAGCTGGACATGCGAACGCCGCTGGCGGATATTTGCCTGAGAAGGTCTTCCGTCCTTACGTCGAGATTCGCCCCCAACTGGCCAACCAGCACGTCGGTTAGCAGGGTGACGTTGCGGATAGGTTCTTTAAGGTCATGGGAGACGGCAAAGGTGAATCGTTCCAGTTCATGGTGAGAACGGCTGAGTTCTTCCGCTTTGCGCTCCAGGGCTGTGTTCACGGTGGAAAGTTCCGTGGCCAGGCGCTCCGCCTCCTGGCGCGCCAGTTCCAGTTCTCCCGCGCGCTGGCCCGCCCAGAAGGACTTCCAGTTCATGTAGGTCTGGGCAAGCAGGAATAGATAGTACACGAAGGACAAGAGAGCAAAGGCGCGGAACTCTGTTTCCCAACGAAAAAGCGCTCCGGCAATCGTCGGCAACGAGATCAGGCTCACCGAGAGCATTGCCAGCAATCGATGCGGCGCGAGTGACGTGGTTGCGCCGGCCGTCAGAGCCGCGGAGCTTAACAGAACCAGTAGTCCTTTGGGCTCCGCGACGTATTGAAACGCCGTGTAGCCGCTGAAGGCTCCCCAAACGGCGAAGCTACCGCTCACCGATGCGTAAAGGAGGAGTTCGAGAACGCGCTCCGGTATAGCGGAGGATGCCAGGGGCGCATTGCGGTGGAGTAGCAGAATTGAGGTCATTGTGCGAAGGCCGCCAAGAAGAAACAGCAGAACCGTGGTAACGGCGAACAAGGACGGAAACGCCGTCCCGTAGTCGGTGCTGAGCCACACGACAACCATCACTAGAGCGAAAACCAACGCTCCGGGGAGGGAGCGCCTGGCGCACTCGCGTATTGCCACATGCGTGTTCTCGCGAGCATCGGAGGATATGCCGAGCACTGCATACTTCATAAAAGAGTAGTTAGCGGCGCAACGGGCGTATACGCCGGGAATATGAGTCTTAAAGAACAGCATACTCGAACGCGATCAACGACAGGGCGAGCTTTTGCCGATTGTTCGCGCCGGCTGCCATGTGTAACCGGACCGGCGCAGACTTTCCCGCCATCAAACCAAGCGTCTACAACTTAACCGCCCGATGCTTGTCGACGCCGAAATGCTCGCGTGCGCCGCTGGGATTCAAGGCCTGCTTAGGGTTGCGCCTTCCGGCTTCTTACTGTTTTTCGGAATGGCAAACGTCAGTTTCCACGTTCCGGCCTCCTGATTTTCCGGGGGCGGCGGCTTCAGCGGAATCCGCTCTTTCGTGCCATCTATATCGAAGCCCCACTGATTATTAGCGAGAGCGGCTTGCCCGCGGGCTTGCATCTCGACGTTGCGAACGGCTAACGCCTGATGGCTGACGGCTTTCAGGACCTCCGAGAGCACTACACTGTTGCCGGACCTCAACTCGACCTTTGCGTGTCCACGCTGGAGACTCACATCGACATTTTCAACCCCATCGAATTTCGAGATGGCCACGCGCACGGCGTGGGCGCATGTCATTCAATCCATGCCGAAGATCGTCAAGTCCATCTGTAGAATCTCCGGCCAGGCCGGAAGGGCAAGAAGGAATAGCATTGCCGGTATTCTCATCTCAGGATGCTCCTCTCAGAAGAAGTACGCCACGTTGAACGAGAGGCGAATGCGCTCGCGGCCGCCCTTGAGAGGCGACTGCACGGCAATCGACAACCCGTAATTCCTGAAAACGCCAAGGAGGCTGGGGCCAAAAAATACCCGGTGAAGGCCTGGCGATTGTTCGCCGGTCATTTCTCCGAAGAGCCGCCAATCCCAGCCTTTGTCCCGCCTCCAGGCGGCTGGCCGGTAACCGTAGACTCCGGAGTAAAAAACGTGGCGATTGTTAACGGGCGAATCGGCCGCCCTTGTCTGGACGGTAGCTCCGCCCCAAACGTAGTGCTCGCGGGAAGCGTAGCCAGTGGCCCCTCCGATCAGACCACCCACCTTTTTGGATGCGCCGTCCGCTTGGGGGCCAGCAATGAGCAGACCGCCAATCATTGCGCTCTCCCAGCGTTTTCCGACGCCGGTATTCCGCCGGTGGAATCGCCACGTCGAGAGTAACTCAACGTCTCCTCCCATGGGCATAAGTCCCGAAAATCGGGCAGGCGGAAGGGCCTCCCGCTGGAGGACGACTGGCGCGGAAACGCTGACCTTGAAGTCGCGCGTGATCCCGTAACCGAGCCCTCCCCGCATCATCCATCCGTCTTTCGTGTCTCCCAGTCTTGCCATGAGCGAGAGATCCGCACTCCACCGTCCTTTCGGATTTGTGGGAGTAGCAAGTCCGAATGCCGGTCCATGACCGGATGCAATGAGCAGTGCGCCGCCCGCAGGAAATATCATGAGCAGTGCGATAGAAGCTCGCATGGTTCCTCCTCTTTATGGCTTGGTAACAAGGCCGCTATTGAGGGGAAGATCAGATTCGAAGAACTGTCAGAGAAGCGCCCGGCGGGGATGCGTCATGTGCGAATTGGGATAGCAAGATCGTCCAACCGGGTTGGACCGGCGTATCCAACCATTCGATGGGCTCCAATGCGGGTGCCGGGATCGGATCGGATAGCTCGAGGTTGATGCGCTTGCACACCTTTGCAACCGAGGGCTGGCCGCCGTTTTTCGATTCGCCATCCAGCTGGGTGCTAGTGCGATCGCACTTGCCTTGCGAACAGCAATGCTTTTTTTCGGAAGCATTGTGCTCCCAGGGAAACATGAAGAATCGCGGGCACGATTGGCAACCGCCCCAGAGGAACGTCGCGGTTACGAGCATCACGAGAACCAAGCGGAGCGCGACCATCTAACGGCAGTATCGCACTTTCCCTTGTAGCGGTAAATTGCCGCGACCGGGATCGAAAATGTGATTTCATACGTCTGGGTTTCATGATGAACGCCAAACTGAAGTTAGTCTCGTTCGTGGCTCTCGCGAGCATCGCAGTCCCCGCGCAGCAACCCGGCGCGGCGCCGAAATTCGAGGTAGCGACGATAAAAATCGACAACACTGGAGCCAGCGGTTTCTCCGGAGGTTGCCGCGGCGTCGATGGTGGTCCCGCGAACGTTCCGCAGGGCCGATGCGTCATCCACTCCGCGCGGCTGAGCCACATTATTGGGATGGCCTGGAGGGTTGAGATGGCGGATCTGAAATCGGGGCCGGATTGGATCCAGCGGGGACTGGAGCGCTATCACATCGAAGCCCGGGCGGAAGATCCGCGTACGGTCAATCGTTCCGAACTGCACGAAATGCTGAAGAATCTGGTGATCGAGCGCTTCGCGCTGAAGTACCACTATGAGAACCGCCAGCACCAAGGCTTTGCTTTGCTTCCCAGTAAGAAGGGTTTCAAAATGGCGGCTTCGACGGCGCGGGAGACGCAATTACGGAGCGGTAAAACGCCGGGAGCGATACAGGCGTCGAAACTAGGGATGCATCTGCTTGCAGAACTGCTCCGCGGGAACCTGGGCCAACCGGTGATCGATGAAACGGGTATCAAGGGCTTCTATGATTTCGACCTGCGATGGGATGAGACCAACGGGCCATCGATTCATTCAGTATTGAATGACATCGGACTACGGCTGGAATCGCGAAAGGTGACGCTGATGACATTCGTGGTTGATTCGGCCGTCAAGATCACGGCCGCCAGTGAGTGAGTTTTCTCCGCGGCGCCAGTGTTCGGGGGCCATTTGTGGGAGAATTGCGGCATTTGCCGCTCTGGCGGCGTGGGAGCGTCTGTCTGGGCAAGGATCGCTGGGATTGGCAATCAGCTACTGTAGGGGGAGTGGAAAGCTCCGCCTCGAACCTGACAATCAGCCTCCCAGACGCCGACGTGCGTGCCTTGGAAGTGAAGGCCAAAGCGCAAGGAATGTCCGCCGAGCAATACGCGTTGCAGGTACTTGAACGGGATTTGGCTCCAGACTGGCTACGTAAGTCTTGGTTAAGCGCGGAGGAGGTGGGGCTATGTCATTTGTCCATGGATGAGATCGAGGCTGAGATCGCGGCCGCGCGGCAGGCCCGTCGCACAAACGAGCCGGGCCACGGTGCATGATTCGAGCGGTTCTCGACACGAATATCATTGTGTCGGCCCTACTCCAACCGCTCGGCCCTCCCGCACCGGTGTTTCGGAGATCCTCCCTGGTGAAGAGTGAAGTTCACCGTTTTGTGAGTACCCTCCCCTGCGCCAGTGTTCGGGCGCCATCTATGGGAGAATTGCGGCATATGCGGGCCGCCCTTGTTTTGGCGCTGGTTCCTTTTGGTGCGGTTCCGGCGGCGTTTGGGCAGACGGAGACGTTTGACGTTGCGACGTTTGCCGCTCCGGCGGGGTGGGAGCGTCTGCCTGGGCAGGGATCGCTGGGATTTCGAGCGGCCGGCGGCACAGCTCAAGTGTTTTTGTTCGCAAGCCGGCCCACCGCCAGTTCACCGGAGGAGAACTTCCGTGCGGATTGGACGCGCCTAGTTATACCCGCGTTGGGGAATTTGCCGGCGCCGGCGCCGCAGCGGGAACAGCGGAATGAAGGATGGGTGGGAGTTAGCGGCGCGGGAACCAAAGGACCGGGATTTGCAGTGGTTCTCTTTACCGCCACCGGCAATGGCCGCGCGATGAGCATTGTCGCAAGTGTGGCGGGAGCACAGCATCTTGGAACGATCCGCGCGTTTTTTGAGAGCCTCCGGTTCCGGGATTCTGCCGGTAACGAGCCCTCGGCGGCTCCATCGGGAGAACCGCTGCCGCCCAGCGCTCCGGGCCTGCTTTCCGGCCTGTACTATCACGTACAAGCGGGCATGGCGAGCGGCGCTCGGCTCGAGGTCCGCACGCGTTTCTTTTTGGCCGGTGACCGCATCACGCGTACATTCCCCTATGGCGATGGCGATAAGTTCGATCGGTCAAGGTGCAGCCCGGATACGTGTGGGACCTACGCGCTGGAGACGGGAAGCGTGCGTGTGCGCTGGGACAACGGCCAGGCGGACCGGTGGGTGTTCCAGGCGGTTTCGGATGGAATCGAGCTTGACGGCACGCGGTTCCGCCGCGCCCGCGCGGTGACCGCGGCAGGGTTGGTTGGGGTATGGGGGAGCGCGGGAGAGAGTGGGGGGGCAATTGGAAATGTGTACCGCTTCATGCCGGATGGGTCGTTTACGTTTGGAACCGGGCAGGGCGGGCTGGGCGGCCGGTATCGTGTCCATGGGTTAACGCTTTTGCTGACGTTTTCGGACGGGACGGAGCGGCGCCGGGCGCTGTTTGCGGCCAGCACCAGCGAGCCGCCCGGCATGCTTTGCATTGAAGGGGAACTGTTCGCACGGCGTTGACTCTACGAGAGACCCGACTTGTGGACCTGGGGCCTGTATCCCTGCCGAAAACAATCAACGATAGGTGCGGGCGTCAGAACTGTGACGGAGGTGTGGCCGTGCCGGGGCTCCCGGCGGATGTAGCCTTCCGGCGTCCATAGCAGAAGCGTTTCACCGGCGACCAGGAACGCGTCGCCGTCGATCGCCACGAAGCAGCCGTCGGGCAGTGTTGGCAGAGGGGCTTGGTAGTTTACCTTTTTCCCTCCGTTGATTCGTGCCGGTTGCAGTTTCAGATCCAATTCTCCGGCAGGCGGCAGATTCTCCTGTTGAAACGCCGACTTCCATGCTTGGCGGAAGGCTTCGTACCGTTCCCTGCGGCATTCGGCGCATGGCCGATGTCCCGCCGCAAAGGCAACGGCTTCGTCAAGGAAGAATTGCTCGGTGTAACGGCTCGGGGCCATTACTTCCCGGCGGCGGCCGCGAAACTGGAGGAGGCATGCGATCCAGCGAGGGCTGGCGTAAGTGCGGACTATTTCCCGGTTTGTGTTGTGTAGAACGCCGCCGCGATTTCCCATCATCGTCCCGCGGGCGGTGGTGTGAAAGAGGCGGCCAAAAGGATCGACGCGGTTTTGCAAAGGCATTCGTTTCGTATCCGTACAGTAACCCTTTACCGGAAAGCTGGCTCAGACTCCCGATAGTATCGGTAAATTTGGCTCTCGTTGAAGTGGGCCTCATATTGCAAGCTCCCCGATGCTCCCTGTGCCATCAGGGCAGAACCAGAATTGAGAGGACGTTTCCATGTCAACACTGAAACTATTTCCGGCTTTTTTTCTATCGGTCGCACTTTTTGCCGATGGCCCTTCCGGGGGAAGTCTCACAGGTAAAATCGAGACGCTTCCGGCCAGCGGATTGATCGGAAATTGGACCGTAGGGGGCCGCACCGTGCAAGTGACGTCCGGTACTAAGATCAAGACGAACGCCGGAGGCTCCGCCATCGTAGGCGCCTGTGTCGATGTAAAAGGGAATAACACCAGCGCGGCGGCGATTACAGCCACCAGCATCGACACCCGCCCGGCGTCGAAGTGTGTCAACAGCACGCCCGCGGGTTCCATAGAGATATTCGGCGCCGTGGAAACACTACCGGCCGGCGGCGTGATCGGCGATTGGAAAGTCGCCGGAACGATTGTCAAAGTGAGCGCCCAAACCGAGATTGAGCAGGACGCCGGCCCAGTGGCCATTGGCTCATGCGTCGAAGTGGAGGGCACCCGAAACTCCGACAACTCCATCGCCGCCAAGGAAATCGACGTCAAGTCGGGTATTGGCGGCTGCCGTGAGGATGACGACGACGATCGCGATCGGGATCCGATGGAATTCCGCGGAGTCGTCCAGACCGCTCCGGCTGCCGGATCGCAAATGTGGACCATCGCCGGCCGCAAGGTATTGGTGAATTCGGCGACAACGATGACGCCCCCAGGCCGTACTCTCCAGGCTGGAGCATGCGTCGAAGTGCAGGGCCGATTAGAAAGCGATAGCTCAGTCACGGCGTCCCGAGTTCAAACGCTCGGCAACGGAGTCTGCAAGAACGGCCTGGACCGTCAGGCGGACGTCTCGTATTTCGGCAAAATCACGTCTCTTCCTTCCGGCGGCCTCGTGGGCTCATGGAACGTCAACGGCCTGGTAGTCACAGTGTCCGCCTCGACCAGTATCAACTCGGATAACGGTGCACCGGCGGCCGGGGTCTGCGTCCAGGTGCGGGGAGACTTCGGCGTATCGAATACCGTCGTTGCTACGCGCATTGAGACCAAGCCAAACTCCTTCTGCATCGCGGGAACCGGTGTTTACCAGTTTGAGGGCGTCATCCAGACGCGTCCCGCCAACGGCGTTGCGGGAGCGTGGAGAATTGCAAACCGCGACGTGACGGCGGCCGCCAGCACCGTTCTCGATACCACGAAGGGCGCCGCCAATGTGGGCGCCTGCGCGGCGGTGACGGGCGCGTTGCAGGCGAATGGGTCTGTCAACGCGACGCGGATCGAAGTGCTCTCCACCAGCGGCGCGTGTATCCTTAACGGCGGCGTGGTCAACGCGGGAAATCTCTCCGGTACGGCCATCTCGCCAGGTCTCATCGTCTCTATATTCGGCAACCAGATCGGACCCGCGACCACACTGCCCCTGGCGGTCATTGGCGGCCGAGTCAGCAATCGATTAGCCAACACGCAGGTCCGCTTCGACGGCACTCCCGGGACGCTGCTCTTCGTCTCCGACTCGCAGATCAACGCGATCGTGCCCTGCGACGTGGCCGGGAAAACCTCCGTCAAAATCCAGGTGGAATCGAATGGCGCATGGACGAATGTGGTGACGCTTCCGGTCTATCCGACCTATCCGTCGTTATTCACGCAGGCTAACAACGGCACCGGGCCGGGCGCTATCCTGAATCCAAACTACACGTTGAATACGGCGGTCAATGCCACCTCGCGCGGCGCTATCGCGATCCTGTTTGCGACCGGCGAGGGGCAGACCACCCCAGCATGTTCCGATGGCGCCATTACCTCACTCACTGGCCCGTTCCCGGTGCCTAACGCTCCGGTAACCATCGATGTCGGCGGGAAAGCCGCGACCGTCCTCTACGCCGGTGGCGCTCCGGGACTGGTCCGCGGATTGCTCCAGGCCAACTTCATCCTTGCCGCCGACACTCCAGTGGGTGCCGCCGTGCCCATCACTATCAAGATCGGCGAGCGTACCAGCCAGACTGGCGTAACGATCGCGGTCAAGTAGCGCACTGTGCGCGTCCCGCCACTCCCGCGGGACGCGCCGTCGTCAAGGTGGAGAATCGATGCTTACGAGTGGAGGAAATTATCCGCCCACCGCGATGGCCGTGGCGGACTTTCGACGAGTTTCTCGCCGTGTTACTATGTCGTGCGTACTCCAACCAAGACGCGTAAGGCGGTTCCGATGGGCTCGAAGACCATCCTCAACTACGAGCTGGCCGAGAAAATCGGGAGCGGAGGTATGGGTGTTGTCTGGCGGGCGGTAGACCAGCGCCTGGGTAGAGAAGTGGCTTTAAAGTTCCTTTCCGAGGGGGCGATCCTGGATGCGTTTGCCCGGCAACGGTTCCTTCGCGAAGCGCGCACCGCCGGCTCGCTGAATCATCCCAATATCGTCACCATCTACGAAACCAACACTTTCGAGGATAGGCCCTTTATTGTGATGGAACTCGTGCGAGGGCAATCGCTGGCGGCCATTCTTAAGCAAGGCCGGCTCGATTGCGCACAGGCGATCGAGTATGCCGCCCAGGTCTGCGACGGGCTGGGCGCCGCTCATGCCGCCGGGATCATCCACCGGGACGTCAAGCCTGGCAACATCATGATTACCCTTGACGGCCGGGCCAAGGTCCTGGATTTCGGGCTCGCAAAATTGCGGGAAGTTACGGGGGTTGTATCGGAGGATTCCGTCACGCGGTTGGAATCCACCACCCCCGGCGCCGTAGTCGGCACTGTGCCGTATATGTCGCCGGAGCAGGCTACGGGCGGCGAAATCGATGCGCGTTCCGACGTGTTTTCGGCCGGTTCGGTCATCTACGAAATGGTGAGCGGCCGGCGGCCATTTCCCGGCGCGACGAACACGGCAATTATCCGCGCCATCCTTTCGGAGGCGCAAGCGCCACTCACTAACCTCGCTCCCGGCGTCCCGAAGGCTATCTCTGAAATCGTCGACGTTTGCCTGCGGAAAGATCCGGCGGAACGATATGCGAACGCGTCGGCCGTCGCCAAACAACTGCGCGCCGTACAGAAGAGCGGGTTCCCGGCGCCTGTAAGTGACGACATCACGAAAACCCTGGAGGTTCCGAAACCGATTTGGCGGCGCCGCGGGATTGCTGCTTTCGTCACGATGGGCCCACTGGCCGTGACGGCTATCTTTTATTGGCGCGGAATGCCTATCGTCTCTTTCGAACAGCCCGCGCTGAAAGAACTACAGGAATCGGAGGCTCTGCTTCGCCGCTACGACCGAAAGGGCAACGTCGAGCGCGCCATTGCGCTGCTGGAGACCGTGCGCCAGAATTCCGCTTCCCGGGCTTCGGTCCTCGCCGCGCTCGCGGAATGCTACGTCCGGAAATTTAACGCCAACGGCGACAAAGCCATTCTTCAAACCGCCATTGAGCACGGAGAAGCGGCGGTGAAAGCTAACGGCGACCTGGCGGCGGCTCATGTAGCCTACGGGCTTGCCCTTGCGACGGGAGGAAACGCCGCCGAAGCGGAACGGCGCTTCGAAAGGGCGCGCGAATTGAATCCCTTGAGCGGCCGGGCCCATCTTGGCTTAGCCAAACTCAAGTCCGGCGACGAGGCGGAACGCCTGTTCCGCAAGGCCATGGACCTTAGTCCCGGCGACTGGGTTCCGCTTCACGAGTGGGCCGTTTACTGCATACGCCAGGCGCGTTACGACGACGCCATCGCGGCTTGGAAACTTGCCGTCGCCGCGACACCCGATAACCTCACAGTCATGAGCTATCTGGGCGGCGGCTATAACATGAAGAGCCAGTACGACGAGGCCGCCGATACGTTCCAGCGAGTGCTTGCCCTAGACGCCACCGTGGCGGCCGCGTGGGCCAATCTCGCTACCGCCCGCTTCTTTCAGCGGAAATACCTCGACGCCGTCCGCGCCGCTGAAAAGGCCACCGAACTCGCCCCCGACCGCTTTCTTTATTGGGGCAACCTGGGCGACAATTACCGGTGGGCCAGCATGCCCGACAAGGCCGGGGGCGCCTACGAAAAAGCCATCCGGCTGGTGAAGGAGCGCTTGAAGGCGAATCCAGCGGACACGACGACACGCGCCAGCCTGGCGGTCTACTACGCCAAGTCCGGCGCAATTCCTGCAGCACTGGACGAGATCCGCCAACTGGATCTGACGGCACGAAACGACATTCGAGTGCAGTTCCGGGCGGCTATTGTCTTCGAACTCGCACGGGAGCGTGAAAAAGCGCTCGATTATTTGCGGCGCGCCGCAGGCGCCGGGTATTCCATGCACGAGATTGCCAACGAACCGGAGCTTGCGGCGCTTCGGAATGATCCACGCTACTCGGCAATCGCGAACCGCAAAGGGGTACCGACCTCCAAATAGGAAAACGCTTGTATGTAAATACTCACCCTGCAGTTCGATCTTGCGCAGGACAACGGCCGCATTGGCATACGGCGGACCGCAGACAAGACCTTATCAGACGATCAAATGGCCCTATCTAGCCACGGTCCGCGCTGAATGGCATGCGAGATCCGTTCAGAGCAGTAATTGCATTCGAACTGGATCTGCAGCGTGAAACAGCGCTTGACTATCCACGGCGCGCCTACGGAGCCGGTTATTCCATTAATGAGATTGTCGATAAAGCGTAGCTTGGAGCAAAAGAGCGATCCAGCTACTCGGCAATCGCGAACCACAACGCAGTACCAGCCACCAGATAGAGGAACAACTGTATGTACATACTTACTCTTCAGTTTGATTTTACGAGGCAGACCGGGCGTTTTAGCGGCGATGCGGAGCCACCCCCGCCGCCCCCAGACCGTCCGCTCTCGACGTCCATGAACTGGCTACGCCTCGACACCACGGTTCCAGGCGTTGTAGAACCGGATTTTGTGATTCCCTTCACCTTCAATATCGAAACGGCGCCCTGGATAGATTTGGAAGAGGCAGGCACCTTGGTCATTCCCAAACCCGATCCGCAGGTCATTGGGATCTACGTTCGACAGGATCGCGATGCTGGAACGGGACCGGCTTTGGACACTGCCGCAACCGCCTCATTGGCAGTATGCTTTGGGCGGCCGTCGCGGGCCCGTCAAACCCAGGCGAGCCCTATAACAGATACCGGAACAGCCGCGGGGACTGTGAAGACCACATTCATGTTTCCGCACACGCCGCGCAACTCACCCCCAACCGCGGCTCCCGGTACTGGAGCGGGTTGGTTTTTCCCGCTAGGAAAGATCGCCAAGCGCCCCAATAACAAAATTCTTTTGCATCGCTACGAGTTCGCCATCGGACTGGAAGTCCACGATGTCACCAATAACATAAAGCGTTACTACGGCGAAGACCCTGAGATGGACATTGGCGAATCGTAAACCGCGCTGGAGGTGTTATTCCGCAGCGGCAATCAACGCCATGACCGCCCAGTTCGTGGCGGCGGCGGAGATGAATTGATCGTATCCGTGCGGGAAATCGCTGTCGAAGTACGGTTGGAAGGACGGCGCCCGGGTGCGCACCAGCCAGGAGCCGTCCTCCATCTGTGTTCCGACCAGGAACCGTACGCCGCGTTGAAAGCTTTCGTCGCCAGCCACGATGAACCCACTCTCGCGCAAAGCCACAAGTGCCTGGCCGGTTGCGTAAGCATCCGATGCCAGCGCGGGAATTTGCCCCCAGCCGCCATCGGGCCTTTGCAGCGCTTTCAACTTCGCGGCGATGTTACGGATCGCTTCGCGGTTGCCATTCGCCCAAGTCAGCCCCAGAATCTGAAAGGCATGGTCCTCGGTGCTGGAGGGCATTGCCGTCTCCAGCCAGCGGATGGCGCGATCGGCCGAGCGGCGGTAATCGGCTTTTTGACTTTTCGGCGCATAGGCCAGCAGGGACCGGACGGTTGCGGCCGTCGTCTGGAAATCGCTCGCTTCTAGCGGCGGACGAGTGGTCCGGCACAAGAAACGGCCATCGGGAGACTGGTTCCCTTTCATGTACCTCGCCCAAATGTCGGTAATGGGGTCGCTGGGATACTTCTCCGCCGCCATCCCGAGCAGGATGTAGCTCACGGTATCGTTACCACCGGGAATTCCTTCATTCTCCAGGCCGCGTTCGGCGTTGTCCTGCAGGAACGCGGCGATTTTCTTCAACTGGCTGCTTGCGATTTCTTCGTTGACGCGGAATCCGCTGCGGCGGGCCTGCGCCACGGTCATGGCGGTGAGAGAGTTGTTGTGACAGGACACGCAGCCGGCACGTTCCAGGAAGGCGACATCGCAGCGTTGGAGGGACGGAATGGCTCGCTCCACGGCCGCTCGAATGGTGGCGGCCGCCTTGGGTTGAGGCGCAGGGGGAACCGGACTTTCCTCGCGAATTCCGGCGTCGAGGAGCGTTTTGACGAGGGCGGCGTTGCCTTGGCGTTTGGCGAAGTCGAGTGTTGTGAGGCCGAAGGAGGTCTTGAGGGCCGGATTGGCGCCGCGGTCGAGAAAGGTGCGAATGGTAGAAGCTGGAATGGCGGCGGGAGATAGTGCAGCCGACTGGAGGATTGACGGCGTCGATTTCGCTCCGCTGGCCAGGAGTTTGTCGACTAGCGGGAGGTTACCCACACTGGCCGCGCCGCTCAGCGCTCCTATCAAATCCGGCGGCTGGGCGTGCTGGAGCAAGAGTTCGATACATTCCTGACACCGGGCGAAGACCGCGGCCGAAAGCGGTATGGGCCTGGGGGCGCCGTGGTCCAATAACAGGCGTAGGACACGCACGTCTAATGCGTTCCCCGACAGCGCCAGCGCACCGCGGCCATTGGGGAGCGCGGCCTTTGCATCGGCGCCTTTTTCCAAAAGGAGTTTCACAACGGGATAGGCGTCCGCATTGGCAACGGCGATGAGTAGCGCAGTGCGGCCCTCGCCGGAGCGCAGGTTCGGGTCGGCGCCGCGTTCGAGCAGGAGCTTCGATTTTTCGAAGTGGTCGACGGCGTACATGAGCGCCGTACCGCCGAGGTCGTTCCTGGCGTTTACGGCGGCGCCGCGTTCAATGAGGAGGGCGAGGGCGCCGGCATCTCCGTAGAGCGCCGCGTACATGAGCGGCGTCCAGCCATCGGCGCCTTTCGCGTTTACGGCTTGGGGGTTGGCCTTTAGCAGGCGGCGGAATGCCGCGCTGTTTCCATCGCGCAGGGCAGAACGAATTTTCTCAACGGCGGGCTCGGGCAGGGTATTGCCGCGGTCACCGGAAAGTTCATCCGGCCATGCGGCGCCCTGGTCGATCCAGGCCTGAACCAGCTTGATTTTCGATTCCGGGAGAGGGCCGGCGGGAGGCATCTGCGTTCCGGACTGCGTGCCGGAAAGGCGGCGGTATAGGATGCTTTTGGCGCTATTGCCGGGAACGATGCGAGCGCCATTGGCGCCGACGCGATTGGGCAGGGCATCGCGCCGGCGGTCCAAGCGCAGTCCCCGCATTTGCTGGCCGGGGCCGTGACATTCTACGCAGTGTTCGCGAAGGAGCGGCTGAATGTCGCGTCCGAAATCGACAACCGGCGGCGTCTGCGCGGCACCGATACCGGAAAGGCTAAGGACAATTAGAATGGCGGCGGCGTTCGTCACGGCGGTCTCCCAGTGTGGCGATGATAGCACCGCTAAACGGCGACTAGGGGCAGCCTTCGGCCATTTCCACGGGATCGTTGCGGGTTTCGGCGAGCTGCTCCTCGTGGTCTAGCTCGTGGAAGAGCTCAACCAGGTGGGCCACCAGGCCGGTCCAGCCGGTTTGATGGCTAGCGCCGATGCCGGCGCCGTTGTCGCCGTGGAAGTACTCGTAAAAGAGCAGGTGGTCCTGCCAGTCCGGATCCTGGAATTGCTTCGCGTCTCCGAAGACGGGACGGTGACCCTTAATGTTCTTTCGGAAAATCGCAACCATGCGCGAGGAAAGCTCGCGGGCGACTTCGACGAGCGTCATCTCGCGGCGGGAGCCGGTGGGGCACTCCATTTTGAAGCCGTCGCCGTAATAGCGGTAGAGTTCGACGAGGGCGTTAATTATCAGGATGTTGATGGGGAACCAAACCGGGCCGCGCCAGTTGGAGTTGCCGCCGAACATGCCGGAAGTCGATTCGGCGGGTTCGTAGCGAACCCTGTACTCTGCGCCGTTTGCCAGGAAGATGTAGGGGTGTTTCTCGTGCCACTTGGACAGGGAGCGGATGCCGTGGGGGCTGAGAAAGCGCTCCTCGTCGAGCATGCGCGCCAGGACGCGGCGGAGCTTGGGTTCGTTAAGGATGGAGAGCATGCGCCGGCCCTCTACGCCCTGCTGTTCGATGGGGTGGATGTTGGCGACCAGCGCCGGCCGCCGATCGAGGAAGCGGGAGAGGCGCTTCATCAAGTTGGGGTGCCTATCGGCAAATTCGACCGGAATAGTGCAGACGGCGCAGAGGGGAGGAAGGCCGACGAGGGAACGGACCTTGATGCGGGTAGCGTTGCCGTCCGGCAGCCGGAGGACATCATAGAAGAAGCCGTCTTCCTCGTCCCAGAGCTCGTCCTGGTTGTCGCCGACGCGGTCCATGGCGCCGGCGATCCAAAGGAAGTGTTCGATGAAGCGGTAGGCAAGGTTTTCTTTGGTGGGATCGATGGCGGTGAGTTCCATGGCCATGGAGAGCATGGCCTGGCAGTAGAGGGCCATCCAGGCGGTGCCGTCGGCCTGTTCGAGGTAACCGCCGGTAGGCAGCGCGCTGCTGCGGTCGAAGACGCCGATGTTGTCGAGGCCGAGGAATCCGCCTTCGAAGACGTTCTTGCCCTCGCGGTCTTTTCGGTTGACCCACCAGGCGAAGTTGAGGAGGAGCTTGCGGAACGAGTCGCGGAGGAAGTCGAGGTCGCCGGTACCACGCTGCTTTTTCTCCGCGTGGTAGACGAAGTTGGTGGCCCAGGCGTGGACGGGGGGATTGACGTCGCCGAAGTTCCATTCGTAGGCGGGGATCTGGCCGTTGGGATGGAGGTACTCCTCGTCAAGCATGAGCAGGAGTTGATGTTTGGCGAAGTCGGGATCAACGATGGATAGGGCGACGGTGTGGAAGGCGAGGTCCCAGGCGGCGAACCAGGGGTATTCCCATTTGTCGGGCATGGAAATGACGTGGTCGTTGAACATGTGGAACCAGTGGGAGTTGCGGCCATTTTTGCCGTGGGAATGCCCATGACGGGGACTTCGTTTTTTCACAACGAAGTATGAAAACGAGGGGCAAGGGGGGGAGACTAAGGGTGGCTGGCGGAATTTAAATCGGT
>Ga0315912_10002363_pt1 | contig 20347 bp, 11 predicted proteins | sample VfabasoilMG_FD_204469 | JGI IMG/M metagenome (GOLD analysis project Ga0315912, IMG submission 204469) | Garden soil microbial communities collected in Santa Monica, California, United States - V. faba soil | ecosystem: Environmental > Terrestrial > Soil > Garden | place: USA: California...
ACGCCCGGCGCGCGACCTCGTCGCGTGCAAGAGGCGCGGAGCGTCGCATCGGATGCGCGCCGGGAGGGGTGCGAGGCCGTTCGCGTCGCTGCCAATGCCCACATGCATCCGGGCGCGCTCCTTGCACGGATCATCGGCGGAGGGCCCGAGGCCTGCACGTGAAGGGTTCAAGGAGTGACGGAAGCGGCTGCATCGTCACGCGATCCTGCTGATCGCGGAGCAAGGGCAGTCCTCGCGTCGCGCGCTCGCGCAGCGTGGCAGCGCGTCGCGCACTGGGCTCGGCGATTGCTCGTGGCACGAGGCGGAGGTCCCCCGTGGCATGCGCGCGTGCGGCGCTGGATCGTCCGGTGCGCGATCGCGGTCGTCGTGCTGATCGCGGCCGTCGAGATCACGTGGCTCGTAGGCGGGAACTGGTTCCTGAGGACGCAGCTCCCGGGGATGCTGAACGGCGATCCGCAGCGCACGCTCGTCACGTGGACGTCGATCGATCGGCTGTTCCTGCCGGGGCGCGCGAAGGCCTCCGGATTCCGCATCCGCGCGCAGAACGCGCAGGTGCAGTGGGAGACGCGCCTGACGGAGGCGCGTGGCCGCATTTCGCTGCTGCCGCTGCTCTGGAGGAAGTGCCGCATCGTCGGCCTCGCGGGCGAGCAGTGCAGCGTGCGGCTGCGCTTCATCCCCGGCGCTGGCGCCGGTGCCGAGGTGGGCTCGATGGACGCGCCGCCCATCGAGGGATTCCCGGGACCGCCGGTCACCGCGGATCAGGCGCTTCCTCCCGCGCCCGAGCGCACGCGCTGGACGTTCGAGCTGCGTCGCTGCCACCTCGGGAGCCTGAACGAGATCTGGCTGGGCTCGTTCCGGTTCACGGGCACCGCGAGCGCGCGAGCCTCGTTGCAGGTGGCGCCGGGGAGTTGGATCACGGCGCGCAAGTTCGAGCTCGATCTCGGGAAGGGCGACGTGAGCGTGGGCGATGATCTCTTCGCTAGCGCGCTCGTGGGCGAGCTCTCATGCCACGTGGACTACTTCGACATGGAGGGGCGCCCAGCGCTCGACGTGCTGGAGGAGCTCTCGGCGCGCGCCTCGTTGCGGGCGCAGCTCCACGACGTGCAGCTTCCACGAGCGCGGTTCCCGAACGTGCCGTGGCTCGGATTCGGCGGCAGCGTCGGGGACGGATCGCTGAAGGTGGTGCTCGAGGACGGCGCGCTCGCCGAGGGCAGCTCGCTGCGGTTCGCCGCGAAGGACTTCGAGGTGGCGTACCCCATGAACGTCGTGCGCGGACGGGCGCGCGTCGAGGGCCACGTCGAGAGGGAGCATGGGCGAGCGCTCGGTCGCGTCGAGGCAAGGTTCTCCGGATTCGAGATCCGCCGCGAGAACGCGCCGGAGGCTCACGTGCGCGGCGACGGCTTCTCGGCGCGGCTCGAGACCGAGGACCTCACGCTGCGCCATCCGCTGGAGACGTTCGCGGTCAACCTCACGCTGCCCGAGTCGGAGATCGCGGACTTCACGTCCTACGACGAGGCGATCCCGAAGCCACTGCGCGTGCACGTCGAGTCGGGCGCGGGCACCATCGCCGGGCATCTCGACGTCACGGAACGAGGCGGCACGGGCGCCGTGGACCTGAAGGCTCACGACCTGCTGCTCACGTACATGGGTGAACGACTGAGGGGCGACTTCGATCTCGCGACGGCCATCCGATCGGCCGACATGCGCAGCCTCGCGTTCGATCTCGAGGGCACGACCGCGAAGATCCGCAATGGAAGCAGCGAAGACGCGGGCAAGAAGGCGGAGGGCTGGTGGGCAGACGTCGCATTCCCACGGTTCCTCCTCGATCATCGTGACGCGGTCTACACCGATCTCCACGCCGACGTGAAGATGCGCGACTCGCGCCCCTTCGTCGCGCTCGTCGTCGCGGATCATCCGATGGTCAAGCTCGTACGGCCGGCGCTCGTAGCCGAGAACATCGTTGCGAGTGCGGACTTGCGAGCGGGTCCCGATCTGGTGGATCTCGACGACGCGCGGCTCGAAGGCGAGGGGCTGCTGGTGCGCAGCTGCGCGGACCTCACGGTCGACGATCGGCGCGGCGTCGTGCTGGTGGACAGCGGGATCCTCTCGGCAGGCGTCCGCTTCGGCGGCGGAGAGCGGCACGTCAAGCCGTTCGCCGGCGAGCGCTGGTACGACGAGCACGCGCCGGAGTGCAATGGATCCGCCGACGTGCCGGCTCAGTAGCGAATCGTCGGGCTACGAGCCGCAGGCGCAGTCGAGGGGATCCGGCTGCGAGTCGTCGGCAGCGCGCGATCCAGTGGCCGACGAATCGGCGGCTGGTGCGTACGGCTCCGTGCGCTCACGCGAGGTGAGCGCGATGGCTGCAGAGAGCAGCAGTAGCAGCATGGCCGCCATCCACGGCGCGAGATCGCGCCGCTCCTCGCTCACCGCGGACCCCAGGCGCCATCGGTTCCGACGCCGACGATCTGGAAGTACGTGACGCTCGATGCCGAGGGCGTGAGCAGGGCAGCGGCGTCGCTGGACGCGCCGTCCTGGTCGAGACCGGAGATGTCCGCGTAGTCCGCCGGCCATGCCGGAGGCGTCACGGCGGGATCGTCGAGCGCTGCCACCGCGTAGGCGGCGAGGCACGCATCGACGAGGGGAGCCCAGGTCATCGACAAGCGGCCATCGGCGAGTCGCTCGATGCGCACGTCGGCGACGGCGCCGGTGACCGCGCAGGTCTCGCAGTCGTCGCCGATGCCGTCGCCATCGGCGTCGAGCTGGCCGGGATTCGGAACGGCGGGGCAGTTGTCGCAGGCATCGCCGACGGTGTCCGAGTCGCCATCGACCTGCGCGGGATCGGCGACGAGGCGGCAGTCGTCGCAGTCGTCGCCGACCTCGTCCGAGTCGGCGTCGGGTTGCGTGGCGTTGGACACGGCGGGACAGTTGTCGCACGCATCGCCGAAGCCATCCGAGTCGGTGTCGAGCTGCGTGGGATCCGCGTCCGCGGGGCAGTTGTCGCAGGCGTCGCCGTGCCCGTCGGCGTCCGCGTCCGCCTGGGCGGGATCGAGGAAGGCGGGACAAACGTCGCAATCGTCACCGATGCCGTCGATGTCGCCATCGGCCTGCGACGGATTGACGACGCTCGGACAGTTGTCGCAGGCATCGCCGCCGCCCTCGCCGTCCGTGTTCTCCTGGAGCGAGTTCGGCACGGAGGGGCAGTTGTCCACGTCGTCGCAGATCGTGTCGAGGTCGGCGTCGCCGATGATCGGACAGGGATTCGTCGGGAGGTACGTGAAGCGCGCGACGAGCGTCGTCGCGAGGCCGAGGGGGTTCGTGAGCTCGACGGCAACCGGGCCGGGCGGATGCGGCGGCGTCACGGCCTGCAGGTGGTTGGCATCGATCACCGTCACGCTCGCGGCGCGGTTGCCGCCGAAGGTGACGTCGATCGTGGGCTCGAAGTTCCATCCCCAGATGTCCACGGTCGTGCCGCCGATGTCGGGGCCGTCGGGCGGCGCGAGCGAGTACTCGCGGGGCGGCTTCACGACGTAGACGTCCATGGGTGCGGAGCGGACGACCTGTCCCGGCGCGATCCCCAGGGCCATGAGGCGGTTCGATCCGCGGCCAAGCAGGCTGGTGTCGATGGTCGCGCTGAACGGGGGCGCGCCCGCGCCCAGGCCAACCTGCGTAGCGCCGGCGAGAACCAGCACCGTGTTGACAGCAGGCGACGACGTGATCGTGACGTCGAAGCTGTCCCCGACCTCCGTGCCCGACGGTGGATCCGCGATCGCGATGGAGAGCCCCGCGTTCGCGACGTGGACGTCGATCGACGCCGTCGACTGCGTGGCGATTGCCGAGCTCTCGTAGGCGACGATGTCCACGTGATGCCAGCCGTCGGCGGTCTGCGTGCTGTCCCAGGGGATCTGTCCGGATCCCCCGGGGACGACGCCCACGAGATCGTCGTCCACGAAGAACTCGAGGCGCGCGATGCCGCCCGGACGCGGCGTCGAGGCGAGGCCCTGGATCGGAGCGATTCCGCTGACCGTCGCGCCTGGGGCAGGCGTCTGAATCGTCACCGTCGGCTTCGTCGCGAAGGGCGCGGCGAGAGGATCGCCGAGCACCATGTTCATCCAGTACAGGTAGGGGATGCCCTGGTAGAACGTCTCGCCCAGGTTGAACCCGTCGAGGTACGGCTCGAGCATGAATCCGTCGGGAAACGCGACGTTGTAGGGCTCCTCCACCGTGCCGTGCACTCCCGTCGCGCCGGCGGTCACCCACCACGTGGCGGGTGCCTGAGCCTGCTGGCCGGGCGTGAAGTTCTCCGGCACGAGGCCGTACGACTCGAGCACGTCGACGAGGGCGCCGGGAGGATAGGTGCACGACGAGATGGAGCCGAAGTCGTTGCTGCTGTAGGAGCCCGAGTTGACGTGCGATGCGACGATCTCGCCGTTGGGCTGCGCCTGACCCACGAGGAGGTGCGTCGCCTGGTAGCCGCGCCCGCGGATTCGCGTCGCCGCCGAGTCGAAGTCGCCGTTGCGCACGTCGGCGGCGGGCACTCCGTCCTGCAGGAAGAAGGTCGCGCCCGGCACGTCGGTCGGCGGCGCGCCGTCGCTCGCGACCGAGCGATCGACCAGCCGGATGGCATCTTCCGACCAGTATCCCGAGAGCATCGTGCCGATGCGCAGCTGGTAGCTGCCATTCGCGTCCGTGAACGTCTTGGAATGCGCGAAGTACTCGCGGCGGCCGCTGTAGGGATTCGTGAAGTACTGGAAGCCGTAGGGCGGCCCGAACTCCTGGTCCTTGCCCTGCATCGTCGTGCCCGCCGCCTGGAGCAGGGCTGTCGTTGAGACGTTGCCGCCGGGGAACGTCGCGCGGATGGGGATGCCGCGAGTGAGCACGATGTAGTCCAGGCGATCGGAGTAGCCGGACCCGGAGATGCACTGCATCACGGGTCCCTCGATGTCAGTCTGGTAGACGAGCTTGTCGACGGTCAGGGCGGTGCTGGTGCGCACCCGGCAGAGGTTCACCTCGGGGATGCCGCGCGCTTGCACGTAGTGGTTGCCGATCTCGAGCGACTCCTCCGAGTTCTCGTTCACGACGACGAGCACGTTGCGCGGTCCGCCGCCGGCGAGGGCCCGCGGCACGGCGAGCACCGTGGCGAACGCGAGCAGCGCGAGGGCCGAGCGCCGGAGCACCACGTCAGGACTCCGTGGGAGGAACGGCCACGCGGAGATCGGCGAGGAGTCCGTCGAGCGCCGTGACCTGGCGTGCGAGGCCCTCCTGGGCAATGCGCGCGCGATCGAGGATCTTCTGGGCACCGCCCTTGATCGTCTCGCCGGATCGGCGGATCTCGTCGAGGCTCTCGGCCTGCCGCTCGATCTCGCGGATGGCCTTGTCCATCGCCTCGAGATCCGCGGAGGCGCGTTCCCGGGACGTGGCGGCCCGCGTGCAGAGCGCGCGCGCGAGCGAGAGCGCGGCGAGCAGGTAGGCGTCGCTCGCCTCGCTCTCGGCGTCCCAGATCACGACGACGTCGTTGCCGTGGCGCGTCAGCGGCGCGATGCCCTGCGGCGCCGAGCGCGAGGACCACATGAAGAGGCCGACCTCGGCGCTGCGGTTCTTGCGCGCGGCCTCGATTTCGTCGAGCGCCTTCTTCACGTCGTAGGCGCCGCTCTCCTTCGCCTCGATGACGATGCGCGCGCCGGCCGCCCGACAGTCGGAGGAGAGCGTCATGACGAAGTCGCCCTGCTTCGCGCGCGCGATCACGCCGGGCGTGGCGCTGACGTTCTCGAGCACGTCGCCGGACTTGCGGGACTCAGCGAGGAGGCGCTCGTGCAGGGCCTGCTCGAACGCGAGGCCGTGGGTTGTCGAGCGATCGGCCTCCGCGCGCCGGACCTTCATGGCCTCCAGCGCGATCTTGACCTCCGACTGGAACGACGCGCTCGACTCCTTCTGCTGCTCGAGCAGCTTCCTGAGCTCGCCCTGCATCCTGGCGAGGGCGGAGGCGTCGTTGTCCAGCGAGAACTCGGCGCTGATGCGCTTCTGCGCGGCGTCCACCTGGGCGACGAGGCGGCTGAGAGCGGAGCCCTCCTGATCGAGCGAGAAGTCCTTGCGCACCTCGTCGATGCGCTCCTTGAGATTCGACTCGAGGCGGCCGTGACGCTCGGTCACCTCGCGCACGAGGCGGGCGAGCGCGCCGTCTGCGTTGTCGAGCGAGAACTCGACGAGCAATCGATCGCGCTGCGCGCCGAGGCGGTCCTCGACGACCCTGGACAGCGAGGCGACGACGCCGGTGGACGTCGCGGGATCGAGCGAGCGCATGAGCGGGCTCGCGTCGCCGAGATGCGCCGAGAGCGTGCGCGTCAGCTCGGAGTCCTGCTGGCCCACGAGGCGGCGAAGGATCTGCTCGAGCTCGCCGTCCTTGCTGACGAGGCGCTGGACGCGCTCGTGGAAGCGGCCGTTCTGGGGATCGAAGTAGTCCTTGAGCTGCCCGGAGAGTCGCTCGGCGACGTCCTTCTGATGGGCGCCGAGCGCTCGCTCGAGCGACTCGACGAGGCGCTCGCCTTCGCGGCGCACGGCGTCCACGTCCACGCGCCCGCGCGCCTGCTCGAGCGCCAGCACGCCGATGCGCAGCGCGCTACGAACGAACTCGTCACGCGCGCGCCCGTCGGGATGGGCGTGGATCGCGGCGATGACCTCCGCGTCGCGGATCGTGAGCGCGAGCTGGAGCTCCGCCGGGGGACGCTCGGGCTCTGGGCGCGGCATGGGGGCGGGAGCGCTCATGGTGCGGCCCCAAGCCTACGCTTCCGCGTCGTTCGCCGCGCGGTCCTCACGCCGACACCAGCATGCCTTCGTGCCAGGCCTCGCCGACGTGCGGTAGCTCGAAGATGAAGTCCTCGCACGGTGCCGGTCGTGCGCGCGTGATGCGCAGGAAGTGCAGGTGCACGAGGCGCAGGTGGCATGCGGCGCAGAGCGTCACCTTGTTCCAGCTCTCGTCGCAGCCGCCATGCGAGCGGAAGTCGACGTGATGCGCGTGGAGGTTGCGTCGCGCCCGGCAGAGCGGGTTCGCGCACTGCCAGCCATCGCGCGCGAAGACCTCTCGGTTGATCTTCATCTCGTTGCTCAAGGGCGGGTTGTCGAGGCTGATCAGCTCGAGCAGGTCGGTCGTGAGCTTCAGGACGGCGTCGGCATCGGTGGCCCCGGGCCGCATCGTTGCACGCACTTCGTTCAGCGTCGTGCGGACGAACGCCGCGATGTAGGGCGTCGCCCAGAACCCGAACCTGGTCAGCGGCGCTCGCGGCTCGAAGGCCACGCGCATCTCGGGTTCGTCGCCGTCGAGGGCTTGCACGCACCTCTCGGCCATCGCCTCGATGCCCTGGCGCAGCTCCTTCATGGCGAGCGACGGCTGCGGCCTGCCGCCGCCCGTCATCTCGCGCCACGTCGGGATGTCGAGCGAGTGCAGCGCGAGATCCTGCCAGCGCGTCTCCGCGTCGAGCCGCTTGCCGGTCAGGCGCTCGACGTGGGCGAGCCAGTCTTCCTCGGTGTCGCGCGCGGCGATGTTGCCGAGCTGGCGCGCGATCTGCGAGGCGACGTGTCCCCCGAGCCAGCCTGCACGCACCCTCGAGAGCGTCGAGAGCCTCGACCGGAGGCGGATCCCTTCATCGAGATCCTTCGGGGGCATGCCAAGCGCGTAGCCGGCGTAGGCCACGAGCGACTTCGCGCCGAGATGCCGCCAGAGCGAGCGGCCGTCGAGCCAGTAGAGCAGCGTCGCCCGCTCGGCCAGGGCGCGATCGCGGAGTCGCACGCATCTCGCGAGCGCCTTCCAGGTGGTGTCGAGGTCGGCATCCGCGGCGGCATCGGGAATCTGCAGCGCGACGGCGTTGTGCTGGACGCGCCACGTGACGGCCAGCTCGCGCAGCTTCGTGTCGTCGAGGAGCGCTGCACGCACCCGCGGGGCGGCCTTCGCCTCGTCAACGGGGAGATCGGGGTAGTCGATGTCCATGCCCGCGGCGGCCTCGGCGCAGAGCGCCTCCATGCATTCGGCAGCGGTGTAGTTCTCGCCCGAGATCTTCCGCACGACGTCGAAGGCCCATGACCTGACGGCGGCGGCCTGCGCCGCGCTGCCGGAGAGGCGCACGTACTCGCGCAGGTAGCGCGCGGGCTCCGGCTCGGGAATGTCGGGCAAGAACCATGTCCCCGGCGGGGCGGACTCCTCGTGGCGCTCCTTGAATGCCTTCACGTCGGCCGCGAGCTGCCTCTCGCCTCGTCGCTTCGCGAGCGCGAGCCAGCCCGCTTCGGTCTCGGGCGTCGCGACCTTGACGAGCCATCGCAGCTTCGAGCGCTCGACGAGCCCGAGCAGGAACGCCTCGCGCGCGAGCGGGAGCGCAGCGAGCGCGCTCGAGAGATCGATGAACTGCCGCGCGAGCGCCCACGAGAATCCGAAGCGCGCCTGGCATCCCGCTTCGCGCGTCGCGGCGCCCAGCGGCTCGAACGTGAAGCGGCCGCCGGGAGCGAAGTGCGCGAAGAGCTCTCCGAGCCGCAGCTCGACGGCGGCGAGCGTCGAGCGGAGCGAGAGCAGCGCGTGATGGAGTCCGAGCGCGCGGTCGCGATCCTCCTCGAGACCGAGCGCCTCCCACTCGCCATCGAGCAGCGCATGGCCGCTGAAGCTCGCCGCGAGCCCCACATCCCCGCCGCCTCCGCGGCCCTCTCCCTGGTCGTTCATGGTGGCGCGATGATACGGCGAAACTCGAACGATTGTCAAGTGCCCTGAAATGCAGTGTAACCTACGCCCCACCCAAGGGTTCCACCCCGTGATGGCGCACCACGGTTCACGCCCGTTGGCGCGCCCACGAGGCCCAGCCCGACGTCGCTCACCGCCCCGTCCTCGCTGCGAACTGCGTCGCGTGCCAGTCGAGCGCCAGGCGATGCGGCGGATGGCGGATGACGCTCGGCATGCCCTCGAGCCGCGTCAGCGGAAGGAGCGCCGCGAGGTCGTCGCCACGATGGTCGCTGGCCGCCTGTACCCGCACGGTCCAGGTGCCGGGAGTGACGGTCCAGAGGAACCGATCGAACGCCCAGTGATGGGTGCGACAAGGAGGCATCGTGTTCCGGGGATCGTCGACACCGCCGAGAGATCGCGGCTTGACGTGAGCGAGCTCGATCTCGGTGAGGCCATTCCAGCGGAGACGTACTGCGCACAGCGCACATTTCGAGTCGTACTGCGGCAAGACGACATTGCGCAGGGCCCGATCGCGCACGATAGCGTCACTTGTCCATGTTGTCGTGCGCGGCTCGTCGTCGTCGAGGCGGAACGCGCTGTCGGCGCGCGACTCCAGAACGCGCTCGGCATGCCGCGCCTCGTGGAGGTCGTCCGGCCAGGCCGTCAGCAGATCGAGAGCCGGTTGCCGGCCATCGCGCTCCAGCAGCTCGTAGACCTCCTGCCTCGCGAGCCAGCGCCGCACGGGATCGCACAGCTCGGACGCGAGGTCTGGCAACCAGCGGACGGCGGCTGCCCGGCGCAGAAGAGTCCCGCCATCCCTCGGCTGGGAACGGCTCGAGGCCGTGGGGTGCCACTCGATCTCCCAGAACGGTGTCGGCGTCCCTGAGATGTGGGCCAGGTGCCATGCCGGCATGGCGACATTGCCGGTGAGGCCCGCGAGGTGCAGGACCTCGCTGAACCGATTGACGAGCGGGGCCATCGGGATCCTCTCGACCGGCATTCCGGCATCGAGGAGATCCAATGCCCCGAGGAGGAGCGCGGGCTTGTAGTGGGGCCTCTCGCGCCTCATCGCCTGGATGCGGGAGGCCCAGGCTGAGCGCGCGCGATCAGCCCAGCCGAGCAAGGGCGCTCCTTGCCGCTCCCTCACGCCCACGCATCGATCGACTTGCCCCTCAACGGTGCACTCTCGTCGCTGCACGCGAACAGGATGAGGCGGGCGATGTCGAGGGGGGTGAGGTCGGGGACGAGGCCGGGGGCGGCTTCGGCGAGCATGACGGTGTCGGTCGAGCCGGGGGAGACGGCGTTCACCCGCACGTTCCACTCCTTCGCCTCGGCATCGAGCACTTCGGTGAGAGCCATGAGGCCGGCCTTGCTGGTCGCGTAGGCGGCGAAGCCGGGGAACTTCGTCTGGCCGACCGCGCCGGCGATCGAGGTGATGTTCACGATCGTGCCGCCGAGCTCGCGGGGTCTCCCGCGTAGGAACGCGCGCGAGCAGAGGAAGGCGCCGCGCAGGTTGACGGCCATGACGCGATCCCAGGTCGTCACCGGCATGTCGATGACGGCGCTCTTGCCGAGCGTCCCCGCGTTGTTGACGAGATGGCGCGGCTCGCCGAGCGTCGCGCGGATCGCGCCGAAGGCGCGCTCGACGTCGCTCTCTTCCGCAACATCGGCGACGACGGCGAGTGCGCGCGGGCCTATCTTTCTCGCGCGGGCCTCAATCTCCGAGGCGGTGCGTGCGAGGAGGGCGACGCGTGCGCCCTCCTCGGCGAACAGCGCGGCTGTCGCGGCGCCGATGCCGCGGCCCGCGCCGGTGACGATGACGACATGATCCTGGAAGCGGGCGGGCATGCGCCGCATCATCGCATGGGGCGTCGAGAGGGGTGGATGCGGAACGGCGGGCAGGCGGTGGCCTCCCGGAAGGGCGCACGACGGGGCGGAAACCGGTCGAGGGAGGTGCATGAGGCCCAGCGGAATCCTGCAGGTCGCCGGGGGATTGGGCCGATCCGGGGCGGTGCCGTTGGGGCCGTTGCGAGGGCCCAGGCAGGGGCGTAGCATCGCGACACGGGATTGGATGCTTGCGGGGCTCAGGCTTCTGGGGGAGCTTGGTCTCCGGGGAGAGGCTCATGCCACGCAGGGAGAAGAAGACCGAGTACTCGGGCAGCAAGATCCTCGGCACTGAGCTCCGTCGCCTGCGCGGTGGACGCACCCTCGAAGATATCGAGGCGCTCTGCAAGGCTCCGCCGCTGGCAGGCAAGATCCAGCCCGTCTCGTCGTCCTCGCTCTGGGACATCGAGCACGGCCGCCAGATGCCGAAGCTGTCGACGCTCTTCGCGCTGTCGCTCGTCTATCGCGTTTCCATGAATCAGCTCATGGGATACGTGATGGAGGAGCAGCTGCTGAGCAACGTGCCTGCGAGCGAGGCAGGTGACGACGATGTCGTGGCTGCGTTTGGGCGCATGCTCGCGCTGGGAGCTTGGCACGAAGCACTTTCGTTGGCGATCAGGGCTGAGCGCCGAGCGACGGTGGAGAGCGAGCAGGTGAAGTGGCGCGGCAACCGTGCCACTTGCCTCGCGAATCTCGGGCTCCATGACGAGGCCGTCAGCATCCTGACGAGATGTCTCGAGAGTCCCGCGGCCTCCAGACGGCAGGAATACATGATCCTCCATAACTTGGCGGACATGTACGCATCCGATGGGAACCTCCGCATCGCGGAACTTCTCCTCCGGGAGGCGCACGAGACGTTGCCCGAGGACGCCACGCCCGTTGAAGTCATGGGCCTGGAGTCGCTTCGAGCGGCACTGATCGTGGACGTCCAGGAGCTCAAGAGGGACCCGAACGAACGCGCCGTGAGGGAGGCGCTCCGCCTCGCACAGCGAGCCGAGAAGGCCAACGCAGACGCCGATCTGACCGTGACGCTGCGGCTTCAATGTCTGCGCGCCCGGGCGCAGAACCTGCTTGGCAACGCGCTGCTTGCATCAAAGGAGCTGGAGTCCGCGATTGCCCGCGCGAAGGATCTCGGGTTCCCGGGCGTGGAAGCTCGAGCCAGCCTCATTCTGGCGAAGATGCGGGTTGCAGCGAAGAACGCCGCCGCCGCGGAGACGCTCCTACTGCGCGCGGCGAGCCTCGCTGACGCATGCCAGCTGAACGACGTGCTCTTCAGTGCTGCGTTCGAGCTGTTCTGCCTGCTCAGGAATGATCGCCCAGGCTCCGCCGTCACTTGGCTTAGGCGCTGTCGTGAGCTGGCACCCCTGCTACCAGGGAATTGCCCGACGGTACAGGCCTTCGAGCGCGTTGTCGCCGAGTTGGCCCCATGATGCGCCGCCTGCTCGCAGTCGGCGTGGTGCTGATGATGACGCGCTCGGCGAGTGCGGAAGTTCGCATTTCGCGGGACGCTGCTGGCGCCCCGTACCTCGAGGTGAGGCCTACGGCGACGGGGATCTGGGCGACCAACGGCCCGCCGCGATCCGCAACCATCAACCCGAACGGGGATCAGTGGGGCGACGGCTACCCGACGAGCGCGTCGAGGGGCGGCCACCTCCTCGGCGCGTGGGTGCGCGGAAACTCCGAGGATCTCGTGATCCTGCGGGCACATGGAGAACGCACCACTTCGTTGACGACCATCCATGCACCTGGCGCGACCGGAACTCCCGTGGTGACGGCGGTCGGTGAGAACTGGCTCGTTGCCTGGACCGCGCTCGGAGCGCAGCCAAGCGTGTCGGTGACGATGCTGACGTCGACGGAGGACGGAACTCCGGAGTCGGTGCTCTCTGGTCGCCTCGTTTCAGTGGTCATTCTCGGCGACGCCGTGCATCTACTGAGCCACCAAGCGACCACCGGTGAGTTGCAGGTAGCGACTTACCTCGGGTTGCACTGGCCTGAACCGCTCCCGATTCCGAGCAGCTTCGCGATCATCGATCTCAGGTTGGCCATGCACTGGCCCCAACCGATCCCCGTTCCGATCCAGCCTCGTGCAGGACTGCACTTCCCCGAGCCATTCCCAATCCCCACGACCGCCTGGTCCCCCTGCATCGAGGTGCGTGCAGACGACGCGCTCGTCGCGTGGACGGCGCGCGATCACCAAGTCGGGAGCATCGTGCTGGACAATCTTGGCGTCGTGGACGCGGCGCGCTTCGTGCGCGGGCCGTCGGGCTCGTGCACGGCGGTGCTCAACGCTGCGTCTCGGCCCTAGCCCTCCGGCCCCCGCAGGCGCGCCCGCACGAAGACTAGCCCCCCCACCAGCAGCGCGGTGAACAGCGCCAGCTCGACCACCAGCCCGATGCCGGGCTGCTGCACGATGACGTGCGCGAGCAGGGCGCACGTGAGGATGCCGGGGAGCGTCCCGAGCAGCGAGCCCACCACGTAGTCGAGCGGGCGCACGTGCGTCGCCCCGGCGGTGATGCTCACGTGCGAGAACGGGACGAACGGTAGCAGGCGCGCCGCCGCGATCGCCAGCACGCCGTGCGACGCGAGCTGGCGGCTGATGCGGTTCACGCGCGGACCCGCCAGCAGGCGCACCGAATGGCGCCCGAGCGCGCGCCCCGTGATGTAGCCGAGCACCGCCGACGTGAACGTCCCCCCGATCGCGATCAGCGATCCCGTGATCGGCCCGAACGCCAGCGCGCACGCCAGCACGAGGATCGATATCGGGAACCAGATCACGCCCGCGACGACGATCATCGCGAAGGCGATCAGCGGCGCCAGCGGTCGATCGGCCCACGGCGCGATCCACTCCGCGATGCGCGTCGCCCCGCCGGGAATGCCCATCGGCGACAGCGTCCAGATCAGTGCCATGAGGTCGAGCGTGCCGATCAGCGCGACGAAGCGCACGAGGTCGCGCCGTCGAGGCTGCCGCTGCTTGCGCGTGCCCGGCACCAGCGTGCTCTCGACGTCCTCCACCGGCTGCACCCGTTCGGGATCCGCCCACGATGCGGGGATCAACGTGCTCGCCTTGCCCTCGGGAAGCGGCAGCAGCGTGCGCGCGCCCTCGGGCCTCGTCTCGCGCAGCTCGTCGATCGCGCGCACGAGGGATCCGTGCTCGGCGACGAGTCGCGCGACGGTCTCGGCGTCCACGCCGAGATGCTCGCCGACGAGGCCGTCGCGGAAGGACGCGATGGCGCGCGCCTTCGTCTCGTCGCCCTCCCACTCGACCGCCGCGTCGAGCTCGGTGTCGAGCGTCATCGCGCGGTTCGAGATGTTGGAGGCGCCGACGCGCGCGAGGCGATCGTCCACCACGAGAACCTTCGAGTGGAGATAGACGTCCTCGCCGCCGTCGGCGACGGGGTAGACGACCCGCAGGCGTCCGCCGGCATCCGCGGCCTTCAGCTTGCGGAAGTGGTGATCGCGATAGGCCCCCATCGTCCGCTGCTCGAGCCATCCCGCGCACGCGCGCGGCTGCACGATGACGATCTCCGGGCCCTCGGGCTCGCCCAGTCGCGCCTCGATCGCGCCGACGACGGACTGCGACGTGAAGTACTGGCTCTCGATGTAGACGTGGCGCCGGGCCGCCGCGATCGCGTCGAGCCAGAGGCGCTCGATCTCGCGCACGTCGGGCTGATCGAGGTAGGCGGACAGCGTGCGCGCGAGCCCGACCGAGACATCGCGCATCTGCGGCTCGAGCGATGGCGGCCACGGATCCGCGGGAAGCGGCGGCGCGTTCGGCGGCGGCTTGCGCCAGAGTCCCGCGCGCGCCCGCGCCCACTCGGCCTGCGCGCGCTTCAGCTCGTTGCGTGCGCGCTCGGCGACGCGCATCAGTCGGCCGCCCGTCGCGCGCTTCCAGCGGCGAGCCGCATGCTCCGCGACGAGGGCGGCGGCCTCGCCGTCGAAGGCGCACGCGACGTCGTGCCATGCGCCGTACGGGCCGTCGGCCTCGACGCGCAGCGGATCGGCCGGGCGGTGGGCGGGCGTGTCCCATCGCTGGCCCGTGACGTCGATGCCGCCGACGAAGGCCACCCGCTCGTCCACGATGACGATCTTCTCGTGCTGCGCCGCGCCGAGGCGATGCTCGCCGTCGAGCTCCCATCGCAGCCGGCGGCGCCAGCCGTGATCGTCGCGGTAGAGCGGCACGAAGCCGCGCTCGAGCCCAAAGACCAGCGCGATGTCCCACGCGAGCACCTTCACGTGCAGGTCGCGGCGGCGCTTCACGAGCGCATCGAGCATCGCGCCGAGCTCGCGCGGCAGCTCGGAGGCGACGTCGCCGCGTCGCAGCGGCACGCGCGAGTCGATGGCCCAGCCGATGACGAGGATCGATCGCTCCGCGCGCTCGAAGGCCTCCGCCAGCGCCGCGTAGTAGGCGGCGGCGTCCACGATGAACGCGAAGCGCGGCGCCCTCCCGACGCGCCAGCAGTTGCGCGACGGCGCGAGGATGGCCGGTGCAGCGTCGCTCATCCGCTCGTCGTCGTCGCGCCGCTCGCTTCGAGGAGGTCCCGGTACCAGCGCGCCGCGCGCGTGGCGAGCCCTGGCAGGGCGCTCGTGCCCCAGACGAGCGCCATGACGCATCGCGTACCGGCATGCGTCTTCGTGCGATGCGAGTCCTTCACCGGGCCGGCGCAAGGACCGTCGGCGTCGTGCAGCGAGATCAGGCCCTCGACGTCGATCTCCTGGCCGGAGGCATTGAAGATGTACCGCGCGCCGGGGCCGACGATGCCGACGTGCAGCGGGGGCTTCGCGAGATCGAGGTCCACGACGCTGATGGGCAGCGACGAGTGCAGCGAGACGGCGTTGCACGCGTCAACGACGAGGTTGATCGACGAGAGGCCGCCCTCCTGCGCGGCGCGCACGAGGTATTCGGATGCCGGCTTGCTGCGGCCGGTGGGCTTGAAACCGCCGTGGCGGAGGAGATCGCGCACGGCCTGCCGCGCGTCCTCACTGCGCTGGAGCGGAGCCGCCGCGTCGGCGCGGAGGAGCGCGAGGAGCTCCGGTGGCGACGCGAGCTCGCCGAGCGGGCGCGGCAACTCGGCGCTGAACGAGACGAGATCGAGGAGGGGGTGCGGCGCGATGGTGAGCATCGAGGGGATCTTCGCATGGGAGCCGTCGCACGCGACCCTCGCGGCCTCTCGGAGGATCGGCGTCAACCCGAGGAGAGCGCTGGCGTCCGACCGCTACCTGCCGAGGGCCGCCCTCCGGCCACTCGAGACGGCATGATCCGCCTGTCCATCGGATCGGGCCAGGCCCAGTCATCATCCGATGGAAGCCCGGGGTGCACGTGAGCATCGAGGTTCGGAGGTTGGGTCCCGAGGACCCGGAGTTGCTCGACAAGGTTGCCGCCGGTGTCTTCGACGATCCGATCGACGTGACGAGCTCACGCGCCTTCCTCCGCGATGGGCGGCATCACCTGGTCGTGGCGATCGATGACGGAATGATCGTCGGAATGGTCACGGCTGTCCACTACGAGCATCCGGACAAGCCGCGTCCCGAGTGCTGGATCAACGAGCTCGGAGTCGCACCTTCGCACCGCGGACGCGGCATCGCCAAGGCGCTCATGGTCGCCATCCTTCGAGTCGCGCGGCAGGCGGGCTGCGCGGAGGCGTGGGTTCTCACGGACCGCGCCAACGCTGCGGCCATGCGGGTCTACGCCGGCACCGGTGGCCGCGAGGCCGAGCGCGATCAGGTGATGTTGACGTTCCGCCTCGAGTGAACGGCGGAGTGCGCCGAATCCTGATCTCGAACGCGCCTCTCGCGGGCGACGACTCACCCGACGCGAATGCAAGGCCCATGGATCACCGGAGAGGTGGATGATCGACCATTGAGCGGTGGCGCGTCACTCCAGCGTGGTCGTGATCGCTCGGCGATCTCCGGGGGAGAGCGTCACCTCGATGCGAGCGTGTCCGAGATCGTCGCGGACAGCTTCGATGACGTAGGCGCCGGCCGACAGCGGCGACAGCACGAGGCGGCCGCTCTCGTTCGTGCGGGCCAGTCGATTGCTGCTCGGCAGGTATCGCGGGACGAGCTGGCCGTCGGGCGGGCTACCGTTCCAACTGATCAGGTTCACGCTCGCTCCGGCGGCCGGGCCGTCGGGGCCGAGCACGGTCAGCTCGAGCTCGGCGCCTGCGGGAAACACGAGATCCAGCGGACTGCCCGGCGTCGTCGTGCCGATGACGGCGCCGAATCCGTCGGCTGAGGCGCGGTAGCGCAGCGGCTCGCCGGAGGGAGCGTCGTCGTGCCAGGAGCCGTCTGATTGGACGTTGACGCGCAACATCGGGAGCCATGATCCGTCGGCGCGGACCAGCGCGAGCGTGATGGCACCGATGCGCTGGCCGCTCTCGGCGCGTGCCGTGCCGCGCAGCTCCTGGGCGACCAGGTCGAGCGTGCCGATGTCGAGCGAGCCCGACGGCGGGGTCGTCGAGGTGACGCCCACGGGAGCGAGCCCTTCATGCGAGGCCTGCACGTGATGCGGCGTCGATGGACGCAAGTCGGCCAGCGTGAAGCGGCCATCGGGCCCCGTGCGCGCGGCGTTGCCTCCGCTCCACCTCATGTCGTCCTCCGCAGCCGAGGCATTCACCTCGACGCCCGCGAGAGGCTGCCCGCCCGACATGACGCGGCCCGTGAGCGTCGCGCCAGAGATGTCGAGGGTGAGCGGCGGGCCGCCGGGCGATGCGCTCACCCTCGCGAGCGCGCTGTACGATCCCGTGGCCGCAGCCTCGACGACGACGGAGGTGAGCGAGTCGGGGATCGGCCCCAGCGAGAAGGCGCCGCCTGCTCCCGCCGTCGTCGAAACGAGCGATCCCGCCATCGCGGATGTCGGCGAGCTCGCGGAGATCCGCGCGCCCTCGGACGGTACGCCGTTGCGCGTCACGCGCCCCGTGATCGTCCATCCGGCGATCAGGCGAACGGTCGCCGAGGCCTGCTCGCTGGCGTCGAGCGTGGTGCTGCCTACGCGACGCATGGTCTCCTCTCCCTGCCGCCCCGCGAGGATGGCGAACTCGCCAGGCAGCAAGCCCTCCGCCGAGAACGTGCCCTGCTCGTCGGTCACGCCCGTGGCCATGCGACCGTCCATGCCGAACGACATCTGCATGGCGGGCATCACCTCGCCGAGGAACGGACTCGCCGCGTGGATCACGGCGACGCTCGCGCGCACCGCCGGCGCGTCGCCGTCCTGCACCTGCACGAGGATCGATCCCTTCGCGATCGGCGCGAGCGTCAGCGTCGCGCCGTCGAGCCCCTCGGCCGGGACGTCCACCTCGAGCGTCGCCTTCTCGGTGACGCCGTCGCGCTCGCGCGTCGCCGTGAGCGTCGTGCGTCCGAGGCGCCCGCGCGTGTCGATCGAGAACGCGCCGTCGCTGCCCGAGGCCTCGCCGCCATTCGACCAGCGCTCGCCGAGTCCCACGACGACGCCGGCCGCGGGCTGGCCCTGCGCGTCCACTACGCGTCCGCGCACCATCACCGCGCGCGTCAGCTTCACCTCGAAGACGGCGGGTCGCGGCTGAGGCACGTCATGCCAGGACTGCGCGTAGCCGTCGGCGTTGACGCGCAGGCGCGCCGAGGGCTCGAGAGGTGGGAAGGCGACGCGCGCGCGCCCGTCGGCATCCGTGCGCACCTCGCCGCCGCCGCCGAGGGGATTCACGCTCGCGTGGGCAATCGGCTCGCCGGTCGCGTCCGCTCGCACCACGACATCGAGCATTGCGCGCGGTCCGAGGCGGATCGTCGTCGTCGTGGTCTCGCCGTCCTTCAGGACGAGGCCCTCGACCTTGCCTTCCGCCTCATCAGCGGTGGCAGCGCACGCATAGGTGCCGGCGGGGAGCGCGGCAATGGTGAAGCGGCCATCGGCCTCCATGCGGTCATGTCCCTCGCCTTCAGGCGCACCGATGCAGTCGACGTTCACGTCTCCGGCCGCATCGGCACCGAGGACCTGCCCTTCGATGCGACCCTTCACGACGATCGTCAGCCGCACGGCCTCGCCACCGGGCGTGACGACGCGCGGATCGGAGACGTCCTCGCCCAGCGACGCCCGCAGCTCGAGCTCCTTCGCGGGATCCGCGCCCTCGATGCGAAAGCTTCCGTCGGACGCCGTCCACGCCGCGGCCGGCGGTTGCGGCATGCCGCGCGTGCGGAACGCCATGCCGCCCCTGCCCAAGCGCGGACCGCCAGTGCCCGGCGGGGCCATGCTCAGTGACGCGCCCTCGATCGGCTCGCCCTTCGCGGAGACGACGACGCCCTCGATGACGGCGCCCGCGCCGAGCGTGAGATCAATCTCGGCGGCCTGCCCGGTCTCGAGATCGACGGGCACCGGCTCGGTGCGCACGAAGCCGGCGGCCTCTGCGAGGATCTCGACGCGCCCGGGCTCGATGTCGCGCAGCTCGTAGGCGCCGAGGCCATCGGTCGTGGCGCTCGGCATCCCGGCGACCATGCGACGCGTCATCGCCGCGAGATCGGCGGCGGACGTCGTCGGATCGGGCTGCGCGCGCACGGTGGCGCCGGGAATCGCCGCGCCGCCGGGATCCCGCACGACGCCCCGAACCCCTGCGCCGGCGAGCAGCGTCGCATCGACTCGCGCGCCCTCGGGCGTCGGCGTCACGCACGACTTCGTGAAGCGCGCGAAGCCAGGTCGCACGACGTGGAGATCGACGCACTCGGCGGCGAGGCCTGCGATCGTGGCAATGCCGTCCGCGCCGCTGGTTTCCGACGGGATGTCGTCGCCTCCACGGCGCCCGCCCACGCCGCCGGCAATCCGGTCGAAGCTCTGCCACGCCGATGCGATTGCGCCCGCGACGGCCTTGCCCTGCGCATCCATGCAGCGCACGCGGATGCTGCCCGCGCGCTCGAGGGAGACCTGAGCCTCCGTGCCGGTCGCTTTCTCCTCGCGCCACGGGAGGTAGCCTGGCGCGATCACGCGCAGGAGCTGCTTGCCGGGCAGCAGCCCGCCCAGCGAGAAGCGGCCGCTCGCATCGGTCGCGCCGATCGTGCGCAGCGAGGCGCCGTCGGCCTGGCGCGCCACGACGAGCGCGCCGGCGACGTCCTTGCCCGCGCCCGTGACGCGGCCCGCGAGTCGCGCCGCGGGAGCGAGCGTGAGCGTCATCTCGCGCGGAGTCTCGCGCGTCAGGTCCGCGACGACGGCGAGATCCTCGTGCACGACGACGACGCGCGTCGCGCTTCCGGGTGACCCGAGCGAGAAGCGTCCGTCATCGTCCGTGGCGGTGAGGACGGCGGGCGAGCCTTCGACCTCGACGCGCACGATCGCTGCGGGGACGGGCCGTGGCGGATCCGCCGCCGTCCCTGCGGGCCTCACGACGCGGCCCGCGACGACGCGCGATCCCGCGAGCGCGACGCGCACGCTCGAGGCCTGACCCACATTCACGTCGCTGACCTCGCCCCAAGGTGCCATCACGCGCAGGCTCGGCTGATCCGACGCCGGGAACGCGAAGGCGCCCGCCGCATCACTGGTGGTGGTCGGGCCGTCGATGCCGACGCGCACGAGAGCGCCCGCGGCGGGCTTGCCTCCCGACGTGACGACGCCCGACATCGGCGCAGCCGCTACGACGCGCTCGCGCCGGCCCGCGAGACGCGCCGCGCGCAGGCCCGGCTGCCACGGCACGAGCGTCGCCGCGGCGGGAACTCGCATCGCGTAGCGGCCCTCCGCATCGGTGATCGTCTCGCCGAGGATCGCGGGCCGCTCGCGCCAGCGGTTCGCCGCGACGAGAAGTCGCACGCCCGCGAGAT
>Ga0315912_10002364_pt1 | contig 20344 bp, 16 predicted proteins | sample VfabasoilMG_FD_204469 | JGI IMG/M metagenome (GOLD analysis project Ga0315912, IMG submission 204469) | Garden soil microbial communities collected in Santa Monica, California, United States - V. faba soil | ecosystem: Environmental > Terrestrial > Soil > Garden | place: USA: California...
CCGGCCATGACTATCAACAGAACAGTCCCGGGCCCGTTGATTCGTCTGAAAGAAGGACAAGAAGCGACGCTGCGGGTCACGAACCGCTTGGCCGAACCGACGTCCATTCACTGGCACGGCATTCTGTTGAATTCCGACATGGATGGCGTGCCGGGCGTGAGTTTCGGCGGCATCAAGCCGGGCGAGACATTCATCTATCGCTTTCCGGTCACGCAGAGCGGCACCTATTGGTATCACAGCCACTCAGGCGGTCAGGAATTGCAAGGCATGTATGCGCCGATGATTGTGGACCCGATCGAGCCGGAGCCGTTCCAGTATGACCGGGAGTACGTCGTGATGCTGTCGGATTGGACCTTCGAGTCGCCGGAATCCCTCATGGCCAATCTCAAAAAGCTCCCCGGCTATTACAACTTTCAGCGGCGCACCCTGGGCCAATTCTTTGACGACGCCTCACGAATGGGGTGGTGGGCCGCCCTTCAAGACTATTTGATGTGGGACCAGATGCGGATGGACCCGACGGACTTTGCCGATGTCACCGGTTACACCTTCACCTATCTGATGAACGGCCTATCTCCGGCAGCCAATTGGACAGGGCTGGTTCGTTCGGGCGAGAAGGTACGCCTACGGTTCATCAACGCCGCGGCAATGACCTTCTTCGACGTGCATATTCCGGGTGTGACGATGACGGTGGTGCAGGCGGACGGGCAGAACGTTCAGCCTGTCCTCGTGGACGAGTTCCGTATTGGGGTGGCCGAAACCTTCGACGTGATCGTCGAATTACCGGAGGATCGCGCCTACACGATCTTTGCCGAGACGATGGATCGGAGCGGCTATGCGCGCGGCACGCTCGCGCCGCGTGCGGGAATGGCGGCCGCGATTCCTCCCCGCCGCCCCAGACCGGTGCGTACGATGGCCGACATGGGTATGCAGATGAGACACGCGGAGATGGAGGGCATGGAGGCACTCGGCGATGTGCCCGGCAGGAAACAGCCCGATAATCACGGCATGGTAGAGCCTGTGCATCCCGGTTTAGGACCGGAGCATAGCGAGGGTATGCACGAGATGCCGGCCAGGGGCAGGGAGGCGAAACGCCGCTCGGAGATTCCCGGTATCGAACCGGTGAAGCACGGCTCCGACGACCATGGCACCGGCAACCAAATGGTCGCCGAGTACTCACGAAACATGATGCACGAACCGGGGCGTGGACTGGAAGGAAGCTCCCGGCGGGTGCTCCTCTACACCGACTTGAAAAGCCTGGCCCCGTACCCCGATCAACGTGAGCCGGAGCGGGAGATCGAGCTACATGTAACCGGCAATATGGACCGCTACATGTGGTCGTTCGATGGCAAGACATATTCAGAAGCCCAAGACCCGATCCGCTTCCGGCACGGGGAGCGCCTGCGGCTCACCTTTGTGAATGACACCATGATGGAGCATCCGCTCCATCTGCATGGGATGTGGATGCAGCTCGAAAATGGCACGGGCGCATACCTGCCGCGCAAGCACACCGTCGTCGTCAAGCCGGCGGAGCGGGTGAGCGTGGCGATTACTGCGGACGCGCCGGGGCGCTGGGCCTTTCATTGTCATCTACTGCTCCATATGGAGGCGGGGATGTTCCGCGTTGTCGAAGTGTCCGACGATCAGCATGGCGGGCACTCGTGAACGCTTGTCGACGTGCCATCGTGGCTTCAGCAATGGTTTGCCTGGCCGTTGTTGGAACAGGCGCGACGGTTGCCTCCGCGCAAACGGTAGGAACGATAGACAGGATTTCCATGCAGGATCGCATCCTGCCGAATGCCTCTTCACGGCTAAATTGGCCCAGCCCGGTGAACGACCAGGAGCAGCGATTGTTCACCCTGGTCGATGTTCTGGAATACCGGCCGAGCACGGCCAAGAGGGAAAGCACGAGCGACTACCGGTGGGATATCGAGGGCTGGTACGGCGGGGATTACAACCGGCTCTGGTTCAAAAGCGAAGGGCAGCGGGACACGGCCTTCAAGGCGGACTACGACGTGGATTTTCAGCTCCTCTATGGGCGGTTCATTCGAAAGTATTATGACATTCAAGTGGGGGGTCGCGTTGAAACGCAGTCGTTCCGTGGAGCGACTGTTACGCGGGGGCAAACCGTGATCGGGATCGAGGGCTTGGTGCCTTACAACTACGACATCGAGGCCGCGCTCTTTATCGATCCTAACGGCAAGGTGTCCGGCCGGCTGGCGCTGACCAAGGACTTCCTTCTGACCCAACGGCTGATCCTTCAAGGCCGGTTTGAAACCAATGCGGCGGCGCAGCGGGTCGAGCGATTCACGACGGGCTCGGGGCTGAACAATCTGGAATTTGGGATTCGTCTCCGCTACGAAATCCGGAGGGAGATCGCGCCCTATATCGGGTTTTCGCTGGATCGAAGCTTCGGCGAAACCGCAACGCTGGTCCGGCAGGAAGGCGGAGATCCGAGTCAGATTCGCTTCGTAACGGGCCTGCGGATGTGGTTCTAGCCCGCATTACTCATGAGCATTTCTGCTGCAATCGCTGATGCTCGACAGACGCGAGAAAGGCGAGAGCAGCAGGACAAGCGGGACTGGCAAAGACCGGGCATTCGCATCACGCGAGTCACGCTCTTCGCGCGCAGGATCGAAGGGAATAACGAGTCGCATTCCCCTCAATAGACATTCGCGCGGCTCATTCATTATTCTGAACCGGGACCTGTCGAACAGGAGGAGCGGAACGGCGATGTCCTGGCTGATCTTCTTGGCAAGCGCAGCGGTGATCGTCTATGCCGGGACGAAACTGTCCGGCTATGGCGATCAGCTCGCGAAGCTGACCGGTTTGGGCGGGTTGTGGATCGGGGTCGTGCTGATGGCCGCCGCGACGTCGCTGCCGGAAATCTTCACGACCGTCAGTGCCGGGTGGCTGAACGCACCGGATCTTGCGGCCGGCGATCTGTTCGGCGCCGGCATGAGCAACATGCTCACGCTGGGTCTGATCGATCTCCTCCATCGGCAAAAGCGTGTCTGGCAACAGGCCGCGCTGGGACACGCGCTCACTGCTGCGTTGGCGATGGTGCTGACGGGGCTTGCCGCGTTCTTCGTGCTGTTGCCGGCCAATGTGACTCATGCCGGTATTGGACTTGGGAGCCTGGTGCTCTTGATCCTCTATGTGTTGGGCATGAGAGTGATCTTTCAGCAGGAAGACATGGAGCACCGCCAGCGTGAACGGGAAGCATTGGTCGAAGGAACCATGGCCACGCAAGATGGCGTCAGTCGACGAGCCGAACTGCGCCGCGCAAACATCGGGTTCTCTGTGTGCGCGCTGGCATTACTCGTGGCCGCACCCTTCCTGGCCTGGTCCGCAAATCGCATCGCCGAAGAGACCGGCATCACCGCGACATTCATCGGGACGTCCTTAGTCGCCATCACGACCTCTTTGCCGGAGCTGGTTGTTGCGATCGGGGCGGTTCGATTGGGTGCGTTCGATCTTGCCGTGGGGAATCTGTTCGGGAGCAATGCCTTCAACATGGCGGCGTTCTTCTTTGCTGATCTGGCCTATCGCGAAGGCGGTTTGCTGAGCAGTGTGAGTTCAACTCACGCCCTCACCGCGCTCTGGTCCATTTTGATGATGAACATCGGATTGATGGGGATCATCTATCGGGCCGAGAAACGCTTCATGTTGATCGAACCCGACAGTCTCCTGATGATCGCCGCCTATGTGCTCGGACTCTGGCTGTTGTTTCGATGAACGAGAAGGGGGAAGTGGACATTCGTAAGGACGTTCCTGCTGCAAGGCCCTGGCATTCAGTGCCGGTCGAGGCGCTGGCAAAGGAGCTGCGCACGGATCTCGATGCAGGTCTCGATTCCCAAGAAGCCGGCCGTCGACACGCGAGCGAGGGGTTCAACGAGTTGCCCGAAGCGCCGCCGCCCTCTCTGGTGAAGCTCTTCCTCTCGCAATTTACCAGCGTCATCGTGTGGGTGCTGATCGGGGCCGCGGCCGTCTCCGGCTTGTTGGAAGATTGGCTCGATGCGGCGGCGATCCTCGCCATCGTATTCCTGAACGGCCTGCTCGGGTTCATACAGGAATTCCGGGCCGAGCGGTCCTTGGCAGCGCTTCGGAAGATGTCCATCTCGATGGCTCGGGTGTTCCGTGACGGCGTCCTCCGGTCCATTCCCGCGCGTGAATTGGTGCCGGGCGATCTCATCCTCCTGGAAGCGGGAGACCGTGTCCCCGCTGATGCCCGCCTCACGTACGTCACGAATTTCCAGACCCAGGAAGCCTCACTGACCGGTGAGTCGACGCCGGTGCAGAAGGGCGCCGAGGTGATCGACCGGGCGGAGGTGCCGCTGGCCGACCGGACCAGCATGGTCTTCATGGGGACCGTGGCCGTGTCGGGTAAGGCCCGTGCGGTGGTGATCGCCACGGGGCTGCGAACGGAACTGGGACACATCGCCGCCATGATTCAGAAGGCGGCGGCGGCGGAGCGGACCGAAACACCGCTTCAACGCCGGCTCGAACAATTCGGCTACACCCTATTGTGGCTGGCATTGGGGGTCGTGAGCGTCGTGTTTGTCCTGGGCTATCTGCGCGGCGAGCCGTTGATGGTGATGTTCCTGACATCGGTCAGTCTCGCCGTGGCGGCCGTTCCGGAGGGACTGCCGGCTGTGGTGACGATCACCCTGGCCCTGGGGGTCACCCGTATGGCGAAGCGGCATGCGCTGATCCGTAAGCTGCCGGCTGTCGAGACTCTTGGATCGGCGACGGTCATCTGTACGGACAAGACGGGAACATTGACGAAGAACGAAATGACGGTCACCAAGCTTTTCGTCGGAGATACGGTATTAGACGTGACCGGCGAGGGCTATGAACCGGTGGGCGAAATTCGTGAGGCGTTAGGCGTGAAACGTGAGGCGCCATCGGAGGACATGAAGGATCACTGGTCAATGGTTCATGGGGAAGGAGCGCCCTCTGAACACTCCGTACCCCTTACCCCTGACGCCTCACCCCTCACGGCGGGGGTGTGCGATCTTCTGACGGCCGTCGTGCTGTGCAACGGAGCGTCGTTGCAACAGAAGGAGGGCAGCTGGCGTATTCTCGGAGATCCGACGGAGGGTGCGTTGCTCGTTGTGGCCGCGAAGACCGGCCTGCGGATAGAACAACTGGAACCCACCCATCGATTCCTCGGAGAGGTGCCGTTTGATTCGGAACGCAAGATGATGACGGTTGTCCGGCAGACATCCGATGGACCGGTCGCCTACGTCAAAGGAGCTCCGGATGTGTTGTTGCGGCATTGTACGCATCGGCTGGCCATGGACGGTACGGATGAACCTCTCACAGAATCGATACGCGCCGCCCTTCTCGATGCGAATGCCTCGTTTGCGCATCAGGCCTTGCGTGTGCTGGCGATAGCTCGGCGGCGATTGGATCGGGAGCCCGATGCGTTTCGGGCGCAGGCGTTGGAGGAACGGCTGGTCTTTCTCGGACTTGCGGCCATGAAAGACCCGCTGCGGCCTGAGGCGAAGGCCGCCGTTCAGGCTTGTCATGAGGCGGGCATCAGGACGGTGATGATCACGGGAGATCACAAGGATACGGCCGCAGCGATTGCCGAGGAACTGCGGGGGGCGAAGGAACCGATACAGTCGTTTTCCGGGACGGAGCTCGATCGACTGTCCGACGATGAATTGAACCGAACTGTGGAGCAGGTGGCGGTTTATGCGAGGGTCTCGGCGGAGCATAAGTTGCGTATCGTCAAGGCCTGGAAGGCGCGGGGCGCCGTCGTAGCCATGACGGGCGACGGTGTGAACGATGCCCCTGCGATCAAGGAGGCGGACATCGGCGTGGCGATGGGAATCGCCGGAACCGATGTGACCAAAGAAGCCGCCGACATGGTCGTGACGGACGACAACTTCGCGTCGATCGCAGCGGCGGTGGAAGAGGGCCGTGCCGTGTTCGATAACATCCGGAAGACAGTTCATTTCCTGCTGTCGTGCAACGTGAGCGAGGTGCTGGTGATGTTGTTTGCCACGCTGCTGGGGATGCCTCTCCCGCTCCTGCCGATCCAGATTCTTTGGATGAACCTCGTCACGGACGGTATTCCGGCTTTGGCGCTGGCGGTCGATCCCAAGGCGCCGGACTTGATGAAGCGACGCCCGCGGAAACCGGAAGCGCGACTATTGAGTGGCAACAGACTGGCGGCGATCGGCGCAGAAGGGTTGATGCTGAGCGCCATCGCCTTGGGGGCGTTTGCCTATAGTTTGTACGGTCTCCACCAGGATGTGGAACAAGCGCGAACCGTGGCCTTTACCGTGCTGGTCGTCGTGCAGTTGGTGCATGCGTTCAACTGCCGGAGTGAACGGTGGTCGTTATTCCAAGTAGGGGTGGCCACGAATCGTCCGCTGCTCCTTGCCGTGATCCTCTCGTTCGGCATTCAGGCGGCCGTGCTGACCATCCCAGTTGCGGCGCCGATCTTCAAGGTTGCGTCATTGCCGATCGAAGATTGGATCTTGATGGGCGCGACGGGCATCCTGCCGTTTGTCATCATGGAGACGGTCAAGGGATGGCGACGGCGTTGAACGGAGTTTCCGCGAATCTTCACATTGTTTTGAGCATCGATGGGTTGCAGAAGAAGCCGAGTTCTATCGAAGAGGCTCCGAACCCGTGGTCAGTTTCTTGACCGAGATGACGTGATCATCGGACGTGACGCGCACCTCGATTCGATCAGCGACCTTGAGCGACGAATCGACGGGTGTGTCCTCTTCCAGGCGGAAGAGAATAGTGACGCCATCCGCCAGTTTCAGGACCACGAGCTCGCTGGTGAAGATGAGTACTTCGCCGTGAACCTCCTTCACCGGCGGCGAGGGGCTCGATTGCGACAGAGCGGGAATCGATAATAGGAGCATGCACAGCGCGATACACACCAGCCCAAACAGATAACCGTGAATCACACGTGCAACGATGGAACATCGACCTGGACAATCAATTGAGGGGATGGCCGACCTCGCCATAGGCTTTCCGAGGCGCAGCGTGAATAAAAAGCAGGGGCGCGGCCGACAGCCGCGCCCCGCTGGGCAGAGTTACTTGCCCCCTTTTTTCTCATCCTTCTTTTCTTCATCGCCGAACACGATCACATTGCCGCCCTTCTTTTCTTCTTTCTTGTCCTCTTCAGCCAACGCCGGAGTGGACAATGCGCCTACGCCAAGGAATGCCACCAAGGCCGTCAATCCGATTAACTGTTTCATGGGAACCTCCAAGGCTAAAAGTGATGAATGGATGAACTCGGCCGTGCCCTTCGCACGACCACCATCCACCCTCTACCAAACGAATGGCGATCGGAACAATGGACAAAATCAGCGGATGGGTGGCAGAATTTGTCCAATGCGCACGTTCTCTCGATAGAGACATACTGACTCCGAGAGAAAATCCGTCTGTCTCCAGCAGAGACCAGATAATGCCCGATCGTACAACAGCGGTGATCAGGTTAGAGGATGTGGTGCGGACCGCAGACGAGTTCGATCGACTCGTTTCTCAAGCCCTGCCGGTGTTTCTGGACAGGGCGACCAGCTCTACGAAACGGTTTTTGCGGGAAACCGGCCAGTGGGCCGACGATGTCGCGCACGAGAAGTTCGTCTTACGCTGGGGCGCCGAATACCTCGAGCGGTTTCTTGTGTGCGGGCGCAGCGAAGCGCCATGCCGGCCCTTGTTTCTCCTGGATTCGTTCGTCGCCAAGCAGCACAGCCAACCGGACCCGTTTTGCTATCATCCTGACTTACTCACACCGCTCGGCCGGTATCTTGATGGGCTCGTGGCTCGGGCCGTGATCAGCCGTGACGCGCTGATCGCCTTGTATCACCACTGCTACGGAATGGGTCCGCGAGACGTCATTGCGATTACCGGGCTGAATGAATTGGAAAGCCAGCGCATATACAAGAATTTTCGACGCTGGCGAGATTCCGGCTGGCAACGGACCATGGACGAAATCGGCATGACCGATGTGGAGTTGGAGGAACTTGTGGTCCAGCAGCAGGGTCACCCGCAACGATTCCATCATGAAGCCGAGCGGCTTGTCCGATTCGCACAAGCCCACTATCGCAAAAGTGAGCCGGACCATTACCCCTGCTTATCCCGCGGTCAGTGGGGAGCGATGTTCTCCGAAGGGCATGGCTGTGATTACCGGCTGTGGCACCTGGTGCTCTGTGCGGATTGTATTCAAACCGCCTGGGATCTTGGTCGGAACGGAGATGAAACGATCGGGAAGCCGAGAGTCGAATTGCATGTGCGTCCGTAAACGCCTCGATCGATAGGTGTAACAAGGAGGCGGAGGAGGAAGATATGGCACAGGATCGAGATCTAGAGGATTACCGTGCATGCCTGATCGATGGGCTGAAAGTCAGAGCTCGTCGTTCTGCCTGTAGCTCATCCGATCCGATCCAGGTCTTTGTCAATGAGCATCGGGTAGGGACGCTGGATGGAGGAGGGACTGAAACCACTTTCCAGATCCAGATCCAGACCCGCATCGATACTGTAGAACTCCGATCTGAGGATGGTGTCCTCCTGGGCGGTCTTTCCGCTCCGGAATATGGATTCCGAACCGCCCACATCCCGATTTCAGGGGATACGATTCAACTTCGCATTCATAATACCGCGCAAGGCGGATCGGCGACCGCCATGTTTACTCCTGCTCCAAGTAGCTGGCGGCGTATCTGGAAGACCCTTGCCGCTTCAGCCGAAGCCACGGTTCGCCTTCCGACGGTGATGATGGGACCTAGGATTCGGGTCGTAGCCGTTGCCCAGTTACTGCTGGCGATCGTCGTAGTGGGATTGGCGGCAGACCGCATCGCCGTCCGGATGGCCCCTGAGCGTACTCCGTCGCTGGTCACGCAAGCGGAGGCGCCCTGGGCGGCTTCGCTTCCCGAAGTGACGAAGCTGGAGCGGCAGTTGGGCGAGCTGGCACAGATGCAAGCGAGAACGGTGGATACGATTCAGTTGCAACAACAGGGCATGGCTCAGTTGCAGTCGACGATCACCAAGCTGTCATCGACTCAGGAAAAGGTTGTGTCCAACATGCTGACGGTGAGGCAGGAGATGGAAAAACAGCAGAAAGGATCCGGCCGCGAAGTCAGACAGATGACTCGCCTGCTCATGGGCAAAGCACTGTCAGAGCAAGAACAGCTTGAGGCCGAGATTCACAGCCTTACGGTGGCGAACGACCGGTTATCCGAAAAAATGGTCGGGCTGGAGCAGGACAATGAGGAGTTGAAGAAGAAGCTAAAGGCGGCCGGAGTAGACGTCTCAAAAGCCGTCGTCTCGGGCCATGGCAGCGCAACGACGACGCGCCCTCCGGATATCGGACAGACCCCACAGTCTTTGCAGGCAGCCGATAGCCGGTCAAATATTCAGCTGCAACCCTTTCTCTTCTGGGTCGCGTTCAGTGAAGGGACTACGCAGGAGAGCATCGACCAGTGGTTGCGCGAGATGGATGGCCACAAGGGGGTGTTGAACGAAGGATGGCAGGAGGTGGCGATCGTCCAGCCGGCAGTCCCACCTGATCGATTCCTGGATCGGATCCGAGAGGCCACGATTGTGAAGGCCGTGAGGACCAGCCGATGAGCAGCTTGAGCCCGTGCTGACGTCGCAATTTCTTCCATGTGGACGACGGCGCTGAGCGGGAAGGGAAGATGGATCGTTCCGGTAGTGGGTCAGTTTGAATTCTGCTACGCCACCGCAGACAGAGTTTGCAGCTGATTGTATGGCGCCCTGGCTTGGTTGACGCTTGTTCACTATTGACCAGTCTTTGTCCGACGAAAATGTGATCATGCTATTTCTAAATGACCGACTACCATCGCTCCTTGTCGACGAGATCGGAACCGTGTAGGATCCAGGAATGATCATTACACGGCTTGTCGATCTGAGGCTCAGAGGTTTGTGCGTTCTCGCTCTGGCCCTCTGTCTCTGTGTGGTCATGCAGATGCTGGGCGCGCCGGGGACATTGCTCTCTGCTGAAGATATTTCCGATGAGTTCTCAGGGTCAGCGCTGGAAGGGTTCTCGCTTCCACAGACGCTTCCTCCTCTGACGCTTTCCTCCGAGTCCATTTCGGCAGGTGAGCTGCCACAATCCGCACAACTTTTCGTGCTGGCTTCCCAGCAGTTTCATCCTCCTGCGAATTAGATCGTTTTGTCCTCCGCGCCGTATCGGCGGTCGGAGTAGAAGCCTTCGTGAATAATGCGAGTGAGGTTACAGCACGTCGCTCCAGGGGGGGCTGACTGCGAACGCTGCGTTGATCAGGCCGACATGGGAGTAGGCCTGAGGAAAGTTACCGCATTGGATGTTCGTGGCTGGAATGAAATGCTCGGAAAAGAGTCCGACATGATTGGCAGCGGCCAACACACGATCCAGGATGGATTGAGCCTCAGGCATTCGTCCCAGGCGGGCGAGGGCCTGGGCGATCCAAAAGGAGCAGATGACGAACGCCGCATCGGGTTTCCCGAAATCGTCTTCCCGCACGTACCGGTAGAAAAATCCGGTGTCCTCTGTGCCGTGCCGGAGCGACAGTTCGCGGGCGATGTGCAACACGGTGGATTCGCAGAGCTGCCGGTTCGGATAACCGAGGATGGGCAACTGAGCGAGCGCCGCGTCATAACTCGAGTCGGAAGGCCCGTTTCTGACTGCGCCGTCATGCACGGAACGGAGCATGGCCTCAGCGGCGCGGATTCTCGCGCTGGTCAAGTCCAGCGAGAGCGCCGTGAGATGTCCGGCCTGTTTGATTCGTTCCAACCGTTCCAGGCCGGCCCAGCAGAGCAAGTTGGTAAAAGAATGTTCCTGCCAGCCGTTGCGGATTTCCCAGAGGCCGGCATCCGGCTGGCCGATGCTGCGTGCGCAGAGCTTCGCCAAATGGGCCAGGAGTCCGTCGAGATCGCGGGTGCGCAGATCGACATACCGTTCATCGAAGAAGATCGGCGTGAAGGTCAGAATCATTTCCCCGTAGGCGTCGTTCTGCACTTGATCCGCCGCCTGATTCTGGCTGCGCACCGGGGTGCCGTTCTGATAGCCGGCCCAATTCGAATGTTCGGTTTCAGGAAGAGGCAGCCCCTGGCTCAAGGTATAGACCGGGCGTAAGCGGTCACGGGAATGTTCATGGGTGTGCGCAATGTTCAGGAGAAATTTCAGAAAGGCTTCCATTTCTTCGAAGTGGCCCAGGTTATGAAACGCCGTCAGCGAAAAATAGGCATCGCGCAGCCAGCAATAGCGATAGTCCCAGTTGCGCTGCCCGCCCGGTTGTTCGGGAAGGCTCGTCGTCACAGCCGCCAGGATGGCGCCGGTGTCTTCGAAACAGTGGAGTTTCAAGGCAAGGGCGGACCGGATCACTTCAGGCTGGTGCAGAAGGGGGACCGAGCAGTTTTTCACCCAGGTGCGCCAATAGCGCGTGGTCTGTTCCAGAAAGTCGTGGGTGACTTTGACCAGGTCGTCCTCGATGCCGAGTCCCCAGGTCAGGCCGAAGTAAAATTTTTGCGTCAGCGCAACCGGGGTCTCCTCGCAGAGGTAGGTCAGCGGCATGTTGGTCAGCAGGCGGAGCAGTTCGCCGCGGATTTCATACCGCACATGGTTGCTGCCCCGCACAGGCTGCACCGGAGTCTTCTCCCATCCGGAGACCGGACGGCAGCTGATGCGGATAGCCGGGGTGCCCTGCAGCGGTTCGACCAGTCTGAACAGCGCGGCCGGCCGATAGATGCGACCGTATTGCTCAAACCGCGGACAAAAGTCGGTGATTTGGAAGGCGTCGCCATTCGTCAATGTGACGGTCGTCAGCAAGACATTTGTGTTGGGGAGGTAGCGTTGTCGGGTAGACACGTCGGCGGCATGGGCCGTGCTCGCGATCGAGAAGTGTCCGCCCTCGGGATCGAGCAGCCGGCCGAATACCGGAGGACTGTCCGGTCTCGGCGCGCACAGCCACTCGACGGCGCCGTTCAGTCCGATCAGCGCCGACGTATGACAATTGCCGATGAGCCCGTACGGATACATGCGTTTACCATAGGCGATTTTCAGGCCGATGTAAATGAGAGGTGATTTATGAGTTTGTCGCTTCGATTCTTGTTGCCGCTGGTGCTGGTCCTGGCCTCCCTGGCCTATGCGGTCATCCCCCTTGTCGATACTCTGACGTTGAAATGGTTTGTCCGGGATATCGAGATCCGCGTCCAACTCATTGCCGGAACCATGGAGGGCCCGCTCACCGAGCTGATCGCCTCGGAGTCCAAGGCGAAATTGATGGCGTACTTTCAACGGGTCATCAAAGACGAACGGCTCTTCGCCATCGGATTCTGCGATCGAAACAACCAATTGGCCTATAAGACGCAGACCTATCCCGATTCGGTTCCCTGCGAAGGCGCCACCGCCGTCACGGCCGGCCAGACGGCGCTCGTTCGGCTGGAGCAAGGCGCCGTCCATGTTGCAGCCGTGGGATTGGAAGCCGGCGGCCGTTCGTTGGGACGGCTGATGCTGTTCCATGACATGAGTTGGGTGGAGCGCCGCAGCAGCGCCACGAAGTGGTATCTGTTCTATCTTTTTGTGACCATCGGCGCAGTCAGCTCGCTCGTCACCGTGCTGGTCGCCCATTTGAGTTGGCGCGGCTGGGTGGCGGGTGTGCGGGGCATGCTTAGAGGCGAAGGTTTGATCGGATTGATCAGAGATCAACAGCAGAAACCCGAGTTGCAACCTGTCGCGCAGGACCTGCGCGCCATGATCCATGAGCTTCAATCGGACAAGCGTATGCGCGATGAAAGCCAGATGAGCTGGAAGCCGGCCACGCTCAAGACCATCTTACACGACCATCTGGCCGGCGATGAGGTCCTGATTGTGTCGAATCGAGAACCGTATATCCATATTCGGCGCGAAGAGGAGATCGAGGTGCAGGTGCCGGCCAGCGGCGTTGTCACGGCCCTCGAACCAATCATGCGCGCCTGCTCAGGCGTGTGGATTGCGCATGGGAGCGGCAGCGCAGACCGGGAGGTTGTCGATACACGCGGGCATGTACGAGTCCCGCCGGATGACCCTGCCTACGAGATTCGGCGTATCTGGATGTCGCCGGAGGAAGAGGATGGATACTACTACGGGTTTTCCAACGAAGGTCTGTGGCCTCTGTGCCATCTGGCCCATGTCCGTCCTATCTTCCGCTCTTCAGATTGGCAGTTGTATAAAGACATCAATGAACGGTTTGCAATGGCGATCGTCGAGGAAGCCAAGACGGACAACCCGGTGGTGTTGGTGCAGGACTACCATCTCGCGCTCGTGCCGAAAATGGTTCGGGATCATCTGCCGCATGCCACGATCATCACGTTCTGGCACATCCCCTGGCCCAATCCTGAGCGATATGCCATCTGCCCCTGGTATCGCGAAATCCTTGAAGGCCTCTTGGGCAGCAGCATTCTCGGATTTCATACCCGATTCCATTGCAACAACTTCATCGATACCGTGGACCGCTCATTGGAAACGAGAATCGATCGGGACGGTTCCACCATTTCATACGGCGGTAAATTGACGGCGGTGAACCACTACCCGATTTCGATCGAGTGGCCCAGCCGGGTACTCTCCCACGCAGCTCCCGTCCCGGCGTGCCGAACGCACATCCGCGCGATCCATGGTCTGCCGCATGCCCACCATGTCGGGGTCGGCGTCGAGCGGTTGGACTATACCAAGGGCATCCTTGAGCGGTTTCTGGCGGTCGAGCGGTTGCTGGAGTTGCAACCGGAATGGATCGGGCGGTTCTCATTCCTGCAACTGGCGGCGCCCAGCCGCTCAAAAATCGACGAGTATCAGCACCTGGCGCAACAGGTCCAAGCATCGGCTGATCGCATCAATCTGCGGTTCGGCGGAGCCAGCTACAAGCCTATCCACTTGAAGATGGAACATCATGACCCGCAGGAGATCGTCACCTACTATCGCGCGGCCGATTTCTGTGTCGTGAGCAGTCTCCACGACGGCATGAATCTGGTGGCCAAAGAATTCGTAGCCGCGAGGGACGATGAACAAGGCGTGCTGATTCTGAGCCAGTTCACCGGGGCGGCGACCGAGTTGGTGGAGGCGCTCGTGGTGAACCCCTATAACATCGATCAATGCGCCGCTGCCATGCATCTGGCGTTGACCATGCCCGGCACCGAACAGCGAGCTAGGATGCGGAGCATGCGGGGCATCGTGCAGGAGTTTAACGTCTATCGGTGGGCCGGTCGGATGTTGATGGACGCGGCCCGCATGCGGCAGCGCGCCCGGCTTGTCCGTCAGATGGGCGGACAGGACCTTCGAACCGCCACCGGGGGGCAGGCATGATCTATCTTCTGTCGGATGAGGGACGTCATGCGCTGAGGATGGTCGCGAGCCGTCCCGTCCTGTATGCCTTCGATTTCGACGGGACGTTGGCGAAGATTTCGCCGGACCGCGGCGGCGTCAAACTGTCTTTCTCCACCCACGAATGGCTGCGTGAACTTGCCGCGCGCGCGCCTTGCGCCGTCGTGTCGGGACGCGCGCTCAGCGATTTGACGCCGAGGGTGAACGGTGCGGTTCCGTACCTGATAGGGAACCATGGGTTGGAGAGTCCGCTGACCTCGGCCGCCGCGCTGAGTTCGGCCGAGCAGGTCTGTCTTGGATGGATGAAGCAGGTGGAGATGGACCTTGCCGAGCCGCTCACAGTTGCCGGCATAGAGGTCGAATCCAAGCAGTACACTCTCACCTTCCATTATTACGAGACCGATGAGTCCGCCAGGGTCCAGGCTGCGCTGGTCCTTCTGCTCAATCGACTGAAGCCGGCCCCGCAGCTGATCTGCGGAAAAGCGTCGGTGAATGCCTTGCCCCCGGGGAGTACGAGAAAAGGGGATGCCGCGCGTTCCCTCATGATTCATTTGCGGCGCGCAGGCCTGTTCTTCGTCGGCGACGATGAGACGGACGAGGATGTCTTCGGACTGACGGAAGGGCTCATCATGGGGGTGCGTGTCGGGCAGCAGGCCGAATCACGGGCGCAGTATTACCTCAAACACCAGAGCGAGATAGAAGACGTGATCCGCTTTCTCGTCCATCGCATCGACCGCACCCCGGAATCACATATCGGTGGACGGTAGGACATGATCGCCGAAACGACGCGTGTTACGTGCGTGGGAGGCATGTCGCCGGTGTCCGATCGGTTGCCGACGACATATGGCCGCAGCTGTGCGATGCAGGGTGAAAGGATGCGACGGTGAGTTTTACGGATCACTGGATAGGCTATACGGCATTCGCCGTCTTTCTGGCCGCCTATATCCTGGTGATTGTCGAAGAGAACCTTCATCTCCGGAAATCGAAACCCGTCATGGTGGCGGCCGGCGTGATCTGGATGCTGACGGCCATCGCGTATGCCTCTCAACAGCAATCTCATCTCGTCGCCGAGATCCTGCGCCATAATCTCCTGGAATATGCCGAGTTGATGCTGTTCCTGCTCTCCGCGATGACGTTCATCAATACGATGGCAGAGCGGAACATCTTTGGGGCGTTGCGGACAGGTCTGGTGTCATTAGGCCTGTCCTTGCGCGCTGTTTTCTGGCTGACCGGCATTCTCGCGTTTTTCATTTCCCCTGTTGCGGATAATCTGACGACGGCGCTGGTGATGGGAGCTGTGGTCATGGCCATGGGCGCGGGGAACGGCCGATTCATCAGCGTGGCCTGCATCAATGTGGTGGTGGCGGCCAACGCAGGTGGTGCATTCAGTCCCTTCGGCGATATCACAACCCTCATGGTCTGGCAGAAAGGCGCGGTTCATTTCGGCGATTTTCCTTCGCTGTTCATCCCTTCTCTCATCAACTGGCTTGTTCCGGCGGCTCTGATGTCTCTGACGATTCCGTACGAGAAGCCGTCGGCCAGAACAGAACCGGTGCAGGTCAAGCACGGCGGCTATGTCGTTGTGATCCTCTTTCTGTTCACCATAGCAGGCACGGTGCTTCTGCATCATGTTCTTGAGATCCCTCCGTTTCTCGGCATGATGACCGGACTGGGAATACTTAAATCCTATGGGTATTTTATCCGGCGCAAGGAGCTGAACGAGTGGACGGAAGTTCCCGCATTTGATGGCTCGGTCAGTATGGGCATAGAGTTCAAGCCAGCGGTTAAGCCGTTCGATGTGTTCATCAGCATGAAGCGTGTGGAATGGGACACGCTGATGTTTTTTTACGGCATTATGCTCTGCGTCGGCGGGCTCGGCGCCTTGGGGTATTTGGCCGCACTCTCCGATGTTCTCTACAAGGATCTGGGAGCCACGACCTCGAACATCCTTGTCGGGATTCTCTCAGCGGTCGTCGACAACATCCCCGTCATGTTTGCCGTGTTGAGCATGAACCCGGATATGAGTCTCGGCCAATGGCTGTTGGTGACGTTGACCGCCGGTGTCGGCGGATCGCTGTTGTCCATCGGGTCCGCAGCGGGCGTGGCCCTCATGGGGCAGGCACGGGGGATCTACACATTCTCCGCCCACCTGAAATGGATCTGGGCGATTGCCTTGGGCTATGCCGCGAGTATCGCCGTTCATCTCACGATGAACAGCGCTCTCTTTGGTGAGTAGCAGTCGTTATTCGATGGTCCATGTCGGACAGGTTTCTCGGTGTCCCCGAGCCCGGACCGACGAAAGATGCGTTCTAAGAGCAGCCTGTCTTTTCAACCGGATGGGTGTTCCTGAGGGATATTCTGAGAGGCGATTGCATAAGCAGCCGATGGTCGGAGCACGGATGCTCTGACTCCAGGAAACGTGAATGTACGGCTCCTATCCTCATAGCACCATCTCTCAGCCGCGCAATCTGACGGTGTCTTCCTATCGCCATGGCTGTGACCCGCCGCAGGCAGTGACTCTCTTGCGTATCGACTGATCCCCGTTCGATATGAGGTGGGTGTTGGATCGGCGTGCGTTGAGCATGCGCGCCCCGGCTATTTGCCCTTCGCATTCCGAGGGCGCCAGGCTCTGTAACGTTACGGCCTGGCTCTTCGGGAGTTTCAAGGAGTATGGATCATGCTGACACAGACATGCCTGATTTCTGTTCTTTGCCTCTGTGTGTTCTCCGGCTGTGCCCTTTATTCTGGATCGGACGATCCGCATCGAGTTCGAGACGTGCGTATCCATGACCGGAACCATATCGACCCGGACCATCTGTATGCCGCTGTAGGCGAAGAAATTCGGTGGCATAACCTGCTCTCAGTTCCCGTTCATCTAGGATTTCTGGGGATCAAGCCGGTCAAGGAAGTAAGCTGCGGGAAGGGCTTCACCACATGGTACGGAGGGATCAAGGGCATGGTGACAATTCAAGCGGGAGATTATGTCAGCTTGTGTTTCACGCGGGTCGGAACAGTCCGGTACAACATATGGATGGATCTGGCGGATCCTCTTCATTCCATGAGCCCAACGGCAGTCATCCACATCGAAGAGGCAAGGTGACTCATGCCTGCGCCATGGGAGAACCATTCGTCGACTGAATTCGAGAGGAATTCGTGATGAAAATCGATGTCCGGCGAGTTCTGATGCTCGCCTGTGCCAGTCTGGTAAACCTGGCAGCGGCGCCAGACGTTCAGGCCTACGAAGAGGTTGCAGTTGTCGATGGCGGATTGCTCAGCGGGACCGTGGTCCTTGACGGCAAGGTACCGGGGCCGAAGGGATACAACCTGACGACCTTGCCGGACGCGGTCTACTGTGGGCGGATTTCCGACGAAAAAGGGTGGAGGCTGCTCCAGCCTTACCCGGTCGGACCGAAAGGTGAGTTCCGGCGGGTCGTCGTAATCGAACAGACGGTCACGATCGAACCGAACAAAGAGGTCAGTCTCGCATTGAACGTCAAAGCGCCCACGGGTCGGCTTTATGCCAACCAGATGGTCGAAAACGCCTATGTCCGATACACCATCACGGAGGATGTGCAAAGCCAGATTGTTCCGACGCCGGAGAAGCAAACCTCTGACGGAAGATAACGGTGAGGGTACACCGACTTGGAATTGTCAGTTCACCTGAAGCAGCGAGAGCACGCTCCGATTCCATCCGATGGGGCCCGGTCCTGGTGCGCGCGTCAGCCGTGGAAGCTCAATACCCGGCTCGTACGAGCCGTCAGCGCGTTGGACGAGAATGGGGTGCGTGACCGCTTCGAGCATCGGGAGATCGTTCAGGCTATTCCCGATCCCCACCGACCTGAGCCTGTCAGGTTCGCAGTCGGCCTGTCTGCAGTAGCAATCGATGAGATACCGCACGGCCCGTCCCTTATCGTGAGGCCCCATAAGATGGAAAAAACGGTCCCCCTTCGTATACTGCAGGCCCTGGGCCTTGACCGCCGCGGCAAGGTTGTCCTCAGGAATGCCCGGACATCCGAGAACGAAAGGCTCGTCGTACTCCCGCTGTTTGGATAATTCGGCCTCTTCGCGGGATAGCCCGGTTCGCGTGACAATTTCCTCAACGGACATATCCCCATAGCCTCTCAGTTCACTTCCGATCACCCCGTGGATGTCCTTCAATGCCGCGCGAAGCCGGTGATAGGGCGTTCCAAGCTCGACTACGTCACATCCGTCACGGAGGACTGAGTCGGCGAGAGGGAAGGGGAAATAGTCCGTGGGAATGACGACCGCTCCGCCGTTTTCGACGATGAACGGATGATCGTTCTGTAACCGATCGCGGATCGGCTCGATCTCCGCGCGGGTTTTGCTCGATACGACGATGAGGGGGATGGCATGGGTCCGCAGTTCGGTCAGGGCCTCCTGCGCGGCGGCAAAAGAATAGGCGACGCTGTCGAGCAGGGTACCGTCCAGATCGGTAAAAATAACCGTGGCCGGCATCGTTCAGCCTTTCCCTTCGGAGCCTGGCTCAGAGATGGTCTGTTCTTCCGGTGCGATCAGCGAGCGCAGGGTCATGCCGTCAAGGCTGCGCTCGACGGCCACGTCTCGCTGCCGGAGGAGGGCGTCGATCCGTCCTTCGGATTTCTCCGACACACTTTTGTCCGGGCTCTGGCCGTCTCGCACAAGAGTCAGAATTTCATGCAGGGGCATCATCTCCGGCGGTTTGATGAGGGCGATTCCCTCAGGCTCCGCCGTGCGGGCCAGGAGACGTTGATCGACCAGCTCCATGATCCGGTCTTCCACGGCAGATGGAGGCAGCCCCAACTCCTGTGCAAGGTCCGTCATGGAAATCGGACCCTCGCCGCGCAACGCACGACGGCCCAATGTGACGAGGAGATTCAGAACGAGACGTTCTCGAAGCGCCGGGGTGTCTTGGTGCCAGAGAAACTGCGCTCGATAGGCAGCCGGGTGTTGCGCAAAAAATGACACTTGGGCGCCGACCAGGACGATCAACCAGCCGGCGTAGAGCCATAAGAGAAAGAGCACCAGCACGGCAAATCCGGAATAGATGGCGCTGTACTTTCCGGACGCGGCGACGAAGGCGGCAAAGGCTTCTCCGGCGATACCCCAGAGCAAGGCGGCGGTTATGCCGCCGATCAGTGCCGGCCATGCTGCCACCTGGGTGTTTGGAACAAATTTGTAGAGAAATGTGAAGACGCCGCATAACAGTGCGAAGGGCATCAGTTCGGCCGTCAGCACGAGGATGGTGCCGAACGGCTCGATGGCCATCACACGCTCGATGAGCGCGTGACTTTGCACCGAGGCGATCAGTCCGACGGCGGTGAAGATCAGCACCGGTCCGACCAGCACGACACTCAAATAGTCGGTAAACTTTCGAGCCCAGGTGCGGCCATGCCGGACCCTCCAAATGGCGTTCAGGGCCTGTTCGATCTTGTCGATAAGCGAATAGGTCGTATAGAAGAGGCCGGTTACGCCGACCGCGCCGAGGACGCCCACCTTGAGATTATTGACGAACCCGATGATTTGGCCGGTCACCTCCGCGCCTTTGGGGCCCAGCGGTTCAAGCACCTGGTTCAGGAGGGGCTCGATCTGCTGATGCGCGCCGAAGGCCTTGAGGACTGAAAACATCACAGCCAGAAACGGCACGAGCGACAGGAGCGTGGTGTAGACGAGGCCGGCCGCGCGCGCATCCAGCAGGCGAACGCGCACTTCAAACGCGACGGCGAGGATCAACCGCAACAGGTGAAGCGCGAGGCGCGGCGCGCGCGGCACCGTCTCCAGATCCATGGTCCAAAGTTCATGGGTGAGAAAATGACGGATCCGTAGTGCGGTGGTCACTGGATGAGAGGTCCTCCCTGTGGTCTCTAACATACCCGAAGAGAGGTTGGTCTGAAACAGGATTCGGGCCGGCAGGGTAGTGCGGACTCCTGGCCTGGAAAGAGGGAGACAATGCCGCGGGGGGGGGGGGGCCCCGGCCCCCCCGCCCCCGCGGGGGGGGGCGGGGGGGGGGGGGGGGGGGGGGGGGGA
>Ga0315912_10002365_pt1 | contig 20344 bp, 17 predicted proteins | sample VfabasoilMG_FD_204469 | JGI IMG/M metagenome (GOLD analysis project Ga0315912, IMG submission 204469) | Garden soil microbial communities collected in Santa Monica, California, United States - V. faba soil | ecosystem: Environmental > Terrestrial > Soil > Garden | place: USA: California...
AGCCGCGACTCCCAAGCCCCGGTTGAAAGTTGTTAATGGCCCGCGTGACCGGCTAGCCCTCCTGCACTGCCACCGGCACCGCTGAACCCGCCGCCGGCACCCGCTGCGCCAGCCCGTCCGCCGGCGCCCGAAGCTCCGCCGGCGCCCGACGCGCCAGCCCGTCCGGCTGCACCGCCGCTCGAACCCGCTTGTCCCGATGTGCCCGCACCAGCCGGGGGTGCGCCGCCTTCACCGGACGAGCCGGCCCAGCCGGTTCCCACACCACCGTTGCCAGCGGACGCCGACGCGCCGCCCGCCGAAGTTCCGCCCGTTGCACCCGCCGAAGTGCCGGCCGAGCCGCCAGCGGGCCCGACTGCGCCGCCTGAACCCGGCGTGCCCCCCGCGGCGGACGGACTACCGGCGGAACTGGCGCCTCCCTGATCGACACTGCTGGTGCCTGCCTGACCGTTGCTGCTCCCTGCATTGCCGACAATGGGTCCGCTGCCGGCAACCCCGGGATTGGCCCCTCCGGGCACCTCTGGCACGGGGTTGACTGGGATTGGACCGCTGCAGCCTGCTGCGACGACCACGCAGCCCACCCAACGCCAACGGATCGCGGCCCAGCTCATGCCGGGCCTCGTAGCAAAATCCTCGCCAACGCGGGTAGCCCGAAGATCATGGCTCGCGCGCGCTGCGAGCTCGCGCGAGCAACGACATGGCAGCCGTCAGCTCCGGCGGCGAGGCCTCGAAGCCTTGGGCGACGCTCGAAAGCTCAGCAGCCAACTGCCGCAGCACGACGCTGACTTCATCCGCGTTGGCTGCAAAAATATCGTGCCACATCCGCTCGGCGCCGCCTGCGCTGCGCGTTGTCGCGCGGTACGCGGGTCCGGCAGCGGGCAGCGCACCGGCGCGAGTCGCCAAAACGCTGAGCGCGCTCGCCACCAGCTGTGGCACGTGGCTCGTGTAGGCGACCGCGCGATCGTGCGCTTCTAGACTCAAATGCACGCTGTTGGCGCCCACCAAGGAGAGCAGCGCTTCGACCCGCGAAAGCGCGTCAGGCTCGCTCTGCTCGGGACAGAGCAGCCAGGTTTGCCCTTGAAACAGGTCCGCGCGTGCTTGCGCTGCGCCGCCTTCGGGGCCTCCCGCCATGGGGTGGCCCGGTACGAAGCGACGCTCGCGCGGCAGGCCGGACACGGCCGCGCAAATCGAGCGTTTGGTCGAACCGCAATCGGTGATCACCGCCGCCGACTCGAGCAATACCGGCAGCTCGGCGCGGATCACGCTGACGGGCGCGGCGAGCACGCACAGATCCGCTTCTTCCACCGCGCGCCGCACGCTGAGGCGCTCAGCGCTGTCGACCCGTTCGTCGCTCAGCGCCTTCACCTCGGGCGCGCGCAGCGTGCTCGGAAGGTCGATGGCGGTGAGGGCGATCTGCGGTGCGGCCTTGCGCACGGCGGCCGCAATCGACGCGCCGATCAGCCCGAAGCCGAAGATGGCAAGGCGCTTCATTTGCGCACGACGGCGCCAATTTCACGCAAACGTTCGGCCAGCTCTACCGCGTCTTTCCAGCGCAGGGTGGCAGGGACGCGCGGTACTTCTCCTTCGCGACCGACCCAGGTGCGCAAGATGACGCCGTCGGCACCGCCGGCGATCGCCGCGCAGGCGACGGCTTGCGAATACTTGGCGCGCTGCGCGATGCTCGCGACGTCGACCACGAGCGGCAGGTGCGTGCGAATCTTGGCGCGCGCGATGGCCGCGATCTCCAAGGTGCGCGCGCCGTTCGGATACTCACCGCCCGCCTCGAGCAAGACGACCTTTTCCGAGCCGCGCTCGAGCTCGCGTTCAGCGGCTCCGATCCAGGCGTTGGCACCCCAGCTCGGCCCGCGCTCCACGAAGCGCACCGGAAAAGCCTGCTGCAACGGCTGCGGGTGCATGGACAAACAGACCAGCGAACCCACGTTTTCGAAGGCCAAATGCGAGCGCGTGACCGCGGCATCGAAGGGGCGGCCCGCGGCCACCGCATACGGGAGCTCGGCAGAAGGCGGCACCTCATCTTCATCCGTTGCACGCTTGCGGCCCGAGCCGAGTGGACCGACGGGCTCGATGGCGATCCAGGGGCGTTCACCGCCGATGCTGCCCCAAGCTCCTTCGACCACCGTCGAGCGTTGCTTGAAACGCCGCGACGCGAGCCGAAAGGGCTCGCTCACGCGCGTCACCTGCGCGACCGCTTCGAATTCGCTCACGACTGAAACGTCATTCGCGCTGACATCACCGACCACCCCGAGAATGGTCCGCGATTGACCGCTCGATCGATGTACGTCGAAACCGGCAGATACCAGAAAAGAAATCACGCTCTCGATCGCCGCATCCGACGCATCGGGCTCCATCACCACGATCATGTTGGACTCACGAGCCTATCAAACGCCGCCATTTATCGCCACCCTAGGTAGTGCCTGTCCCTAATTGCTCAGACACCCGTAAATTGCTCAGCCACCCGTAAGCGTGCCCGTGCCCGAAAAGTCGAGCAACGGTGCCGCGCGCCGAAACGCACTGGTGCACACGGGCTGCTGAGAGGCAGCCCATCCAAAAAGAGAAAGAGGGGGCGATCTCGATCCTGCAACGCACCTCGGAGGGTGCAGGGTTCTCGGGTGGGGGGAGAGCGGGCACGGGCACGGGCACGTTTACGGGAGGACCTGAATTCGGGGATCCTTAGTGCACGGTGGCCCCTTTGGACAAGGAACGCTATGGTTTCAAGCTTGGGTCGCTGCTCGCTGCCATGACCACGCCGCCAAGTCCCCCCCTTGCAGACGAGATGATTGGAACCCTGGCTGCGGGGCGCTACCGCATTCTCAAGCTCCTGGGTGAGGGGGGCATGGGCCAGGTCTACCTGGCCGAACACATCGCCATCGAAAAGCGCGTGGCGCTCAAGGTGCTGCGCGCCGAATACGCGAGCAAAGGCGAGATCGTCACCCGCTTTCAGCAGGAGGCGATCAGCGCGTCGCGCATCAAGCACCCCAACGTGCTCGACGTCTTCGACTTCGGTCAGCTCGAAAACGGGCGCTTCTTCCTGGCCATGGAGTACTTGGAGGGCAACGATCTCGCCGATGAGCTCTCGCGCCGGCGCGTGATCGACGCGGCCATGGGCATTCGCATCTCGATGCAGATTTGCCGCGCACTTTCGGCGGCTCACGTAAACGGCGTCGTGCACCGCGACATGAAGCCGGAAAACGTGTTCTTGCAGCGCACCGCGGACGGTGAAGAGATCGTCAAAATCGTGGATTTCGGCATCGCCCAGCTGCGCTCGAAAGACAGCGAGGTGGTCGAAACCAAGCGCCGGCTCACGCGCACGGGCATGATCTTCGGCACGCCGGAGTACATGGCGCCCGAGCAAGCCTCTGGCAAACATGCCGATGTGCGGTCCGATATCTACTCGGTCGGCATCATCATGTACGAAATGTTCACGGGTGCGGTCCCCTTCACGGGCGACACCTTCCTGGGCGTGCTCTCCAAGCATTTGAGCGAAGCGACGCCAGCCATGAACAGCATCTACCCGGAAATCGGCATCTCGCCCTCGCTTCAGCGCGTGATCATGCATGCGCTCGAGAAAGACCCGCTCGTCCGCTACCAAACGATGCTCGAGTTCGCGCACGCCATCAGCGCCAGCACTGATGCCGCCGCCCTGGGCTACCGGCCCACGCTGAGCACGACCAGCGATCGCCCGCCCACGTTTGCCCCGCATACGGCCGGAACTCCGACGCAATCCCAATTTGCGCCGTCCTCCCCGCTGCCGAAAACCTCCCCGCGCGTGCGCGGTCCGGGACAGGCCAAGGACACGGAGGCCGCCGCGCGCGCCGAGACGCTGATCGGCGCGGAGGCGAACACACAGCCGCACGCGCCGCGCAGCAAAGGCGGCTGGGTCGCGGCGCTGGTTGCGGGCGTCGCGCTGGCCGGGGGCGGCGTCTGGCTCATGACGCACCGAACCGAAAGCACCCGCCCGACGCCGGAAACCCGCGCTGCTTTGGCTGCAACGCCGGTCGCGACTGCGCCGCTTTCAACACCGGTCCCCGAGGTGACGGCCGCGCCTTCGGCTTCGGGGGCCGCGGTCCCCCCCACCGCCGCTATCCACTTGGCGGTCGTCAGCGAGCCTAGCGGCGCGATTTTACTGAAGAACGGCTTTCAAGTCTGCGACGCGACGCCCTGTGAAGTCCTGGCCACAGCCGCCGAAACCGTGGAGTTTCGGGCCGTGAAAGGCGCCCTGAAAGGCACCGCCAAAGTGCTCGCGCAGCGCGACCAAAAGGTCACGATCAAGCTGCTGGGAGCCGCCGCTGCGACGCCCCCCAAACCCTCGGCGCCGCGCATGTGCGAGGTCGAGGTCGACGGGTTGAAGATTTTGCGCGCCTGCAAGTAGTCCGGGTGCGAGCGAGGTTATCCCCGGAAACCAGCCCTGTGTTAGCGTGCCCCGCGATGCGGCTCCAGCGGCGAACCTTGATTTCCGGATTGTGTGCGACAGCGCTGGCCTCGGCCATCGGCTGCAAGAAAAGCGCGACGGACGGCGCTGGCAACGGCGCGGCCGAAGCCGCGGAAATCGCCATCGGTCACTACGCTTCGATGACCGGCAGCACCGCGCACTTCGGACAGGACACGGATCGCGGCGTGCGCCTGGCGATCGAGGAAGCCAACGCGCAGGGTGGCGTACTCAACAAGAAGCTGAAGCTGGTCACGCTCGACGACCGCGGGGATTCCGCGGAAGCTGCCAACGCAGTCAATCGCTTGATCGACGTCGAGAAGGTGAGCGCGGTCTTGGGTGAAGTCGCCTCGAGCCTTTCCTTGGCCGGCGGGCGCGTCGCACAACGCCGCAAAATCCCCATGATTTCACCGACCTCCACCAATCCCAAGGTGACCGAGGTGGGGGACTACATCTTCCGCGTGTGCTTCATCGATCCCTTCCAGGGCAAGGTGATGGCGACCTTTGCGCGGAACAACCTCAAGCTCGACAAGGTCGCGATCTTGAAGGACGTAAAAAACGACTACTCGATCGGCTTGGCCGACGCCTTCCAAAAGGCGTTTACGGCCAGCGGCGGCACGATCGTCGTCGAGCAATCGTACTCGCAGGGCGACACGGATTTCAGCGCTCAGGTCACCGCGATTCGCGGCACCCCCGCGCAAGCGGTGTTCGTCCCGGGCTACTACTCGGAAGTGGGAACCATCGCGCGCACCGCCGATCGTTTGGGCCTCAAAGTACCGCTTCTGGGCGGGGACGGCTGGGACTCACCGGATCTGTTCAAGATCGGCGGCGAGGCCATTAACGGCTCGTACTTTTCGGACCATTTCGCGCCCGACGTCGCCACCGAGAAATCCAAGGCTTTCGTGGCCAATTTCACGAAAAAGTATGGTCAAGCGCCGACCGGCCTGGGCGCGCTCGGCTACGAGGCAGCGCTGGTCTTGATCGACGCCATCAAGCGCGCCGGCAAGAACGACCCGAATGCGATCCGCGAAGCAATCGCGGCCACCAAGGACTTCGACGGCGTCACCGGCAAGATCACGATCGACGCGCAACGCAATCCGCAGAAGAGCGCCGTCGTGCTCAAGGTCGAGGGCGGCAAAGCGAAGTTCGAAACGGCGATCGCGCCCTAGAGCGCCACCTTCGTGACTCAGTTCCTTCAGCAGCTCATCAACGGCCTCTCGCTCGGGTCGATCTATGCCTTGATCGCCCTGGGCTACACGATGGTGTACGGCATCTTGAAGCTGATCAACTTCGCCCATGGTGAGGTGTTCATGGTCGGCGCGTACACGGGCTTTTACGCCGCGGGCGCCCTGGGCGTGGCCGGCTTCGAGGCTCGCCACCAAAGCTTTCCCCTGTATTTGGCGCTGCTCGTACTGGTGATCGCCATGGCCGCCGCGGCGCTCTTGGGCATGGCCATCGAGTTCTTGGCGTATCGCCCGGTGCGCAGCGCGCCCAGGCTCACGCCGCTGATCACCGCCATTGGTGTCAGTCTGTTCCTGCAGAACGCGGGCATGCTGCTGTTCTCGCCGAAGCCCCAAACCTACCCAGCCATCTTGAGTGAGGTACGCTTCGAGCTGTTCGGCGTGATAGTGACCAACATCAAGCTGACGATCTTCATCGTCGCGCTGGGCTTGATGTTCGGTCTGCACCTGTTCGTGAAGAAGAGCTGGACGGGGCGGGCGATGCGCGCGCTGTCGTTCAACATCGATGCCGCCAAGCTGATGGGCATCGATACCAACCGCGTGATTCGCGCAACTTTCGCGATCGGCTCGGGCTTGGCCGCCGCGGGCGGCATCCTGTTCGGCCTGGACCAAATCACGATCAACCCGCTGATGGGCGTGCTGACCGGGCTGAAAGCCTTCGTGGCCGCCGTTTTGGGCGGCATCGGCAGCATCCCGGGCGCGGTGCTGGGCGGCCTGTTGATCGGCTTGGCTGAGCAGCTGACCGCCGGCTACCTGTCGCCCGAGTACCGCGACGCGATCACCTTCGTGATCTTGATCCTGATCTTGCTGCTCAAGCCCGAAGGCTTGCTCGGCATCGTGCGCGTGGAGAAGGTGTGATGCGCGCCGTCGTTCGCAGCGCCATCGCCCTGGCCGTGCTGCTGCTGCTTTACGGGCTCCAAGCCGGGGTTCAGGCGGGCTTCACCGAGTACGCGCAAGGCATCATCTTGCTCGCGGGCATCAACATCATCCTCGCGGTTGGGCTAAACCTGATCAACGGCACGACCGGGCAATTCTCGATCGGGCACGCGGGCTTCATGGCCGTGGGCGCCTACGCCGCTGCCTTCGTGGGAGTGAAGCTCGCCGCGCCCATCCATGGCGTGCTCGGGACGGGCAGCTTCGCGGACGCGGTCGTGTTCAACGTCGCGCTCTTGGCCGGCGCGACATTTGCCGGTATTTGCGGGCTGATCGTGGGCATGCCCAGCTTGCGCCTGCGCGGTGATTACCTGGCGGTCGTCACGCTCGGCTTCGGCGAGATCATCCGCATCTTGTTCAACAACGCGACCTTCCTGGGCTCGGCCACGGGCTATTCCGGCGATGATCCGTCGGGGCTGCCGCGCTACACGAATTTCTTTTGGGTGTTTGCCTGGGTCGCCGTGATTGTCACGCTGGTCCACAACTTGACGTTCTCGCAGACGGGCCGCTCACTGACCGCGATTCGCGAAGATGAAATCGCGGCCGAGGCCATGGCCACGCCCAGCACGCGGCTGAAGGTGATCGCGTTCGCGTTCAGCGCAGCCACGGCAGGCATCGCTGGCGGCCTGTTCGCGCACATGCAAGCCGGTGTGCGTCCCGAAGATTTTCGCTTCGAAAAGTCGATCGACATGATCGTGATGATCATCGTCGGCGGTCTGGGCTCGATTTCCGGCGCAATTTTGGGCGGGATCTTCGTGGCGGTCTCGCTGGAGCTGATGCGCGATCTGCAGCAATACCGGCTCGTCCTGTACGCCCTGTTGTTGATCGTGATCATGATCGTGCGACCCGAGGGCTTGCTCGGCACGCGCGAGCTGCATCACTTGCTGCGGCGCAAGCCCGCGGCCAAGCCCGCCCCCCCCGCGGAGGGCGCGTGAGTTTGCTGGAGCTGTCCGGGGTCGATAAGATCTTCGGCGGCTTGCACGCCGTGCGCGGCGTGTCGTTTCAGGTCGAAAAGGGCAAAATCTTCGGTTTGATCGGGCCGAACGGCGCGGGCAAGACCACGCTCTTCAACGTGATCACCGGCGTGTACACGCCGGAGCGTGGGCAGATCCTGTTCGAAGGCAACAACATCGCCGGGCTCAAGCCCGCGCTGATCGCCCAGCGCGGCGTGGCCCGCACCTTCCAAAACATCCGCATTTTCCGGACCATGACCGTGGCCGAAAACGTGATGGTCGCCGGCCACCATTTGCACAAAGCCAGCATTGCCTCGGCCATGCTGCGCACCCGCGGCTACGAGCGCGACGAACGAGCGCTCGCCAAGCGCGCGCACGAATTGCTGGAAATTCTGGGCCTTTCGGAGCTGGCTTCGGAGGTGGCCGGCAGTTTGCCTTACGGCTCACAGCGGCGGCTGGAGATTGCGCGCGGCCTCATGCTCTCACCGCAGCTGCTCTTGCTGGACGAACCCGCGGCGGGCATGAACAGCCAAGAAGCGCGCACGTTGAACGAACAGATCCGCTTCTTGCGCGATCAGCTGGGGCTGACCGTGGTTCTGGTCGAGCACAACATGGCCGTGGTCATGAACGTGTGCGAGACGATCCACGTCGTGGATCACGGAGAGACCATCGCCCAGGGCACGCCCAGCGAGATCAAGAGCCACCCGAAGGTGCTGGCCGCCTACTTGGGCGAAGAAGCGCCTGGAAGTGAGCCACCCGGATGAGTGCCGAGGTCGCGCTCGAGCTTTCCTCCGTCAGCGTGAAATATGGCGGTATTTCGGCGTGCAAGGACGTGTCCGTGAGCGTCCAGCGCGGCGAGATCGTGACTTTGATCGGCGCCAACGGTGCCGGCAAGAGCAGCGTGCTGAAGTCGATCATGCAGCTCGTGCCCCCCGCGAGCGGCAGCGTGCGCGTGCTGGGCCGCGACGTGAAGGGCCTGGCCACGCACCGCGTGGTCGCGCTGGGCGCAGCGCTGGTGCCCGAGGGGCGCGCGATCTTCGGCAACCTGAGCGTGCGCGAGAACCTGCTCTTGGGGGCGTTCTTGAACCGCAGCCCAGCCGCGATCGAAAAGAACCTTTCGCGCAGCGTTCAGCTCTTCCCGCGGCTCGGCGAGCGCATCGAGCAGAACGCGGGCACGCTTTCGGGCGGCGAACAGCAAATGTTGGCCATCGCGCGCGCGCTGATGGCCGAACCGCAATTGATTCTGCTGGACGAGCCGAGCCTTGGCCTCGCCCCCAAGCTCGTCGGGCAAATATTCGAATCCATTATGGAAATCGCCAAGGGCGGGATCACGATTCTGCTCGTCGAGCAGAACACCCGTTTGGCTCTGCAGGTCGCGCAGCGCGCCTACGTGCTCGTCACGGGTGAGGTCGTGCTGTCCGGCGCCTGCGCCGACCTTCGAACGGATCCACGCATACGTGAAGCGTACCTCGGCGAAAACATCGAAGCCTGAGGCGCTGACGCGCGCTCCGCGGGCGCGCTTCACCTTCCACGGCAACGTGCGCGAGACGCGCTACGGTTGGTTGCGGCTCACGCCCGCCTATTCCGTGCATCTGGTGCGCGAGCTGCTCGAGGCGCGCGCGCTGCCCGAGCTCCCCGTACTCGACCCATTTTGCGGCACGGGCACGACTTTGCTCACCTGCGCAGAGCTCGGCATCGCCTGCTCCACGCTGGACGTGAACCCTTTTTTGGTCTGGCTGGCCCGCGCGAAAACCGCCAAATACAGCGAAAGTTCCCTGAAGCACGCCGATGCGCTCGTCGCTGAGATGAGCCGCGCGGCCCGCGGGCGCGGCAAACCGCCCTGGCTACCCGCGCTGTTTCAAATCGAAAAGTGGTGGGCGAAGCCAGCGTTGCACGCACTCGGGCGCGCCTTCGCGGTACTCCAACATTCCGACGCGGACACGTCCGCGCAGGATCTCGCCAAGCTCGCGTTCTGCCGCAGCTTGATCACGAGCGCGAACGTGAGCTTCGGGCATCAATCGATGTCGTTTGCGCAGGAGCCGCAGAAGTCTGAAAGTGCCGCGCGCGTCTCGCAGGCGCTGCGCGACGCATTCACGCCGATAGCTAGTGCGGCCGCCGTGGCGCTGCGTACCAGCCCGCGGCGCGTGCACCTGGGTGACGCGCGCACGGTGGCAAAACACGTCGGAAAAAGGCCCTTTGGCACGGTGATCACGTCGCCGCCGTACGCCAACCGCATGAGTTACGTGCGCGAATTGCGACCGTACATGTATTGGCTCGGTTACTTGGAGCAGCCCAGCGACGCAGGCGAGCTCGATTGGCAAGCCATCGGCGGCACCTGGGGTTCGGCGACCAGCCGCGTTGCGGCCTGGCAGAGCAAGGAGCAGAGCCCGCTCTCGGATCTGGACGCGGTCACGCGCAAAATCGCGCGCCACAGCGATGTGCTCTCGCGCTACGTCGCCAAGTATTTCGTCGACATGTTCGCGCACGCGCAAAGTCTGTCTGGGGTGGTCGCGCGCGGCGGCCAGGTGCACTACGTGGTCGGCAATTCGAAGTTCTTCGACGTGCTGCTGCCGGTCGAGCAAATCTTCGCGCAGATCTTCGAACGCTGCGGTTTTCGCGCCGCGAGCGTGACCACTTTGCGCAAGCGCACCAGTAAGCCAGAGCTGTACGAGTACTTAGTCAGCGCAACCAAGCGCTGAGCCGGCGGCCCTGAGCGCCACAGTCGCGCTCGGCCACGGGGCGCGCTATCCTGGCGGCGTGAACCGCACCTCGTTCGGATCCGCGTTGTTGCTCACGTTGGCCCTCACTGGCTGCGCCCCCAGCGTGCCCCCGCGCTGGGCTGAAGGCGGTTCGCAGTTGTTGATCGGACGAGCCTACTGGCAACGTGAAGGTGCCGATCCGATCGAGATCCAAGCCGATGGCCACGTGCTGGAAGGCGGCACCTTGCGCTTCGTCGTCGACCGCGTGGGCCGCGTGACCGATGACGACTTCGACCCGTATGCCGTGCTTTTGCCGGACGGGCAGGTCGTCGGCGAAGACGAGCGCGCGCTCGGTTATGTGGGGCTGAACAACGCGACTCCGCCCGGCGGCAAACAAGCCTGGTTGAGTCTGCAACCCGACGGCAGCGTGGTGTTTTACCAAAAGAGCGGCGAGCGCCTGTTGCTCGGCAAATGGACCGGTTGTGATGGTCCCAATCGGCGCACGTGCACGCTCGTCACCCAGATCATCACCGAGCGAAACCTACGCGTCGAGCCGGCCTATTATCCCTATGGGCCCTACGGCGGTCCGTATGGTGCCTACGGTCCGTACGGTCCGCACTTCGGCGTGGGCGTGGGCGTGGGTGTTGGCGTGGGACGCTGACGGTTCGCAAAAGAGTGCCCGCGGTGAGCGCGCGCTTTGTGCGTCCAGCAGCAAATTAGGCTATTAATCCGGCCTCCACTTTTTTGGGAGCCCGAGGACAGTCATATGTTGGATGCACGCTACGTCGCTGATCATTTCGATGAGGTTCGCGCTCAGCTCGCCCGGCGCGGGGCCGAGTTCGCACAAGCCATCGACGGCGTGGTGAGTCTGGTCGCGTCGCGCCGCGAGCTCACGCGCAAGACGGAGCTCTTGCAGGCCGAACGCAACAGCAAGAGCGATGAGATGGCGAAGCTCGCCAAGAGCGGCGACAAGCAGGGCATGGCCGCGCGCCGGGACGAGCTCAAGGCGCTGTCCGAAACCGTCAAAGGGCTCGAGCTCGAGCTCAGCGCAGCCGAGGCGCAAATCGAAGAGATCCTGCTCGGCATCCCGAATGTTCCGCACGAGTCGGTGCCGGACGGGCAGACCGAAGACAAAAACGTGGTCATGCGCACGTGGGGCGAGAAGCCGAGCTTTGCCTTCGAGCCCAAAGCCCACTGGGAATTGGGCGAAAAGCTCGGCATTTTGGACTTCGAACGCGCCGCCAAGCTCTCGGGCGCGCGCTTCTCCGTGCTGTGGGGCTTGGGTGCGCGCTTGGAGCGGGCATTGGCGACCTTCATGCTCGACCTGCACACGGGCGAGCACGGCTACACCGAGGTCTATCCCCCGTACTTGGTGAAGGCCGAAGCCCTGCGCGGCACGAGCCAGCTGCCCAAGTTCGAAGAAGATCTATTCAAGACCAAGCGCAGCGACCCGAACGACCCGAGCGCGCTGTACCTGATCCCGACCGCAGAAGTGCCCGTCACGAACCTGCACGCGGACGAGATCTTGGAGGCCACCCAGCTGCCCCTCGGCTACACCGCGTACACGCCCTGTTTCCGCAGCGAAGCGGGCTCCTACGGGCGCGATGTGCGCGGCCTGATCCGCCAACACCAGTTCGACAAGGTAGAAATCGTGCGCTTCTCGACGCCCGAGCAATCGCTGGCAGAGTTGGAGAAACTCACGCTGCACGCCGAAGAGGTGCTCAAGCGCCTGAATTTGCACTACCGCGTTGTCGAGCATTGCGCGGGCGACCTCGGCTTCGCGGCCACCAAAGGCTACGATCTCGAGGTTTGGCTGCCCTCGCAAAACACCTATCGCGAGATCTCGAGCTGCTCCGTATTTGGGGATTTCCAGGCGCGCCGCGCCAAAATCCGCTACCGCCCAGAAGCTAAAGCCAAGCCCAAGCTCGTGCACACGTTGAACGGTTCCGGCTTGGCCATCGGCCGCACCTGGGTAGCGATCCTGGAGCAGAACCAGCAAGCCGACGGCAGCGTGCTCATCCCTGAAGCGCTGCGAGCGTTCATGGGTACGGATCGGCTGAGCCTGCCGAAGAGCTAGGCCCGTCCTCAATTCAGGTCCCCCGTAAGCGTGCCCGTGCCCGTGCCCGTGCCCGCTCTCTTCTCCTTCCGCACGCCAACTCTGCCCGGAAACAAAGCTCCGCCAGGAGGTGCACCCCGTCGGGGATCGCGAAGCCCGTCGATCGCCCCCTCTTCCTCTTCTTAGATGGGGCTGCCTCTCAGCAGCCCGTGTGCACCAGTGCGTTACGACGCGCGGCACCGTTGCTCGACTTTTCGGGCACGGGCACGGGCACGGGCGCGGGCACGTTTACGGGTGCCTGAGCAATCAACGCAAAAAGCGCACAACTATGCCCCTGCCCGTCCGAACTGGATGAAGCAACATGGGAAGGGTATTCTATGGCGATGTTGGCTTCCGAGCTCTTGGTGCGCTTTCCGGACAGTGCCGAAGTGCCTGAGAGTACGCGCCATTTCGAGCTGCGCTCGTTGATCTACGATTTTTTGACGCTCGCCTTTGGCGATGTCGCGAGCATCGGTTGCGATCAATTCGTGTACTGGGATGCCACCGATCCGCGTGCTTGCCTCTCGCCTGACGCCTTCCTGCGCTTCGGCTCGAAAGACGAGCACTTTCGCTCCTGGAAAGTGTGGGAGCGCGGCGTCCCCGACGTAGCCGTGGAGATCATCAGCGACTCGGACGCGAGCGACCTGAGCTGGGACGAGAAGCTCGAACGCTATCGGCTCTTGGGGGTCAGCGAGTTGGTCTGGTTCGATCCAGAAACCCCGGAGCATCCGCTGCGCGTTTGGGACCTCACGGAGGGTGACTTGCGCGAGCGGCACTTGTTCGCGCCGTTCGCCCGGAGCCGTCATTTGGACGGGTATTGGCTACCCGTCCCAGAACGGGGTGGCGGGCTAACGCTGCGCCTGAGCCGAGACGAGCGCGGGCTTGCGCTCTTCCCGACTCTCGCGGAGCGCATCGCCGAGCAGTTCCGTGCTGAAGCCGAGGCTCGGCGTGCTGAAGCCGAGGCTCGGCGTGCTGAAGCCGAGGCTCGGCGCATGGCCGAGCACGCTCTCCAGCTGGAAACCGAGGCGCGCCGACTGGAAACCGAGGCGCGCCACGCAGCGGAACAGCGCATCGTCGAACTGCAGGCGGAGTTGAAGCGACGGTCCTGACCCCCCAACCGCGCCGTTCGTGGCTCGGGCTCAGCGGCGCTTCTTCGAGCGGCCGCCCTTGCCAGCGCTCGCGTCCTTGCCAGCGCCTTTGCCGCCGCTCGCGCCCTTGCTGCTACCGCTAGCGCTGGCTTTGCCGCCGCGGCTTGGCTTGTAGCTCTTGCCGCCGCCAGCGCTGCTCGCCTTGGCCGCGCCTTTGCGCGTCGGCACCGGGCGATGGCCGACTTTGAGCAGCGGCGCGCCGCGGCCCGCCGGCGCCACGCGCGCACCCGAACCACGTCGAGCCGGTACGCGCGGCCTTGGTTTTTCGGCGGATTCTCGAGGTCCGAAACCGTCGTCTTCGGCCAGGGTTTTCAGCATTTCGTCGGGCACCACACGCCGCGCCAGCACTTGGCGGCGCAAGATGGCCACATCTTCAATCACGACCGCTAGGCGGTCGCCGAGTGAGATGGTGTCGCCCGAGCGGGCGCCCACCACGCTCAGCTCGTCTTCCGCCATCTCGTAGTGGTCCGGACCCATGCTCTCGTACTTCAGCAGCACGTCGACGAACGGCGTATCGAGCGTCACGTATGCGCCGCTACCGACCAGCGCGGTGACGATGCCTTCGCACGTTTCGCCGATGTGATCGCGCATCAGCAAGCAGCGGTACAAGTCGACGACTTCGCGCTCCACGTCCATGGCGGCACGCTCGCGCACGCTGGCAGAGGTGGCGCTTTGCGCGAGCTCTTCCAAGGCGGGTTCGCCGCTGACCGGCTTTCCGCCGCGCAGCAGATGCTTCACGGCGCGGTGCACCTGCACATCCGGGTAACGGCGAATCGGCGAGGTAAAATGCAGGTAATTCGTGGACGCCAGCCCGAAATGGCCCACGTTCTTCACGTCATAAGCGGCTTGCTTCAGTGAGCGGAGCAGCAGCATCTCCAACACTTGTTTGCGGGCGTGGGTCGAAATGCGCTGCAGGAACTTCGATACCCCGAGCGGCTCGTTCATTTCGTCCGCGTTGAACTCGACGCCCAGCTTCTCGGCGACCTGGCCGAGCCGGGCCAGTTTTTGCGGATCGGGCTTGCCGTGCACGCGGTAGATCGCCGGAGACTTCTTGTTGCCGAGCCAAAGCGCCACCAGCTCGTTGGCCAGCAGCATCAGCTCTTCGATCATGCTGTAGGCGCGCTTGATGCCCGGATCCGAGGTCCGGCGCGTGACGTCGAGCGGGGCCTTGGTCGTCGGGTCGAGCGTGAGCTTGGCTTCCGGCAGATCGAGGTCGAGCGAACCCTTGGCCATGCGCGCCTTGCGCAGCTTTTTGGTCAGCTCTTCCATCACGCGCAGCTCTTTTTTGAAGGCTTCCGCGGGCGGGCTCTTGGGCGGGAGATCGGTAAAACCCAGGGTTCTCGCGACACCACCGTAGGTGAGCATGGCCGCCGAGCGCATCACGCCCTCCACGATCTCGAAGCTCTTCACTTTGCCGTCGCGATCGAGATCGGCGATCACGCACAGACACAGGCGCTCCTTCTCGGCCAGCAACGAGCACAGATCCGCGGCCAGCGCCGCGGGCAACATGGGAATCGCGCGGTCAGGCAGGTAGATGGTGCAACCGCGGCGCAGCGCCTCTTTGTCGAGCTCGCTGCCCGGTTGCACGTATTCACTGACATCCGCGATGGCGATCCAAGCGCGAAAGCCGTCACCGTGCCTTTCGACCCAGACGGCGTCGTCGTGGTCGCGCGCGTCTTCGGGGTCGATGGTCGGCAAGGGCACGGAGCGCAGATCGACGCGGCCTTCCATGTTCAGCGGCAAGAGCCGCACGGCCATGGCTTCGGCTTCGCGGATCGCGCCTTCTGGATGTTGTTCGGTGACCTGCTCGCGGATCAGGATCTTGGCCACTTCCACGTTGGGATCGCCAGGTGCGCCGAGCACCGTGATCAGCTCACCTTCCGGATTTTCATCGGGAAATTCCGGAAATTTGGTGATTTCGGCGACGGCCGCGTCGCCGTCTTCACCGAGCTTGTTGCCCGTCCCGAGCACGATTGGGCCGCGCAGACGCGAGTCGTCCGGCTCGAGCCAAACGCTCTTGCCGCGACGGCGCAGCACGCCGGCCACGCGCGCGTTGCGCCGCGCCACGATGTAATCGACGCGACCCTCCGCACCGCGCGAGGAGCGATTGACGACGGTCACCTTGACGCGGTCACCGTGCAGCGCAGGGCCGATCGCTTCGGGCGCGATGTACAGATCATCGTGGCCCACCGCGTTGACGAAGCCGAAGCCGCGCGGGTTCAGCGACAGCACCCCCTCCCAACCTTCGCTTTGCGTCACTTCACGCAGCTCGGCGGTGTAGCGGCCGCCGCCCAGGCGCTTGATGCGCTTCTGCTCGGCGAGCTCGTCGAGAGCGGCCACGAGCTTCGGCAGGTTGGAGGGCTTTACGCCCAGCTTCTCCAAGAGCTCGCGCGGATGGATCGGTTTTTTTGCTTCAACGACCATGCGAATCACTTCGCCCTTCGCTGGGATTCGACTAGCCATGGCGGCCTTCTAGCATCTTCTGGCGAGCGAAAGCTGCCCGGTCGACGACCCTTGCGCCGGCGGATCATTGGGCTTTTTGCCCGGTTCAGGCTAAGGGATCCTGGGTGCGAAGGGCGATTGGTCTGTTTGGTGTGCGGCTCGCCTCGGTCCTGGCCCTGGCGGTCTCGGCGGCGCTGATGGTCGACTACATCGGCAGTACGCCGACTTTCTGCGGGCCGGGCTCGGGTTGTGCCTTGGTTCGTGGCAGTGGCTACGGCTACATCAACCTGTTCGGCCAGACCCTGCCGATGCCGCTGTTCGGCATGCTCGGTTTTGCGTTGCTCTTGGGCATCGCGCTGACACGAAGCCTTTCGCGCTGGGCGCCAGCGCTGGCGATACTGGCCGGCGTGCTGGGGCTCGGCTTGCTTGGGCTGCAATGGCTCACGATCGGTCACTTCTGTTCGCTGTGCGTGTCGGTCGATACGCTGAGCGTCGTGGCCGCCGTCTGCGGCATCTTGCAATGGCGCGGGGAAGGCGATGCGAACGAAGAGTTCGCGCTGCGCTGGGGTGCATGGCCGGCCCTGGCCAGCTTGGCTTTGTTCGCGCCGTTGGCCTGGCCGCAATTGCGCCCAGCCGCGCCCGTGCCTGCCGGTGTGAGGGCGCTGTACGTGCCGGGCAAGATCAACGTCGTCGAATTCGCCGACTACGAGTGTCCGTACTGTCGCCGACTACACCCCGAGCTGAAGGCGATCATCGATAGCTATCCGGGCAAGGTCAATTTCAAGCGCCTGAACCTGCCCCTCCCGAGCCATGAATTCGCGCACGGCGCAGCGCTGGCGCAGGTCTGCGCGCGTGAGCAGGGGAAGGGCGATGAGATGGCCGATCGGCTGTTTTCAGCTGAAGATCTGCAGCCCGCCAGCAACCGCGCGCTCGCCAAAGCGCTGGGTGTAGAGCTCACCGCTTACGATCGCTGTGTCAGCTCCGAAGCGACTGCAAAGACCATCGAAGCCGAATCGAAAATTCTGCTCGATGACGGCTTACAAGGCCTGCCGACCACCTACGTCGGTGCCAAAACCATCCTCGGCGCACAACGGGAAGAAGTATTCCGTGACGCGTTCGACCGCGCCGCGTCCGGCGAGGGCGAGCGCGGAGTGCCCGGGTTCGTGTATTGGCCGCTGATGCTCGTGATTGCCGCGGCCAGCATTTGGGTGGGACGCCCGCTCCGTGCTACGCTCTGACATGGAACAATCGGATTCGAACGACAACGCAGTCGCCAGCGTCGGCGCTGCCCGAGCACACGTCCCGTTCGAGGTTTTCAAAGCGCTGCCCAAGACGGACTTGCACGTCCATCTGGATGGCTCGCTTCGCCTGGAAACCATTCTCGAGCTCGCCAAGGCCGAAAAAGTCGAGCTCCCAGCGAACGACATCGACGGACTCCGCGCCGCGATCGGCGCGGGCAGCAACTTCGGCTCACTCGTAGAGTATCTGCGAGGCTTCGAAATCACGCTGCGCGTGATGCAAACCGAGGCCGCGCTCGAACGCATCGCCTTCGAGCTGGCCGAAGACGCGCACCGCGAAAACGTGCGCTACATGGAGGTCCGTTACGCGCCGATGCTCCACACGCAGCGCGGCCTGAAGCTGACCAAGGTGGTCGAAGCCGTGCTCGACGGCCTGCGCCGTGCGCGCGAAACGTACGGCATCAAAGCCACGGTCATCATTTGCGGCATCCGCAACATCTCTGCGGAATCCTCGTATCAGATGGCTGAGCTCGCCGTGGCCTACAAGGGCCGCGGCGTGGTCGGCTTCGACCTAGCCGGTGCCGAGGCGGACTTTCCGGCCAAGCATCATCGGGCCGCGTTTCAGCTGGTGCGCGACAACAACATCAATTGCACCATCCACGCCGGCGAAGCTTACGGGCCTCAGTCCGTGGCGCAGGCCATTCACGTGTGCGGCGCGCATCGCATCGGCCACGGTTGCCGGCTGCGTGAAGACGGCGATCTGATGCAATACCTGAACGATCACCGAGTGCCGCTCGAGTGCTGTCCGTCGAGCAACGTGCAGACGGGCGCGGTCAAAGATCTGGCTTCGCACCCGCTCAAGCTCTATTTCGATCTCGGACTGCGCGTGACGGTGAACACCGACAATCGCCTGATCACGGACACCAGCGTCTCGAAAGAGCTGTACCTGGTGCACACGCAAATGGGCGTCCCGTTCGCGGACATCAAGAGCATCGTCCTTTCGGGCTTCAAATCCAGCTTCCAGCCGTTCCACGAGAAGCAAGCGGCCCTGCGCCGCGTCGGCGCGGAGCTCGACAAGTACGACGATTACGGCGTCTTGCTCAGTTCGCAAAACGGCGTCAGCAGTGAGCGCCCCTCGCGCCGGCCCCGCGGCAGCGCCGAAGTGAGCGCTGGCGCGGAGTAGCGGTTCAGAAGTGCACGTCAGCGCGCACGTCGCCGGTCATCGCGGCTTCGAGCGCGCTGATGGCGGCGTCGAGCTCTTCGGACTCGCTGACCGGCAATTTGATTTGGAAGCGGATGTACAGGTCGCCCTGCTCGGTCTTGCGCTTCACTCCGCGGCCCTTGATGCGCGCAATTTGGCCGCTTTGAGCGTGCTTGGGCACGGTCAAGGTAATTGCGCCGTCGGGCGTGGGGACGCGCACCTTGGCCCCGCGGTACGCCTCAGCGACGGTGATCGGCAGGTCCAGATACAGGTCCAAGCCCGAGCGCTCGAAGTGCGGGTGCTTGCCGACGCGAATATTCAGGATCAAATCCCCGTGCGGGCCGCCATAGGCGCCGGGCGCGCCCTGACCGGCGATGCGCACCTTGTCGCCGTCGCCCGCGCCCGGCGGCACGCGCACGGTGATCTCGTCGCCGCCGTCCTGAAGGCGCAGCTTCAGCTCCGCGCCACGCAGAGCTGAGATGAAATCCACACTCACCTCGCTGGCAATGTCTGAGCCCTTCATGCCCGGGTTCGAGCCGCGCCGGCCGGAGCGGTTGAACAGATCCCCGAACAGGTCGCCGAAGCCGCCGGAACTGACGTCAGCACCCGGCGTGCTGAACATGTCCTCCACGTTCATCTGCCCGCTGCTGCGCCGGCGGAAGCCCCCGCCACCGCCGCGATAGGAGCGCGCCGCCGCCGAGTTGAAGCCTTCACGCAGGCCTTCTTCACCAAACTCATCGTAAAGTCTGCGCTTTTCGGCGTCGGACAAGGCCTGGTAGGCGCGATTCACGTTCTTGAACCGGGCCTCGATCTTCTTGTCACCCGGATTCTTGTCGGGATGGAGCTGCGCCGCCAGCTTGCGGTACGCCTTCTTGATCTCGTCGTCGCTGGCGGTCCGCGATACTCCGAGCTCTTTGTAGAAATCGACAGCCATGGTGCCTAGACAAGCTAAGCGTCCAACGCCTGGCCGGCAAGGTCAGCCGCGTCGAACGCGCTTCTTGCGTGTCTTGCTGGAGGCGAGCTGCTTGCTGCGGCTGACCAACGACGGTTTGCGAGGCCGCGCCGCGGAGGCCACCCGGCAACTCACCACCATGGAGTCCACCCACTGGTCTGCGGGCTGATCGGTGAAATCAGCGGTGAAAAAGATCTCGCTGAAGCCGTTGTAGTGAAGCAGCGCCTCGACTTCGCGCGGGAAGAACTGGCGATGGGTGAGCGGCACCTTCCAGGGCTTGCCGCCCTCCTCGGGCTCGAACTCCATCCAGATCAACAGCAGCTGCCTGAGCCGGTCGTACTCGAAGCGCTCGGCATATTTGACGAGCTCCCCCGTCGTGGGATGCCGAATCTTGGGCGAGCCGTAGCTGCGCTCGGGGTCGCGCGACAAATCCTCGCCGTGTGGCACCGAAAAATCGAACACGAAGCGCCCGCCTGGCGAAAGGTGCGCTTTCACGCGCGCAAGGAACGCCTCCACGTCGGGCCGCGTGTACAAGTGCAGAAAGCAATTGAACGGCGCGTAGACCAGCGGCACGCGCTTGCCGAGCGCGTACGTGCGCATGTCTCCCTGCGCCAGGGAGACGCGGCTACGCACCTGTTTCGGCTCCAATTTGAGCCGTTCCTCGAAGTCCGAAAGCATCGGCTTCGAAAGGTCCACGCCGTGAACTTCGACGCCCGCGCGGGCTACGTGCAGCGCGATGCGGCCGTTGCCCACGCCGTACTCGAGCACGGGCCCTTTCGACTGCCGCGCCAGCCGCACGTAGTAATCGACGTCGTGCCGGCGATCCTTGTACGTCTTCGAGTAGTACGCCGGGTCTTCGTAGTGGCCCTTGGCGCCGTCATCGCCAGCGGCGCCAAAGTCACGGATCGTGCGCGACGCTTCGGCGTTACGCGCCTTGCCGCTCAAAGATTTACGCGACCGAGTTCGTTGATGTACTCGGCGACGGCTTCGACCGAGGG
>Ga0315912_10002366_pt1 | contig 20336 bp, 12 predicted proteins | sample VfabasoilMG_FD_204469 | JGI IMG/M metagenome (GOLD analysis project Ga0315912, IMG submission 204469) | Garden soil microbial communities collected in Santa Monica, California, United States - V. faba soil | ecosystem: Environmental > Terrestrial > Soil > Garden | place: USA: California...
GCTCAATCCTCAGCGGCCTGAACAGGCCGCCTCCGGTCGATCCCGACCCAACGCCTTGCCATACACGACTTGGCGCAACCTCGCGACGAACGCTGTGAGAAATGCGGGCTAGGGTGCTCCGCCCACGAAGGCGTAGCCGGCCCAGAAGTGCGGGTGCGCGGCGGGCACCTGTTGCACGCTGCCGTCCGGCGCGCTCCATGCCAGTGCGCCCGCGTCGTGGCGTTGCGCCCGGCGCGCGGCGGCCAGCGCCTCGGCCGGCCCGGCGCCGCCGGCGACGTGCTCGCTGTAGAGCCGCTGCAGCAGCCCGGGCTCGTCGCCGGCCTCGGCCGGCCAGCGGCTGGCGATGACGGCCCGCGCGCCGGCACGCACGAAGGCCTCGGCCAGCGACTGCAGGCCGCGGCCGCGCTGCACCGGCAGCTCACCGCCCTGCAAGCCCGGCAGCAGCACGAGGTCGGCGTCGAGCTGCAGCTCGAGCACATCGGACAGGCTGAAGAGGATCGTGCCTCCCGGCCCTCCGAGCAGGAGCCGGCTGCGTGCGGCGTCCGCACCCGAGATGCGTCCCTCGGCCGCCACGTGGATCCAGTCGTAGACGCCGGCGCGCCGCAGCGGCTCGGCGTCCGCGCGCCCGCCCACGTACAGGTCGAACGCCGGCGTGCTCATGCTGCCGCCCTCGGGCTCGGCCAGCAGCGACTGCAGCTCCTGCGCCTGTTCGCGGCCGAGGTCGTGCCGCAGCGCGAGCAGTTCACCGGCGATCGCCACGACCTCCGGATCGCTGGCGGCCCCGCCGACGAGCAGCGCCCGTGCCGGGGCCGCGCCGGGGCGCTCGCCCCCGCCCGCCGCGGCGCCGACATCCGTCTCGTCGCCCGGCGCCGCGCCCGGCGATGCGCCCGGCGAGGTGCCCGGCATCGTGCCCGCCGCGGCCCCTGTCGCGGCGGCCGAGCGACGCGAGGCCAGCCGCAGCAGGGCCGGCGTGCTGGCGGCATAGCCGACGCGCAGCGTGTCGGCCACGAAGCGCAGGTCCTCGAAACGCAGGGCCGCCGCCGGCGCCACCTCGCCCGCACCGGGCGGCGTACCGGGCGGCGTACCGGGCGGCACACCAGGCGGCGTACCGAGCGGCGTACCGGACGGCGTCGCCTCCTCGGCCTCCGGCCCGGCGCGCGGCGCCGCGATGGACGAGACGAGGGCCTCGAAGGGCAGCGGCGCGAGGGCGCTGCTCGGCACCACGACGATCCCGGCGAGCGGATGCTGCACCAGGGCGAACACCGGCTCGAGCAGCCGCGCGTGCAGGCTGCGGCCGAGCGCCGCGATCTCCTCGACGCCCGCCAGCCCCGGGCGCCCCGCGAGCCCCGCGGCGAAGGCCCCGGCCTGTTCGCGCAGCGGGGCGAGCTCGCCCAGGTCGAGCAGCAGCAGCCTGCCGTCGTCGAGCACGTAGGCCGAGAGGCGCTCGCAACCCTCGACGTACTCGATGAGCACATGGCTGCCGCCGAGCTGGTCGGCGAGCGGTTCGAGCAGCCCGGCCGCCCGGTCGATGCGCGCCGGGGGCGGGCCGGGTTCCGACGACACGACGCCCTCGAGCACCGCGCGCTCCTTCCAGCGCGCCGCCCCGAGGAACCCGTCGAGCACGATCTGGGCCTGGGCGTCGACGGGTTCGCCGCCCGCGAGGCGCACGGCGGGTTGCGCGGCGCCGCCCTGACCGAGTCGCGCCAGCCGCAGCGCGACGAGATCCTGCGCCAGCGCCGGGAAGAGCGCGCGCTCGGGCGCGGCCGCCGAGCCGGGCGGCGCATCGCACAGGCGTTCGGCCAGGGCGAGACGGTCGGCCAGCGCCGCGGCCTCGCCGGCCGAGCGGTCGATGAGCGCCAGCTCGGCCAGCGGCGCCAGGGCGCTCGCCGCCCGACCGAGGGCGTCGAAGCCGGACACCGAGGCCTCCAGCAGCGGCCGCGCGGCGGCCACCTCGCCCTGCTGGCGGAGCAACGCACCGAGACCGGCCTGCGCCGCCGCCCGCGTCGGCCGGTCGTGGCGCGCATCGGCGGCCGCCAGGGCCTCGCGCAGCAGCCCGCCCGCCGTCTCGAGCGCGCCGCCGCGCGCGTGCAGCGCCGCGAGGCGGATGGCGCAGGCATCGGCACGCACCGCGAGGCCGGTCTCCTGCGCCAGCACGCGGGCCTGTTCCAGACGCCCACGCGCCGGCTCGGGCTCGCCCCGCCGCTCGTGCACCTCGGCCAGCTCGAGCAGCGCGTCGATGCGCCGGCCGGCCTGCTGCTGCGGCAGGCACAGCAGCAGCTGCCCGTAGAGCTCGACGGCCGCATCGAGTTCGCCCGCGTGCGCCGCGAAGGCCGCACGCACCGCCAGCAGGCCGGGCGTGCTGGGGTCGCGCCCCGCCTGCGCCACGTCGCGCAGCAGACGCTCCATGAGACCGCGGCCGCGCGCATAGCGGCCCTGCTGCAGCTCGGCGAGCGCCCACTGGCCGAGCAGCGGCCAGCGCACGGCATCGGAGGGTTGCAGCGCGAGAGCCGCCTCGTACTCCGCCGCCGCGCGCGCCGGCTCGCCGCGCGCCTCGGCCAGGGCCCCGAGCCGCAGGTACAGGCCGGCCGTCTCGTCGGCCCGGGCGGCGCTGCCGCCGTCGCCCGCCGCCAGCGGTCCGTCCAGCAGCGCGTGCACGGCCTGCTCGGCGGCGCGCGCGCGCGGCAGGTCGCCGGCCTGCTGCTCCAGGCGGGCGAGCCGCACCTGGGCGCGCGCCTCCTCCAGCGGTTGCTGCTGCTGCCGCGCGAGCGCGAGCAGGGCCTCGAGCGGCTGGCGCGCCGGCTCGTCGCGGCCGAGGTCTTCCTGCACCAGCGCGAGATGGCCGAGCACGAGCAGCTGCAGGTCGGGCTCGCCCAGCGCCTCGGCCGCCGGCAGCGCCGCCAGCAGCTGCGCCTCGGCCGCCGCCGGCTCACCCGACAGGGCCTGCACCTGGGCCAGGAAGCTGCGGGCCAGCACCACGTCGCGCGCGCTGCCGGCCTGCAGGGCGACGCGCAGCATGTGCTGCAGCGGCGTGCGCGCCGCCTCGGCCTGGCCGCGCTCGACGAGCAGCAGGCCCGCCAGCTTCCAGCGTGCCAGCTGGCCCGCGGGCGTCTCGGCGCGCGGCGCCGCGGCGAGGTAGCGCTCGATGCGCGCCGCGACCTCGTCCTCCGGCGGCCGGCCCGGGCTGCGCCCCGGGCGGGCGCGCAGCAGGAAGCGCGACGAGAGGCCGTCCTGCGCCACGACGCGCAGCGCGTACAGCTTGCCGACCTGCGCCGGGAAGGAGAGCCGCGCGTCGGGGCCGTCCCCCGAGTCCTCGTCGCTCCAGCCGATGCGCTCGTCGTCCACCTGCAGCACGGCCAGGCCGACGTCGCCCTCGTCGGACAGGGCCTCCACCGTCACCCAGCCGCCGAGTTCGGGCAACAGGGCGACGAGTTCGTCGGCCGGCAGCACACCGCGGAACTCGCCGCCGAGTGCGAGCACCGGCCCGTCCAGCTCGAAGGTGCGCGCCTCGCGCGCCGCCGAGGGCGCACCCGCCGTGCCGGCCTGCGGTGGCGCCGCGGGCGCAGCCGGCGCCTGCGCCTGGCTGCGCCCCTGGAGCGCGGCGAGCGCGAGCAGCAGCGCGACGCACGGCGCGACGCACGGCGGGACGCGGACTATGGACACGAGCACGACGCTGATCTCACCAGGGGCCCCCGTCGCAGCCGGCCGGCCGCGACCCGCAGAGGGTAGCAGCCCACGCCGCGTCTCAGCGCCGGCGCTGGCCCTCGGGGCGGCCGGTGCTGCGACCGCGAGCGGGGCTCTTGTCGTCGTCGTCGGTCGCGCGCAGGACCACGCTCTGGTACTCGACGCGATCGGCGGGCATGACGAGCGTGGCGGTGTGCTCGAGGTAGCCCGCGGCGCGCACGCTGAGCCGGTATTCCCCGGGCGGCAGCACCTCGAAGACCAGTTCGTCAGGTTCTCCGCGCGGGGCGGAGCTGCGGGTCAGGTCGTAGGGCCGCGGCTTGCCGCTGGCCTGGAGCTGCACGTGCGGGCGCCGCACCGGGCGGCCGCTCTCGTCGCGCACCTCGAGATGCAGGTCGCCGCTGCTGGGCACGCGGTAGGACTGCCGCTGCATCGGACCCGGCTGCACCCGGAAGGGCTGCTCGGCCAGCCACGAGCCGGGCCCGGAGGCCAGCTGGAAGGTGCCCCCGAGCCCCAGGTTGAAGCGGCCGATGCCCTGCCCGTCGGTGCGCACCACCTTGTCCTTCTTGCGCGCGTGGGGGGCGCCGGGCAGGCCCTCCTCGTCGGCGTCCACGAGGCGCAGGCTGAGGCCCGGCACGGGCCGCCCGCGGCCGTCCTCCACGGACACCTCGAGCAAGGCCGCGGGGGTCAGCAGCACCTGCAGCGGCGGCGGCTCGCGCTGACCGTCGAAGTCGACCGACGCGCTCGTCGTCTCCACGTGCGTCAGGGACATGAGGCGCACGCGGTAGCGCCCCGCCTGCGGCAGGTCGAAGAGCAGGCCGCCGGGCACATCGGCCTGGTGCTCGGCGCGCACCGGCGTGTCCACGAAGGTGCGCGTGTTGCCCTTCTCGACCTCGCGCTGCAGCTTGGCCAGCACGCCGTCGAAGGGCTGCCCCGTGGTGCCGTCGAAGACCGTGCACTGCAGGCGGAGCACCGGCTGCAGCTCGAAGACGAGTTCGTCCTCGAAGCCGGTCAGCCCGTGCAGCTCCTGGACGCCCGGATGGAAGCCCTCGGCGCGCGCCATGAGCGTCGCGTCGCTGCCGGCCTCGAAGGGACCGATGCGGAACAGGCCGCTCGCATCCGTGTAGCGGAACGCGCTGCGCCCCGCGACGACCAGCGCCGAGGCGAGCGGCAGGCCGAGCTGGTCGAGCACCAGGCCGGAGAGCGAGAGGCCGCCCCCCACGTCGAGCACGACCGGCTCCTGCGGCGGGCCATCGGCCAGGCTGACGGTGGTGATGAGGCTCTGCAGGCCGAGGTGCCGCGCCTGCAGGAAGACCTCGCCGACGCTGGCGTGGGCCAGCGGGTGAGCCAGATCGACGCGACCGTCGGCGTCGCTGCGGCCGAGCGTCGGCTCGCCGCTGCCGTCGCCGGCGCGCACGAGCACCTGGGCTCCGGCCAGCGGTTCGCCGCCCGACATCACGAGCACCGGCAGCAGCACCGGCTGCATGAGCTCGATGTCCACGCTCTCGGAACTGTCGCGCCGTCGCACCGGCGTGCTGCCCCACAGGCCGGCCCCGGCCGCGTCGCGCGCCTCGACCGTGAGCAGCTGGGCGCCGTCCCAGCCCTCGAGGGGCACGGCGTAGGCGCCGGACGCATCGGCCACGCTGCTGCCGAGCAGCTGGCCGGCCATGCGCAGCTGCACCGTCGCACCGCCCGACGGCAGGCCCGTGAGCCCGTCCAGCACGAGCCCGGCCACGTCTTGGAGCAGCTCGAGCTCGACGCGCACTTCGGCCTCGGGCTGGAGCGCACTGGTCTCGTAGCGCCGCACCTCGGCCGGCACGTAGCCCGGCAGGCTGACCGACAGCACGAAGCCGGTGGTGGGCGCGTCGGCGAAGGTGAAGCGGCCGAAGGCGTCGCTGGTCTGCGGCTCGTCGAGCACCAGCACGGGCTCGGGCAGCAGCTGATCGCTGCCGGCCGGCAGGGCGTCGGCCTCGAGTTGCAGGCGCACCTCGGCGCCGGCCAGGGGCTCGCCGCCCTCGGCCGCGACGACCGTGCCGAGCATCGTCCGACCGGGCGGCAGCGCCACGACGTGCTCCTCGCCCCCCACCAGCACGTCCTTCTCGAAGCGCACGTCGTGGCCGGGCGCCCAGGTCGCGAGCAGCACGCTCGTGTCGGAGAGCGGCGCCAGCGAGAAGGCGCCGCCCGCGACGCTCTCGGTGAGCAGCGCCCCCGACTCGCCGAAGGCCACGAGGCGCGCCCCCTCGAGCGGCTCGCCGCTCTCCTCGCTCTCGACGCGACCGCTGAGCACGAGCGCCCCCGGCAGGCGCACGAGCAGCGTGTCGCCGGAGGTGACGTGCTCGAGTTCGACCCGCGGCCAGGCGCGACCGCCGGCGATGAGCTGGTGCTGCGCGCCGGCGCGTGCCGGCAGCGCGAAGCGGCCGTCGGCGTCGCTCAGCGTCGAGCCGATGCGCTCGGGCGGCTCGTCGGGGCGCCGGCGCACGTCCCACAGGTCGACGGCGACGACGAGCAGCAGCGGCACGCCGGACAGCGCGCGGCCCTCGCTGTCGACCACCTGCCCCTGCACGAGGCCGTCGGCGTCGAGGCGCGGGAGTGCCTCCGTCTCGGCCGGCGCGGGCGGGGGCGGGGGCGGCGTGGGGCTGGCGAGCGGCACGGCTTCCCCGTCGCTGCCCGCGCTGTGCCCTGCCGGCAACACCGTGGCTCCGCGCGCCGGGGCCATCGGCAAGGCCAGGCCGGTCGGCAGCGGCTCACCGGCCGCGTCCTCGTGCAGCAGCAGCCAGGTACCCGCCAGCACGGCGAGCACGGCGACCAGCAGGGCGGTGAGGCGCGCACTCATGGCGGGTGGGGGCTCCGGGCGGAGCGCGCGCGGCGTCGGCGCTCCGGACACAATCTAAGGGAGTGGGTCGGCTTCGGGGCGGGATGTCTGGCGACAGCGCAGCGGATGCGTCCGCCGATCGTGTGCCCGGCCTGGAACAACGCAGCCCGCCCGCCGTCGCGAGCCACTCTTGGGACATGCGCCCCGCGGCGACCGCGGAGACAATGCCCGCCGCGTGCCGAGCACCCACCGCCGCACGGAGACGTGTGGCACCGCGCGCGACCGCCTTCCCGGCAGGAGATCCGGTGTGAGCCCGCTGGCTTCCTCGCGCGCCGCCCGCAGCGGCCGTCGCCGTGTGCTCACGCTGCTCGGGCTGGTGGCCGTGGCCGCCCTGGCAGCGGCAGTCTGGCAACTGATGCCTGAGGCGCCGCCGGCGCGCCCGGCCGGGTCGGCGCCCGGGGCCGGCAGCACACAGCCCGCGCCGCACGGCATGCTGCTGCCGGAGGGGCCCGAGGGCGAGCAGGTCGAGCTGAAGGCGGGGCCGGACGCGGCGGCCAGCGCGGCGGCCGAAGCCGAGCTGCTGCGCGCGGCGCTCGAGAGGGTGCCGACGCGCGCCGTGCGCGGGCGCCTCGTGGTGCAGGACGGCGGACCGCTCCCGGCCGACCTGAGCGTGTGGCTCGCCAGTTCGCCGCCCGGCCCGCGGCGCGTGTCGATGTTCGGGAGCGAGCGCGCTCTCGCCCTGGCGCCGGCCTTCCTGCCCGAGGCCCTGCTGGCCTCGAGCTCGCGCACGCGTGTCGATGCGGCCGGGCGCTTCGAGCTCTTGCACGTGCCCGACACCGGGGCCTGGCTGGCGGTGGGCGACGAGCTGCTCTACCCGCAGGAGCCCGTCGAGCTGCCGCCCGCGGGCAGCGACGAGCTGGTCGTGGTGCTCGTGCGCGGCGCCCGCATCGAGGGCGTGGTGACCGACGCGGCGCACGCGCCGCTTTCCGGCGTGCAGCTGCGCCTGTCCTCGCCGCTCGACGCCTTCTTCATGTTCGACTCGCAGCCCACGCGCATCGAGCTGGACGAGGAGAGGAGCGATGCCGAGGGGCGCTTCGTCTTCGCGCCGGTGCCGGCGGGAGCGGTGCTGCAGTGCTCGGCCCGCCTGGACGGCTACGAGCCCGACCGCTGCGAGGTGGCGCCGCTGGCCGCGGGCGAGTCGCGCCGGCTGGATCGGGAGCTGTCGCGCGGCGCGGCGCTGCTCGGCCGGGTGCTCGACGAGCAGGGCGCGCCCGTGTCGGGCGTGGAGGTGGTGGTGCAGCCGGCGTCCTTCTCGATGAGCGACCTGGAGGCCCTGGGCTCCATGCCGCGGCACGAGGTCGTCACGGACGATCAGGGGCGCTTCGCGGCCGAGGCCCTGCCCGCGGGCCGCTACCAGCTGGCCCTGGCCGGCAACCTCTACCTGATCGAGAAGAGCGCGGTGCTCGAGCTGGCGCCGGGCGAACGCCGGGAGGGCCTGGAGCTGGTGGCGCGCACGGGCCTGAGCGTCGCCGGGCAGGTGCTCGACAGCCAGGGCCGGCCGGTGCCGACCGCCCGGGTGCAGGTGTCGCGCCCGCCCAGCATGATGGACATGTCGGCCCACTTCGAGCGCGAGCTGCGCGAGTGGGCCGAGGTGGACGCCGAGGGGCGCTTCACGCTCACCGGCTGCGCCGAGGGCCAGGTGCGCGTCCGCGCGCGCGCCGACGGCTTCGTGCGCACCTCGCAGGACGTCGAGGCCGGCCGCACCGACGTCACGCTCGTGCTGGCGCACAAGGTGGCCGTGACGGGCATCGCCATCGCGCTCGGCGACGCCGAGCCGATCGCGGAGTACACGCTCCGCCTCGCGCCGACCGGCGGCCTGCTCGACCTGGCCAACATGACCACGATGGACGAGCGGCTCGGCGAGCTGCCGCCGCCGTTGCACGTGACCGACCCCGAGGGCGAGTTCCGCTTCGAGGACGTGCCGCCCGGCAGCTACGACCTGCAGCTGCGCGCCGAGGGCTTCGCCATCACGCGGCTGCAGGGCCTGGAGGTGCGCGCCGGCGACGGCTGCAGCGGCGTCGTGCTGCTGGTGCCCGAGGCCGGCCGCCTGGTCGGCCAGGTGGTCTCGGCGCGCGACGGCCGGCCGCTCGAGGGCGCCAGCGTGGCGACCGGCGACGGCAACATCATGGCGCGCATGTCGGAGCAGATGCTCGGAGGCCGGCTCGAGGCGCGCACCGCGGCCGACGGCCGCTTCGAGCTGGCCGGGCTCGGGACGGAGCCGGTGCAGGTGACCGTGCACCACGACAGCCACCAGGACCTCGGCCTCGGCGAGCTCGTGCTGGCCGAGGGCGAGCGGCGCGACCTCGGCGTGCTCACGCTCTCGCCCGGCGGCACGCTCTACGGCACGCTCGTCGATGCCGACGGCAAGCGCCTGCCGGGGCTGACGGTCATCGCCGCCTCGCCCACCGGCGCCTCCTTCCGGCGCGCCACGAGCGACAGCGCCGGCGCCTGGCGCATCGAGGGCCTGGCCCCCGGCACGTACAACGTGACGCGCATGGACTTCAAGCTCGACCTGGCCTCCGACAACGCCGCCAGCTACATGGAGGACGTCGTCTTCCGCACCGTCGAGCTGCAGGCCGACGAGGAGAAGCGCGTGGACCTCGGCGTGCAGCGCACGGGCGGCCGCCTGGAGGGCGTGGTGCGCTCGAGTCTCGGCGCGGAAGCCGGGGCCATGCTGTGGGCCTTCCCCGAGGAGGGCAGCGGCGGCCTGCGCTTCGCCACCAGCGACAAGCAGGGCCACTACGCCATCGAAGGCCTGGAAGCCGGCCGCTACCTGCTGCAGGTCATGCCCGCCAGCGACGTGGTGGCCGGCGCCGGCAGCCAGCCCATGGCCGCCACCAGCCTGGTGGTCGAGATGAGCGACGCGGCCGTCCAGCACCAGGACGTGCACGTGCCGGGCGGCAAGCTCGTCGGCCGGGTGGTGGACAAGCGCAGCGGGCAGGGCCTGTCGGGGGTGCGCGTGCTGCTCGAGCGCACCGATGCCGGCCGGACGCTCAGCCCGGTGCTGGCGGCCACCGGCGGGCGGGTGGCCGAGTCGTACACGGCCGCCGACGGGGGGTTCGTCCTGGGACACCTGCCGGACGGCGTCTACAGCGTGGTGGCCGGCGGTCGCAACGTGCTCGGCATGGGCGACGCGCGCTGGTCGATCACGCGCGTCGAGGGCGTGGCCGTGGCCGAGGGGCGGGAGGGCTTCACGCTGGAGATCGAGCTGGAGGCCGGAGGCAGCATCGCCGGCCAAGTGAAAGACGGGCGCGGCCAGCCCCTGGCCGGCGTGCCGGTCTGGGCGCGGGACGACCGCCAGGGGCGCTGGATCGGCCTGCTGGCGGAGACCACCAGCGACAACAGCGGCGCCTACGAGGTGCAGGGGCTGGAACCCGGCCCCTGGACCCTGGCCTTCGGGGGCACCAGCCACGCCTTCGCCCTCTCGCGCCCGGTCAACGTGGTGCGCGAGGGCCAGGCCGACCTGGACATCGTGCTCGTGGAGGGCGTTGAACTGTGGGTGGACAGCTCTCCGCGGCGGGTGGCGGAGGCGGTCGTCTCCCTGGCGGGGGCGCTGGGCAGCCTGCCCCTGGAGCTGTCCTCCCTGGAGTCCCTGATGGGCGGCTCGCGCTCGGCCCACCGCCGGCGGCTCGGGCGTTTCGCCCCGGGCACCTACGACCTGAGCTTCAGCTTCGACGGCGGGCCACCCGAGCGGCGGCAGCTGACGCTCGGCTCGGGCCAGCGCGAGCTCGTCGTCCCGATCCCGCTCGGCGGACCCGGGGACGGCTAGCGCGCCCGCGATCCCGCGGATGACCGATCGCCGATCGCGTGCTAGGCTCTGGGCAGCACTCCGCGCTCGGCCCGAGCACACACCAAGATCCTCATGCCTACCTTTGCCCTCCGAAGGTTGTTCCTCGGCCTGGCCGCCCGCTACCACGTCTGGCATGGCCGGCGCGCGTATCGCGCCGGTCGCCTGCGCGCGGCCGGCCGTCACCTGAGCCAGGCTCTCGCCGCCGGGCACAGCTCGTTCTCGGCCTACCTGCTCATGGGCAAGGTGGCCTACCGCGAGCGCGACATGAAGTGCGCCATGGACTGCTTCCGCATGGCCCGGCGCGCCGACCCCGCACGCTACGCGCTCGAGGGCTTCCCCAAGGACTTCATCGAGTCGCTGGCGCGGCAGCCGGTCGAGAACGCGCGGCAGCACTACCGCGTGATCATCGAGGCGGCCGGCGGCAGCGGGCGCCCGTCGCGCGCGATCGCGGACGAGCGCAGCCCGCTGCGCCCCTTGCAGGCGCGCCGCGAAGCGATCAGCCCGGCCTCGTCGGCCGCCGGCCAGGAGCCGCGCGCGGCCGGCAAGCTCCGCGACCGCGCGGAGCAGCAGCGCCTCGCGAGCCAGCCGCGGCTCGATCCGGGCGCCTGGGCCGACGTCGATTGGGACGTCGAGGCCCGCAAGCTCTTCGGCGAGTAGCGCGGCCGACCGCGTCCGCGCGCCGGGAGGAGCCGCCCGCGAGCCTGCCGTTCGCCGTCCGGTCGCTCGCCGTCCGGGCGGCCCGGCCACGCGCCCGGACGTCTGGCGTCACGAGGCGCTTTCCTGCGAAGATCCGCGGTTTGCTCGCTCCGTCCCCCGAACACCCCGGGAGCCCGGCCCATGGCCACCGCCAGCGATCTCCGGCGCACGCCGCTGACCCACCTGCACGAGGCTGCCGGCGCGCGCCTGGTGGACTTCTCGGGGTACCTCATGCCGGTGCAGTACGAGGGCATCCTGGACGAGGCGGTGCGCGTGCGGAGCCGGGCCGGGCTCTTCGACCTCTGTCACATGGGGCGCTGCCGCATCAGCGGCAAGCGGCACCTCGAGGCGGCGCAGTTCCTGGTGCACGTGGACGTGCACACGCTGAAGGTCGGCGCGATCCGCTACTCGTTCTTCGCGCGCGAGGACGGCACGACGATCGACGACGTGCTCGTCTACCGCGAGGAGGACTCGGTCTTCTTCTGCATCAACGCCGGCAACCGCGCGCGTGACCTGGTGTGGATGGCCGAGGTGTGCGAGCGCTACGGCGCCCGCCTGGAGGACCTCTCGGACGAGCTGGCGATGATCGCCATCCAGGGCCCGCGCTCGCTCGACGTGATGATGCCGCTCTGCGGGCGCGACGACCTGGGCGACATGCGCTACTACTCGTTCGAGAACGGGCAGGTGTCCGGCGTGCCGGCCATGGTGTCGCGCACCGGCTACACGGGCGAGGACGGCTTCGAGCTGTACTTCGACGCGTCGATGGCCGAGGACCTGTGGACCGCGCTGCTGGAGGGCGGCGCGGAGCACGGCGTGCGCCCCATCGGGCTCGCCGCGCGCGACACGCTGCGCCTCGAGGCCGGCATGGCGCTCTACGGCCACGAGCTGGACGACACCACCAACCCGGTCGAGGCCGGCATCGTCGACCGGCCCATCAAGCACACCCACGACTTCTCCGGCCGGGCGGCGATCGAGGCCATGCTTGCGGCCGGCCCGCCGCGCCGCCTCGTGGGCTTCACCACCGACAGCCCGCGCGTGCCGCGCCTCGGCTACGCGCTCGTCACGCCCGACCACACCCCGGTCGGCCGCGTCGTGAGCGGCTCGCCCTCGCCCGTGCTGGGCAAGAACATCGGCACCGCCTACGTGGCCACCGGACACCACAACCCCGGCGAGCGCCTCGCGATGGAGATCCGCGACCAGCGCCACCCGGTGACGCTGCACGCCCTGCCCTTCTACAAGCGCCCGCGCTGAGCCGCGCCGAAGGCCCAGGGCAGCCGGCGCCCCTCCCCGACCACTGCACGACACACCAGTCCACCCACACCACCCGCCACCCAGCGACAGGAGCGCGCGACCCTGGATGAACAACCCCAAGGACCTCAAGTACACCGAGACGCACGAGTGGGTGCGCCTCGACGGCAAGACGGCCACGGTGGGCATCACGGCGCACGCCGCCGAGGCGCTCTCCGACCTCGTGTTCCTCGACCTGCCCGAGGCCGGCGACACGGTGACCGCCGGCAGCAGCTTCGGCGAGATCGAGTCGGTCAAGGCCGTGTCCGAGCTGAAGAGCCCGGTGAGCGGCGAGATCCTCGAGACGAACAGCGGCCTGCCCGACTCCCTGGGCGACATCAACAGCGACCCCTACGGCAAGGGCTGGATGCTGAAGGTGCGCGTGAGCGCGGCGCCCACCGGACTGATGAGCGCGGCAGAGTACGAGAGGTTCGTCGCTGCGGAGGCGGGGTGATTGGCAAGGGTTGCGGCGGCTGCAGCAGCTGACGCGGCTGCGCCGCGCAGCTGAGCAGCCTGGGGGTGGCGGCTCGGCGACACCGCAACACGGCAGCACGGCAGCACGGCGGGCGACGTCATCGCAGCACCGCAGCACCGCAGCACCGCAGCACCGCAGCACCGCAGCATCACAGCACCACAGCACCACAGCACCACAGCACCACAGCACCGCAAGACTCCGACACTCCAACGCATCACACGGGAGCACGACTCCGTGCCTTACGTCCAGAACACTGCACAGGACCAGGCCGCCATGCTGGCGGCCATCGGCGCCCGCAGCGTCGATGAGCTCATGTCGGTCATCCCGGAGGCCTGCCGCTGGAAGGGCAAGCTCGAGGTCGGACCGGGGCTGACCGAGGACGCGCTCGTGCGCCACATGCGCGGCTTCGCGGCGCGCAACGTCTCGCCCGACGGGCGGCCGTCCTTCCTCGGCGCGGGCGCCTACCGGCACTTCTGCCCGGCGCTGGTCGACAACCTCGTGGCGCGCACCGAGTTCTGGACGGCCTACACGCCCTACCAGCCCGAGGCCAGCCAGGGCACGCTCACCACCATCTACGAGTTCCAGTCGCTCATGTGCCGCATGACCGGCATGGAGGTGAGCAACGCCTCGGTCTACGACGGCGCGACGGCGGTGGTCGAGGGCGTGCTGCTGGCGCTGCGCAGCAAGCCCAAGGCCAGCCGCGTGCTCGCCAGCGCCGGCCTGCACCCGGACACGCGCGCGGTGCTCGCCACCTACCTGCGGCACCTCGAGGTCGAGCTGGTCGAGCTGCCGCTGGACGGCGGCGCGACGCCGGCCGCCGCGGTGAAGGGCAGCGAGGTCGCGGCGCTGGCCTTCCAGAGCCCCAACTTCTACGGCGTCATCGAGGACACCAAAGGCCTGTGCGACGCGGCCCACGCGCTGGACGCCATGGCGGTCGTCTCGGTGGACCCGATCTCGCTCTCCGTGCTCGAGCCGCCGGGGGCGCTCGGCGCCGACGTGGTCTGCGGCGAGGGCACGCCCATGGGCAACGAGCCCTGGTACGGCGGCCCGGGCTTCGGCTTCCTGTGCGCGCGCATGGACTCGGTGCGCCAGATGCCGGCCCGCATCGCCGGCGAGACGACCGACGAGCACGGCCGGCGCGCGGTGGTGCTCACCTTCCAGACGCGCGAGCAGCACATCCGACGCGCCAAGGCCACCAGCAACATCTGCACCAGCCAGCAGCTCATGGCGCTGCGGGCCACGATCTGGGCCGCACTGCTCGGCAAGCAGGGCTTCGTGGACCTCGGGCGCACCAACCTGTCGCGCGCGCACTACGCGGCCTCCGCCATCACGGCGCTGCCGGGCTGGTCGCTCACCTATCCGCAGCGGAGCTTCTTCAAGGAGGTCTGCCTCACGGCGCCAAAGCCCAGCGCGGAGATCAATCGCCTGCTGCTCGAGAAGCACGGCATCATCGGCGGCTACGACCTGGGCCGCCTCGACAGTGCCCGCAGCCACCACTGGCTGCTGGCCGTGACCGACATGAACCCGCGCGAGGAGATCGACCAGCTCGTCGCGGCCCTGAGGAGCCTCTCGTGACGACCACCGACGCGCCCCGCGGCAACGCCAGCCCCGGTTGCCCCGCGGGCGGCGCCCCCGCGCTGCTCACCATCTTCGAGAAGTCCAGCCCCGGCCGGCACGGCGTGCGCCCGCCCGAGGCCGGCGTGCCGGCCGTCGATCCGGCCTCCGTGCTGCCGACGGGCGCGGCGCGCCGGCAGCCCGCCGAGCTGCCCGAGGTGGGCGAGCTGGACGTGCAGCGCCACTACACGCACCTGTCGAGCAAGAACTTCAGCATCGCCAACGCCTTCTATCCGCTCGGCTCGTGCACCATGAAGTACAACCCGCTGGTCAACGAGAAGGTCATGGCGTTGCCCGGCCTCGGCTCGCTGCACCCGATGCAGACCGACGACCAGGCGCAGGGCATGCTCGAGCTGTACTGGCGGCTCGAGCGGCTGCTGGCCGACATCGCGGGCCTGCCGGCGGTGTCCATCCACCCGGCGGCCGGCGCGCACGGCGAGCTGACCGCGCTCATGGTCATGCGCAAGGCGCTCGACGACCGCGGGCAGCAGGCGCGCAAGGTCATCTTGATCCCCGACTCGGCGCACGGCACCAACCCGGCGTCCTGCACCATCGCCGGCTTCCAGACGCGCGAGCTGAAGAGCGATGCGCGCGGGCGCGTGGACCTGGCAGCGCTGGACGCTGCGATCGGCCCCGACGTGGCCGGGCTGATGATCACCAACCCGTCGACGCTCGGGCTGTTCGAGCCCAACATCCGCGTCATCTGCGACAAGATCCACGCCGCCGGCGGCCTGGTGTACATGGACGGCGCGAACATGAACGCCATCCTGTGCCGCACGCGTCCCGGCGACTTCGGCGTGGACGTGATGCACTACAACCTGCACAAGACCTTCAGCCAGCCGCACGGCGGCGGCGGCCCGGGGGCTGGGCCCATCGCCGTGTCGGCCGCGCTCGCGCCCTATCTGCCGGTGCCGCGCGTGGAGAAGGTCGGCGCGACCTATCGCATCGTGCGCAGCTCGCCCCAGAGCATCGGCACGACGCGCGGTTTCCTCGGCAACTCGGGCGTGGTCGTGCGCGCCTACTCGTACATCCGCTCGCTGGGCGAGCCGGGGTTGCGGCGTGTCTCCGAGAACGCCGTGCTCAACGCCAACTACCTGCGCGCGAGGCTGAAAGACACCTACCGCGTGTGGGTGGACGAGCCCTGCATGCACGAGTTCGTGGCCACGGCCAAGGGCATGCCGAACGGCATCAAGGCCACCGACGTGGCCAAGCGGCTCATCGACCACGGCATCCACCCGCCGACGATCTACTTCCCGCTCATCGTGCCCGAGGCGCTCATGATCGAGCCCACGGAGACCGAGTCGAAGGAGACGCTCGACCGCTTCGTGGACGCCATGAAGGCCATCCACCGCGAGGCCGAGAGCGACCCCGAGACGCTGCGCCACGCGCCGCACACGCGCAGCATCGGCCGGCCGGACGAGGTCTCCGCGGTGAAGAACCCGCGGCTCACGGTGTGACGGGCGAGGCGCGCAGCGCGGGCGGCGGCGCGGGCCTCGAGCCGGCCGCGCGCGTCGCGGCCGTGCTGCGCGAACGCTTCGGGCACGCAGCGCTCTACCCGCTGCAGGAGCGCGTCATCGGGCGGCTCATGGCGGGCGGCGACGCGCTCGTCGTCATGCCCACCGGCTCGGGCAAGAGCCTCTGCTACCAGTTGCCGGCGCTCGCGCAGCCCGGCCCTGGCACGACGCTCGTGCTCTCGCCGCTCATCGCGCTCATGGAGGACCAGGTCGCGGCGCTGCGCAAGAAGGGCGTGGCCGCGCAGTACGTGAACAGCACGCTCGACCGGCCCGAGCGCGAGCGGCGCCAGGCGGCGCTGGCGTCCGGCTCCTACGAGCTGATCTACGCCACGCCCGAGCGCATGGACAAGCCGGCCTTCCTGGCCGCGCTCGACGCCCTGCCGGGCGGCGTGCGCCTGCTGGCCATCGACGAGGCGCACTGCATCACGCGCTGGGGGCACGACTTCCGCCCGGCCTACCAGCGCGTGGGCGAGTTCCGGCGGCGCGTCGGCAGCCCGCCCACCGTGGCGCTCACGGCCACCGCCACGCCCGAGGTGCGCGCCGACATCCGCCGGACGCTCGGCCTCGACGAGGCGCAGATGCCGCTCTTCGCCAGCGGCATCGACCGCCCCAACCTGCAGCTCGAAGTGCGCCAGACCTGGGACGACGACAGGAAGCTGGCCGAGCTGGCCGCCATCGCCGACAGCTTCCGCGGCACGGGCATCGTGTACTTCGCGCTCATCAAGCAGCTCGAGCACTTCGCCAGCCGCATCGCCGAACTCGGCCTGCCGCTGCAGCTCGAGCTGTACCACGGCAAGCTCCCGCCGGCCGAGAAGCGCCGCGTCTACCGACGCTTCATCGACGCCAAGGCCGACGAGCGCCTGCTGCTGCTGGCCACCAACGCCTTCGGCATGGGCGTCGACAAGCCCGACATCCGCTTCGTGGTGCACGCCCAGATCCCGGGCTCGATCGAGGCCTGGTACCAGGAGGTCGGCCGCGCCGGCCGCGACGGCCAACCCGCGCTCTGCGCGCTGCTCTACTGCTCCGACGACATCGCCGTGCAGCAGCAGTTCGTGGAGTGGCTGAACCCGTCGCAGGCGCTGCTCGAGGAGGCCGCGCGGCAGCTCGAGCGCTGGCCGCACGGCGAGTTCACGGTGGACGACCTGCGCCCGCTCATCGTCGCGCGCGACCGCGGCGACCGCCGCGCCGAGGCCGCCGTCACGCTCTTCGAGGAACTGGGCGTGGTCGAGGCCAGCCCGCACGCCGAGCACTACCGCTTCGTGCGGCCGCTGCGCCCTGGCGAGCTGTCACCCGAGCTGCTCGAGGACAAACGCCAGCGCGACCTGCACCGGCTGCTCGACATGGTGGCGCTGGCGGGCTCGGACGATCTCCGGCGGGAGCTGGTGGGGTACTTCGGGCTGGAGGGGCCGGGCTGAGGCGGTGCCTGGTCTTGCTCGGCCTGTCAGGAGACGGCGGCAGGCGACACACCGTCGCGCTCCGTGCCGGAGCTAGAGCGCGGAGGACGGGAGGGGACTGCGTCCGATGCATGACGCCGGACGACAGGCGGCGACGAATCCCGCGCGGACAGTGGCGATCGGCGAGCGTGCAGGCGGATCCCCGGCATGCCCTGGACGGAGTCGACCTTCGACGCGCTGGACGACGACGAGCGAGCGCTGGTCCTGAGCGCGCGCCGGGCTCGGGAGCACGCCTCCTGTCCGTAGTCCAGCTTCGGAGTGGGCGCCGCCGTGGAGACGGTGGACGGCGCCGTGCACATCGGCTGCAACATGGAGAACGCCTCGTACGGACTCACGCTGTGCGCCGCGGCCAGGGCCCTCACGGCCGCGGTCGTGGCAGGCGGTCGCCACGTGCGGCGCATCGCCGTCACGGGAGGGCCCGCCGGGGAGCCGTCCGAGGCGGCTGGCGTTCCCGTCACGCCCTGCGGCCGGTGCCATCAACTCATCGCCGAGGCGGCACAGCTCGCCGGCCGGGACGTCATCGTGCTCTGCGAGGGTGGTGGTGTGGTGGTCCGCACGACCATCGACACGCTGTTGCCCCACGCCTTCGGCCCCGCGACGCTCGCTGGCGCCGCGGGGCCGGGTGATGTTCGCCGTGCGCGGTCCGTGCGCAGTCCGCACCCAGTCTGCTCGCGGTCCACGCGCTCGGTGCGCGGGCCGCGCGCACTCCGAGCGAGCTCGCCCAGCGCGCCTACGGCAGGGCGCCGTTCAGGCGCGCGTGTAGGTGATCTCCATCACCATCCACTCGGTGCCGTCGGGCAGGGTGTCGAACATCTGCATCACGGCCTTGTCGTCGCCGTGGGGCGTGGTGATCGAGTGGTACGGGCGTCCTTCGGGCGACATCACGTCCTTCATGGTGCCGCGCAGCGTCATGGCGCCGTTCGCGTCGGCGGTGCCGGACGAGAGCGAGGGCCAGGTGCTCCAGGTGTCGATCCAGACGGCCCAGTACTCCTTGGAGATGTTGTTGTAGCCCTGGAGCAGCATGCCCTCGAAGGGCGTGCCCATCATCTCGCCCTTGAACTCCTCGAGGATGTAGCGGTTGTCCATGATGGCGCGGCGCGTGGCCGTGCCGCGGCTCTCCTGCGCCGGGGCGCCGGGGCCCATGAACATCTTGACGACGGCGTTCCAGGAGCCGGCCGACTTGGCCAGGTCGGCGTGCTCCGCGCCGGGCTTGGCCGCCTTCTCCATGGCGGCCATCATCGCCGCCTCGTCCATTGCCCCGGCTGGGCCGTCGCCTGCTGCCGTGGCCGCGCTCGCACCGAGGTCCGCCTTCTGCTCCGGAGCAGCCATGGAGCTGCAACCGACTACGTTTGCGCCCACCAGGGCGCAACCGATCAACATCTGCTTCAAGGACATCGCGATCTCTCCGGTTCTTGGCGCCGTCCCGGCGCGCACCGCGGGGACATCCCGGGCAGACACGCGGACGACGAAAGGTGGCCCATGCTAGCGGCGCGAGCGCGCCCGGCGACGCGACGGCCACAGGCTCGTCACAGACCCGCGCGTTGCCGCAGCATGGCGGCCAGGCCCTCGGGGTCATCGGTGCCGATGCGCACGTGCTGGCGGCCGAGCGTGACGTGCACGCACTGGGGGCCGGCGATGCGCCAGCACCAGCCGCGCGTGAGGCGCCAGTGCAGCCCCCATCCGTCGAAGAAGGTGAGGCTGTCCTGCTCGACCGCGGTGATGCGGCCGTAGGGCAAGCGTGTACGGAACAGCGGCAGCGGCCCGAAGCGCACGAGCAGGTGGTCGCTGCGCTCGAAGCACCCCAGCCAGACGACGCACCAGGCGATGGCCTCGAGCAGCCCGGCGAAGATCCCGGCCGCCAACCAGGGCACTCCCTCCCCGAGGCCCTGACCGGCCGCGACGCCCGCCCCTGCGGCCTCGCCGGCAGCCGACGGGCCGCCTCCGCTGATGAGCGGCAGCGTCAGCATGAGCACGGCGAGCACGTGCAACATCGCGTGGATGCGCCCGCGCTGGACGTGTTCGTAGGGCGCGCCGCGGCCAGCGCCACGCCCCGTGGGAGGCTGCTCGCGCGCACCTCCCACGGGCGGGCGCGTGCTCACTTGGCCTTCATGGCCTCATGCACCTTGCCGACCATCTTGGCCGAGGGCTTCAGCGTCTTGTCGCCGGCCTTCTTCCAGTTGGCGGGGCAGGCCTCGTCACCATGCTTGGCCATGTGCACGTTGGCCTTGAACTTGCGCATCAGCTCGTCGACGTTGCGCCCGAGGTTCAAGGCGTTCACCTCGGCCGAGAGCAGGTCGCCCTTGGGGCTGATGATGAACGTGCCGCGCAGCGTGACGCCGGCCTCGTCCATGTAGACGCCGAACTGGCGGCTCACCTTGCCCGTCGGGTCGGCGCCCATCGGGTACTTGACGTCTTTCAGCTCGCCCTCGTGGCGCTGCCAGGCGAGGTGGGTGAACTTGGTGTCGCAGCTCACCGTGACGACCTCGGCGCCGTTCTCCTTGAACTCGGCGTAGCGCTCGGCCAGCGCCATGAACTCGGTGGCGCAGACGAAGGTGAAGTCGGCCGGGTAGAAGAACAGGATCGTCCACTTGCCGGCCTTCTTGTTCTTCTCCAGGTTGAACTGGCCGAAGTCGCCGGTCTCGGGGTCGAAGGTGTCCAGGGTGAAGTCGGCGACGGGCTTGCCGACGCGGACGCCGGTGTTGGTGTCGGTCATGAGGTCCTCGGGATCCAGGTTGCTGTGGCGTGCGCTGCACGCGGGTGGCTTGCCGATGGTCGCCCCGGGTGGGCCCGGGGGCTCCCGCGGGAGCCTTCTTTCGACCGGCGGCGACGAGCGGGGAGTCTAGCAAAGGCTGGCGATCGCGCCCGTGCAGCGCGGCGCCCGGCGCGCGCAGGGCGCGTGGCTGGCGGCCCGCCCCGCCGGGCCAGTAGAGTCGGCGCGCGCATGCCCGAGGCAGAC
>Ga0315912_10002367_pt1 | contig 20326 bp, 18 predicted proteins | sample VfabasoilMG_FD_204469 | JGI IMG/M metagenome (GOLD analysis project Ga0315912, IMG submission 204469) | Garden soil microbial communities collected in Santa Monica, California, United States - V. faba soil | ecosystem: Environmental > Terrestrial > Soil > Garden | place: USA: California...
CATTAGTTACGATGCGCTCAATGGAGGCGCGTATAACGCAACGACTGGTCAATACACAAATGCCAGCTTTAGCTCAAACGGTGGTGGCATTAAGACGGTTACCATTGATAACACTAACAACACACTGGAAGGTATTCGTGATGCGATTAACACGGCGAATATTGGCGTAAGCGCAACTATTGTCAATGATGGAGGCACATCACCCTATCGTTTAGCACTGGTTTCGACAGCTTCTGGGGTAAGCAATAGCATGAGTATCGCTGTCTCTGGCGACAGTGCTATTAGTAGCTTATTGAGTCATGACCCGACTGGCACGCAAAACCTTTCACAAACCTTAGTGGCACAAAACGCGAACTTTAAGGTAAATGGCGTGGCCATTACCAAAACATCTAATATCGTGACCGATGCTATTCAAGGTGTGACGCTGAACTTGAACAAATTGACAAGCGCACCGACCAATTTGACGATCACAAAAGATACTGCTGCGATTAGCGCTGCAGCTAATTCATTTGTAACAGCCTATAACGATTTGATAAAAAATCTTACAAGCGTTTCTGCCTATAAAACAACTACTTCTTCGGGTGGAAGTTTAGCCGGTGATCCTGCTATTAGGCAACTGATAAGTGAGTTAAAAGGGATTGTGAATAGCGCAGTGACCGCTGGTAGTTTTACCACACTTGCAGATGTAGGTATTAAAACGCAACCAAGTGTTGGTTTGACATTGGATGCTACTGTGTTTGATGCAGCGGTTGCGAATAATTTAACAGATCTGTCTACTTTATTTACATCCTCTACCGGATATGCGACCCAACTGGATGCTTGGGCAAAATCATCGTTGAATGTAACGATTAACACTCGTACTAGCAACATTAGCCAAAGTATCAGTGATATTACTAAACAAGTCGATATACAAGAAACGCGTATGACAGGTATCAAGAAGCGTTATACCGCGCAATTTACAAACTTGAATGCAATGTTGTCAAAACTAAGTTCACAACAAACATTTATTACCCAAAACCTTGGATAACTAATAACTTTAATCAATGAATGGAAAGCAAAATGTTCGGCGCTAATAATCAAAGTATCAACCAATATAAAAAAGTCAGCATTGAAACTGGTGTGGCTGCAGCCAATCCGATTGAATTGGTCGTCATGTTGTATGACGGAGCGATCGTAGCTTGCTATTCAGCTCTTCCTTATGTACAGAAGAATGATTACGAAAACAAAAGCCAATTGATTTTTAAAGCAATCAGGATTATTCAAAGTGGTTTACGTATGAGTTTGAATAAAGAAGACGGTGGAAAGATCGCCGAAAGCTTAGATGCTTTATATATATACATGACTAATCTTTTGATCAAAGCCAACATTGAGAATACTACCGAGCCAGTTCAAGAAGTGATTCGGTTATTGACAGATTTGCGTGGGGCTTGGGAAGTTATCAGTAAAACAGACGCTGCAAATAAGAATAATGTAAGTAATGCTAACGATGTAGCTTATTTAGAAAAGGTGTAATCATGAGCCACCAAAGTGTATTGTCGCTATATGAGTCCGTAACAGAGATAACAAATCAAATGTTATCTGCTGCGAGAAAGCAAGACTGGGATAAATTGACCGAATTAGAAGGTTTTTGCGCCACATATGTTGAACAGATAAAAGACTATGATGAGCTTGAACCTTTAACCGGTGAAGCTTATGCGCGCAAATTAGCAAGTATTAAACAAATACTTGCTAATGACCGTGAAATTAGAAATTTGATGGCACCGTGGATGGTTAAACTTAACACCATGCTTAATAGTAGCAGCAAAAAAAATAAATATTCGCGCTCTAGTGGGTTGTAAGTTGCGCGGGAATATATGCTTAAATCAACCGATAGCATTGGGATTAATCCAGTAGGCAGAATTACGCCAGTATTATCTGCATTGGCTGTTGGCGACCCCTTGCAAGCCATTGATAATAGAACTTCGCAGTTTGCTAAAGGACAAGCCTCGCCTTCTGGAGCGCTTCCCTTTCTGCAAGATGTCGCCGCAGATTTACTCAAAAATAATGTGACTACTGCCAATGTTAGTTCTGCAGCACATCTTATCGATAACATTTTAAAGCAAGCAGAAGCGACTGGTGTTTCAAAAAAATTTGAAGCAACGGCAGTGGTCACACACTCGCCTAAATCTCCTGATGTGATAGCGAAAGACCTTAAAGCTGCTATAAGTAATAGTGGCTTGTTTTATGAGTCGCATTTGGGCGACTATGTAGAAGGTTTTCGCTCGCTGGCTGATATTAAGCAGCAGCCTCAAAATCAGCCAAATTCAATGATTAATAACTTATTGCCTCAGCAGCTCGCTGTACTCGAAAATCAGCGGCTATCTTGGCATGGAGAAGTATGGCCCCATCAAAAAATGGATTGGGATATTTACTTACCACAAAAGGACAGAGAATCTGCAAATGGTGGCAATCATTTGATGGCGGATGAACCAAAACCAATCGCAAGCGATTTGACTTTATATTTGCCAAATTTGGGCAAAGTGACAGCTAAGTTAAGCTTGATTGATGGACGTATGCGTATCAGTATGTTTGCTGAAGAGCAGCAGACCTTAGCTACATTGAGAACCCAAAGTAAAAGTTTAACTGATGCAATTCAGAAGAACGGACAAATTCTTGAGCGCTTACAAATACTAGAAGAAACCGTGGTGGTGCAACATGACTAATTTACATCACTCTAAACAACAGCAAGCTATCGCACTTGCGTACGAAACGGGTGACTTTGCTCCCAGAGTAGTAGCAAAAGGACGCGGCGCAATTGCAGAACAAATTATTACTAAAGCACGTGAGCATGGTGTGTTTGTGCATGAATCTAAAGATTTAGTCGCGATGCTGATGCAGATTGATTTGGATGATCATATCCCACCTGCGCTATATCAGGCGATCGCAGAAATTTTAGCTTGGCTTTACCGTTTGGAACAGGGTCATACACAGGAGGATGGCAGCGCTCTGTCACCACCACAATATCTTTTAACCTAGCGTTAAACCTGCATATTCATGATGTCGTGATAGGCAGATACTAATTTATTGCGTACTTGTACCGTTGCTTGAAATGAGATATTGGCTTTTTGGCCGGCAATCATTACATCAGAAAGGCTAACGCTGTCATCACCTAAAGCAAAATTTTTACCTAGCGTTTCTGCTTTAAGCTGTGTTTGGTTGACTTGATTAAGTGAGGCTTTTAGTGCGTCGGAGAAATCAACCTTTGTGGTGCTTTGCGTTCTTTGCAAGCCTGTGGCAGAAGCTATGCCGCCCACAGAGTCTGCATGAGGCCGTTGCGCTGCTGCTTTAAGCTGCGCGAGCATGGATTCTATTCTGCTTGAATCTATTCCACCTGCTTTCATGGGCACCTCCGTTTATATAAAAGTAGCAATAATGCACTTCATCAAAATTGACATAGTGCTAATTTAACACTTTGAGCAAGTATTTAGCTCAGAAATAGACCAATGAAAGCCGCTTTATTCTTAAGTTAAAAAATTAAAGTTTTCAGCATAATAGTATCCAATAAGTCATACATGAGATTTTGCTTTGAGGTCGGCTAATAGTAAGTCATGACAAAAGCGTATCAAATTGGAGAATAATTTATGGCAGCAACAGACGTAGCTTTTAATGGCAACAATGCAGCGTTAATGCCGCAAATGGGCGGCAAATTACTTTTGCTCGCTGGGATAGCAGCAGTTATCGCAGTGATGGCGGTATTTTGGATGTGGAGCCAACAACCAGATTACCGAGTTCTATTTTCCAACTTCTCTGATAAGGACGGTGGTTCGATCGTTGCCTCGCTAGAGAAGATGAATGTGCCTTATAAGTTCTCAGAGAGTGGCTCGGCTATTATGGTACCGGCTGCGCAAGTGCATCAGGCGCGTTTGAAGCTGGCTTCAGAAGGTTTGCCTAAAGGCGGCAATATTGGTTTTGAATTACTGGAAAACCAAAAATTCGGCGTTTCACAATTTGTAGAGCAAGTTAACTTTCAGCGTGCACTAGAAGGCGAGCTGGAACGTAGCATCCAGGCCATTGATGCGGTAGAAGTGGCTAGAATTCATTTGGCTATTCCAAAACCTTCTGTATTTGTACGTGATGCACAGAAACCTACTGCTTCAGTATTATTAAATCTTCGTGCAGGTCGTACTTTAGATGAGCAGCAAGTAAGTGCAGTTGTACATTTGGTGGCAAGCAGTGTGCCGGATTTACCAGCATCTAACGTTACCGTGGTTGATCAGAACGGTAGCTTGCTCTCGGATGTCTCCAAAAAAGCCGGAGCTAACAATTTAGACCCAACACAACTTAAGTATATCGAGGATCTGCAACAAAGTATCGTTAAACGGGTCGAGTCTATTATCTCACCTATCGTAGGCGCAAAGAATGTACGTGCCGAGGCAAGTGCGGAGATTGATTTTTCCACCCTAGAGCAAGCTGCGGAAATCTATAAACCGAACCAGAAGCCTGAAGATGTCGCGATTCGCAGTATGCAAAGTAACGAATCAAAATCCGCTAATGGGGACTCGGCTGGTGGCGTGCCCGGTGCTTTATCTAATCAGCCCCCGGCACCAGCAACTGCACCAATTGTGGCGGAGGCTGGTTCGGAAGCAAGCGCGAATGCAGGTGCTTCTATCAGCCCATTTACAGCTCAGAAGAATACAACTACTAACTATGAAGTGGATAAAACAGTGCGTTATACGCAACAAGCCATGGGCGGAGTTAAACGCTTGAATGTGGCTGTTGTGGTAAATAATATGGCTGTGACAGATAAGGCTGGCAAAGTGACGTATCGCCCACTTACTGCGGCAGAGAAAAAGCAAATTAATGATTTGGCTATGCAGGCCATGGGATTTAACAAAGAACGTGGTGATTCATTAACTGTTGTGAATAGCTCATTTGCAGGTGAGGAAGCAGCAGTAGCATTGCCGGAGATTCCAATGTGGAAAAACCCGGTTGCAATTGAATATGCCAAAGATATTCTACGTTTGCTCGCAGGGGTACTAGGGTTGTTTTTGGTTTATAAGAAAATATTAAAGCCATTATTTAATAAGCTTTCTGAGCCACTTGCGTTGCCATCTTATCAACCAGCGGCTATCACAAACAGCGGGCAAGACGTGATAGAGGCGAGACGTTCTGGATCTACAGGCTACGATCAGAGTTTGGGCGCAGCTAAACAAATCGCGATGACTAATCCAAGAATGGTTGCGAGTGTGGTAGCTGATTGGACGAATGGAAATGACAAATGAGTGATGATGGCGTAATGAAAAGCGCTGTATTAATGCTGGCGCTTGGCGAAAATGAAGCCGCAGAGGTAATGAAGTATTTGGGCCCAAAAGAGGTACAAAGACTGGGCGCGGCTATGGCTACTTTAAAGACAGTTGGCCGTGAGCAAGTGGAAACTGCCGTCAATGATTTTCTAGCCGTAGCTGATGAGAGTAGTGATTTCGGTATGGATTCCGATGAATATATCCGTTCCGTTTTAACAAAAGCATTAGGCACCGATAAAGCTTCAGGCGTATTAGATCGCATTTTACAGAATCGTGATTCTAGCGGTATAGAAAGCTTAAGATGGATGGATGGACCTACCGTCGCAGAGTTAATCTTAAATGAACACCCACAGATTATTGCAACTATTCTTGTACATCTCGATGCAGACCATGCTTCGGAAATTTTAAGTTATTTTACGGAGCGCTTACGTCAGGACGTGATGTTAAGGATTGCTACACTTGATGGTGTACAACCTACTGCATTAAAAGAATTAAATGATGTTTTGGCTAAATTGCTTGCAGGTAACGATAACTTGAAGAAGCAATCTATGGGCGGGGTTAAGGTCGCAGCTGAAATCATGAACTATTTAAATGGTGAAACTGAAGCTGCTGTGATGGAAGGCTTAAAAAGTTACGATGAAGAGTTGGCACAGAAAATCATGGATACCATGTTTGTATTTGATGACATCATTGAAATTGATGATAAGGGTATCCAGGTGATGTTGCGGGAGGTTCAATCTGAAACACTCATTATTGCGCTTAAAGGAACTACCGCTGAAATGCGCGAGAAAATATTTAAAAATATGTCTACTCGTGCGGCTGAGATGATGCGTGAAGATTTAGAGAGCAAAGGACCGGTCAAACTTTCAGAAGTTGAAGCGCAACAAAAACAAATGTTGCAAATCGTGCGTAGATTAGCAGATGAAGGCCAGATTATGCTGAGTGGTAAGGGCGGAGAAGAGAAGTATGTCTGATATGGCAACGCCTAAGGAACAACAGACAGCGTATCAACGTTGGGAAATGTCTTCATTCGCCCAGTCTAAATCGAGCCATAATCATAGCAATCGTAAAGAGCCACCTACGCCTTCATCATCAAAAATAGGTGAGATTTTTGAGAGCGTACGTCAAGAAGCCTATAAAAAAGGGATACAAGAAGGCTTTGCTGTGGGAATGGAAAAAGCACAAGAGTCTTTGCTTAAAGAAAAACAGAATTTCTCAAGTTTGGCCGCAGCATTTGGTGATGCTTTGACAACAGCCGATGAAAAAATTGAAGCAGATATACTTGAGCTCGCTTTAGATATCGCTAAAGCAATGTTAAAGACCAAGTTAAAAGCGGATCCTGAGGCTATTTTGCCTATTGTAAGAGATGCAATCCATTACCTGCCTCATGTACAAAAACCAGCAAGAATTTTTGTACATAGTGAAGATGCAAAAATATTACGTCAGCAGCTTAGTGAGGAACTCTCTGAGCACGTCTGGCAGATTCAGGAAGATAACAATATTGAGCGTGGCGGATGTTTAGTTGAAACAGGTGCCAATCAAATTGATGCAACTAACGCCACTCGCTGGAAAAGGATTAGTGATGCATTAGCACAGAATAACGATTGGTTAATGCTATGACTCACGAGAAAGCACATCAAGAGAGTGTGCATTCGCAACGCTGGCAGAGTTATATGCGAGATTGCCAAGAAGTATTGCGTATCGTTGAGCCGCTTGAGATTGCTGGTCGCATCACAAAATTAACAGGTCTTGTCATGGAAGCTGCAGGTATTAAATTGCCGATTGGTTGTGCATGTTATGTGCCGCTTGCTGGTGGTCGTCGTGTCGAAGCTGAAGTGGTAGGATTTGATGGTGATAGATTGCTACTTATGCCACAAAGCAGTGTAGATGGCGTAGTGCCAGGCGCTAAAGTTTTTGCATTAGATGTTGCGGATGCATTGCCAAAGCCACATCATGACAATCCGCCACGCCGTAGAGTTTCTGATCGTGCTCGACATTTGCCGGTCGGGAATGAATTGCTGGGTCGTGTGTTGGATGGCGCAGGCAATCCTCTGGATAATTTAGGTAAAATTGAAACCACTCAAAGCGCCCCTTTAAGCTCTAGACCATTAAATCCACTCATGCGCGCACCTATTGAAGAAGTGTTGGATGTAGGTGTGCGAGCCATTAATAGTATGCTGACAATCGGACGTGGTCAGCGTATGGGTTTATTTGCTGGCTCAGGCGTGGGTAAGAGCGTGTTGTTAGGCATGATGGCACGTTATACCACTGCAGATGTGATAGTGGTTGGCTTGATTGGCGAGCGGGGACGTGAAGTGCAGGAGTTTATCGAGCAGATTCTAGGCGCTGAAGGACTTGCGCGTTCAGTTGTGGTTGCCGCACCGGCGGATGCACCGGCTTTAATGCGTTTACAAGGTGCGAACTATGCCACCACTATCGCAGAGAATTTTCGTAACCAAGGAAAAAATGTATTACTCATTATGGACTCACTCACGCGATTTGCCATGGCGCAGCGCGAAATTGCATTAGCAATAGGCGAGCCTCCTGCAACTAAAGGTTATCCGCCATCGGTGTTTGCGAAGTTGCCAGCCTTAGTCGAACGTACAGGCAATGGCAAGCGTGGCGAAGGTTCTATAACCGCTTTTTATACCGTATTAACGGAAGGTGACGATCAGCAAGATCCAATTGCGGACGCAGCACGCGCAATTTTAGATGGACATATTGTATTAAGTCGTGACCTTGCAGAAAGTGGACATTATCCTGCAATTGATATTGAGCAATCAATTAGCCGTGCGATGCAAAATATCACAAGCGCAGAACATCAAAAACTTGCGCGAAAACTTAAACAACTCAATGCACGTTATTCGCGAAGTGTTGATCTGATTAATGTGGGCGCCTATGAGATGGGTACCGATGCAGTGTTAGATGAAGCAATTGCAAAACACGACAATATTTCAGATTTTCTACAGCAGGATATTGCCGAGCAAGCTGGCGTGGAACAAAGCTTGCAAGGGCTTGTACAGGCGCTAGGCTAATACGATGACATCACTTTCCAATAATGTCTTGAATACGCTATTGAAGCTTGCTGATGAAGAATTAGATTCAGCAATTGAGAGCATGGCAAAAGTAAAAAAAATGTTTGATGAAGCAAAAGAGAAAGGTGACATGTTGCATGGGTATCGACAAGATTATTTGGATAACCTTACTCAGTTGCTCAAAAAAGGTTTGGGAAAAGAAACACATAATAACTACCAGAATTTTTTAAGAAAATTAGATCAAGCAATTTCTGGTCAGGAAGAGCTGATTATTGCAGCGCAATATCAATTAAAAGTGCAGCGCGACATTTGGCAAGAGGCGCAACGCAAAAAATTGTCTTATGAAGTATTGTTAAAACGTGCAAAAAAGAAAGAACATTTATTGAATGCGAAAAAAGATCAAAAGATGACGGATGAGTATGCTTCTAGGCCTAAGCGCGCTCACCATGCTTGATTTTTAAACTGAATATTATTGATAATTTTGGAAATATTTTATGCAAAACTTACCATTTTTAATAACACAAAATGCACCATCACAGAAATCAGTTTCAACGACGAATAACCAAAAAGTAGCCGAATCGGGAGTTTCGTTTAAGCAGGTTTTATCAAAACAAATTGAGCAAGAACCACCGCAAGAGCATCTTGTAAAACAGACTAAAGCTCAAAAAAACCAGCTGCAGGCAAAACTATCAACCTCTGAAACAGAAGTTGTGAAAACTTCAGAACAAGACTTTACCAATACCAAGGTTGATTTAGATGCCGGAGATCTTGTATTAGCGACGCCATTGCAGGGTAATACTGAAACTGAATTGGAAGGAAAATTGTCAGCAGAAGTATCTAACGAGGAATCTGCTACAGCGGTTTCACAAGAGACAAATGCGGCCTTAGTAGCTTCATTGCAATTACCAACAAATGTAACTTTAGTGAACACGAATGTGGTACCAGTACAGGATAATGGTGCTTCTAATCTACAAATAAATCAGCGCACTGATATATTAAAACAAGATCAGAAAATGCTGTTACAGGATGACAAATCCTTCAATAAAGATGCATCGAATACAGATCAACAGCCTTCAGAAGTTGGCACAAGTGATAAAAAATGGTCAGAAAATTTATTGCCAAAAATCAATCGACCAACAGAATATAGCGAAACAATAAATGCCAAAGTTTCGAGTAAATTAACAGTTGAATCAATAGCTAAGTCATCTCAAGAGCCTGCATTGCCTCAAACGACAGCATCTGTTTCTACTCCCATGGCTCCAGTAGTTACAACATTGAGTTCAGTACAAGCTCAGGCTGGAAGTTCTAATTCAATAAGTGCTTATCCAGGTAAAACTGGCTGGGATCAAGCTATCAGTCAAAAAGTGGTATGGATGGTGGGAGCAGTTGAGCAATCGGCGACGTTGACACTTAATCCGCCAGACTTAGGTCCGCTACAAGTGGTAATTAATGTGAATAACGACAAAGCGGATACAACATTCATTTCGGAAAACCCTGAAGTTAGAAAAGCTTTGGAAAATGGAATTCCTGTTTTACGCGAGCTGATGGATCAGGCTGGTGTTCAGTTAGGTCAAACTAATGTAAGTACGGGCAAGCAGCAGCAAGAATTTCAGCAAATGGCTAAAGAACGCTCAGCACAACAGGCAGCTGTAAGCGCTTCATCGCAGCCTGCAGAAACTCAAGTAGTCACACACCCTCAAATCCGTTCTAGCAATGGTTTAGTTGATACCTTTGCTTAATGAATTGAAATAGTTTTAGTAATATAAATTCCCGTTTTTTCTAAATTTTCAATTTAAGGGAAAACGGGAATTAGCTACTTTTTTCCCTTCTATTCCACCCTTCCTAAAAAAAATATTCTAGTAAATTAGTAACTAGAGTATCTCGGTTTTAAATCCGATGATTTATTAAGTATTTTTGTGAATCCAAAAGTGGAGAACATCATGATTACAAGTACAAAAGTAGATGACTTTATCGTTAACGAGATAGCCGCAAAAGAGTTAAGAGTTGCGACATCAAATTATTCAGAGGCTGAAAGCGCCTTTAAAGAAGCGCAATTCAAATACGAAAAATTGCGTCAATTTCGCCAAGATTATGCTGATCGTTTTAATAATGAAATGAAAGACCTCATTGCCGAAGAAACACATCAAGGCTTTCGGAGCTTTTTCTCACGTTTAGACGTAGTAATTTTAGAGCAGCAAGACATTGTTGAAAATAAAAGACGCCAACTCAAGATTCAGCGCCAGCTTTGGCAAGAGTCTCAAAGAAAAAGCCAAGCTTTAGAACTAGACCTTGAGTTATCTGAGGCTTAGTCAGTAGCCAATTAAATGTAAGTTGGCTTTTACAAAAAATAAATTAATGGCCTTCTTCCTTTTTGTTCTAAGCATCGCCGTGAGAAGGTTTATTTAATAATGTATTTATTCGTTGATCAAATGTGTTTGGAAGGGTAATAAATTGGCATCCACTAGAGAACCAATAGCCGAGCTAAGGAGTTTATTGACTGCAGTTGCAGAGCACGGCAAACAACACCTTTTAGAAGTTGAAGCCGACCTCATGCAAACCACATTCTTATTAAGTGGCGCTATAGAAAAGCTAGGTGCAAGTTTCATGGCGATTCATGAAACGGTGACAGCTCAACAACAGAGAATTGACTCGCTCATAAGTGCGATAGAGCTGCCGCAGGATGAGGTTCAGAGTATTACAGAATATCGCGAAAAAATTGGCGAAGAAGTGAATGCAGCTATCACAGGATTGCAATTTCAAGATATGACGAGCCAGCTTATCGCACGCACTATTAAGCGGATGAATGGCTTGAGCGAATTATTAGCAGCTTTGGCCACGCACGGCGATGGAATGGAAACCGAGCATGAGCATGAGGATATAGCAAGACTGCTAGCAGAAATGAATGCGAGTTTGAGTACACGTAACGACGAATTAAAAGGCGGATTACGAAAATCAGTGGCACAACATGATATGGATTCCGGAGAGATTGAACTGTTTTAGCGGACTGATTTAGATATAGATTGAAAGAAAATATTTAGTGACATAACAGGCAAAGCCTTATTTAACCAAAAAGTGAGAGTGAAAGATGGCAAAAACAATATTGGCAGTTGATGACTCAGGATCGCTGAGACAGATGGTGGCTTTTAGTCTAAAAGCTGCCGGGTATGACGTTGTGTCTGCTGTGGACGGACAAGATGGCTTAAATAAAGCCAAAGAAAAGACAGTGGACCTGGTACTTACAGACCAAAACATGCCAATTATGGATGGTCTGACACTCATCAAGAACTTGCGTGATTTAGGCAGTTATCAAAAAGTGCCCATCCTGATGTTGACAACTGAGTCCAGTGACGAGATGAAAGCGAAAGGTAAAGCAGCGGGCGCAAATGGCTGGCTGGTTAAACCTTTCGATCCTAAGAGATTAATTGAAGTTGTACAAAAAGTGATTGGTTAATTTCATATAACAATTTTTATGCCAACGATTTTTTTACTAACTTTGAAAGAAATAGCTGCTACGGAGCACAACAATGACAATTGATATGAGTCAATTTTATGAGGTCTTCTTTGATGAATCAGAAGAACTCTTAGCAGAAGCAGAACGCTTATTGCTGGGTATCAATATAGAAAACCCAGACTCTGAAGATTTGAATGCAATCTTCCGCGCTGCACATTCCATTAAAGGCGGTGCAGCGACTTTTGGTTTTATGGATATGACAGAGATTACTCACGTATTAGAGAATCTACTGGATAAAATCCGTAAAAATGAAATGGCACTTACTGCAGAACACGTTGATGCTTTCCTCGCTGCAAAAGATGTATTAAAGATGGAGTTAGATGGCCATCGCTTGGCGACAGCAGTCGATTTAGAGCAAGTGGCCGATGTGAAGATGACACTTAAGTCACTCTCAGAAGCGGGTGGAGTTGAGATTAAACCAGCACCAGTTGCAACACCGGAACCGGAAGTTGTAGTTGCACCAGTGGTTGAAGCCCCCGTGGCAGCAGCTCCAGAGCCGGCAGCACAAGTGGAAGGTGGAATCCAAATATTCAATATAGCATTACCAGAGATTACCGAAAAAGACCTGGCTAATTTACAGGAAGAACTCGGCTTGTTGGGTGAAGTTGCTTCAAGTAAACAAGAAAACGGTCGCTATGTCTTTACCTTGACAACGGACTCATCACAGTCTGACATTATTTCTATTTGTTCTTTCATTCTTGATCCAAACGATCTTGTAATTACGCTGAACGCTCCGGCGGTAACGTCAGCTACAGCTAGCGCGGCTCCGGTTGCAACAGCAGTCCCTGCAGCAGATCCTGGTTACGGATTATTTTCTGAAGAAGTAAAAAGCACACCTACAGCGCCTGTGGTCGAGGAAAGTAACTCAGACTCAAAAGTTAAAATTCATGAAGAAGTGGGATATGGCTTATTTACCAAACCTGGCGAAGAAGCAGTTGAAGAAGGCTATGGCTTCTTTGCACCATTTGCACCGCATAAAGATGCGGTAAAAACAGAGCTAATTGGCGATGATACACCTGTAACAGCCGAAGCTAAAGCAGCAACAGCAGAAGTCGCAGCTTCAAAACCAGTTACCCCAGCTGCTGCAACAGAAAACAAAACGCCGGCAAGACGTGAAACAGACAAAGCGCCTGCTGCAAGTGCGGAAACAAGCTCGATTCGTGTTGGAGTGGAAAAAGTAGACCAGCTGATTAATTTGGTGGGCGAACTTGTTATTACACAAGCAATGATAGAACAGCGCGTTAGCAAACTTGATCCAATCAATAACGAAAATTTAATCAATAGTGTAAGTCAACTAACGCGTAACACGCGCGATTTACAAGAATCAGTCATGTCTATCCGTATGATGCCGATGGATTTTGTGTTCTCACGCTTCCCGCGTATGGTGCGCGATCTGGCAGCGAAACTTGGTAAAAAAGTTGAATTTGTTACCGTAGGTGCAACTACAGAGCTTGATAAAGGCTTGATCGAGCGCATCGTTGACCCGCTTACTCATCTAGTACGTAATAGTGTAGACCATGGCGTCGAAAGCCCTGAAAAACGTAAAGCCACAGGTAAACCTGAAACAGGTAAGTTGACACTATCTGCAGCGCACAAAGGTGGCAGTATTGTTATTGAAGTTACCGATGATGGCGCAGGATTAAATCGCGATAAATTGCTTGCTAAGGCCAGTGCTAATGGCTTGCAGGTAAGTGAAAGTATGTCCGACACCGAAGTTTTCAATCTGATTTTTGCACCAGGTTTCTCTACCGCCGAGGTGGTGACCGACGTTTCTGGTCGTGGTGTAGGTATGGATGTGGTTAAACGTAATATTACCTCTATGGGAGGTACTGTAGAGATTCGCTCTGCCCTTGGTTATGGCACCACGATTTCTATTGCACTCCCGCTTACATTGGCGATTTTGGATGGTATGTCCGTTTCACTAGGTGAGAGCCTATATGTAATCCCGCTCAATCTAATTGTAGAAACCATGCAGCCTAAAATGGAAGACATCAAAACAGTCACCAATGAGGGGCTCATGATTCATGTGCGCGGTGAATATCTGCCCATTATTCCTTTGTATGCCTTATTCAAGCAAGAAACAGAAATAATGCATCCAACCGAAGGCGTATTAATCATTATCGAAGCTGAAGGTAAAAAAGCAGCATTGTTTGTCGATGCTCTGGTAGGTCAGCAACAAGTAGTGATTAAAAGTTTAGAAACTAATTTCAAAAAAATCCAAGGCGTATCTGGTGCCACCATCATGGGTGATGGCTCAGTCGCATTAATACTCGATGTCCCCACAGTTATCAAAATGGGGCAATGCAATCTTAAAGAAGGAGTTTACTCATGAGTGCCACCACAGATACGAACTTAGAAACTAACGGCGCAGAAGGTACAGGACATTCGCAAGAATATCTTACCTTTGTTCTGGCAGACGAATCATACGGTATTGATATCCTGAAAGTACAGGAAATACGTGGTTATGATGCCGTTACCAAAATCGCCAATACACCAGAATTCATCAAAGGTGTAGTGAATCTGCGCGGCCTGATCGTCCCTATTGTTGATTTACGCATTAAGTTTGGTTTAGGCAATGTTGTCTATGACGATTTCACTGTAGTCATTATTCTTAATTTGAATGGCCGTGTGGTCGGCATCGTAGTGGATGGTGTTTCTGATGTGATGAATCTCAATGGCAACCAAGTACGTACTGTGCCAGATATTGTTTCTAGCATCGATACTAAATATATCACCGGGCTTGCCACGGTTGAAGACAAGATGTTCATTCTGGTTGATATCGAACAATTGATGACCAGTGACGAAATGGCGCTGATGGATAGCGCGGTTGTTCATTAACTTTTTTTAACGGTAACTGTTTTTAATATTCTAGGTAAGGGAAATATCATGTTTTCAACAATTGTGAATCGACTGGCCGGTAGTACATCAGAAGTAAAAGAGTTGGTAGAAGAGGTCGCAGAATTACGCGCATTAAAGGCAGAGATCAATAAAGCACGCTGTGCGCTCGAGCTGGATGCAAAAGGCACAATAACCGGCGTTAATGAAAATATGCTTAATGCCCTAGGATACGCTCAAAGCGATCTAGTTAATCAACATCATCGTATTTTGCTTGGACGTGTAGATGCTACTAGCTCTGAATATCAAGATTTCTGGCAGGAATTGACTGCCGGAAAAACGCAAGCTGGTAATTTTAAATTACAAAGCAAAACTGGAAATACAGTTTGGCTTCAAGGCTATTATGCGCCGATAGTGAGTGCATCCGGACAAGTTAGAAAAATCATCTCTTACTTTACAGATATTACTGAAGATAGAGTGAAGTCTATTGCCCTTCAAGGTGAAGATGCAGCATTGCATCAAAGTTTTGGTGTGATGGAATGTAATCTGCAAGGCGATATTCTAGAATGCAACGAATTATTCTGTAAGCCTTTAGGTTACTCTACACAAGAACTTGCAGGCAAAAACGTCAGTTTACTTTTGAGCAAAGATGCTGCGCAAAGTCCAGAATATAAAGCGATGTGGACGAAATTAAATGCTGGCGAAACACAATCAAGACAAATTAAACGTATCGCCAAAGATGGTAAAGAGTATTGGTTCCAATCTACATATGTGCCAGTCAAGGACGAGCAAGATAAACCTTATAAAGTCGTGGTTTACTCTTTCTGCGTTACCTCGGAAAAACTCAGAATAGCTGACCTCGAAGGCCAACTAAGTGCCATCGGTAAAGTTATGGGTGTTATCGAATTTACCTTAGATGGCAAGATTACTAAGGTGAATGAGAATTTCACTAAAACTACGGGCTACACCGAAGCAGAAATTGTGGGCCAACATCATAGTATGTTTGTTGAACCTGCTTATGCTGCCAGCTCAGAATATAAATCATTTTGGGAGAAATTAGGTCGTGGCGAGGTTGATGCTGCCGAATACAAACGCATTGGTAAAGGCGGCAAAGAGATTTGGCTGCAAGCGAGTTACAACCCGATTTTTGATATGAACGGCACACCATTTAAGGTGGTGAAATATGCTACAGATATCACCAAAGCCAAACAGGAGACTGCGAATTTTTCTGGTCAGTTAGATGGCATTAACAAAGTTCAAGGTGTCATTGAGTTTGATCTGACGGGAAAAATACTAGCGGTAAATGACAATTTCGCAACAGTAACCGGTTATAGCAAACAAGAGATCGTAGGCAATCACCACAGTATGTTTGTTGATTCTGTATATCGTGCTAGTCCAGACTACAAAGCCTTCTGGGAAGCTCTTAATAGAGGTGAGGCACAAATCGGTCAAATGAAGCGTGTAGGCAAGGGTGGCAAAGAGATTTGGCTCCAAGCGATATATAACCCGATTTTAGACCTCAGCGGTAAACCATTCAAAGTCGTTAAATACGCTACTGACATTACCGAACAACGTAGTGCAGCTGTCATGCTGGAAAAAGCGGTTTCTGAATCACAACAAGTCATCGAGCAGGCTAAGGCTGGTGATTTAACGCAACGTGTATCGCTTGAAGGTAAAACAGGTGCAATTTCGTCTTTATGCGACGGCATTAATGCGTTGATGGACAAAATGACCGAAGTAGTCGTACAGATAAAAGAAGCCGGTGAAACTATCAATACAGCTGCGGGTGAAATTGCCAGCGGTAATAATGACCTCTCTTCACGCACTGAACAGCAGGCATCGTCACTGGAAGAAACAGCATCGAGCATGGAAGAGCTTTCTTCAACAGTGAAACAAAATGCTGAGAATGCAAAACAAGCAAATCAACTTGCTGCCGCTGCCTCTGGTGTGGCTATTAAAGGTGGTGCTGTAGTTGGTGAAGTGGTTACAACCATGGCAGATATCAATAGCAGCTCGCGCAAGATCGAAGACATTATTTCAGTGATTGATGGCATTGCTTTCCAAACCAATATCCTAGCGTTGAATGCTGCTGTAGAAGCGGCACGTGCTGGCGAACAAGGGCGTGGATTCGCAGTGGTAGCGGGTGAGGTGCGTAATTTGGCACAACGTTCTGCGGCTGCTGCTAAGGAAATCAAACAGCTCATTTCTGATTCTGTGGCTAAGGTCCAAGATGGTACGAAATTGGTTGAAGACGCAGGTAAGACGATGGAAGAAATTGTGTCATCCGTACAACGAGTGACCGACATCATGGGTGAGATTTCTGCTGCTTCAAGCGAGCAAAGTGCAGGTATTGACCAAGTTAATGGCTCTATCACCAGCATGGATGAGGTAACACAACAGAATGCGGCTTTGGTAGAGGAAGCTGCGGCGGCTGCCGAATCGCTGGTAGAGCAAGCAGTGAACCTGATGGATACCGTGAATGGCTTCAAGCTAAATGGCAGCGCAGGTGGTAATGAGCGTCGCGCCAGCACTAGCCCTATGCGTGCGCCGAGCCGTCCTGCAGCACCGAAAGTTGAATCAAAGCCCTTAACCGCAAAAGTACTTGCAAAAACCGGTACTGATGATGGTGATTGGGAGGAGTTCTAGGATAAGCAGCTGCGTGAGCAGAATGAGAATAGCGGTGTTTTTATACCGCTATTCAATGAATGGAAAATTTCATAAAAACACGCAAATGCCGTAATAGATTTAGATGAATCATAGACAAATTAGTAAAAGAGGATTTCAAATGTCAAACGATATAAATGAAAAATCAGGCTCAGTGGTCACAAAATTATTTGGCCTAAAGCTTAAAACACAAGCAACCATTATGCTTGGCACGATGGCTATAGTTTTTTTAATCGCTGTACTGATGGGAAATCACTCATTTAGTCGCGTGATGGTAGGCGGTGAAGCCTTTGAAAAGGTGAATGCGCATAAAGATTTAGCTGCAGATATCTTGCCACCACCTTCTTATTTGCTGGAAGCCTGGCAGGTGAGCTTGGAAATGGCCGCTATTACAGATGAGCCTTTACAGCCCTTAATAGAAAAAGGTGATGCACTAGCTAAAAGCTTTTTGGAGCGTGCCAAATATTGGGCAGCTGAAAATCCTAGTGGCCCAGAAATGGCGGAACAGTTTTCAAAATCATTATTGCCAACCGGTGAAGAGTTTATCCGTGTTCGCGACAATGAATATATTCCTGCAGTACGGAGCGGTGATCTTAAACGGGTTAGACCAGCTTTATACCATTTGAAGAATGCTTATGAAAAGCATCGTCAAGCTATTGATGAAACAGTGGTATTGAATACTAAGCTATATAACGAATTAATCGACAAAGAATTACCAGCAGATATTTCTGCTGCACGCTATCAAACTGCAGCTTTGATAATACTCTCACTTGTTTTGGTCTTTTTGGGATTTTTTGCAGTGGTCGCTAACGTACGCCGCCAGTTAGGTGGTGAGGCAACTGATGCGTTAAAGGCAGCTAAAAATATTGCAGATGGTGAGTTTAACGTAAATGTTGGTGGTAACACGCCAAACAATGCAGGCGTGGTTGGCGCTTTAGAGCTGGCTGCGGGTGCATTGGTGGAAATGGATCGTGAAATGGCGCGCATGGAATCTGCCCACAAAGAAGGCGATATAGATGTCAATATCGACATCAACAAATTTAAAGGCGCCTATCGGGAAATGGCCATCGGTATCAACCGCATCGTAGCGAGTCATATCGCTGTAATGACCAAATCAACTGAATGCCTCAATGGCCTAGCAAAAGGTGATTTTGAGGTACAGCTTGAGCAGTTCCCAGGCAAGTTAGCTTTGGTTAATAAGAGTGTGGAAAGCTTACGTTACAACGTTAAAACGCTTATCAATGATTTAAACAATATGACCACAGAACATTCTAACGGCAACATCAGCGTATTGATGGAAAGTGAAAAATTTGATGGCGATTACCAAAAGGCAGCCACTGGCATCAATCAGATGGTGAACGATTACATAGAGGAAAATAAAACTGTGATGGATTGTATCGCCCAATTTGGTAATGGTGATTTTTCCGCCACGATTAAAGAGTTCCCTGGCGAAAAAGCTTTTATCAATAAAGGCATTAAAAAGATTGGCGGTAACTTAAAAGGTCTGATTGATTCTGTTAATTGGGTAAGTGCTGAGCATGATAAAGGCGGTATTGATATGACTCTGCGCGATGATATGTTCAAAGGTGATTTCAGCGTATTGGCAAAATCGGTAAACAAGATGGTAGCTGGCTTGCTCGATATGAATCAAAAAGCCATGAATGTAGTTAAAGCATTTGGTGAAGGTGATTTTGAAGCACCGCTAGAAGAATTCCCAGGTAAGAAGGCTGAGATTAATGTCACGATTGAGCAGGTGCGTAAAAATCTAAAAGCCTTGAATGATGATGCGCAAATGTTAGCAAATGCAGCACGTGAAGGCAAAGTTTCGGTACGTGCTGATGCAGATCGCCACCATGGTGATTATCGCAAGATTGTCGATGGTATGAATGAAACGTTAGACATGATTGTAACCCCAATTACTACAGTGAAAGTGGCTGTTGAAACGATAGGCACGGCATCTAAAGAAATTGCTCAGGGCAATGCAGATCTTTCACGTCGTACAGAAGAGCAGGCTGCTTCTCTTGAGAAAACAGCGGCCAGCATGGAAGAACTTTCTTCAACCGTGAAACAAAATGCAGATAATGCAAAACAAGCAAATCAATTAGCTGCTGCGGCATCTGGTGTAGCAATTAAGGGTGGTGAAGTGGTGAGCGAAGTAGTATCGACCATGGGTTCCATCAATGAGAGCGCACGCAAGATCGAAGACATCATTTCAGTGATCGACGGTATCGCATTCCAAACTAACATTCTTGCGCTAAATGCTGCGGTAGAAGCTGCACGCGCTGGTGAACAAGGACGTGGATTTGCTGTGGTAGCGGGTGAAGTGCGTAATTTGGCACAACGCTCGGCATCAGCTGCAAAAGAAATTAAAGAATTGATTGCAGATTCCGTTAGCAAAACTGGTGAAGGTACAAGACAAGTAGAAAACGCGGGCCACACCATGGAAGAAATTGTGGCTTCGGTTAAACGTGTTACCGACATCATCGCTGAGATTGCAGCTGCATCGCAGGAACAAAGTGCCGGTATCGAACAGGTGAATGAAGCTGTGATGAAAATGGATGATATGACACAGCAAAACACCGCCCTGGTAGAGGAAGCTGCTGCTGCTGCTGAATCTATGATGGAGCAGGCAGATGAATTAATGAATGCAGTAAGTGTGTTTGAAATCGAAGGTGTTGGCGCTAGCGGACATGCAAGAGGACAAACGCATAAACCGCAACTTGTAGCAAAAGCATCAACGCCCAAGCCACAAGTAAAAAAAGTGTCAGCAAAAACTGGCACAAATGATGGAGATTGGGAAGAGTTTTAAGAGCTACATTTTGCGAGGGTAATGTTTCAAAGGCTTTAGCAGGGTGAATTTTGCAGTACTTAACGAGTGTTTTAGATATTTTTAGGAGAATGAAATGGCAAAGATTGATCGCGTAATGGTTGGTGAGGGCTTAATGGTAGAAAACCGCCCTGATGAATCAGGTTTGGACTTATTGAATGTGGCACATATT
>Ga0315912_10002368_pt1 | contig 20324 bp, 10 predicted proteins | sample VfabasoilMG_FD_204469 | JGI IMG/M metagenome (GOLD analysis project Ga0315912, IMG submission 204469) | Garden soil microbial communities collected in Santa Monica, California, United States - V. faba soil | ecosystem: Environmental > Terrestrial > Soil > Garden | place: USA: California...
AGCGCGCGATCTTTTCAACCCATCCGACCGTGATCGCAGCGCGAAAAGATCGCGCGCTGAAGCGCGCTCCTACAAGGGTGGCGCCGACTGGGGCGAATGGTTGCCCGGCGCCGCGGGCGCGGGCCATACCGTTTTGATATGGGTAGGACGCCATAATTCATTGGCGTGGCATGAGCCGCATTCCTATGCTCGCGGGTGATCGCAGGTCCAGCCGTTCAGCGGGGAGCCCATGTCGATATCCGATCTCCTGCGTCGCATCGTCGCCGCCACGTTCGTTGGTGCTTGCGCGATCGGCGCGGTGCCGGGCATCCACGCGCGCACGCTGTACCTCGGCGCCGACCTCTCCTACGTCAACGAGATGGAGGACTGCGGCGCGGTGTATCGCGAGAACGGCGTGGCGAAGGATCCGTACCGGATCTTCAAGGACCACGGCGCGAACCTCGTGCGCGTGCGCCTGTGGAACGATGCGCGCTGGACGCGCTACAGCGACCTCTCCGACGTCAAGGAGACCATCCGCCGCGCGCGCGCGGCGGGCATGCAGGTGCTGCTGGATTTCCACTACTCCGACGACTGGGCCGACGGTGACAAGCAGATCATCCCCGCGGCCTGGGCCGGCATCGACAAGGTCGACGAGCTCGCGCAGGTGCTGCACGACTACACCTACGACACGCTCGGCACGCTCGATCGCGCCGGCCTGATGCCCGAACTCGTCCAGGTGGGCAACGAGACGAACGGCGAGCTGCTCGGGCGCAAGGACTGGGGCAAGCGGGCGATCGACTGGACCCGCAATGCGAAGCTCTTCAACGCCGGCATCCGTGCCGTGCGCGAGGCTGGGCGTGTGGCGAGCATCCAGCCACGCGTGATGCTGCATATCGCGCAGCCGGAGAACGTGGAGCCGTGGTTCGCGGCGGCGGCGACCGCGGGGGTGACGGACTTCGACCTGATCGGGATCAGCTACTACAAGAAGTGGTCGAGCGAGACGATCGCCAGCCTCGGCGCCACGATCAAGCGCCTGCGCGCGACGTATCCGGCGGAGGTCGTGGTGGTCGAGACCTCGTATCCATGGACGAACCAGGGCGCGGATTCCATGCCGAACCTGCTCGGACCCGACACCCTGATCGAGGGCTATCCCGCTACGCCGCAGGGCCAACTCCGCTATCTCGTCGACCTCACCCAGACCGTGATCGACAACGGCGGCAGCGGTACCGTGTACTGGGAGCCGGCGTGGGTGACGAGCCGCTGCAGGACGCGCTGGGGGCAGGGTTCGTCCTGGGAGAATGCGACGTTCTTCGACTTCGAGCGCGGCAACGAAGTGCTGCCGGGCATCGATTTCATGCGGCACGCCTACCGGATGCCTGCAGGGGAGTGATGTCGATGCCCGACCTGACCCGGCGGGAATGGCTGCAACTGGCGCTCGCGGCGGGGCCGCTCGCGGCAGTCGGCGACGTCCGCGGCGACACGGCCTCGGCGGGTTCCAGCACGCCCGCACCCGGCGATGCATCGGTCACGGCCGGCACGCGCGAGCACCTGCTGTTCGACTTCGGATGGCGCTTCCACCTCGGCCACGCGAACGACCTCACGAAGGACTTCGGGTACGGCGCGCACCAGCGCACGTACGCGAAGGCGGGCGCGAACACCGCGGACGCGGCGCGCCTGGACTTCGACGACGGCGATTGGGCGCGCATCGATTTGCCGCACGACTGGGCCGTGACGCTGCCGTTCGATCCGGGCGAGCTGGGCCCGTCCCCGGGTGTGTATGTCGACGATCCCGCCGCCGCGCACGGCTACAAGCCCCTGGGCCGCCGGTATCCCGACACGAGCGTGGGCTGGTACCGGCGCGTGTTCGAGATTCCCGCGACGGACCTGGGCCGCCGCATCCACGTCCGCTTCGATGGCGTGTTCCGCGACTGCCTGGTGTTCTGCAACGGGCATGTCGTGGCGCGCAACGAGAGTGGCTATTGCGGCTTCTCGGTCGACCTCACCGACGTGCTCGACTACGGCGCGCGCAACGTGATCGCGGTGCGCGTGGACGCGACGCTGGGCGAGGGCTGGTTCTACGAGGGCGCGGGCATCTACCGGCACGCGTGGTTGCAGAAGCTCGACCCGCTGCACGTGCCCGACGGTGGCGTCTTCGTACGTTGCGAGGTGCACAAGGGGCGAGCTACGGTCCTGGTCGGGACGGAGCTGCGCAATGACGGCCCTGGCGTGCGCGGCGGCGAGCTGCGCTCCATCGTGCTCGCGCCCGATGGTCGCGTGCTCGCGCGGCTCACACCGGTCGAGGTCACGCTGCAGCCGGGCGAATTGCGGCAGATCGACCAGCGCGCGGAGATCCAGGATCCGGAACTGTGGTCGATCGAGGCGCCGCGGCTGCATCGGCTCGTGACGGCGTTGCGGGGGGTGGGAGCCGAGCAAGCCCGGCTCTACGAGGAAGCGGGGTCGGGACGCGCGGTGGTGACGGTGTTCGGCATCCGGCATGTCGAGTTCAGCGGCCAGCGCGGGTTCCTCCTGAACGGCAAGCCGGTGAAGCTGCTCGGCACCTGCAACCACCAGGACCACGCCGGCGTCGGCGCGGCGATCCCGGACCGGCTGCAGGAATGGCGGATCGAACGCCTGAAGGAGATGGGCTCGAACGCGTACCGCAGCTCGCACAATCCGCCCACGCCCGAGTTGCTGGACATCTGCGACCGCCTGGGCATGGTGGTGATCGTCGAGACGCGGCGCATGGGCTCCGACGCGGAAAGCCTCGACCAGCTCGAACGCATGGTGCGGCGCGATCGCAACCATGCCTGCGTGGTGCTGTGGTCGCTCGGCAACGAGGAACCGCAGATGACCAGTGCGCGCGGCGCGCGCATCGTGCGCAGCATGAAGGCGCTGACCAATCGGCTCGATCCGACCCGTCTGGTCACCTTCGCGATGGACAAGGGCTTCGGGTCGGGCGTCTCGGAAGTCGTCGACGTGCTCGGCTTCAACTACCGCACGAACCTGATCGACGCGCACCACGCGCGCTTCCCCGGCCAGCCGCTGCTCGCGAGCGAATCGGGCAGCACGGTATGCACGCGCGGCGAATACCGGCGCGACGACGTGCGCGGCGTCGTGCGCGCCTACGACATAGACCATCCCTGGTGGGCGAGCACGGCGGAGGCCTGGTGGAGCCAGGTCGCGACGCGCGACTACGTGGCCGGCGGCTTCGTCTGGACCGGCTTCGACTACCGCGGCGAACCCACGCCGTTCAACCGCTGGCCGAACGTGAGTTCGCAGTTCGGCATCTTCGATACCTGCGGCTTCCCCAAGGACAACTACTGGTACTACCAGGCGCAATGGACGCGCGAACCCGTGCTGCACCTGTTCCCGCACTGGAACTGGCGCACCGACGGCGACGATCCGGACTCGATGATGGACGTGTGGTGCCACTCGAACCTCGATCGCGTCGAATTGCTGGTCAACGGGACCAGCCAGGGCATCCAGGACGTTCCGCGTCACGGCCATGTGGAATGGCGCGTGCGCTATGCGCCCGGCGCGATCGAGGCGCACGGGTATCGCGACGGCAAGCGCGTCCTCACCCGCCGACGCGAGACGACGGGCGCCGCCGTGGGCATCGCGCTGCAGGCCGACCGCCTCACGCTGCGCGCGGATGCGGAGGATCTCGCCATGGTCACCGTGCGCATCGTGGATGCGCAAGGGCGCGAGGTGCCGACGGCGGGCAACGAGGTGCAATTCGTCGTGCACGGTCCCGCGCGCCTGATCGGCGTCGGCAACGGTGATCCGACGAGCCACGAGAGCGACCAGGGCGACCGGCGGCGCGCGTTCAACGGCCGGTGCATGGCGATCGTGCAGGCGACTCGGGCGACCGGCGCGATCCGGATCGAGGCGCGCTCGCCGGGAGTTGCATCGGGGATGCTCGCGCTGGATGCCGCGGCGTCGCCCGCGCGCGCATACGTGGCCTGACCAGGCGCCCGCGCCGACACACACGCCCCGGACCCGCATGCGTGGCGCCGGACGAGGCGGCTGGGAGCATTGCCTTGGAACCGTCACCGATGTTTACGGGCCGGGGGCGCTCTTGTCGCGCCTGGCGTGAATCGATGTTGCCGCCTTCACGCAGGAACTGTCACGCTCGCGTGAAACAACGATTCCAGGCCATGGAATTTCGAACGGGAGTTTCGCCGCATGCGTGACACCTCACTCGGCTTGATGCCTGCCTCGACCCGGCATTGTTCCGCATCCGAACGAAGTCCAGTCCTGCGATCGCTGCCTCCCGCCATGACCGGCGCCGCATCGTCATTCTCGAAAGCGCTACTCGTGCTGCTCGTGTCGCTGGCACCGTTGCTCGCGCAGGCTTCGGTGCTGGTGGTGGGCCCGAGCGGCCACAGCTGCTTCCGCACGCCCACGAACGGCCTCAAGTGCACCGGTGCGAATGGCAACGGCGCGCTCGGCGATGGCACCACCATTCCGCGCGCCGCGCCGGTCGACGTGGTGGGGCTGACCTCGGGCGTGATTGCCGCGGATGTGGGCTCGAACCACTCCTGTGCCGTCACGGCGGCCGGCGCGGTGAAGTGCTGGGGTCGGGGGTCCGAGGGCCAGTTGGGAACCGGCGCGGTGACCGACAGTCTCACGCCCACGACCGTGTCCGGCCTCGCCACCGGTGCGAGCGCCGTGGCATTGGGCAACTACTACAGCTGCGCGTTGACCACGACCGGCGGCGTGAAATGCTGGGGCGACAATCTTTCAGGCCAGCTTGGCGACGGCACCACGACCGCGTCCCTGGTGCCGGTGGATGTGAGTGGACTGCAGTCGGGCGTGTCGAACATCTCCGCGGGCCAGGAACATGCCTGTGCGACGCTCGACACCGGCGAGGTCAGATGCTGGGGCAACAACGCCAGCGGTCGCCTGGGCGATGGCACGACCACGAACAGTTCCGTGCCGGTGACCGTGGTGGGCATCAGTTCGAACGGCGAGCGCGTGATCGTGGGCGGCAATCATTCGTGCGCGATCGTTTCGGGTAACGGGCTCAAGTGCTGGGGCCGGAACCAGTTCGGCCAGCTCGGCATCGGAAGCAATACCGACAGCCTCACGGCCGTGGACGTGACCGGTCTCACCAGCAACGTGATCGGCGCGGCCGCGGGCGTGCGCAACGTGTGCGCGCTGCTCACCGGTGGCACCGTGCAGTGCACCGGCAGCAACTCGGTCGGCCAGGTGGGCGACGGCACGCTGGTCGATCGCAACCTGATGGTGCCCGTGATCGGGCTCGACTCGGACGTGGTGGAGATCGGGTCACGCGGATTCGCCACGTGCGCACTGCTCGATGATGGTCGCGTGCAGTGCTGGGGCGAGAACGGTGCCGGCAAGTTCGGCACCGGCACGATCAACGGGCGGCCGACGCCGACCCAGGTGGCGGGACTCACGTCGGGCAATACGGCGATCGCGGTGGGCGACCTGCATGCCTGCGCACTGACCGCCGCCACCGGGGTGAAATGCTGGGGCCTGAACAGCAACCGCCAGCTCGGCGATGGCACGAACACGAACCGGAACGCGCCGGTGGACGTAACGGGGCTCACCAGCGGCGTGCTCGCCATCACCGCCGGCGCGCGCCACACCTGCGCACTGGTCTCCGGCGGTTCGGTGCAGTGCTGGGGACGCAATGCCGAGGGCCAGGTCGGCGCCGGCGACAACGTCGGTCCGAAGCCGCCGACCACGGTGATCGCGAATGGCGCCCTGGCCGTCCGTGCGTCGGGCCTGCGCACCTGCGCATTGGTGACCGGTGGCGGCGTGAAGTGCTGGGGTGCGAACACCTCGGGGCAGGTGGGCAACTCCACCATCAGCGCGAGCGTGAATGCACCCGCCGACGTCACCGGACTGACCTCCGGCGCGACCGATATCCAGCTCGGCTACAGCCACTCCTGTGCCGTCACCAGCGCGGGTCCCTCGGGGCTGCTGTGCTGGGGCAGCAACTCCGGCGGTCAGGTGGGCGACAACTCGCCCGGCATCGACCGCTCGGCACCGGTGCCCGTCAGCGGACTCTCCTCGGGCGTGGTGAAGGTGGATGGCGGCGGACAGCACACCTGCGCGCTGAACGGCGCGGGCGGCGTCTCGTGCTGGGGCCTCAATACCAGCTACCAGCTGCTGAATGGCACGTACTACACGCCCGCGAGTACGCCGCAGCCGGTCCCGGCGCTGACGTCAGGTGTTTCCAGCATTGCGCTGGGTACGTTCCATTCGTGCTTCCTGCTCAACACCGGCGGCGTGCGCTGCGGCGGCGGCAACTACGAGGGCCCGCTGGGCACCGGCAACGTCAGCGACGAGCTGAACGGACTGGCCACGCCGGTCGGGCTCGATTCGGGGGTGAGCGCGATCGGAGCCGGGGAGTCGCTGGGATGCGCCTTGACTAACGGCGGCGCGGTGAAGTGCTGGAGCCGGAACCTGTTCGGCGAAGCGGGCGACGGCTCGACCCTGGCGGTACCCGTCCCCGTCACCAGCCAGTTCGTCTATACCCCGGGCAACGGCAACGTGCTGGTGCAGACGCCGCCGTTGCCACCCCCGCCGCCGAATGCCGTGGCGACGGGATCGAAGGTCGCGGTCGGACGCGACCTGGTGGTCGCGAGTGCGCCACAGGCTGCCGTGGACGGCACCGACGCCGGCCAGGTCTACGTCTATTCCGAAGCCGAAGTGGCGCCCAGGGGCAAGCTCGCGTTCGACGCCGGGCAGCCCGGCGCGAAGATCGGTCTGCTGACCAAGGCCGTCGACGACATCAACCTCGCCACGCTGCAGATGCCGATTTCGGTAAACGGCGACAAGTTCGGACAGGGCGGCGTGCTGGTGAATCCCAGCGGCACCACGATCGTGGTCGGCGCGCCGGGACGGGCGAGCAACCGCGGCTCGGTCTTCGTGTTCGAAAAGCCACCCGGCGGCTGGGTGGGCACGCTCTCCAATCCCACCGAGATCGTGCCGCCGCAGGGTGCGGCGGGCGACGAATTCGGCGCGGCGCTGGCGATCACGAATGCGGGCACGGTGATCGTCGGCGCACCGGGCACCAGCAACGATGCGGGCAAGGCGTACGTGTTGCGCCCCAATGCCAATGGCCAGCTGCAGATTTCGCAGACGCTGGACGCGGGCGACAACGAGCTGGCCGGCGCGCGCTTCGGCGCCTCGATCACCGGCGAGGGGGCGGAACTCGCCATCGGCGCGCCCGGGCAGCTGGTCAACGACCAAGTCGATGCCGGCGCCGTGGTCACCTTCCGCGAGCCCACGCAGGGATCGGCGTACAACCTGCGCCAGCTGATCACCTCGATCAATCCCGCGCTCGCCGACAAGTTCGGCTGGTCCGTGGACCTCGACGACGGCACGCTCGCGGTGGGCGCACCGGGCCGCGACCAGCCCGGCGCGGTCGACGCGGGCGCGGTGCAGGTCTTCGACGAGAACTCGAGCGGCAACCTCACGTCGGTCGCGACCATGGTCGATCCCACGCCCGATCCCGGTGCCGAGCTCGGCTATTCGGTCCAGGTGCAGGACCAGACCATCGCCGCCGGCGCGCCGTACGACGACGTGAATGGCAACGAGGACCAGGGCACGGTGCAGGTGTTCGTCCCGGGCACGTCCGATTCGACCTTGTCCGGAACACTCACGCCCACGGTGGACCTGTTCAACACCGAGGGCACCGCGAACGACCAGTACGGCACCTCGTTCGTGTACGGCGAGGAACTCGCCGCCGCGGGTGCACCGAATGGCGACGGGAAGCTGAATCCGAAGTCCGCCCGCACGAAGGCGCTGGCGGCCGAGACCACGGGCGAGGCGCTGGTGTACGTGAAGAACCAGCTGTTCAAGGACGGCAACGAGTCCCCGCGCGGCGCCATCGATGGCTGCGCGAGCCCGGCTGCCTCCATTCCCGACAACGACGCGGTGACCGGCAGGCAGAGCGAGATCACGCTCGCAGGCTCGGACAACGTGCGCGACGTGGACGTGGAGGTGCGCATCACGCACGGCTACGTGAGCGACCTGAGCATCACGCTCACCCACGTGACGAACGGCAAGGTCGTGCCCCTGTACGTGCCGACGCTGCCCGCGCAGGACTGCCCGGGAGACGACCTCGAACTGCGCTTCGACGACCAGGCGCCCGAAGGCTTCGCGAGCGCGACCTGCGGCGACGTCGATCCTGCCGTCGACGGCCTGCGCATCCCCAAGGACTGGCTGATCCAGTTCCAGGGCATGGCGCGCGCGGGACCGTGGCGGCTCACGGTGAAGGACCGCGTCGCGGGCAACTCGGGCACGCTCGACTACTGGTGCGTGAACGCGCGTTGAGCGCGGCGACCTGACCAATGCCGGCGCACCCGCTGCGGGTGCGCCGCGTGGTTGTCGCACCGTGGCCTGACCTGTCGCGAGACGCTGCGCGCCGTCCATGGGTACCGCGCTGCAGGGTTGGTTCGGGGCGCGCTGCGGCGTCCTGCGCGTCGGTCACGCGCCCGCCATCGACCTGCCATCGACGCGCAACCGTTCGCGCGGAGGATGTGCGGGCATGGACACCCCGCCGCGCCATCGCAGTCGACCCGCCGCCGGCCTCGCGCCGTTGCCGCGCGGGGAATCCCGGAGCCCGTCGTGACCGCCGGCACCCTCGCCAGTTCGATGATCGAACGGGTGCGCGTGCCGGACCTGAACCTCTGCCGACGCCTGAACCGATGGGGCAGGGGCGCGGGCGTCAGGCGCTACTTCTCCCTCGTCAGCCGGCTCGGCGACGGCCTGGTCTGGTACGCGTTGATCGCCCTGTTCCCACTGCTCGATCCCGAACGCCGGTGGCAGGTGTCGCTGCAGCTCGCGCTCGTGGGCGTGGTCGCGCTCGTGCTCTACCGCTGGCTCAAGCACCACACGCGCCGGCCGCGGCCATTCGCCGCGCATCGGGAGATCGTCGCCCTGGTCGCGCCGCTGGACGAGTACAGCTTTCCCTCCGGCCACACCCTGCACGCCGTGTCGTTCTCCACCGTGGCCATCGCGCAGCTGCCGGTGCTGGCCTGGGTGCTCGTGCCGTTCACGCTCAGCGTGGCGCTGTCGCGCATCGTGCTGGGCCTGCACTATCCGAGCGACGTGCTGGTCGCGACCGCGATCGGATCGGTGCTGGGGTGGTCGGCGCTCGCGTTGATGGCGTGATTGCCACGGCGGGCTTGCGATGCACCCGTAGGAGCGCGCTTCAGCGCGCGATCTTTTCGGCACGCCGGTGCGCCAGGTTGGATCGGAAAGATTGCGCGCTGAAGCGCGCTCCTGCCTTCATGCCGCTGCGATCGGTGCCTGTGCATCGGGATCGATGCGTGCCGTCGCCAGGTGCCGGTAGACCTCCGCGACCTTGCCCACCAGCGCCGGCGCGTGCCAGGCGTAGGCGTCCTGTGGTCCGGCGTCGGACAGTGCCTGGCGCAGCACGGGGTCGCGCAGCAGCGTGGCGACCTGGTCGGCGAACGCGGCCACGTGCTCCTCCGCCACGCGCGCGCTGCGCGCGTGCTCGAGCACCGTCGCGGTGCCCATCACCGCGGTCGAGACGATGGGTACGCCGAGCGCCATCGCCTCGGTCAGTACCAGGCCCTGGGTCTCGGTGGGCGAGGCGAACACGAACACGTCCCCGGCCTTGTAGCAGTCCAGCAGCTCGGTGCGGCGGTCGAGGTTGCCCACGAACAGCACGTTGGGGTCCAGGCCCAGGCTGCTCGCGCGCCTGTGCAGGCGCGGTGCGTCCGGACCCTCGCCCGCGACGATGAACAGCAGGTCGGGGAACTCCTCGACCAGCGCCCAGGCGACGTCCAGCAGGAACTCGATGTTCTTCTCCCGCGCGAGCCGGCTCACCGTCACCAGCGTGGGCCGGTGCGGCGCGATGCCGTGACGCGCGCGGAAGCGCGCGCCATCGCCACCGCCGAATTCGGCGAGGTCGATGCCCGAGGGCACGACGCTGTCGGGCGTGGCGATGCCGTAGCCGCGCAGTACCCGGGTCATCTGTCGGGTCGGCACGATCAGATGGTCGACCTCGTGGCAGAGCCTGCGCGAGAGCCGTCGTGCCAGCGCGCGCAGCAGCACGCCGGGCAGCAGCGGCAGGTAGTGCGCGACATAGGGTTCGAAGTACGTGTGGTAGGTCTCCACCGTGGGCGCACCGGTGCACTTCGCCAGCCGCACGCCCAGCCGGTGCGCCTGGAACGGCGTGTGCACGTGGATCACGTCCCAGTGGCGCCGTGCGAGCGGCGTCAGGCACTCGCGCAGGGCGGCGTTCCGGATCCATCGGTCCTCGGGATCGAAGAAGATCGGGCGCGCAGGCAGCCGCAGGATCTCGAAGTCCAGTGCCGGATCCTGCGTGCCGTAGTCGGGCGCCACCAGCGTCACCGCGTGGCCCAGGCGCGCCAGTTCCGTCGCCAGCGTGCGGATCGAGGTCGAGACGCCATTCACGCGCGGGAAGTACACGTCGGAAATCAGCAGGATGTCCATGCGCGGGAGCGTACGCAGGGGATCTTGCAGTCCCTTGACAGCGCGGCGGGCGCGCCGGCGCGGGATCGACGAGGCCCGCCTGCCGCTCAACATCCGCGCGTGCTCGGGTACGCTACGGCGTCCCCGGCAGCCGCATGCCGGTGGCACGGCGGTGTGCGTCACGGGCGCAAGCCCGGACGACGCGCGGCACCCTGCCATCCGCCCGGTCCGCGAATCCAAGAACCCACGGAGCTGTTCCATCCATGATCCAGGCGCACCCGAATTCACGAACCCTGCCTTGCCTGTTCGCACTCCTTGCCGGCGCCTTCTTCACCCCCACGCTGCATGCCGAATCCACCACGCTCGCGCTCGGGGCGTACCACAGCTGCCTGCGCACGGCGCTCGATGCCGTGGTCTGCGTCGGCGACAACCGGGTCGGGCAGCTCGGTGACGGGTCGACGACGCAACGGGTGTCGCCGGTCGCGGTGCAGGGCCTGTCGTCCGGCGTGGCGGCGGTGACCGCGGGCCACGGGCACACCTGTGCGCTCGGCAACGACGGCGGCGTGAAGTGCTGGGGACTGAACGACAGCGGCCAGCTCGGCAACGGTTCGAACACGGACAGTCCCGTGCCCGTGGCCGTGACCGGCCTGGGCAGCGGCGTGGTCGCGATCGATGCCGGCGGGCGTCACACCTGCGCCGTGCTGGGCGACGGTTCGGTGAAGTGCTGGGGATCGAACGTCGACGGGCAGCTCGGTGACGAGACCGAGGTCGACAAGTCCGTGCCCACGTCGGTCGTTGAACTCACCGGCATCGTACGCGTGTCCGCCGGCGATCGGCACACCTGCGCGGCCACGGGAAACCAGGTCTATTGCTGGGGCGCCGGTGAGAACGGCCGGCTCGGATACGGCGAGGACACCCCGCAGTCGGGTCCGATTTCGGTGGGCGGATTCGGCGAGGGCGTGGGGGAGTTGGGAGCCGGCGCCGCGCATACCTGCGCAACGACGTCGGGCACCGTCAAGTGCTGGGGCGCGGGCAACGTCGGCCAGATGGGCAACGGGGAATCCGCCGACAGCTTCACGCCCACGACCGTGCCTTCGCTGCCCGGCGCAACCCGATTGTCGGTGGGCGGCTACCACAGTTGCGCGACGCTGGACGACGGCACGCTGAAGTGCTGGGGTGCGAACGAGGATGCGCAGCTGGGTGCCGGCTCCCGGTTCTTCACCCTGGTGCCGCAGACCGTGGTGGGACTCGCATCGCCGCCGGCCAGCGTGGCCCTGGGTTCGCAATCCAGTTGCGCGCTGCTGGTGAGCGAGCAGGTCGTGTGCTGGGGCCGCAACTTCTTCGGCCAGCTCGGCAATGGCGTGGCGACCGCGCGGCTGGTCCCGGTGCCCGTGTCGGGGCTGACCGCCGGCACGACCGCGAGTATCGCCCTCGGCGACCTGCACAGCTGCGCGCGCGATGGTGGCGGGACCGCCCGCTGCTGGGGCTACGGCGGTTTCGGACAGCTCGGCCGCGGCCTGTACGACGATGCGCTCGTGCCGTCCTCGCCGGCGCAGGGGGCCACGTTCGGCGCGCTCGCCGCGGGCTCGCTGCACACCTGCGGGCTCACCGGTACCGGTGGCGTGCGCTGCTGGGGCGATGGCTTCTACGGCCAGCTCGGCGGCGGGTCGAACGCCTCCAACGCCTTCGGCGAGGACGTCGTGGGCCTGTCGAGCGGGGTCTCCACCGTGGTCACCGGGCGCGCGCACTCCTGCGCGTTGCTCACCACCGGGTCGGTCAAGTGCTGGGGCAACAACGAACTGGGCCAGCTCGGCACCGATGTCGGCAACACGAATACGCCGGTGGACGTGTCGAACCTTACGGGCGTGTCCCTGCTCGCGGCGGGATACGACCATACCTGCGCGGCGCTCGCGGATGGCGGCATGAAGTGCTGGGGACTGAACGACCTGGGGCAGATCGGCGACGGGACGCAGACCCTCGCGTTGACGCCGACGCTGGTCGAGACGCAGTCGCCATTCACCTATACCGCCGTTTCGGCCGGTGGCAAGCACACCTGCGCGGTGTCGACCGAAGCGGGCCTGCAGTGCTGGGGCTTCAACGCCTACGGGCAGCTGGGCGACGGGAGTGCGTTGGCGCGCCTGTCGCCCGTCGGCGTTCCCGGGTACGGTCCGGGCGGCACGGCCGTTGCCGCGCTTGGCCTCGGGTCCGGCCACACCTGCGCGCTTACGGCCGCCGGCGGCGTGAAGTGCTGGGGCTACAACTTCGACGGCCAGCTCGGCGACGGTACGGTGCTGTCGCGACTGTCCCCGGTGGATGTCAGCGGCCTGGCCTCCGGCGTCGCCTCGATCGGCGTGGGCGCCAGCCACGGCTGCGCGGTGCTGAACACCGGTGCCGTGCGCTGCTGGGGACGCAACGAGTTCGGCCAGGTGGGCGACGGCACGCTCACCGACGTGTTCGCGCCCGCGCAGACCCTGTTCAGGTACACCGGGACGGTGGACTCGGGCTACGTCCCGACCACGCCGCTGCCGCCGCCGCCGGTGTCGGCCGCGAAGGCGGGCAGCAGCGTGGGCACGGGCGGTGGCGTGGTCGCGGTCGGTGCGCCGCTGTCGTTGAACGGCGGCGAGACCTCGGGCGAGGTGTACCTGTATTTCGGTGGCGAGCTCGATTCGGACCGTGGCGGCGGCTCGGGCTCGGGCGCGCCAGAGCCCGGCGCGAAGGCCGGGTTGTTCCGCAAGGCGCTGGACTCGGTCACGCTCGCCACGCTGCAGATGCCCACGCCGCCGGGGCCCCTGAGCTCCGACAAGTTCGGCGCTGGCGGCGCCGTGGTCGATCCCACCGGCACCATGGTGATCGTGGGCGCGCCCGGCGTGCTCTCGGGTCGCGGTGCGGTATACGTGTTCAAGAAGCCCGTGGACGGCTGGACCAGTTCCAGTACGCCCACGCAGACCATCACCGTGCCGGGCGCGTCGGCCGGCGACGAATTCGGCGCCGCGCTCGCGCTGACCAATGCGGGCACCCTGGTCGTCGGTGCCCCGGGCGCCAGCACGGACACCGGCAAGGCCTACGTGCTGCGCCCGAATCCGAACACCGGCGCGTTCGAGGCCTCGCAGACGCTCTCGTCGCCCGAGCCCCAGCAGAACGCGCGCTTCGGCGCCTCCATCGCCGGCGAGGGCTCCGACCTGGTGATCGGCTCGCCGGGCCAGGCCGTGGGTTCCGTGCAGGGTGCCGGCGCCGTGGTCACCTTCCGCGAACCGAGCCAGGTGACGGCGAGTTATCCGCCGAACCTAGCCACGCTGATTTCCTCGGTCAACCCGGCCGTGGCCGACAAGTTCGGCTGGTCGGTGGACATCGACAACGGCACGCTGCTCGTCGGCGCCCCGGGCGTGGACCAGCCGTCCGCCGTCGATGCCGGCGCCGCCTTCGTCTACGAACAGGACGACAAGGGCGACATGGAGCCGGTCGCGAAGCTGGCCGATCCCACGCCGGATGCCGGCGCGGAACTGGGCACGGCGGTGGACGTGCAGGACCAGACCCTCGCCGCCGGTGCGCCCCGCGACGACGTGGGCACGAACGAGGACCAGGGCACGGTCGCGGTGTTCGTGCCCGCCAGTCCCGAAGACCCGCTCAGCGGCAACCTCGCTCCGACGGTGTTCCTGGCCGATCCCGATGGCGCGGCCGGCGACCTGTACGGCAGCGCGTTCGTGTTCGGCGGCGGCGTGGCCGTGGTGGGTTCGCCGGACGGCAACGCGGAGATCAATCCCAAGCGCGCGTTCGGCAAGCTGCGCGGCAAGGCGCTGAACGACGGCAACACGGGCGAGGCGCTCGTGTACGGGCAGAACCGGGTGTTCCGTGACGGCCTGGAATCCCCGCGCGGCGCGGCGGACGGTTGCGTGAGCCCGGGCCAGGCGATTCCGGACGCGAACACGACCGGCGTGACCAGCGACCTCGCGCTGGTCTCGACCAGCAACGTGCGCAGCGTCGAGGTGGAACTGCAGCTCACGCACCCGGCGATCGGCGACCTGGAGATCAGCCTGACGCACGTCCCGGGCGGAATCACCGTGCCGCTGTACAAGGTGGGCTCGGCCTGCAACGGCGCGGACATCGAGGTGCGGCTGAGCGACCAGGCCGTCGACGGCTTCGCGGTGCGTACCTGCAACGCCTTCGCGCCCGCGCTCGACGGCGTGCGCATTCCCAAGGACTGGCTGAAGCAGTTCCTGGGCAAGTCGCTTGCGGGACCGTGGCGGCTCACGGTCAAGGACACGGTGGCGCAGAACGTGGGCACGCTCGATACGTGGTGCGTGAACGCGAGGTAGGGCGACGTAGCAGCCACCCGCGGGCGCGCAGCGAAACCCTGTGGGTTCCGCCGTGCGCGCCCACGCCCCAATCCGCGCCCGGCAACACCGCTTGGTCCGTTCTCCCCGCCACGGGGAGAAGGTGGCCCGCAGGGCCGGATGAGGGGCGCACCGCCATGCCTGGCCTTGATGGATGCGCCGCGCAGGCCGCCCCTCACCCTGCCCTCCCCCCGCGAGCGGGGAGAGGGGAAACCTGGACACGCTCTTCCCTTCTCGTCGTCCACGGGGAGCGGGGGAATTTCGTCCGCGGCCGCGGCGCGCACCGGATCCCGGAGTTGCTGGGCGGAAATCTGTAGTCTTCCGTCATGAGGCGACGGCCGCACCCGCGAGGCTGGGACACGTGACGCGCAGCCGTTTCGGCGCGCTCGCCCTGCTGCGCGAGGCCCTGCGCGGGCATCGCGGCTGGCAGCCGTTCTGGCGCCATCCCGAACCCAAGCGCCACTACGACGTGGTGGTGATCGGCGGCGGCGGACACGGGCTCGCGACCGCCTACTACCTCGCGCGCAACCACGGCATCCGCCACGTGGCGGTGATCGAGAAGGGTTGGCTCGGCGGCGGCAACTCCGGGCGCAACACGCAGGTCTGCCGCTCGAATTATTTCCACCTCGCGAGCGGCCGGTTGTACGAACGCTCGCTGCAGCTCTACGAAGGCCTCACGCGCGAGCTGAACCTCAACGTGATGCTGAGCCAACGCGGCGTGCTGAACGTGGCGTACGGCCGCCACGAGCTCGAGCACATGCGGCGCTGGTTCAATGCGATCCGCATGAACGGCATCGATTCGGAGTTCGTCGGACCCGAGGAGATCCGCAGGCTCGCGCCGCTGCTCGACCCCGGCGCGCGCTTCCCGCCGCTCGGTGGCTTCATCCAGCATCGCGCCGGCGTCTCGCGCCACGATGCGGTGAACTGGGGCTACGCGCGCGGCGCCGACGCGCTCGGCGTGGACCTGGTCCAGGACTGCACGGTGACCGGCTTCGAGCGCGACGGCGAACGCGTGACCGGCGTGCAGACCTCGCGCGGCACGATCGCGGCCGGCGCCGTGGCGCTTTGCGCGGCGGGGCATGCCAGCGAGATCGCGCGGCTCGCCGGGTTGCGCCTGCCGCTCGTCTCCATGCCGTTGCAGGCGATGGTGAGCGAGCCCGTGCAGCCCGTGCTCGACACGCTCGTGTTCTCCCCCTCCGTGCACAGCTACATCAGCCAGAGCGAGCGCGGCGAACTGGTGATCGGCGGCGGGTGCGACCTGTATCCGTCCTACGCGCAGCGCGGCGGCGTGGCCTCGCTGGCCGAGACCGTGCGCGCCGTGGTCCAGCTCTTCCCGCGCTTGTCGCGCCTGCGCCTGATGCGACAGTGGGCCGGCATCGTGGACATCTCGCCCGACACCAGCCCCATCCTGGGACCCACGCCAATCGACGGCCTCTACCTCAACGCCGGCTGGGGCACCGGCGGCTACAAGGCCATCCCGGTGGGCGGCGAGACGATGGCGTGGACGATCGCGAACGGCCGCGCGCATGAATTGATCGTGCCGTTCGGGCTCGAGCGCTTCGAGCGCGGTGCGCTGATCGACGAAGGCGCGGCGGCGGGTGTCGCGCACTGATGCAGCGCATTCCCTGCCCCTGGTGCGGCGTGCGCGACGAGGTGGAATTCCACTGCGGCGGCGAGGCCGACCTGCACTGGCCCGGCGACGAGGGCAGCGACGCGGCGCTCGCGCAGTACCTGTACGTGCGCACGAACCGCAAGGGCGTGCAGGACGAGCGCTGGCGGCACCTGTACGGCTGCGGACGCTGGTTCCTGCTCGCCCGCTCCACGATCGACCATCGCGTGCTCGCGAGTTGGCCGCCCGGCGCCGAACGACCGCTCCTGGACGAGGGCGCGCCATGAGCGGCTATCGCCTGCCGCTCGGCGGCCTGGTCGCGCGCGATTCCCCGCTGCGCTTCCGCTACGACGAGCGCGAGTACCAGGGCTACGCAGGCGACACGCTCGCCTCCGCGCTGCTCGCCTCGGGCGAACGCGTGTTCGCGCGCAGCTTCAAGTTCCGGCGTCCGCGCGGACTGGTCGCGGCGGGCGTGGAGGAACCGAACGCCCTGCTCGAGGTCGACGACGGCTGGGGTCCCACGCCACTCGTGCGCGCGACCGTCGCGGAGCTGCGCGAGGGCCTGCGCGCGCGCAGTGGACGCGGCTGGCCGTCCGTGCGCATCGACCTCGGCCGCGTGCTCGACTGGTGCGGCGCCTTGTTCCCGGCCGGCTTCTACCACAAGACCTTCCTGTGGCCGTCGTGGCGCTGGTACGAGGGGCCGATCCGACGGCTCGCCGGGCGCGGCCGCGCACCGGAGGCCGCGGACGACGCGCGCTACGACTGGCGCAACCTGCACTGCGACGTGCTCGTCGTCGGCGCCGGCCCGGCCGGGATCGCGGCTGCCGACGCCGCGTCCGCCTCGGGCGCGCGCGTGGTGCTCGTGGAGCAGGACTTCAGGATCGGCGGCACGCTGCTGTGGCAGGGCGGGATGCTGGACGGTTCGGACGGTCCTGCCTGGGTCGACCGGGCCGCGGACGGCTTGCGCGCGCGCACCGAGGTGCGCGTCCTCCGGCGCACGACGGCGTTCGGCTACTACGACCATGACTGCGTGCTGCTGGTGCAGCGCCTGCCCCGGCGCGCGGACGGGCGCGGTCCGCGCGAGCGCCTGTGGCAGGTGCGCGCGCGTCGCGTCGTGCTCGCCACGGGCGCACTCGAGCAGCCGCTGGTGTTCCAGGGCAACGACCTGCCCGGCGTGATGTTGGCTGGCGCCGTGCAGCAGTACGCGAACCGCTATGCCGTGGCCGCGGGCCGTCGCGTGGTGGTGGCGACGAACAACGACGGCGCCTATCGCGTGGCGCTCGACCTCGCGCGCGTCGGCATCACCGTTGCGTCGATCGTCGACACGCGCAGCGCAGTGTCCGAACGTCTGCTCGACACCCTGCGCGGCACCGGCATCCCGGTCCTCGCCGGTCATGCGATCGACGCCGCGCGCGGACGCGGTGGCGTCTCCCGCGTCGAACTCGTGCGCCTCCAGCAGGGCGCGCGCGCCGGTCCCGGCGGATCGATCGCCTGCGACGTCGTCGCGAGTTCCGCCGGCTGGGCACCGACGGTGCACCTGTGGTCGCAGGCGCGCGGCAGCCTGGCGTGGCACGAGGCGCTGCAGGCGTTCGTGCCGTCCGATGCGAACGGCGCGGCCTTGCGCGCGGCGGGCGCCGCGGCCGGTCTCGTCTCCCTTGGCGATGCACTCGAGAGCGGTCGGGACGCGGGCGCCGCAGTCGCGGCCGAGCTCGGGTTCGAGCCCGTCGCGACGCCATCGCCGCGCGTCGTCGCGCCCACGGCGCACGAACCGGTGGGCGCGATCCGCAGCACGCCCGATGCGCCGGGCAGCCGCCGGTTCATCGACCTGCACCACGACGTCACCACCGACGACCTCGCGCTCGCCGTGCGCGAGAATTTCGTTTCCGTCGAGCATGCGAAGCGCTACACGGCCGCCGGCATGGCGCCCGACCAGGGCAAGACCAGCAGCCTGAACACGCTCATCGCGCTCGCGCAGGCGACCGGGCGCGAGCCCTCCGCGGTGGGCACCACGACGTTTCGACCGCCCTATACGCCGGTCAGCCTCGGCGCACTCGCCGGGCGCGAACTCGGCGGGCGCTACAAGCCGCTGCGGCAATTGCCCACGCATGCGAGCCAGGTCGCGCTCGGCGCGGCGTTCGACGAGTTCGGCGGCTGGTGGCGGCCGATCGCCTATCCGCGCACCGGTGAATCGCCCGCGCAGGCGATCGAGCGCGAGGTGCGTGCCGTGCGCTGCGGCGCCGGGCTGCTCGATGCCTCCCCGCTGGGCAAGATCGAGGTCCGCGGTCCCGACGCCGCGGTCTTCGTCGACCGGCTCTATCCGCAATCGATGCGCAAGCTCGCCGTCGGGCGCGTGCGCTACGGCCTGATGTTGAACGAGCAGGGTGCCGTCTTCGACGACGGCACGGTCGCGCGCCTGGCGCACGACCACTTCCTGCTCAGCACGACCTCGGGCGGCGTCTCGCGCGTGCTCGCGTTCATCGAGGAGTGTCGCCAGACCGCGTGGCCGGAGCTGCGCGTGGCGGTCACGCCGGTGACCGCGAACTGGGGCACGCTGATGCTGTGCGGGCCGAACGCGCGCACCATCCTCGCGGCCCTGGGTGGCGACATCGAGCTCGCGAACGAATCCTTTCCCCATCTGTCGGTGCGCACGGGCCAGGTCGCGGGCTGCCGCTCGCGCGTGTGCCGGGTGAGCTTCACCGGCGAACTGGGCTACGAGATCAGCGTGCCATCGGCGGACACCGAGGGCTTGTGGCAACGGACGATGTCCGTCGGGTCGGGACTGGGCCTGCTGCCGTTCGGCGTGGAATCGCTGCTGATGCTGCGCCTCGAGAAGGGCTACCTGCACGTCGGCATGGACACCGACGGCACCACCACGCCCGACGACCTCGGCTACGGCGAAGCGGCGCGGCGCAGGACGGGAACCTTCATCGGACGGCGCGCGCTGTCACGCCCGGCGAACGTCGATCCCCAGCGGCTGCAACTGGTCGGACTGCGCGCCGATCCCGATGCGCTGCTCGTCGTCGGTGCGCACCTGCGACTGCCGGGCATGCGCGTGGGGTCGGACGGATTCATCACGTCGGCCGGATACAGCCCCGCGCTCGACCGTCGCGTCGCGCTCGCCCTGCTGCGCGGTGGTCGTGCGCGGCGGGGCGAGGTCGTGGCGGTGCACGACGGTGACCGACGCGCCGAGGCGACCGTGGTCGAGACCGCGTTCTTCGACCCCAAGGGGGATCGCGCGCATGGCTGAACCCGCCATCGTGCCCGGTGCCTTCGTGCCGGTGTTCGGCAAGACGCCGATCGCGACCGCAGACGTACACATCGACGACGCCCCGTCGTGCCGGATCTGGCGCGTGCAGGCCTGCGGCGCCGACGGCCTCGCCGCCGCGCTCGCGCGCTGGCCCGCGTTGCCGCGCGAGCCCTGTCGCGTCGGCGGCGCGTGGCCCCGCGCCTTGTGGCTCGCGCCGGACGACTGGCTGCTGGTCGAACCGGGCGAGGTCGGCGGCGACGTGGACGGCTGGCGCTCGCCACTGGGACAGCCATCGGAGCTCGTGATCAGCGAAGCCGGTTCCGGAATGCGCGTCCTGCGGGTATCGGGCCCGCGCGCGCGCGACCTGCTCGCGAAGGGCTCGACCATCGATTTCCACGCGCGCGCGTTCGCGCCGGGCACCTGCATCCGCACGCGGTTCGCGCAGCTGCACGTGCTGGTCGACGCGGTGGAGGAGGGCGTGTTCGACCTGTACGTGGAGCGCAACCTCGCACCCTGGCTGCTGCACGGGCTCGAGGATGCGCTGGGCGATTTCGAGGCCGACGACGATCCGGCCTGACGCCCGACGCGTCATCAATCCCCCGAAACTACCCCGCCCCCTTTGTAGGAGCGCGGGTCCGCGCGCGGGGGGTTCGGGCTTACGGGCCCCGCGCGCTCCGACAAGATGGCGCGCGGGAGCGCGCGCCTGCCAAAGTGCCCG
>Ga0315912_10002369_pt1 | contig 20323 bp, 7 predicted proteins | sample VfabasoilMG_FD_204469 | JGI IMG/M metagenome (GOLD analysis project Ga0315912, IMG submission 204469) | Garden soil microbial communities collected in Santa Monica, California, United States - V. faba soil | ecosystem: Environmental > Terrestrial > Soil > Garden | place: USA: California...
TATCTCGGTAAGCGATTTTAGCCCCATCCGGCGACCAAACCGGCTCTAGCCCATCTTCAATGAATAATTGCTCTTCGCCCGTTACAAGGTCAAATAGGTGGATGTTGTAAGTAGGCACTTGTTCTGGAAGTAATGAGGCTAGATTTTCTGCATTGTTCAGCACCAGCGCCAAACGCGTTCCATCAGGGGAAGGGTGACGCCAAATTAGGCCACTATTCAGCGACTTAGGCCACACCAGTTGAGGTTTGGCTTTTAGGTCAAACACAACATGCTCTTCAAGGCCTTGGGAGTCAAAAGCGTGAAACGCCATCTCATTGCGAAATAATATTCGGTAAGGCTTGGCCGGTGGGTGCCCCGGCTTGATGGGGATAAACGGCAACTGTGCGACTGGGATGCGCGTGACAATAGGGGTGGGGATGACGACGAGGGTAATGTGGGGTGTGGGCAGTTTTTCAACTGGTTTCCTCGAGGCCGCCGTTACCGTGAGTGCGATTTCTTTGGAAGTGCGAGTCCGAGGGGGGACTGGGCGCGGTGTGGAGATAGGGTATCCTTGGGGTAATTGGGTTGCTACTGGCATTAGCGCGACCTCCCCTACCGGATACCCCTGCACTGCCTCCGTCGCCGTCAGTTCCGGCTCGCTTGCTGTGCTGTTCAAATTCAAGGCTTGATAAGCAACAGCCAACACGATGATAAACACGCCGAGGAGGGCAAAACGGATGAGGTGGCGGTTCCATTGAGGCGTTCTAGCAAACATATCCCACACTCCTACCTATACAGTTGTCAATCTTGATTGAGCGAGAGGTAATACGCGATTAACGCAATATAAAACGAGGAGTCAAAAAGTGCATTTTAAAATTTTGGCGGGCATAAGATTAGAGTGCGCTGTGTGCCTAAAAGAGGCTAAATAGTCGCGGCGGCTTAGCTTCTGCCCGTCAACCAATACGTCGTCATCTCCCCCCGCCCTTTGATCGTGATCGGGCCGCGCTCTTCAAACGCATAGCGGCCAGCGAGCAACTGATAAGTCTCCGGCGTCACTTGAATGTGGTCGGCCAAGCCGTGCGATTCCATCCGACTGGCGAGGTTGACCGTGTCACCCCACAGATCGTAGATGAACTTCTTGGTGCCGATCACGCCCGCCACCACCGAGCCAGAATGCAGACCGATCCGAATCTTGAGCAAGCGCCCCGAGAGCGACTTCCGGCCGCCAAACGCGGCACGCATGGCGAGCGCCATATCGGCGGCGGCCTCGGCGTGGTCGGCGCGCGAGGTGGGCACGCCGCTCACCGCCATATAGGCGTCGCCAATCGTCTTGATCTTTTCCAGTTGATATTGCTCCGCCAACTGATCAAAGACCGAGAAGGTATCGTTCAAGAGCAAGATCAAGTCTTCGGGCTTCATGCGCGTCGAAAGCGGCGTGAAGTCTACGATGTCGGCGAAGAGGACGGTGGCCGCTGGGAAGCTATCCGCGATGACGCTGGCATTGTGCTTCAGCCGCTCGGCGATGGGCTTGGGGAGGATGTTCAGCAAGAGCCGTTCGGATTTATCCTGCTCCACTTGGAGCAAACCGTGATGCTCGGCCAACGAGTCGAACATCTTCTCCATCGAGTGGTTCATCTCGGTCAGGCGCGCATTGCCCTCGGCGAGTTGGCGCGACAGATCCAAGAGTTCTTGTTCGCGCGCCTTGCGTCGATCCATCTCCGACTTGAGCTTTTGCGCTGACCGCACCCGCGCCAAGAGCTCCGCCTGTTTGGGCGGCTTGGTGATGTAGTCCATCGCCCCGGCTTCAAAGGCCGCTTGCAAATCATCCTCCTCCGAACTCGCCGTAACCATGATGACGGGGATGTCTTGCCAAACGGGGTTCGCCTTAATCTGTTGACAAGCGGTGAGGCCATCGGTCTCCGGCATCCGCACGTCCATTAGGATCAGGTCAATGGAAGCCGCCGCGGCGCTTAACAACTCAAAAACTTCTCGGGCCGAGGCGGCCAAGCGCACGTCGGAGTGTCCCGCTGCTTTGAGCATAGAGCTCAACGCTAAGCGGTGGGTCAAGGTGTCGTCTACTAAGAGGATGCTCATAAGCCCCACTCCCTTTCGCAGAGGGGAAATTTGGAAAACCGGCTACGCCTTATTGAGGTAAAGCCGCTTGTAGTTGTTGAACCACTTGCGCTAATGTTTCTGGTAAATGTTGGGCGAGCGCTTGCGCTTCACCCAGTTGGTTGGCTTGCCCGCACCGCTCCAAGGCGGCGCTCAAGTGCGTCAGGCGGCGCGCCCCTAAGTAACTGCTCGTGCCTTTGAGGCTGTGCGCATGTTCGCGCACTTGGCGCGCGTTACGCATCTCCAACGCCGCCAAGATTTTTTGCACCAACGCTTGGGACTCGGCGATGAAAAGTGTGATCAATTCAACCCCATCGTCGCGGGCGCGCCAGTCGGAGAGGATGTTCAGATCGAGGATCGGCAACATCGCGCTGGGCGTTACCGGAGGGGCAGCCGGTGGGGTTGACGAAGCGTTAAGCGTTCGCATCGCGGGCGCGCGGCGTAACGCCGCCTGCAACGTCTCACGCCCCACCGGCTTGCTCAAAAAATCATCCATCCCCGCAAGCAGACACTGCTCGCGATCTTCCTGGGTCGCGTTCGCGGTCATCGCAATAATATACGGTTGTGTGTGGGCTGGGAAGTCGGCGCGGATGCGGCGCGTAGCTTCCAGCCCATCCATCTCTGGCATTTGGACATCCATCAAGATCACATCGTAAGCGTGCTGGCGCAAAGCCGCCAGTGCTTCGCGCCCGTTCGTCGCCACCTCAGCCGTATAGCCCATCCGCCCTAAGGCCAACAACGCGAATTTTTGATTGATCAAGATGTCCTCCACCAGCAAGAGGCGGAGAGGATGGTGATGAGCTAAATCGGCCTCGATGGTCGAAGCCGGTGTGGCCGCTGACGCCGCCGGTGTGGCCGGCGCGGCGAGGGCGTTGACCAAGGCTTCATAGACCAACGTTGTCTTAAGCGGCTTGATCAACACCGCCGCCAAGTGCAAGGCCTCGGTCTCTGGGCTGTGCGCCACCGCCGAATCATTCAACGCGACCGTCAGGAGGATCGGGAGAGTCGGAGTCGAATGACGCTGGCGAATTTCGCGCACGAGGCTCAACCCATCCCTCTCACCTAATTGCAAGGCGACTAGCGCCAGATCGAAGGCTTCGCCTTGATCAAGCCAGTGTAATACCTCGGCGGCGGAAGCCGTGGCGCGCGGGGTGAGCCCCCAGGCTTGGGCTTGCATGACGAGGCTCGCCCGCAGAGTCGCGTTGCCCTCGACGATCCACAAACGTTTGCCGAGCAACCCAGGTAACGTCGGGTGAGCGGAAGTCACGTCCGGTGATTCAACGGCCGCAACGCGTAAGGTGAAATGAAAAACGGCGCCCTCCCCGGACACCCCGGTGCTTTCGACCCACATCGTGCCACCCATCAACTCGGTCAGCCGCTTGCTGATAGCAAGCCCTAGCCCGGTGCCGCCGTATTGCCGAGTCGTGGACGCATCCACCTGGCTAAACGATTGGAACAAACGATGTTGTTTGTCGAGCGGGATACCGAGGCCGGTGTCGCGCACGCTAAAGTGTAAAGAGTGAGCGGTTATCAGTAATCGGTGATCCGTCGTCTGCTCACTGGCTTTAACCTCCACGACCACCTCGCCGTGCTCGGTAAACTTGACGGCATTGCTGAGGAGGTTGACCAGGATTTGGCGCAGACGGGTGACATCGCCCATGACGACCGCGGGGAGGCTAGGGTCAAGCTGATAAACCAGTTCGAGCTGTTTTTCGGCGGCGCGGGCGGCCACCAAGTCGAGCGCTCCCTCTACACACTCGCGCAAGTTAAAGGGTTGCGCCTCCAACTCCAACCGCCCTGCTTCAATTTTAGAAAAATCTAAAATGTCGTTGATGATCGTCAGCAACGCTTCCCCGCTCAACTGAATCATCTCCGCAAAGTTGCGTTGTTGAGAAGTCAGGGGGGGGGTGTCGAGGAGCAGACTCGTCATCCCGATGATGGCGTTCATCGGTGTGCGGATTTCGTGACTCATGTTCGCCAAAAACTCGCTCTTGGCGCGGGTCGCGGCCTCGGCGGTTTCGCGCGCCTGTTGGGCTTCGGCAAATAACCGCGCGTTTTCAATCGCGATCCCGGCTTGGCGTGAGAGGTTCTCACACAAGTTGATCTCGACTGGGGTGAAGACTCGTTCGCGCGTCCCTTCCCACATTTCGGCAAAACCTACCACGCGTTGATTGGTGCGGATGATGACGACTAAAATCGAACATGCGCCAAACGCGCGCATCAGGGTGCGGTCGGCTTCAGTGAGCTGGGGATCAGCCAATTGGACTTGCAAGGCCGAGCCTTCGGCTAAAGCCTTGAGCAGGCTAGGGCGTTGCGTAGGAAGATGATAGGCCACCCCCAGATCGGAAATGCGCTCTAAAGGTGAAGCGCGCGGCCCAAAGTATTCGGCGGCCACTGTGCCGCACTGAGTCTGCGGGTCGTAGGTGGAAATATAAGCACTTGAGGCCCCTATCGCCCGCCCCATCTGCTCCACGAGGATCGTCAAGACCGTGTCGAGGTCTAATGACGAAGAGATCGCCACGGTCGCATGGTGGAGGGCCTCAGTGAGCGCGCGTTGTTGACGCTCACGCTCCAAACTACGCGCGTTTTCCAGGATACCGGCGATGTGGCCGGCGATGGTCTCCGCCAAAGCCATCTCGGTGGGGGTGAACTCGCGGTCGGGCTGGTCGGTGTCAATGCCGATGGTGCCGATCACCTCCCCGCGGGCGCGCATAGGGACGATCATTAAACATTCGGTGTTTAGCGCGCGCAAGATGTTATGGATGGCTGTGGTGCTCGGGTGATGTTGGGCATGGGGCACGATGATGGGTTGCCCGGTCTCGATTACTACTTGTGATGAGGCGTTGTCGGATAGCGGGAGGACCAGGCCGACATTACTCGGCAAAGTCGGATCGGCCGAGTAGTCGGCCACCACCGTTAATAGAGTTCGCTCGTCGTTGAGCAAGGCCATGCCGCTATTCCGTGCGCGAAATAGCTCCACCAATTCGCGCGCCACGATGCGAAAAACGGCCGGTAAGTCATGCGCGGCCTGCGACGTGATGGCCTGAGTGACGCGATTGATCATCGCCAACTGTTCCGCGCGCGCCTCCACAGCGGCTTTGGAGTTTTGAATTTCTTCAAACAGCCGCGCGTTTTCGATGGCAATCGCGGCTTGGTCGCCCAACAGGCGCAACACCCGCACCTCGGCTTCGGTGAAGTCGTGCGGTTGTGGATACGAAAAATTCATCACGCCCACCACACGCGTCCCAATCGCGAGCGGGAGCCCGATGATGGCCCCTTTCAAAAAAATCTGCCACCACGCCCACTCCGGGGTATCGGTAGCGAGGTTGGTGAACAGCGGGTGGGTCGCCATGTGCGAAATGATGATCGGTTGGCGGCGACGCGCGACGGTATCGGTGAGCCCGCCGGGGCGGGGCGTGGTAGGGCCGACACCGCGCTTGCCGGTGCTCTCCCATTGCATCCCTCCAAACAACTGCTCTGTTTGCTCATCATAGAGGTGAATGCCGACATCGCGCCCGGCGGGCAATAAACGAAAAACGCTCGCGGCAATCGCGGCCAGCACATCGTCAAGTTCCAGATGTGAGGTGAGGCTCAAGCTAGCTTGGAGCACCTCATCCAGTTCGGCGGCGCGCTGTTGCGCGGCCTCAAACAAGCGCGCGTTTTCGAGGGCGATGGCGGCTTGGGTGGCAAAGGCCAGCGCCCACTGGGCGTGTTGAGGGGTGTAAAAATTCGCCTCGTGTTTATCCAGCGACAACATCCCGATCACTTGCTGATTAAAGATCATCGGCACCCCTAACCAACCGCGGATAGCGAGCGGCGTGGCGACGTTGAATTGAAGAAAGCGCGCCTGAGCATCAGCCAGAATCAGGGGGCGTTGCGTTTGAGCAACCTCCGTCCCTAGCGCGTCGTCTTTTAAGAGAAAGCGCATGGCCATCAGTTCCGGCAGGTTAGCAAACCCGCGCCCGGCAATAATGTACCGATACTCTCCGCTCATCCGATGCACGGCCGCTGAATCGTATGGCACTATTTTTTGCAAACTGGTTAAGATCACTTCTAAGACCTGTTGCAAATCCAGCGATGCGCCGAGCGCCTGTGTGGCGGCTTGCAAAGTCTCGGCTTGCGCGCGCGCGTTCCGCTCCGTTTCGAGCAGTTGATGGTTTTCGATCACCGTGGCCGTATGGGTCGCCAGCGTGAGCAAAATGTCCACATCCGATTGGGAAAATTGGCGCTGTTGCCGACGGTTGATCGCCGTGACCGTGCCGATCACTTCGCCTTTAATAAGCAAGGGCACGACGATAAGTGAGCCGGTATCGAAATCGCGGCGGTGTTGGCGGGTGGCTTCGGGTTCATCCTCCAGGCTAACTGAAAGGATCGGCTGTTTGGCGCGCCACGCTTGCCCGCTCAGCCCCGCCTCCAATTCGGCGTAAGTGACATCCGGTTGATCTTTGAGTGCGCCACTGCTGATCTTCAGCGTCACCTCGCGTTGCTGATGATCCACCAAAAACAAAACTGTCCAATGTGCTTGCACCAAGGTGTTGAAATGGTGCGCGAAGTTCCAGCAAATTTCGCGGAGCGAACTGCCACTGGTGATGGCCCACGCCGCTTGCGCCAAACCCTGATTGACCCGCAACGCCGTTTGCGTTTGCTCGAATAATTGGGCATTTTCGACGGCGATCGCGGCTTGCCGTGCGAGGCGCATCAGGAAACCGATCTCGGTGATAGTGAACTGGCCTTCGGTGTGGTAGCGATAGATCGCCAACACGCCGATCACTTGGTCGCGCGACAGGAGCGGCACACAACTTAAGGCGCTGGGGATGCGCTCGCGGGCGGCAGTGCCCGGGACATGCACGCTCCGCGCATCAGCGTCCAGATCAGCCACGAGTTCGATCTGCCCCGATTGCGCCGCGCGACCCGTGATGCCTTCGCCGATACGCAATTGGTCGGCCTTGAACTGTTCCGCATTGGCACCGAGGGCCACGACACTATGCAAGATTTCGCTCGTCCCCTCCCGCAACCACACTACCGTCGTGCGCGCGCGCAACAGCCGTTGGGCGTGGGAGGCGATGCGTTCCAACACTGTCGGCAAATCCAGCGTGGCCGAAATATCCTGGCTGACCTGTGAGAGCGCGGCGATCTCCTCGGCGTCGCGCAGGGTGTTTTGGTAGAGCTGAGCATTTTGCAACACCACCGCGACATTGGCGGCGATAGTGTTCAGCAGGCGCACATCGGCCGGGGTGAAGTGGTTTTCATGTTCAAGGCTCTGCACGCTGATCACCCCTAAGACCGTGTCGCCTAAGAGCATCGGCACGCCTAGCCACGCCTTCGGCTCCACTTCGGGGATGCGCACGGCCCCGAGTTCGGTGGCGCGTTCGGTGACTTGCTGATTGAGCAGTAATGGTTGGCGCGATTGAATGATGTGGGTGGTCAGCCCGCGGCCGAGCGGGACAACGATGAGCGGCAGCGGTTTGCCGCGCATGGCGAAATAGAGTTGGCGGATGGTGGGGGGCTCGGGCTCGTAGGCGGCGATGAAGACCACTTCAACGCGAAACACCGTCGCGAGTTTCTGGCCGACAAACTCGCACAACGCCTGCACCTCTAAATGACCCGCCGCATGGCTAATTTCGTTGAGCGCGGCGAGTTCGGTCAGGCGTTGCCGGGTCTCGGCAAACAAATGCGCGCGCTCAAAAGCGATGCCGGTTTGTTTGGCGGCGGCGGCCAACACTTCCAAGTCGTCGGGTTGAAAGGCGTTGGTTTCCTCGCTCTCAATCGCCAAGACCCCGATCACTTGCGCACCAAGTTTGATCGGCACATCTACTTCGGAGCCGCGCAACAAACTGGGGACGTAGCGCGGGTCTTGGGTCACATCGGGCGTGTAGTGCAGTTGCCCATCAAGGAGGGGGCGTTCGCTCAGGCCGCGCCCTGGGGCGATGCGCCAGTTCGGGGGCGAGTTCTCCCACCCCACATTGGCGCGCATCACACGGTCGCCGGTGTCGGGGTCAATCAGGAACAACGCTACCGACGTATAGTTCAAATCCACATCGCGCAACCCATTCACTACTGCCAGCCCGATCTCGTCCTCAGTCAACGCAGCGGCGAGCTGGTCGCTGAGGCGCAGGAGGGCGGCGAGCTTTTTCTCAAGGCGTTGAGGGGTAGTGAACATGCAGTCGAGGCCTAGCAGGCTTTTGGTAAAGCGTTCCCATTTTGCCTTTGCGGATGGCGGATGTCAAACAGCCGTCACCCGCTGTTAAAAAATAAGCGAGCTGAGACCAGCCCGCTAAATACCGAAAGATAAACCCTCAGCGGTTCTTTCCCACCCCACGGGCCACCGCGCGTCGCACGGCGTTGACCAATTCCTCTGCCGTGAATTGGCCTTTTTGCAAGAGCGCCGCGGCACCCGCTTGTAGTTGATCATATTCTTCACGCGTCAGGTCTTTAGCGGTGACGATGATCACGGGCAGTTGGGCGGTAGCTTGATCGGCGCGCAGAGCAGAGAGGACTTCAAAGCCGCTCAGGCCGGGCATCATCAAATCCAGCACCACCACGTCGGGGCCTTGGGTGCGCGCGGCTTGCAGGCCGCTGAGGCCATCTTGGGCGGTACTCACGACATAGGTCATGCCATCCAACATGCGCCGCACGATCTCCAGCGCGTTGGGGTCGTCATCTACGGCCAGCACTTTACCGCCCGGCGGCGCGAGGCGCGCCAAGAGATGCCGCAAGAGTTCGCGGTCTACCGGCTTCACCAAATAATCATCGGCGGCGAGCGAAAGTGCCAGTTGTTGTTCATGCAACACGCTACACATGATGACGGGGATGTCCTGCGTGGCGGAGTGCGCCTTGAGCGCCTTGAGCACTTCCCAGCCGTCTTGGTGCGGCATCATCACATCCAGCACAATCACATCTGGCGCGAGCTCTTGTGCCCGCTCCACCACTTGGCGGCTATCGTTGAGTTTAAACACATGATAATGATTTGCCAATTGGTGTTCAATCGTGTCGCGCGAATCGGGGTCGTCATCAATGATCAAGACGCGCGCTTCGCTGGGGAGGTTATCGGACGGAAGCGGGATGGGTTCGGCGTTGGCACACGGCAAGGTGAAATAGAATGTCGAGCCGACGTTGGGGGCGCTCTCCGCCCACATCTTGCCGCCGTGCATTTCTACAAACCGCTTGCTAATGGGCAGGCCCAATCCCGTGCCGCCCACTTGGCGCGTCATCCCGCCGTCAATTTGCACAAACTCAGCAAAGGCGCGCGGCAGGTCTTCAGGGGCGATGCCAATGCCGGTGTCCTCCACGCTCAACGTCACCCACTGCGTATCGGCGTTGGCGCGCACGATGATGTGGCCTTGCGCCGTGAACTTGGCCGAATTGGAGAGTAAGTTCAATAGCACCTGCCGGATGCGCGTCCGATCACCGCGCACGAGCGGCAATTGGTCGGGCACTTCACGGGTGAGTTCGATCGGCTTGCCGCGCAACAACCCCACTGCTGTAGACATGACGCCTTCTAACATCTCATGTAAATCTACGTCTTCGAGCATGAGCTCCAAGCGCCCGGCTTCGATCTTCGCCAGATCGAGGATGTCGTTGATCAACCCCAACAAGTGCCGTCCAGCTTCGTCAATCCGAGTGAGCAAGTCAAGTTGGCCGGGCGTGGTGTCGCCCTCAATGCCCATGCTGAGGAGATAGGCGAAATTGATGATGGAGTTGAGCGGCGTGCGGAGTTCGTGCGACATATTGGCGAGGAACTGCGTCTTGAGGCGGTTAGCCTCCTCAGCCTCGGAGCGGGCTTTCTCGGCGGCTTTGAAAAACTCGGCATTGCGGATGGCTATAGCCGCCTGAGTAGCAAAGGCGGTCACGAGCGGCAGATGTTTCGTGTTATAGGTGTTAGGCGCGTAGCTATCAATCGCGAGCATCCCGATCACTTCGCCACTGGTGATCAGGGGGATGCCCATCCACGCGCGGATGGGCAGGGTGATGGGGATTTTGCCGCCGCCCCACCGCGCATCCTCGCGCACATCGTTGATGATGATCGGCTGGCGGCTTTCGACGATCTCGCGGTTGAGCGGGAAGCCCTCGAGTGGCAAACGCAGATCGCTCACGAGTTCCGAGTTTTGAAAGCCGCGCCCAGCCCGCACATGAAACGTCTGGTCGTGCAACAACATGATAGTCGCGCTGTCGTATTCCAACACGGCGCTCAACGACTCCAAAATGCGCGTCAGCACTTCGTCCAAGTCCAGCGTGGAACTGACGATCTGTCCTACCATTCGCAAATTGTCCGCCGCATGGCGCGCTTCCGCCTCGGCTTGGAAGAGGCGCGCGTTGTATACCGCCACCGCGATCTGGTCGCCCAAAATTTCCCATACCTGAGTATTGGTCGAATGGAAGGTGTTGAGCTCGGCGCTCTCCAAATCCAACACGCCCAACACCTCATGCCCCACGCGCAACGGCAGGGCGAGTTCGGAACGCACCGCTGGCAGGCGTGGGTCGGCTTTATAGAGCGGTGAGTGGCTGACATCGTTCACGGCGATGGACATCCCCTGCGCGGCGGCATAGCCGGTGAGCGCCTCGCCAAACGGCACCACCAAACCGTCGGTTAGCAGATCCACTTTTTCAGCGGTAGCCGCAGTGCGTAAATGCGCCACTCGCTGATCATGGTCAACGATAAACAACATTACCGCGTAATAATTAAACGAAGCGCGGATCAGTTCGACGATCTCCGGCAATGAGTCTTGCCGACCCCGCAACACGGTGGCATAACGCCCCACCTGGCTGATCAGGCTCAATTGTTCAACCCGTTGCTCTAGCGCATCGCGCGTCTTGAGCAAGGCCGCCTCGGCCTGTTTGCGCTCGGCCAGTTCTTGTTGCGCCGAGGCGAACAAGCGCGCGTTTTCAATGGCGATCACCGTTTGGCGCGTCAGCCCGACGAGGAAATCCAATTCGTTTTGATTGAACGCGCCATCCCTCAGGCGGCGCCAAATGGACATCGTGCCGATGACTTGGTCGCGCGCGATGAGCGGCGCAACGAGCAACGCTTCCGGGTCTTCTTCTTCAGGCGTGCCATTCACTTGCATCGAGCGTGGGTCAGTGAGGAGGTTGTTCACGATCTCCGGCACGCCGCGCCGCGCCACGTCGCCCGTGACGCCTTCACCCACCTTGAGCGTCGAGGCCTTAATCTCATCGGCAAATTCGCCAACGGCCACGACCACCTTGAGCGTTTCACCATCTGGCTCAAGCAAACACAAGTCGGCGCTACTGCCCTTGAGCAGTTCTTGGGCGCGCCGCGCGATGCGTTCTAACACAGTGGAGAGGTCGAGCGTGCCTAACACCTCACGCCCAACCTCGGCGAGGGCCGCCATCTCTTCGGCCCGGCGTTGGGCTTCTTGATACAGTTGCGCGTTTTGAATCGCCGTGCCAATGTTCGCGGCGATGGTGGTCAGCAGGCGCGTATCGCCCTCAGTAAAGCGCCCTTCTTGCGAGAGGCTCTGCACCGTCAGCACGCCGGTCGCTTCTAAACCCGTCAACACAGGTACGCCCAGCCACGCGCGCGGTACATCCGCCACCAGTTGTTGCGCGCCCAACTCGGCGGCGCGGCGGTCATAGTCTTCATTGATCAACAACGGTTGGCGCGTCTCGATCACCACCGAAGTGAGACCACGCCCCAATGTCAGCATCGGCACTTCTTTATATTCCCCGCGCACCGACAGATAGGGAAACGCAATTTGTTGCGTCGCCGCGTGATAGAGGGCGATGGAGACCACCTCCACGCCAAACACCGCGCGCACTTTTTCGCCGATCAAGTAGATCACATTCTCCAAATCCAGTTGGGCCGAGATGGTCTGGCTGATGTCGTTGATCACCGCCATCTCGGCCAAGCGCCGTTGTGACTCGGCATATAGCCGCGCGTTCTCGATGCCGATGACCGCTTGGCGCGACAGCCCCACCAGAAAATCTAGCTCGGCCTGGGTGAAGACGCCGCTCCGCACCGAACGCCACACGCTCAACGTGCCGATGACTCGCCCGCGTGAGAGCAAAGGTGCGCACAGCATTGACTCCGGGTCGTCATCTGGTGTGCCGGGGATTTGAAGACGTCGGGGGTCTAGATCAACATTAGGGATGATTTCGGCCTGCCCCGCTTGAGCGATGCTCCCCGTGAGGCCTTCGCCGAGGCGGATGGTGTTGGCGCGCAGTTCATCCGCAAATTCCCCCAGCGCCACCATCACTTTGAGCGTTTGGCCATCGGTTTCCAATAAGCGCAAATCGGCGCTACTGGCTTTGAGCAAGACGCGCGCGCGGGTGGCGAGTTTTTCCAGCACAGCGGCGAGGTCAAGCGTGGAGGAAATTTCGCGCCCGACTTCGGCCAGGGCCGCCATCTCTTCGGCGCGGTGCTTAACTTCTTGGAAGAGTTGCGCGCTTTGCAAGGCCGCGCCAATGTTGGCGGCGATGGTGTTGAGCAAGCGCACATGGTCATCGGTGAAATAATTTTCGTGATTTAGGCTTTGCGCGCTGATCACCCCCATCACTTCTTGGCCGACGATAATCGGCACGCCGAGCCAAGATTTAGGCACTTGATCCGCGATTTGGCGCGCGCCGAGCTCGACGGCCCGGCGCGGGTAATCGGCGTTGATCAACAACGTGTTGCGGGATCGAATGACGGTGGAGGTCAACCCCTCGCCCAGGCGCAGGGGCAGGCTAGGGATATGCTCGCCGTTCACCGCAAAATAGGGAAAATCAATCAGGTTGGTGGCCGGGTAGTACAAGGCGATGAAGATCACCTCAACTTTAAAAATGACCTGCACTTTTTCGCCAACGGCGAAGAGCGTGGTGTTCAGGTCTTGGTTGGCGGTGATGGTTTGGCTAATGGCGTTAATCGCGGCCAACTCGGCTACGCGCTGTTGCGCCTCACGGTAGAGTTGAGTGGTCGTTTCAAACAACTGGGTGTTATCCAGCACCACCGAAGCCAATTGTGCGAAGCGGCTGAGGAGTTCGATCTCAGTTGGGCCGAAGGCGCGCGCTTGATCGGCTTGATACCCCATCCCCAAAATGCCCACGATCTCCACCCCGACTTCCACGGTGCGCGTGAGGGGCAACGCTACTACCGAGCGTAATTGATGCGAGTCAATGTTGGTCAGCCGCCCCGCCCATTGGGCATAATCGTCTACGGCCTTTATCTGCCCGGTTTGCCAGGCGGTCCCCGCCAACCCCTGCCCACGCCGGATCGTTTCGGGATAGTTGAAGGTGCCTAGCCCGACTTTGTACTCTAAGGCTAGACCATCGGCTGAGACGAGGTAGATAAAGCCATGGGTCACACTGAGCAACTGCCCGGCGCGGGTCAACACCGTCTCCAAGAGGTCATTGAGCGCATGGCGGTGCAACAGCGCCAGCGTCGTGTCGTGCAACGCAGAGAGGTAAGCGTTTTGTTGTTGCAACAAAACCTCGGCGCGTTCGCGTTCGTTGATCTCTTGTTGGAGATGGGTGTTGGCTTCGGCGAGCGCTTCGGTGCGTTCGGTCACGCGCTGTTCCAAGCCGGTGAGGTTGGCCTGGAGTTGCGCGGCCATGGCGTTAAACGTCGTGGTCAGCGAACCGATCTCATCGCGTGAGGGGACGCGGGCGCGCGCCGTGAGATCACCTAAGGCCATTTGTTGGGCGACAAACGTCAGATTGTGGATCGGGTCGGCGATGCGCTCGCCGAGCAAGATGGCCACCGCCGCGACACCGCCCGCGAAAACAATGGCGAGGAGTAGCGCGGCACGCGCCTGATTGTTGATGGGCGCGAACACGATGGCCTGGGGTTGCACAAAGGCCACGCGCCACGTTTGCAGGCGGAGCGATTGCACCGCCACGTTGTAGAGTTCGCCGCCGGGTTCTAAAGGGGAAGAGAAGACCGCGTTCGGTTGGTCGTGCCGAGCGTTTTCCTCAAACGACCGTAAGGGAGGGCGCCTAGTAGGGGGCAAACCGGGCGGCGCGCGCCCGGCGGCCTGTAAGGCGGCCAACCGCTCGGGCGTGGGGGGCGAGATAAACTCGAAATACTGGGTGGGCTCGCCGCCTTCAGCCAGTTGCAATAAGTTTTCATCCAACAAAATAGCGAAGGATTGTTCGCCCGCCAAGCCTTGAATAGAGCGGATGATCTTTTGTTGCAAAATGGACGCTTGGTAACTAACGCGCAATACGCCTAAGGCCTCGCCGCTATCCGCGTAAACCGGCGCGCTGAAAAACCAATAGGCACCCGTTGGCAAAAAATAGACGGGCGACACATACGGCCGACCCATCGCCAACGGCGCTTGAAACGAATCGGCCTCGGCCTCCACCTGACCGATATTGGTGGAGACAGTATCCGCCACAATAAAGCCGGAGCGATCTAACAGGGCATACGAAAAGATGTGCGTTTCTTCTTTGCGCTTGAGCGTGAGCAAGGTCTCCAACACTTCGGGCACGAGGGCTGAGGTGGCGCGTTGGGTGGGTGGTACTTGCAGAAATTTGACTAATACGGGTAAGTGCGCTTCAGTGCGCAGAGCGCTTAGGTTCGCGTCAATAAACGAGTCGAGGACGGTGGCGGTCTGCGCGGCAGCGTTCAGCAGAGTTTGGTTGGCTTTGTCGGTGAGGGTGGTGTTGGTGTTGAGCGTGGTCAGCCCTACCAGAAAGCTCAACGGGAGCATCGCCACCGCTAAAAACGCCAAGACGAGTTTAGACGTGAGCGAATAGCTGAAGAAGCGACGCGCGGTGATGAAGACCCCCGCCACTCCGCCGATGAAACTGACCAAGAACAAAACCCGATTTACATTGGGCAGGCTAACTTGAGTCGGCAGTTGATAGTAATCGAGGGCACCCGCCGCAACGCTCGTTAGACAACTCAATAACAAAATCCGATTGAAATGCCGCGCCGGCAGAATCTGGGGTGCGACGGCCAAATTGGTGATAATGGAGAGTACGCCGAGGATCAGCCCAGTTTTTGCTAACAGCGCTGGGGTGAGACCCGCCGTAAAACCCATCATCATCAAGATGAGCAACCAAGCGCCGGTGTGGGGGCGTTTGGTTTGCGCGAGATGGATCACATAGCGGCACGCACCCACAAATAATACGGCCACGCCGCACAGCACCCACATTTGCCACGCTTGGCTCTGAAGGGCGAAATACGCATAGATCACCGCCATGAAGGCATTGCCCAATAAATAAAATTGGGTGGTGGCGCTGATGGATTGGATGTTGGCGGCGCGCGCAGAGGTCATTTCAAGAAAGAGGGGTCAAGCAACTGCTGGGGCTCGGGGGCGGCGTTGAGACTGCCACTTTGTAAAAAGAAATCTGTATATTGTTTGGTAGTGGCGTAGATCGAGCCAGCGGCGTTGCTCTGGTCAAATAGCGCCCGGTTCTCCTCGAGCGTCATCAAGTCAATGCCTTGGAGCGAAATTGAATCGGCGGGGATGTTGAGGTGTTTGGCGACCAGCGCGTTGCCCTCCGCGCCATTGAGATTCCAATATTCCACCGCCTGAAACCACCCGCGCACAAAGGCTTGCACCGCCTGCGGGTTTTGGGCAATGACATTGGCGCGAAACGCCACCACATCGGGGATGAGGCCGGGTGTGTCATGGCTGGAAAACAAGACCCGCGCACCCGCCGCGGTGGCTTGTGAGACATACGGTTCCCACGTATGACCCGCGTCTAGCTCCCCCGCCAAGAGCAGTTGCGGGACCTCGGCGGCATCCACGTTGACCCAGATCACATCGCGCGGCGACACACCCTCCCGCGCCAAAACCGTGCGGATAAACAATTCGCCAAACCCACCCAAATTGGTGCCGATCCGTTTGCCTTTGAGATCCGTCACCTGCGACAGACTGCCCGTCACCAAGAGCGCGTCTCCCCCATCCGATACATCGGAGGCAAAGATGACGCGCACATCGGGGTTCGTCGCCGTAACGTTAATGAGATCGCCCAGGGCCACGGCCACACCGTCATACTTTTCGGCGGCGAAGTCTGAGAGCAAACGGTCGGTGTTTTCGGGGCGCGTGGCTTGAACTTGCACCCCTTGTTGGGCAAAGAACCCATATTGCTCGGCGATGATCACGGGATAGTAACCGGGCCACAAATCGTAGGCAAAACGGAGAGGGGGCGACGGGGTCGGGGTGGGTGCGGCCGGGGCGCACGCCCACAACGCGCTCAACAGACATAACCATAAAGTGTGTCGTAAACGCATGTCAGCCTCCTTACTTTTTAGGAACAGTGGTTACAGTGTATACCTCTTTACGGTTTTGAGAAATTCCGCTCGTTTCAGCACCGACGCCAGCCGGATGTCAGGTTGGCGTCATTTTCTTTTAGGGGGGGGGCGTACACTAGCGGACGTAATCAGGGGTTGCCTATGTGGACTACTCTTTTAGAATTTTTATTCGCTTGGCAAAACTTGCCCTTCACTGCGTTGTTAGGGGTGTGTGGCCTGTTGGGGATGGTGCAACTCATTGGGTTAGAAAACGCTGAAGGCTACGAACCAGACGCCGAGTTGGAAGCCGAGGCGGAGCTGGAGCAGGAGCTCGAGGGTGAGCCAGAGTTGGACTACACCTCGAACGGTTTATCTTTCTTTTCCCTGCTCGCCTTCATTGGTTTTGGGCAAGCGCCGCTCATGGTCACGTTGCTGATTTTGTTCAGCGCGATTGGGCTGACTGGTTGGCTAGTCAATGGTCTGACGCAACTGGCCTTCGGCACGTATCCCAGTGCGGCCATTGTTTTGAACGGGCCGTTAGCGGTGCTGGGTGGGGGTTGGATCGGCGCGCGGTTGAATCGGCTGATCGGACAAGCGTTGCCACCCATCAGCACCACCGCCTCACGCGCACAAGAGCTCATTGGGCAGACGGGCACGGTGATCAGCCCGATGGTGGATAGCCGGTATGGGTTAGTGCATTTACGTAACCCGGGCGGGGTCTTGATCAGTATCTTTGGTGTGACCCTGCCCAACGCACCGCCTCTGCTACGCGGCACCCGTGTCACCTTGACCGCCTATGACGCGCAAGCGAAACGGTATGAGGTGCAGGAGGCTGGCGATTAGAGCAAAGGCTGAAGGCGGAGGGGTAAGGGATGAAGGGGAGAGATTAACGTTTTATCTCACGTAATGTGAGTGACTTTAAGGAGTTTGTCATGTTTCAATTTACGGTATCTACATTAGTTATTCTTGGTTTTGTCGCGCTCGTCGTGGGGATCACGGCTTGGGTGTTGGTCAAGTCCATCACCCGTGCCTATGTGAAGACTCCCGCCAACCGCGCGTTTGTGCGGACCGGTGGTCTGTTCCAAAAACCAAATGTCTTGCCGAAGGTCGTGCTGAATGGTGGCGCGTGGGTGCTACAGGCCATCCACGAAATGATGTGGGTGGACTTAGGCACAATGGCGATTGAGATCGAACGCACGGAGAACAACGCGCTCCTCACCCGCGACCCGCAATACGCCGACATCAAGGCGATCTTCTACATCAAGGTCAATCCGACCGTCGAGGGCATCATTGACGCGGCGCGCACGATTGGCGGCAAGCAGGTAGATGCCAATGCGGTCAAGCAATTGGTGGACGCCAAGCTGGACGGCGCGTTGCGTGACGTGGCCGCCTCGTTCACACTGATGAGTTTGCATCAGGAGCGCGAAAAATTCATCCAAGAAGTGCAAAACCGGCTCAAGACCGACCTAGATGAGAACGGCCTCGTGCTGGAATCGGTGTCCATCTTGACCCTGCGCGCGGCGCGGCAAGGCACCTTTAGCACCGATGACGTGTTCGGCGCGCAAGTGGCGCGCGCTAACGCCGAAGTGATTCAACAAGCGTTGCGCCAACGCAACGACATTGAACGCCAAGCGGAAATTGAGATCAAACAACGCGACACCTCGACAGCGAAACAACGCCTTGATCTCGATCAGGAACTGGCGCTGGCGACGGCGGCGCAGGAGCGCGAAGTCCGCACGCGCCAAGCCGTCGAAAAGGCCGATGCGGATCAGAAGGTATTTGAAGAACTGCAGAAATCGGAACTGGCGCGGGTGGCGAAAGAACGCGCCGTGGCGCTCACCGAGTTGGAACGTGACCAGCAACTCGCTCTGCAAAACGAGCGCAAGCAACAAGAAGTGATGACCGCTGAAGTGACCCGCCGCCAAACGGTGGAACTGGCCGAACAGCAACGCCAAGTGGTGGTGTTGCAAGAGCAACAACGGCGCGAGGCCGCCGAGAAGGATCGCTTGGTGGTGTCAGCGCAACGGGAAGAGGCCGCCCAAGCGGTGAAGACCGTGGAAGCCACGCAAGCCGCACAACGCGATGCCAAGATCAAAGTGATCGAGACGGAGCGTGAGGCGCAACAGGCCATCATCACGCAGAAGAACAAGATTGAGCTTGAAGCGTTGCGGAAACAACGCGAGGCCGAGGCCCAAGCCATCGCGCTCAAGGCCATCGCCGCCGCCGAAGCCGAGGCCGCGCTGAAACAAGCCGAGACCTTGCGCACCCAAGCGCACGCCGAGACCGAAGCGGAGAAATTGCGCGCCGAAGGTGCGCGCGCCAAATCGTCGGCAACGGGTTTGGCCGAAGCCGAAGTGTTGAAGGCGAAAGCCGAAGCCGCCTTGCGCGAGGCAGAGGCCATCCGCCAACGGGGTTTAGCGGAGGCGGAGAGCCAAAAAGCGCGCGCCGAAGCGTTGGCCGCCTTCGAGGGTGTGGCGCAACGGGTGGAGATCATGAAGTTGGAACTCGATGCGCGCGTGCGGATCGAAACCGCTAAGGCCGAAGCGTTTGGCACGGCGGTCTCGGCGATGCAGATCAAACTCATCGGCGACCCCACGGCGGCGGCCTCCTTGCTCAAGATGATGACCTTGACCGATGGGCTGGGCGAAGTGTGGCGCACCGCCCCGCAACCGATGCGCGACGCGAGCCAACTCTTGCTCAACAACCTAACGGGTGGTCGGCTTGGGGAGGCCATAGCCAAAGTCGAGGGCAATGGGGCCAATGCCGCCCCAGTGGCGGAATTGGCGACGCTGTTGCCCAGCTTGATCCAATTGGTCGAAAAGACGATCAATATGAACGAGCTGAAAGCACAAACGGTGAGCGACGTGTTAGCACAGATGAGCGACAAGGTGACGGGGGAGGATCAGGCTTTAGTGGCTCAAGCGCAACAGGCGCTGGCGCACTTGCCGATCTTGAAAGACTTGCCGTTTGAGGACGTGTATCTGCGCGCGACGACCACCAGCAAGGCGTAAAAGGTTATCAGTTACTCACCTTAGGCGATGTCACTGCGAACGAGCCCTTCGGCTTCGCTGAGGGCAGGCTTTTGCGAGTGAAGCAGTCTCCCGACACTAGAGGGAGACCGCCACGCGGCAAAAACGCCGCTCGCGGTGACATCGCTCCACCTACGCTTAACGTCGCAAGGTGCGTCAGTTCGATATGTCAGATTTTGTAAGGCCAAAGAGTTTTAGAAACATGCTTACCCCTCTCCAACAACACGCGCTCGATCAATTGTTCCCATCTGCGCGCCCGCCTAGTTTTCTTCAGACCTGGTTTGGCCTATCGCCGACCGACCTCACCACAGGGTTGACCGCACTCATGGGTCACAAAGACGCGCTAGAGGAGCATTGGCGCACTTGGCTAGAACACAACCCGCTGGATGCGACGTTCCAATTCTTGGGCGGCGCGGCGGTGGCGTTTTATCTGGCCGAGCGGCAGGCCAACCCGAAAATCACGTCGGTCGTAGATGCGTTCTACTACATCTCCACTTGCGCGTCAGTGGGCTATGCCGATATCTTCGCCGTCACCTCCACTGGACGGATGATCGCCAGTTTAGTGATGACGCTCGGCCCAGCGTTAACGGCGCGCGCGTGGGATCGCCCCTTGATTGACGCGCCTATTTCCGGCGGCTATACTCCTGCTACCGCACCTGTGGTTGGAGCCCCTATGCCTAAAAAAATTACCGACAGCACCATCATGTTGCGCCATTGGAATCAACGCGATGGCTTGGTGGAAACGCCTAAACACTTCACGACGTTGGATGAACTCTACGCCTTTTGTTTAGACGCTTCCAATGCCGAACTGATTGACCGGATTGTGATCACCGGCATGGATGATCACGGTCAGTCGCGTTCGTTGACCTTCCTATTTCAATCGGCGACGGCGAAATCAAACAAAGGCGTGCCGCCGTAAGGTAAGTAAGGCGGGTTGGCAACCCGCCCACGATTTCGTTTGCGAATTCGAGTTTTTAGTAACTCTTAGTCATTGAGGCACTCCATGGAAACTCTACTTGTAATT